>OLSX01000015.1_pt1 | contig 147612 bp, 116 predicted proteins | sample 1673141 | NCBI WGS metagenome assembly OLSX01 (sample SAMEA3136759, study PRJEB25190) | human gut metagenome | biome: human gut; feature: human-associated habitat; material: faeces | place: Austria | collected 2013 | reverse complement strand
AGCGGCCTCTTGAACCCCATTCAAGCGCGATACCAAACTTCGCCACACCCGGATATGCTGTTTTGCTGAACTCAGCCTAAATAAGATAGCATATCCCGGCGCAAATTGCAAGCCTTATTTTCAAGTTTTTTTAAAAAAGCGACAAAAACTTTTTGTTTCTTCCTACATTGTTCCTTTCAGGTAACGGTAGTCCATTTTCATGATATTGCGCAGGAAGGGCACGAGCAGTACGGCATCCGCCGCCATCCAGGCAAAGGGATCGGCGAAGCAGAGGGCATAGACCGCCGCGCGCGGCGCATCGGAATTGACCGCGCCGCCTGCGATCAGCGGCGGCAGCAGCAGGCACACGCTCACGCGTGCGGCCAGCTCGGCCGCGCCCGCGCCGAGCACGAACTGCGGTTTGCCGATGCCCTGCACACAGTTGCGCACGACGAAGATGAAGCCGAGGAAGAGGTAGAGCGACAGGTCGACATAGAGATAGGTGTTGCCGTAGCGCATCGTCTCCGCCGTGACCTTATCGGGTGAGAGGAAGATATAGAGATACCCGCCGCCGCGCGAGAGCAGCAGTCCAGCTGCGATGGAGATGAGGCACATCGTCCAGACAATGATGAGCGCCTGCACCGTTCCTTTCTTGATGCGCGCGTGGTCGCCCGCGCCGAGGTTCTGCGCGGTGAAGCTGGTCATCGCCGCGCCGAGGCCGTTGAGCGGCGTCATAAGAAGATTGTTGAGCTTGTTCGCCGCACCGAAGCCGTTCTGCGCCGCGTTGGAGACCATTTCGCCGCCAAGCGTATCGAACTGCACGATGACGCTCTGCATCACGATGATGCCGATGGCGAGGACAGAGAACTGCAGGCCGAGCGGGATGCCCTGAATGAGATGGCGCGTAACGTCGCGCCTTGTGATGCGCCAGTCCTCGCGGTGCAATCGCAGCTCGGGATACTTCAAAAAGGCGTAGAGAAAGCAGCCGAGCGTGCTGATGAGCTGCGCCGCAACGGTGGCGATGGCTGCGCCCGCGACGCCCCAGTGGAACGAGAGGATGAAGAGCAGATCCAGCCCCACGTTGAGGATCGTCGAGAAAAGCAGGAACGCGAGCGGCGTGGCGCTGTCGCCCATGCTGCGCAGGAACGAGCAGATGAAGTTATAGAAAAGCTGCGCGCCGATGCCGCCGAAGAGGATGGCGCAGTAGGTATAGGCCGCGCGGTAGACCTCCCCGCTCGCGGGCGTGACGTTGATCCACGCGAGCATGGGGTCGAGCAGCGCCAGCGCCAGCGCCGTGAGAACAGCGGTCAGCGCCGCGGAGAGGACGATCTGCGTCGCCATGGAGCGGCGGACGCCCGCGCTGTCGCGCGCACCGACAAAGCACGATGTCACGGTGCAGAAGCCCGCGCTCGCGCCGAAGGCGAACTGCAGGAAGATCATTGCAAGCGAGGTGGTGTCGTTCACACCGGCGACCTCGCTCGCCGTCAGCGTCTGACCGACAATGGCGGCGTCGCTGATGGAATAGACCTGCTGGAGCAGGTAGGAAACGATAATGGGGAACGCGAACACGAGCAGCGTCTTCCAGCACGTTCCCTGCGTGAGGTCCACGGGCTGAAAGAACGAACGAAGCGAAAACGACGACTGATGATTCATAAGCCTCACCTTTTACCACGGTGTATTTTGATGTCTTTCATACGAGATTGTGATTATAAATTTGTAGGAAAGGGTTGTCAATGTCACTTTTGTCCAAAAAAAGTGTGCGCCTCGCGCCGCATCTTTTCTCTTGCGCCAAGGGCGTAAAGGGAGTAGAATAGCGCCGAAAACAAAGGGTGTCTCCCCTTTCGGAAAGGAGCGCGGAACGCGCCATGCTTGCCTTCCTCCTCGCACCGTTTTACCTGCTTTTTAACCTCTATCTGTTCCGCCGCATCATGGGCTGGGTGCGGGCGTGGTTCCCGTGGTTCCGCAAGCGGAAGCATTGGGCCGTGCCCGCCGCGCTGTACGCCTTCTTTGCGCTCTCCTTTGTTCTGGCCTTTCCGCTGCCTGCCGGACGGCTGAAGCGCGCGCTCATGCTCATCGGGAATTATTGGCTCGGCGTGCTGCTCTATCTGCTGCTGGCAGTCCTGCTCGCGGACGGACTGCGGCTGCTGCTCGTCCACGGTCTGAAGCTCCGTTCTCTGCGCTCGGCGCGGATGCACCGCATCGCGGGCTGTCTGTGTGCGGCGGCCATTCTTGTGACCTCCGTCGGCGGCGTGATCAACGCCCGCATCGTGCGCGTCACGCCCTACGAGATCACCGTAAACAAGTCCGCCGGCAGCATGGAGAGCATGAAGGTCGTGCTGCTCGCCGATCTCCACCTCGGCTACAACGTGGGCCTTGCGCAGATGGAGCGCATGGTCGCGCGCGTGAACGAGCAGGACGCCGATGTTGTCGTCATTGCGGGCGACATTTTTGATAACGCCTGGGAGGCCGTGGAGGAGCCGGAGCAGATCGCCGCGGTGCTGCGCGGCATCCGGTCGAGGTACGGCGTCTACGCCGTCTACGGCAACCACGACATCGAGGAGCCTATCCTGGCGGGCTTCACCTTCCGAAGCGACGGGAAAAAGCAGAGCAGCCCCGAGATGGACGCCTTTCTCGCGTCCGCGAACATCCGTCTCCTGCGCGACGAGGCCGTGCTGCTCGGCGGCGAGGTTTATCTTTACGGCCGCCCCGATGCGCAGCGCCCGGGGCGCGGCGTCGAGGTGCGTAAAACGCCCGCGGAGCTCGTCGAGGGGCTGGATACGGACAAGCCCATTCTGGTCCTTGACCACCAGCCGCGCGAGCTGGAGGCGCTGGCCGCGGCGGGCGTGGACGTCGATCTCTGCGGGCACACGCACGACGGGCAGATGTTCCCCGGCAACCTCACCGTCCGGCTATTTTGGGAGAATGCCTGCGGCTGTCTCCGCGTGGGGTCGATGCACAGCATCGTGACCTCGGGCGTCGGCCTCTTCGGGCCGAATATGCGCGTGGCGACCAGAGCCGAGATCTGCCCCATCACCATCCGCTTCGCGGGCTGAAAAAAGGGAAACGGTTTTGCAAACCGTCTCCCTTTTTTATTTTTTCTCCGGCAGCTCGTTCCAGAGCGTGAAGCCGAGGATCAGCGCACCGCCGGCGAGCTGCGGCGCCGTGACCGGCTCGCCGAGCACCGTCACCGAGACGATGACCGCCACGAGCGGATCCATGTAGCTCAACAGAGCAACCTCCTGCCCCGGCAGCTCGCGCAGGGCGGAAAAATACAGGCAGTAGGTCACGCCCGTGTGGAAGAAGCCCACGATGAGCAGGCAGACCCAGCCGCGCGCGTCGAGCGTCCCCAGCGATACGCCGCCGGTCACGGCGACGTAGGGAATGAGAATGACGATGGCGGCTAAAAACTGCAAAAAGGTCCGCTGGATGCCCGCGACGCTTCGGATGAACTTATTGAGCAGAATGACCGCGGCGTAGAACGCCGCCGCGCCGAGGCCGAAGAGCACGCCCCGCACATCCGCGACGCCGCGGAACCCCCCGACGCCGATGACCAGCACCAGTCCCAGCGTGGACATCACGAAGCAGACGATCTGCTTTCCCGTCAGCCTTTCGTGAAAGAGCAGAGGGCAGGCGGCGGTGACGAGCACGGGCGCAAAATAGTAGCTCAGCGTCGCGACGGACACGGTGGTGTAGCGGTAGGCCTCGAAAAGCAAGATCCAGTTCACGCCCATCGCCATGCCGGAGAGGAGCAGCAGCGCGGCCTCGCGCCGATTCGCGTGCAGCGCGAGCTTCTGCCCGCTCACGAGCAGATAGCCGCCGACGAGCAGCGCCGCCATCACCGCGCGGTAAAGCGCCAGCTCGCCCGAGGAAACGGAAATGCCGCGCACGAACGGCGCAAGCGTACCGAAGATAACGGCCGCGGCTGCAAGCATCCCGCGCGCCCTCCGCTGTTCCATGAGTCCTTCCTCCCTGCGCAAAAGAATGTCATCATTATAAAGGCTTCGCCGCAAAATGCAAGCTGCGGAACGCACAAATCGCGGCGCTGAGACGGCGGAAACGACAGCAAAAAGGGAGAGCTTCCGGCGGAAGCTCTCCCTTTTTTCGCACACGGTGCGTTATTCCTTTTTCTGCGCGTCCTCCGCGCCGTTCTTCTCCTTCCGCTCGCGCAGGATGCGCCCCACGCACACGAGCGCAAGGAGCGCCCACAGGGCGATGCCCGCCGTCCAGCCCTTGAGGTAGCAGCCCACCGCCATCAGGATCGTAAGCGGCAGAACGATATACAGCGTCCGAATTTTGATCATGGTTTCTTCCTCCCTGTTATTCCAGCTCGTCGAGCGTCATGGAAAAGCTCTCCGCGCAGTGCTCCATAAAGTAATCCAGCTCGGGCAGATGCATCGCGTCGAGCGCGGCGCGGGTCTGCTCGGCGGCGCGGCGAAATTCCGCGTTGCCCGCCTTGAGCTCCTCGACGCACTTGATATAGGCGGATAGCTTGTCCGCCGCCTTGACCAGCTCGAGCACCTCTCCGTCCGCGCAGTCAAGCACGTCGTCGTAGTCCGGCCTGAGCTCGTCGGGCAGCATGGCAAGGAGCCGTCCGCAGGCGACCGCCTCGACCTTCTTGTAGGCGTCGCGGATCTCGGGCGCGTAATACTTGATAGGCGTCGGCATATCGCCGGTGATGATCTCGCTCGCGTCATGGTAGAGCGCGACCGCGGCGACCTGTCCCGCGTCGATCTGCCCGCCGTACACGCGGTTTCGGATCACCGCGAGCGCGTGCGCGAGCACCGCGACCATGTGGCTGTGCTCCTGCACGTTTTCGGAAAAGGTGTTGCGCATGAGCGCCCAGCGCGTGATGTAGCGCATCCGCGCGATGTAGGCAAAAAAGTGGCTTTTCATGTCTCCTCCGGTTCCCCGCGCAGGCCGTCGCCGTCGACGGCGGTGATGCGCACGTTTTGCACGGTGTTATGTAACCCTTTCATCCCCACCGTGACGGGCATATAGTTCGGCGCGTGGCCGACGCTGCCCTCGCCCCTGTCCTGCTCAAAGAGCACGGGGAATGTCTTTCCCACGCAGCGGGCGAGATAGCCTTGGTGCATCCGCTCCGCGACGGCGGCGGCACGCGCCGCGCGCTCCTCGCGCACGCTCATGTCCACCTGCGCCATCGCCGCGGCCTTCGTGCCGGGGCGGACGGAATAGGGGAAGATGTGCATGACGGCGAAGCCGCACTTTTCAATGAAGGCGAGCGTCTCGCCGAACTCCTCCTCCGTCTCCTCCGGAAAGCCGGTGATGAGGTCGGTGGTGATGGCGGGGTCGTCAAAATATTCGCGCAGCAGCTCCACGGACTCATAATAGCGCGCGGTGTCGTACCGGCGGTTCATGCGCTTGAGCGTCGCATCGCAGCCGGACTGCATCGAGAGATGGAAGTGCGGGCAGAGGGTCGGGAGCTTTTTCGCCCGCTCGCAGAATTCCCGCGTCACCGTGCGCGGCTCGAGCGAGCCGAGCCGGATGCGCATCTCCCCGCCCTCGCGGGCGATAAGCTCTAAAAGGTCGATGAGCGTCGTGCCGTCCTTGAGGTCATGGCCGTAGGAGGAAATTTCAATGCCCGTGGCCACAAGCTCGCGGTAGCCCTGCGAGCGCAGGGCACGCACCTGCTCCGCCGCCTTGTCCATCGGCAGCGAGCGCACGGGGCCGCGCGCGTAGGGAATGATGCAGTAAGTGCAGAAGTTCACGCAGCCGTCCTCGACCTTGAGCATCGCGCGGGTGCGGTTCGCCATGCCGCCCGCCGGCAGCACCTCGAACGTGCGGCGGCGCAGCGCGTCGTCGATGTCCGCGACCGTCTCGCGCGTTTTCACGGCCTCCTCCAGCCGGTCAAGGAATCGCGCGCGGTCGTTCGTGCCCATCAAAAGGTCGATGCCGAGGCTCTTTGCCTCCTCCTCGTGCGTCTGGACGTAGCAGCCGCAGGCGGCGACCACCGCGTCGGGACTATTCTTCTTCGCGCGGCGGATCATTTGGCGTGACTTCTTGTCGCTCACCGCCGTGACCGAGCAGGTGTTGATGATGTAGGCATCGGCGGGAGACTCAAAATCCACCAGCTCGTGCCCGCGGGCGGTCAGCTCCTGCTCCATCGCCTGCGTCTCGTATTGATTCACCTTGCAGCCCAGGGTGTAAATACCGATCTTCATGCTTTCTCCTTGCTTTTCGCGGATTTTCCGCATATAATCATACCATGTTTTCGCTTGATTGCAAGTGCAAAGAAAGGAATGCTTTGCTATGATCTATCTCGACCATGCCGCCACCACGCCCGTCGCGCGTGAGGTGGCGGATACGATGTACGATGTTTTACTAAACGGCAGCGGCAACCCCAGCTCGCAGTACCCTTATGGCGCCGCCGCGAAAAAGCGTCTGGAGGCGGACCGTGCGGTCATCGCCGCCGCGCTCGGCTGCAAGCCGGACGAGCTGTATTTTACCTCCTGCGGCACGGAGAGCGACAACTGGGCCATCCGCCTTGCCGCCCACCAGAACCGCCGCGTCGGAAAGCACATCATCACCACCGTCGTGGAGCACAGCGCCGTGCTCGAGCCTTGCCGTCAGCTGGAGCAGGAGGGCTATGCCGTCACCTATCTCGCGCCCGACCGTCAGGGGAATATCACCGCGCAGCAGGTCGCGGACGCGCTGCGCGAGGATACGGCACTCGTCTCCGTGATGCTCGTGAACAACGAGACCGGCTGTGTGTTCCCCGTCGGCGAGATCGCGCGGCTCCTGCGCGCGCGCGGCTCCAGGGCGCTGCTGCACACCGACGCCGTGCAGGCGTTTTTGAAGCTCCCGTTCCGCGCGGATACGCTGGGCGCGGACCTCATTTCCGTCAGCGGACACAAGCTCAACGCCCCCAAGGGCGTCGGCGCGCTTTACATCGGCCCGCGCTGCCGCGCGGTGCGTCCGCTGCTCGCGGGCGGCGGACAGGAGCGCGGCCTGCGCTCGGGCACCGAAGCCACGGCGCAGATCGCGGGCTTCGCCAAGGCGGTGGAGCTGCGGCTGGAGGGCTATGAGGAAAAGCTCGCCCGCATGGCGCAGCTCAAGCAGTACGCGCTCGAGCAGCTTCTCACCATCGACGGCGTGGTGCGCATCGGGAACGGCGACGCCCCGCATATCCTCTCCGTCTCGCTCGTCGGCTATCCGAGCGCGAACGTCGTCACCGAGCTCGGCGCGCAGGGCATCTGCATCTCCGCCGGCTCGGCCTGCCACCGCGGCAAGCTCAGCCACGTCTACGCCGCGATGAAGCTCGACAAAAGGACCGCCGCGGGCGTGCTGCGCGTGAGCTTCGCGCCCGAGACGACGCGCGAGGAGATCGACGCGCTTGTATCCGCGCTCCGCAAGCATAAGGAAACACGCTTCCCCATGCTGTAAATTTGATGCTTCGTCAGCTTCTTTGAGGTTTATTATGTTCTCCTATCTCCGTCAGCCCAAGGGCTTCTACCGACGCCTCTTTCTGCTCGCCCTGCCCATCATCGTGCAAAATCTCATCACCACCTCGCTCGGCTTTCTCGATACCTTCATGGTCGGCCTGCTCGGCAGCAACGAGATGTCCGCCGTCACGGTGGCGAATGTGCCCATCTTCATCATCCAGCTCATCGTCTTCGGATTGCAGAGCGGGTCAAGCGTGCTCATCAGCCAATACTGGGGCCGCGGCGACCGCGAGAGCATCAACCGCGTCATCGGCATTGGCTTGTGCATTGCCGGCAGCGTCTCGACGCTCTTCGCGCTCATCATGGCGTTCTTCCCGGCGGATGTTCTGCTGCTGGTGACGGACAATCTCCGTCTCGTCGCGATCGGCACGCCGTATATCCGCATCGTCGGCTTCTCGTATATTCTCAATTCCCTCTCGTCCATCTACATTGGGATGCAGCGCAGCATCGAAAATCCGCGCTTCGGTATGCTGGTGTTCGGCGCGTCCATGCTCTGCAATACCGTGGGCAATTATGTGCTCATCTTCGGCAAGCTCGGCTTCCCCGCGCTCGGCGTCACAGGCGCGGCGGCCGCCACGCTGCTCTCGCGCGTGGTGGAATTTGCACTCGCCTTCGGCTATGCCCTGCGCTGCCGCACCGTGCCGCTCCAATGGAGCGCCCTTCTCCGCCCGGGCCGCGAGATGCTGCGCCGCTTCATCCACTACAGCGCGCCGGTGCTGGCGAACGAAACGCTCTGGGGCGTGGGCTACTCGCTCATCACCGTCATCATGGGCCACATGGCCGCGAGCGGCGACCTCATCGCCGCCTACACCGTGGCGGGCAGCATTGACAAGCTCTCCACCGCCGGCATTTACGGCATCGCCAACGCAGCCGCCGTCATCGTCGGCAAGGAGATCGGCATCGGCAGCAGCCGCGAGAGCGTCGTGCGCATCGGCAAGGCCGTGTGCCTCACGGCATTTCTCTTCGCGCTCGCCCTCGGCGGCGTGGAGCTTCTGGCCTTTCTCACGCTGCTCCGGCCGTATGTGCTGCCGCTTTTCTCCCTCTCGGCGGGCGCGGCGGCGATGTGCGCGGTCATGGTGTACTGCTACGCGGGCGTGATGCCCCTCCACGGCTTTTCGTCCACGATGGTCGTGGGTGTGCTGCGCGGCGGCGGCGACGTGCGCGCCTCGCTGCTCATCGACAACTTCCCTCTCTGGTGCGTGGAGCTGCCGCTGATGTGCCTGCTCGGTCTTGTCCTTAAGGTGCCGAACGAGATGTTCTGCCTGTGCATCGCCATCGAGCACCTGGCAAAGACCCCCGTCGGCCTCTGGCGCATCCACAGCGGCAAATGGGTGCATGACATCACACGAAGCGATTAAAAGGAGCTGCCGGACAAAATGTCCGGCAGCTCTTTTTCACTTTTTGCCCGCATTGATGCGCTTGACGTCGAAGCATGTCTCCTTCAGGATATTCCCCTGCGCGTCCGCGATGGCAAAGGAAACGGTAAAGATTCCTGTTTCGGCGCTGTAGCTGATGAAGCCCGTTTCCCCCGTGCCGGTCGTCCGCACCCGCAGGCCCTGCGGGTAGGAGGCCGAGCCGAGGAGCCGGAACTCCTCGCTGTCGGTCGTCTGAATGACGACCTCGCCGTCGTCGCTGATTGCAAACGAGCCTCCGCCGCCGCTGTCCGTCGTGCCAACGCCCTGGATGAACATATTCTGTCCCACCTCGCCGCTGTAGCGCAGCTTGTCGCTGATGGCTGCCGTCAGCGTGGAGCAGAGCAGCTCCGTCTCCGACAGCTCCATCGACTCGCGGTACGTCCGCACGGCAAAGCGCACGCCCACCGCCAGCATCGCGCTGATGAGCAGCACGATCAGCACCGTACACAGCGTTTCGGTGAGCGTCACGCCGCGGCTGCCGCGCAGTTTTTTCATGGCGTCACCCCCGATGAGGTCGTGTCCGTATAATATTGATATCCGTTGTCCGTTGTATAGAGCGTGACATTCCTTCTGCCGGTCTTTTGGCTCGTACCCGGGCCGGCTCCCTTTGCCGTTACAGTTACCGTCTTTCCCTGCTCCGCGGTGTAGCGGAAGGAAACGTCCTCGCGCGCGGCGGCGTTGATCCGCGCCGCGGTCACCGCGGCGGTCGAGAGAAGGGCGAACGCCAGCGCCGCGATGAGCACGGAGACCAGCGTCTCCACCAGCGTCTCACCGGCCTTGCTTCTGCGTTTTTTCATGCGTTCCCCTCCGCTCCCTTGGTGATCTTTGGATTGCTCCAGGTGATGGTCAATTCGTCGATCCTGCTCCAGCCCGCGGTGTTCGCATAAACGTCTGTACTTTCGCTGACGCTTCCGCTCAGCCTGAGCGTCATGCGGCAGTCGTCCGCGTCCCCGGCGTCGGCCAGAGAAAAGGCGATCCGGATATCATAGCCCCCGCTTCCCGTTCCCCGTCCTGTCATGGAAAAGCTTGCCTTGACCGGCGGGAGCGCTTCATCCGGCAGCGTGATGGTGATGGTATCGGTGCAGCCGCCGTTCCGCGCGCCGTCCGTGAGCCAGTCTCCCATCAGGCCGGTCGGCAGCTTCTCTGTGGAGGAGCTGCCGGTTTGTACATAGCCTTCACTCTCCTCGTCCCATTCGTAAGTCGTGGTGGTAGTCTCGGTATACCGCATCCGGTCGATGCTGTCGCGTACGAGCTCCGCCGCCGAGCTGACGGCAAGGTAGTTCTGCTGCGCGGTGCGGTCGCCGTTCACGCGCCGCGCGGCGCTGAGCGCCGCGGAGAGAATGACCGCGCTGACCACCGCCGCGGTCAGGACCAGCAGGAGGGCCATCAGAATGGTCACGCCCTGTTCGTTCTTCAGTTTTTTCATCCCGATGCCCCTCCTTTCCTTTTTACGCCGTGCCGTCGGCTGCCTTCGCCAGCACCGTCACCGGCACGATGCGGCTCACCGTGACCGTCTCGGTCTCATTGATCCGATAGCTCGCCGTGATGAGCAGCGTCGTCTCGCCCGCGCCGATGCCCCGGACGCTCTGCGGAACGCCGTTTTTCCAGACGATCTGTGCAGCGCCCGTCTCGGCATTGGCGACCGTCCAGCTGAGGTCTTTCGTCAGAGCCTTGCCGCTGCGGTCCAGCGCGGTGAGTCCGAGCGGCACCGTCGCGGCCTCATTCACCGTGATCTGCTTCGCGCGCTCGATCTCGTCTCTCATCCGGATCGTCAGCTCCGCGGTGACGCTTACCATCAAGCGCGCCACATGGCCGTCCAGCGCCGCGGTGATCTCCACCGAACCGTTCGCCAGACCCTCCAGCGTCACACGGCAGGTCTTTTCATCGACCTTTTGGAAGCCCGTCACCCTTGCGATGCTCTCATTGGTCGAGCGGAACGATTCGGGCGTCAGCCCGTCGAGCTTTCCGTCCTCCATGTTCTCCAGCTTCAGCACCGCGGTAATAACCGCGCTGCCGATTCCGGCATCGTAGTCGGTGATGCGGTCGATCGTCACGCTGCTCTTCTCCCAGACCGGACCGACGAGCGGCCAGTCGCCGTAGTGCAGGTTCGCCCTGCCGCTGTCGGTGTGCTCGCTCGCCTGTGTGAGCACGGTCGGGAACGGGTAGTCCTGCCCGTCGAGCACGGCGATGTTTTTGCCCGGGAAGCTGTATTTCCCGTGGACCTCGGCCTGCGCCTCCTCGACGGTGACCCAGCCGAAGACGCTGTCCCCATTTTGATTCAGCAGCTCCAGGATCCTTTTGTCCTGCCCGTTCTTCGTGACGTCCTTCCTGCCTGCCATCTGCTCATAGCTGAGCTTTGTCAGGTCGATCGAATAGCTCGGTCGATGATTTCTTCCACCGATGTATTCACTGAGATACGAAAGATCGCCCTGCAGCATCTTTTCCTTCTCCTCATCGCTCGCCAGGATCGTCGCAAGACTCTTTTTGCCGCAGTGATACTTCGGCAGGTTGTACTGGACATCTGACTCCGCATAATAGTAGCAGTTGGTAATGGTCACGCTCGGCGCCCATTCATAGCGGTCGGCAACACTGCCGATGCGGGAGATCGACATGATCGTTCCCTGCATGGTCGGCAGCCCCGTATAGGTATAGCAGTTCTCATACTCCGGCTCTCCGTCGTCCGTGCCGTTCTTGTTGGAAAAGTTGCGGAAGTTGGAGGAAAAGCCGCTGCCGCCGATTCCGCCGATGTAGACATAGGTCCCCCTCGCGTTCTCGACCTCTGTCTCCTTCTCTGTACTGGTCTTCACGGTGACAAGGCTTCCGCTCTTATCCACGCGCTCATTAAGCGTATCGCTGCCGATCGTGATCGTTCCGCCGGTGTAGCAATTTGTCACCTTGTACTGCACGCCGCCGACCAGACCGCCCACGCGGACAAAGTTGCCGTATTGAGCTCTGGTCAGTTTGCCGCTGTCGCCGGCTTCCCAGTGCGTGCAGTTGACCTTGATATCGACCACCGCCGAGCAGCTGTTCAAATCGACCTTGGATACGCCGATCAATCCGCCCACCACCGCCTCGCCGAGCTGGAGCGGGTTGGTGCTGTTATCCTCGATGGTATAGCCCGCAATGGCGCAGTTGGCGATCTCCGCAGCGCGGTTTTCAACATTGACCCATTTTCCGTTCGCGTCGTAAAGGTAGTCATACGCGATACCCACCAATCCGCCGAGCGCGTAGGCGCAGCGGTAGTTACGGTAGTCCGTGCCCGCCGGTGTGCTGCGTTCGATCGTTCCGCCGTTGTCGCTGTAGAGCACGATGTTTCGGATCTCCGCGCCCGCCGTCGTGCCGAAAACGCCGACATTGTAGCAGGGCGAGTCGATGTTGATGTTCTTGATGTAGTAGTTATCGCCGTCGTACACACCGCCGAACCAACTGTAGAGGTCTACCGCATAGCCCTCGTTGTTTGGATTCTCCGCCGCGTTGTTAAAAACCGCACCGGCGATGGGATGGAACGAGGTATTTTTCGCGCCGACCTTCGGAAATTCCCGGTCTGTGCCGTTGAGGTCATGCGACTGCTTCCAGCTGCGCCGCGGACGATCCCGCTCCGCCGCACTCTGTGACTGACGGCTCACGCCTGTGACCGTGGCGTATTGCAGATAGGGGAACTGCTGGTAGGTCGCCGCCGTTACCTCGCGGTCTGTGCCGGTCTCATAGGTAAACGTGTAGCTTGAATTCCACCCGCCTCCTACCTTCTTCGACGTGACCCCGCAGCTCCAGTTGATGAACTGCAGTTGCTGCACTGAGCGGACCTGATAGGCCGCCTGGTCCGTACCCGGCTTAGCATCGTCCGCATAGCCGAAGGCGTCCGCGAAAAACGGACAAATCGTGTAGATATACTTTTCATTCAGCGTCCATGTGCCATTTGCCTGGAGCGTATAGCTGCCGCTTCGGCTGTTGGTCTCTGCCTGCAGGCGCAGGCCGGTCTCGCCGGTCTCGTAGGCGGCGAAGGTATACTCCGGCATCTGCGCTCCCAGCGCCGACGCCGCCGCCCTGGCCTCCTCCGTATCACCGCCGTCCATGACGAAGCCGCCGCTCGCCGCCAGCTCCGGTTCCTTCGAGCTGCTCTCCCAATAGTAGCCGTAGCCGTAGGCGGTGATCACGCCGCCGTCGTCATGCGCGGTGCAGAGGGTACTGCCCTCCTTGCGCTCCGTGCCGACAAAGCCGATGTAGGAGAGGTGATAGCCGCTGTTCGCGCCGTCCTCCTCCTTTTCCCAGTAGAACACGCCGACCTCGCCGACATTCGTCGGCACCGGCCAGTCGCCGTAGTGGACGAGTACGCCGCTCGCGTCCTGCATACAGGCGGGATAGGGGTAGCTGTCCTCCGTATTTTTCCGCCTATACCGCGCTTCCGCGGACGTGCCGAAGCCAGACAGCCCGAGCGCCTTCAGTTCCGCCGCGGTCATGGGCTGCGCGCCGCCCGCGGTCTCCGCGCTGTACAGCCGGTCCTCCTCCCAGAAGCGGTAGGTGCCGCCGTTGAGGTAATAGCAGTCCTGCACGCTGCCGGAGGCAGTAAAGCCGTCCGCCTCGGCGCCCGCCGAGGACATGGCCGTCGCGCAGTAGGCTCTGCGGATGATGCCGCCGTTGTGCGCGGCAAAGCCGCCGAGCTCCACCTCGCCGCCGCGGACGGTCGGGACATTGATCGCCGCGATGCCGTAGCAGCCCTCGATGCGCCCGTCGTTCCGTCCGGCGAAGCCGCCCGCGCTGAGCTGCGCGAACACGTTCTCGGCATAGACCGAGGGGCTGCTCACGCTGCACTGCTCCACATAGCCCTCATTGTAGCCGATGAAGCCGCCGACATAGACTGCGCTGCCGCTGTTGGCCAGTACCTTGGCCCGATATCCCGCGGCCGCGCAGCCGCGCACCGTGCCGGAGTTGTAGCCGACAAGCGCGCCGATGTAGGCGCTCCTGCGCTGGATGCCGCGGTCAAAGCCGACGATCGTGTCCTCCGCGCCGGCAATGAGCACGATGTCGCGCAGCTCGCCCGCGTTGCAGCCGAACAGGCCCGCATAGACCTCGCCCGCAGTCTCCGTGCCGCCGCGCCCGAGACCGTTTCCGGTGATCGGCGCGCTGATGATCTCGTGCCGCTGACCGTTGTAGGTGTGGATGAACGGCTTAGCCGTGCTGTCGCCGATGGGGAACTGGGGGAGGTTCGCCGAGGGCTCGGTGCCGTTTCTGCCATAGTTCTTCCAGTCGTAGCTGACATAGTCGATGCCGCGCTCCTGCACAAAAACGCTGCTCTCATCGAGCCGCTCCCGGTATTCGTCGTAGTAAAGGCTCAGCGCGTAGAGCTGGCGCGCCGTGCGGATGGAAACGCCCGTCGGGCTCTCCACCGTGCCGTCCTCGCCGGGCGTCGTCACCGTGCGGGCAAAGTGCGGCGCGTAGAGATACGCCGCGCCGTCGACCCTGACCTCCTGATAGAGGCTGTTCGGATCGACATATTCCGTATTCACCACCCCGGTCGGCAGCGGCAGGAGGTAATAGCTCCTCCCGTTGTAGGTGACCTGCACCGCGGCATCCGCGGCAAGCATTTCTGTCTTTTGTACCGCGACGCCCGCTGCCGTCCAGGTCCAATAGGTGACCGTGACCGACGCGGTCGGCTTGCTGTCGTAAATCATGCCGTAGCCGTCGCCCAGCACCGTTTCGTCGTCCCGCAGGGACGACACGTTGCCGCCGAGGAAGCCATAGCCTGCCGCCGTGCCGTTTTGATAATGCTCGTAGTACGCCAGCGAGCCGGACTCAAACTCCGCCTTCCAGTCGCCGTAGTGAGGGATCCCCTGCAGCTTCGGGTAAGAGTAGTCGGTCAGGCCCATGCCCTCCATGAGGTTGTAGGCGTTGGTGCTTCCGCCGCCCGTCACGGCGGTAAATGCGGTGCCAAGTCTCTGCGCCGCGGCGGGGCGGCTGGCGCCGCTCCATTCTGTATGCGCGACCTGCTTCGTTCCGGGGACGTCATGTGCCGCGTCCGCCGACGCCGCCAAATAGAATCCGTCTTTCGCCTCTTCCATCGTCCTATGCGGCACGGTGGTAGAGTACGTCAGTTCATTGGTCTTCAGCCCCGTGGCCGCACTGTAGCAGCGGTTCATTCGGTAAACCTGTCCGGCGGACAGGCCCGCTGTGACCGCTGCCTCCTGGAAACCGGCTGCATAGCAATTCAGCAGATCGATCGGTCTTGTCGCCACGCCGACCTCGTCCCTGCTGCCGCCGATCAGTCCGCCGGTCCGTCCGTTCGTCTCATCGCTGTAGAGGTAGCAGTCGGCATAGCAGCGCTCTGCCGTCACAGCGCCGTCCGCCTGTCCGATCAGTCCGCCCGCCGCCGTCGTACCCCGAAGGACCGAGGCGGCAAAGCTGCTGTCGATGGAGACCTCCGCGTTCCCGCTCACATAGCCGACCAGACCGCCGGTCACATTGCCGGCGAGCCAAATATCCCGCTCCGTTTTTGTGCTCAGACCGTCGCTCGCCGGGTCCAGATAGACGCGGCAGCCGGTAACGCTCACCGTACCGGACAGCGTGCCGGCAAGACCGCCGACCCTTCCCGTGCCGCGGATCTGCGCGCCGGTGAGCGTGATGTCCGCCAGCGTGCCGCCGGAAAAGCTCTCAAACAGGCCCGCGTCGCCGTTCGTATCCACCGGCAGGTGCGCGATCACCGGACGGTACGTCGTGCCGTCCACGATATAGCTGCCCCGGTATTCACGCAGCGCCGTGTTAACAATGGGGCGGAACTTCTTCTCGCCGTAGACCGACGCCCAGCCGCTCGCGCCGGTGAAGTCAATGTTCTTCTCCTGCACCGCGCGGGTGATGACCGGCGCCAACTTGGAGGTCTCGTCCAGATTCTGCAGGTGGCGGGCGCAGGTGACGACCGCCGTATCGCCGCCGCGCAGCGTATGGAACAGGCCATTTGTCTTTTCGGGCACAAATCGTGCGCCCTCCACCAGCGGGTCGTCGCTGGTGACCTCAACGGTGACGGTCAGATTCTCCCCGGGCGTCAGCATTTTCAGCCATTCCTGCTGCGCAAAGCGGCGGCTGCCGTCGCCGCTCAGGTCGTCGAGCGTCACCGTCACCTCGTAGTCCCGGAAGCTCTTCTCGATCGTGGTGAACGTCTTGGTATCATTTTTCAGCTCGGTGCGCGCCGTCTCATTTCCTTTGTCGTCGCGGATGGTGATGAAGAAATGGAGCGGACGGTCATTCGGCGCCTTGCAGGTGATGCGCACCTCCAGCGTCTCCCCGTTGAGGATCTCCGCCCGCGGCGCGAGCACGCCGGTGTCATTGACCGCCGCCGCGTCGCCGCCATAGTAGCCGACCTTCGCCGTTTTCACGCGCTGGCTGCGGTAGCGCAGCACGTCGAGCCCGGTATGCACGCCCAGCGCCTCCTCGCTGTAAAACACCGCGTAGACGCTGCCGCTGTCCGCGTTGTACTCCACGAGCCAATGGCCCTCGCGCAGCTCGGCGTCGGTCTGCTCCCGCGGCAGGATGTAATACGCCGCGGCGGAGGCGTTGTCCTTTTCCGCGTCGGTCACATACCAGAGCGGAAGCCTGCCGACATCGGTCTCGTCGTACTTGTCCTCTTCCGCGTCGAGAGGGATATAGGTAAAGCGCTTCACGTCGCCGCCGCTCTTGTATTTCTCCTCCATACCGGCGGCCAGAAGCTGCGTCATGCGGTTCTGCGCGGTCTGGAATAAGATCTCCGCCTTGCTGTCCAGCTCCGTCTGGCGCAGCTCGCGCCGCATCTTCGAGACGGGAACGGCGGCAAGGGCAAACAGCACCACAAGGATCGCCACCGTCAGAAGGACCTCCGAGAGGGTGAAGCCGCGGTCATTGTGTCTGTTTGCCCTGTTGTTTTTCATGGTGCTCTGCTCCTCTGTGCGTTACGGCGCGACCTCGAAATAGGTCACCGTCAGCACGGTCTGATAGCCCTGTCCGCCGCCGCTCCGTTCGTCGCGGCGGATGCTCAGGTCGGATATCCGGTTGATGTTGTCGCTCGCGCTGAGGCGGTCAATGATCGCGCGCGACTGCTCGTAGGTGCTCGTGCGGTAGGTCATGGAGACGGGGCGCAGGACGATATAGCCCTGCTGCGTCGTGCCGTCGCCGAAATCGAGGGAGTATTCCCCCGTGCCCGCGAGCAGGCCGCGCAGCTCGCGCAGCAGCGCCTCGCTGTTGTTGAAGTGCGGGATCGCCTTGCTGCCGCCGGCGGCGCGGATATCCGCGAGCGCCTGCTCCATCTTTTCCATCTGCGCCAGCCTGACCGCGTTCTGCTCCAGCGCAAGCTGCTCCTGCGCCGTGTCCTCGCGGCAGCGCGCGATGCGGTCGCTGACCGGCTCGTAGAGGAGCTTGAAGTAGCCGAGCACCATCACGAGCACGATCAGGATGAGCAGCAGCACCTTTTCCCGCAGGGTCAATTCACGGTTCATTCCGCCGCCTCCCCTCTCAGCACGATGTGCAGCGTACACTTCATCACGTCGGCGGGGCGGTCCTTCTCCGTTTCGGCAAGCTCCAGCCCGACCGACTCCACGATGCTCGACGCCTTCACGGCGCTGAGCGCCTCGGCGATGCGGTCAAGGTCCGTTTCGTTCAGCTCGACGTCCACGCGGTCGCCCTGCGCCTGCAGGGCGCTGAGCGTGCCGTAGGGCATCACCGTGCGCTCGATCAGGTCGAGCATTTCCGTGCGCTCCACGGCAAAGTTGAGGTCGGAGTCCTCGCCGTCCTCCATCCACTCCATCGAATAAGTGCGGTATTCCGAGAGCACCTCGTCAAAGTGCGAGAGCTTCTCCTGCGCGGCGCGGTTCTCCTGCTGCGCCTGCGCATACGCGCTCTGCGCGTCGGCGAGCCGGTCGTAGAGGTCGAGGACGCCGAACTTGGCGACCGCCAGCGCAAGCACGGTGATGCACAGCGCGCCGATAAGCAGCGTGAGCACCGTGCCTGTGCGCTTTTCGTGCAGATTGAGGTTGATGCCCGTTTTCTGCGGGCAGCGGACCGGACGGCGGGGCGTGTTCGCGCGGGCCGTTTTCTTCTCCTTCTCCGCGATCATGCCAGTCCCCCCTTGATGCCCTCGCTCACACCGCCGATGGCACGCAGATACGTCCACGGCTCCTCGGTCGAAAGCTGCTGCGAGAGCAGCTCAGAGACCGGATGGAGCGTGAGCCTCGTCGTTTCGACGATGGTGCGCAGCATCGGCTCGATGCCGCCGCCACCGCCGCAGATGTAGAGGTCGTGCAGCTCGCGGTCGCGGTTGTTGTAGTTGTAGAAATTGACCACCTTCATGATCTCGACCGCCAGACGGCTGTACGCCTCGCGGGCATAGTCCGCCTCAAGCACGCCGTTGTAGTCGCTGCGCATATAGCTGTGCGCCAAATGGATGTCCACGCCGCAGTGCTCGGCGATCTGCTCGTCGATCAGCCTGCCGCCGACGTCGATCTCACGGCGGCTGTCGAACGTCGCGCCGTGGTAGATGTAGAGGTGCGTGCTGCGGTGTCCGATGGAGACGATGCAGCGGTCCCTGTCGTCGTTCTCCGCGCCCATGCGCCTGAGGTATGCGCCCAGTACCGCGCCGTAGGCGCACTCGGTGACGGTGAGCACGCGCAGGCGGAAGCCCGCGCGGTGCAGCATCGCGCGGTAGCCCTCCACCGTGGTCTTGAGGATGGCGCAGGCGAAGAGCTCCATTTCCTTCGGATGCCCCGTCTCGTCGTTCACGATGCGGCGCACGGCGTAGTCGAAGAAATATTTGCTCTTCTCCTCCGTCAGAAAGTCGCGGAACTCGTAAGGCAGGTTGTAAAAAAGCTGCTGCTCGGTCATAGCGGGCAGGGTGATGACGCGGGTGTAGACCTCGCTCGCCGGCACGACCAGCGCGGCGTTTGTCAGCGGGATGCCGCTGCCCTTCGCCGCGTCGTGCAGAAAGTCCGCCATCGCGTCCATCGAGAGGATGCGCCCGCCGGACACCATCGCGTCGGGCAGCTCCAGCTTTGCGGTCCTTTTCAGCTCGCGGCCCACAAAATAGGCCATTTTTACGCTGTTTTCACCGATATCAAGGCCAACGATCTTGTTCATGCTCATTCTCCTTTCAGTGGAGTGTTATGAAACGTGCCTTATAAAAGGCTCAGATACCAACGGATAAACGGCTCGCCCGCGAGCGCCGTGACCCACGCGCCGAGCGCGATGGACGGTCCCCACGGGATCGGCGCGCCCTTCTCCCCGCCGCGCCCGGCGGCGAGCAGGCCGAAGACGATGCCGAAGATGCATGCTAAAATCAGGCAGAGGAGGTTACCCTTCCAGCCGAAAAACAGTCCGGTGACGAACAGCAGCTTCAAATCACCGCCGCCCATCGCCTCGCGCCCCATGCGCTTTTCCAACACCGTGACGACCGCCAGCAGGCCGAGCGCCACGCCGAAGCCGCCGAGCAGCCCGTCCGCGAGCCGTCCGAGCGGCGCAGGCGCAAAAAAGAGGGACGCGATAAAAAGCACAAGACCGGCCGCTAAAAAGCGGTCGGGAATGATGTACCCCTCCAGGTCCGCGAAGGAGCAGGCGAGCAGAATGCTTGCCAGAAGCCACGCTTCGAGAAGCCGGAGCGAAATATCATAATGTAGCAGAAGCGACACGAACACCGCCGCGCCGATCACCTCGCCCCACACATGGCGGCTCGAGAGCTTCGCGCCGCAGTAGCGGCACCTACCGCCGGAGGCGAGATAGCTCACGATTGGAACAAGGTCCCGCGCGCCGAGCACATGGCCGCACGCGTCGCAGTGCGACCGCCCGCGCAGCACGCTCTCGCCATGCACCACGCGCCACGCCATGCAGTTCAGGAAACTCCCCATGCAGGCGCCGAGCAGCGCGGCGAGCGCGCAGCAGTATACGGTGAGGAAGGGGGTGAGATGGAGCATCGTAAAATTCCTCCATGGAAAAAGTCCTTCGTGGGGGATGGCCGCCGACCCTCGGCCACCCCCTTATTTCTTAGCATAGCGCCGAAGATGAGCCCTCTGCAGAATCGGCTCATCCAAGAAGGAAGGGGGCGTTCCCACGCCGGAGCGTGCGCTCCGGCGTGGGCTCAGAAAAGGTTAGAATAAATCAGTCAACCGCTGTACCAAGCGTCCAAGTATAAGTCTTTCCATTATTACTATTGCCGCCGTCCAGTTTGGTAGACACATAGGTAATGGTCTTTTTATCCGTGCCAAGGCTATAGCCGTGATCAGCACTATTATAGTTCAGCTTAGCCTTACCGATAAGATCCGTCCATGTAGTATCATTAATGGTTTCACCGCTGATAGCCTTGACCTGATACTCGGCGTAAGCGGCACGGATGTTGGCAACGTCAGCAGCTTCCTTCGACTTGGTCAGGGCGCCGTTGAATGTGGGGATGGCAATAGCAACGAGGACCGCAATGATCGCGACGACGATCAGCATTTCCATGAGGGTGAAGCCCTTTTTGTTGGTGAGTTTCTTGAGCATAATAAAAATTCTCCTTTTCCGTTTCTTTCTATATCGTCCCGCGCGGGGTGGTCGCGCGGAAATGATAACATATCAGATGCTGCCGTACATACTGAACATCGGCAGGTACACCGCCAGCAGCAGCACGACCACGATGACCGCGAGCACGATGGTGATGACCGGCTCGAGCACGCTGAGCAGCCGCGTGCTCTGCGTTTCGACCTCGCTGTCGAAGTAATTGCCGATGACGTCGAGCGTCTGCGGCAGCGAGCCCGCGCGCTCGCCCACGCCCACCATCTCGGTGAGCATCTTGGGGAAGCACTCTACGCCCGCCATGCTCTCGGCAATGCCGCGGCCGCGCTCCACGTTCTCCTTCACCTTGCGCACACCGAGGGAAAAGAGGTAGTTGCCCACGACCTGGCTGGTGACGTCCAGCGCACGCGGCACGCCGAGCCCGGCGGTGAGCATGGTGGACATGGTATTGGCGAAGCGGCCCGCCGCGCTCATGCTGCGCAGCCGCCGCAGCGGCGCGCGCTCGATGGCGTAGGACGCCAGCACGAGCTTGCCGCGCTCGGTGCGCTTGAAGGCGAGATAGGCGATGACGAGCGCCGCCCCGATGAGCAGCAGCCACCACCAGCGGTTGAAAAAGCCGCTCACGGCCATCAGCGCCTTCGTCACGCCCGGCAGCTCGCCCTCGCCGAGGTCGGCAAAGGCGTCGGTAAAGGCCGGCACGGCTACGGCGATGATGATGATAAACACGATGATGGCGACCACAATGACCATCGCGGGATAGGTCATTGTGCTGATGATCTTCGCACGGGTCCTGGCGGCGCGTTCGTAGTAGCGGTGCAGGCGGTCGAAGCACAGCGCGAGCGTGCCGGACTCCTCGCCCGCGCGCACGGTCTCGATGAACGTGGCGGGCAGATAAGGGGCGTTGCTCTCAAAGCTCTGCGCGAGGGAATAGCCCGCGCCGACCTCCTCGGCCACCTTTTCCAGCATCCTGCGCGTGTACTTATTGCGTGTCTGCGAGGCGACCATCTCCACGCAGCGCATCACGCTCAGCCCCGAGGTGAGAATGATGGAAAACTGCGAGCAGAGCAGCGCCAGCTCCTTGTCCTTGAGCCGGAAGCCGATGGGCTTATCCAGCGCGTTCCCGCGCTCCTTCACCGGCTCGATCTTGGTGATGAAGGCACAGGTGTCGCGCAGCTTGGCGACGGCCTCGAACTCGTCGTAGGCGCGCACCACGCCGCTCACCCTTGCGCCGCTGAGCGACTGGCCCTTGTACTTATAGGTCGTCAAGCCGATTCACCTGCCTTTTTCTTTGGTCATTCCGTTCAGCTCTCGATGGTGGAGCTGATGGTGCGGGCGGCCTCCTCAGCCGTCGTTTCGCCGCGCAGCACCAGGTCGCGGCAGCGCTCGCGCATGGTGGTGAAGCCATGCCTGCGGGCCTCGTCGGCAAGCTCGTCCGCGCTCGCGCCGGCGGTGATGAGGCGGCGCAGCGGCGCGTCGATCATCAAAATCTCGAACACGGCGCGGCGGCCGGTGTAGCCGGTGTGATGGCAGTCCGGGCAGCCCTCGCCCTTGTAGAACACAAGGTCCGGCGCGTCGTCCAGCCCCAGCAGGGCAAGCTCGTCGCTCGCGGGATGATAGGCTCTTTTGCAGTGCGGGCAGATGCGGCGCACAAGCCGCTGCGACACCACGCCGCGCAGCGCGCCGGAGATCAGCCACGGCTCCACGCCGACGTCGCGCAGACGGTCGACCGCGGAGGGGGCGTCGTTGGTGTGCAGGGTCGAGAGCACCAGATGGCCGGTAATCGCCGCGCGCATGGCGATGCTCGCGGTCTCGCCGTCGCGGATCTCTCCGACGGAGATAATGTCGGGGTCCTGGCGCAGAATGGCGCGCAGACCGCCGGCAAAGGTCATGCCGGTCTTTTCATTGATCTGGCACTGGCTGACGCCGGGGATGTAATATTCCACAGGGTCCTCGAGCGTGACGATGTTCACTTCCTCGCGCGCGAGGTCGCGGAGCATCACGCACATCGTCGTGGATTTGCCGGAGCCCGTGGGGCCGACCAGCAGGATCACGCCGCCGGTATTCCGAAGCAGCGCCTGATAGGACTCAAGGTCGTCGCCCTCCAGCCCGATGGCGTCGCGGGAGAGGAGCTGCGAGGTCTTGTTGAGCAGGCGCAGCACGATCTTCTCGCCGTACACCGTCGGCATCGAGGAGATGCGCAGGTCGATCTCGCTGCCCTTCACGCGCAGCATGGCGTGGCCATCCTGCGGGACCTTGCGCTCGGCAATGTCCATGCCGCCCATGATCTTCAAGCGGGAAATGACGGTGCTCTGCAGCTCGGCGGGCACGGTCAGAACGCGGCGGAGCAGGCCGTCGATGCGCATGCGCACCACCATCTCGCCCTCCTGCGGCTCGAGGTGGATATCGCTCGCGCGCTCGGCAAAGGCGCGCTCGATGAGGGAGTTGACAAAGCGGATGGTGGGCGCGCCCTCGCTGCTGTCGCTGTCCTTCACGAGCTGCGCGGGCACGATATCCGGTCCGGCGGCGCCCGCCTCGCGCTTCATCTCTTCGATGACGCGGGCGGTGCCCTCGCTGCCGTAGAGGCGGCTGATGGCCTGCTCGGTCGCGCGGTGCGTGGCGATCATCGGAATCACGCGCTTGCGCGAGGCGGCCTTGACCTCCTCCTGCGCGATGAAGTCCAGCGGATCGCTCATCGCGAGGTAGAGGGTGTCGCGCACCAGCTTCACAGGCACCACGCAGTATTTCTTCGCCAGCGTGCGCGGCACATATTTCGCCAGCTCCACCGGAATGGAGACCGCCGTGAGATCGACGAACTCCACACCGAGCTGTATTTTCAGCGCCTCGATGAGCTGTTTCTCGGTGATGATGCCGCTCTGCACCAGCACGTCGCCCAGACGCTCCTTACTTTCCTTTTGCAGTTCCAGCGCCCGCTCAAGCTGCTCGTGCGAGATCATGCCCGAGGACAGCAGCAGGTCGCCCAAACGCATATATGCCATAGGGATTCACCTCAGGATCAATAAATGGGGCCGCCGCAGGGGGCCGGCGGCAAAAAAAACAGACTGACCGCAGGAAATGGTGCGGCCAGTCTGTCATGTGAACCTTTTTCAAGGGTGTTCATTTAGACACTATAGCTTTGCGTCCCGGCCTTTCGACCGGTTTGCCAACAGGATGAACTTGCGGAGCCATGTAAAGACTCCGTTAAGAAAATGCCATCAAACAAAAGGAATAATAACCCATATTTCGACATTTGTCAAGCATAAATCTACAATTTTTCCATCTTTTTCTTGTGCATTTTGCTTATTTTTTAATTGTCAGGTCCTTGGTCATCCTCCCGCCTTTTGAGCAGCGCCACCGCCTCAACTTGTGTATCGTTGTCCAAACTTATTTCCATATCTTCCTCTATGATCGGGAGCTTGAATTTGATGGATTTCAGCCATTGTCCGTTCGGCTTCCGTTCCTCAAAGATGTGGATTTCGGAGATCAGCGACTCCATAAGCTGTCGGCGTTCCTGTTCATCCATCACGGCGTACAGCTTATCAAAGTAAATCAAAACTTTGTAGATATTATCGGCAGTCAGCTTTTCAGCTTCGATTGCCATTTTCTTTGCTCTGGCTTCAATCAGCAGAGACTCCGTATCCTCGATTTTATCATACATCTTGTAAAGACGATCATCAAAGTCTGCCTTGCGTTTGATGTAATGTTTATCATCGGGGTCAAGTGTATCAATTTCCTCTATCAATCGGGACTTGATGGAATAGCTCTGGCGAAGCTGTTTTTCGTAGTTTGCAATCTCCTGTTCGATAGCGGAAGTATCCACTTTCATGCTGATTTTCTGCTGCATCAAAGCGGCAAACTTCGGATTGCTGACCAACTTGGTAATCACCTCTGCGACAGCGGTTTCCAAGAGTTCTTCGTGGATTTGCTTCTTATAGTCGCACTTGTGACCACGGGTCATGGTGCGGTGTTTGCAGCCGTAGTAGTAGAAATCCTTGTACTTCGTGCCGTCTGCCTTGTGCTTGACACTCTTATTGCCGTACATACCGGCTCCGCAGATCGGGCATTTGAGCAAGCCTGTCAGCAGATGCACCTTGTTATCCTTACCATGGTTGACCTTCTCGTATTTCTTTGCCTGGGCAACCAATTTCACCTGTGCATCATGCCAGAGTTCTTCGGAAACAAGTGCTTCGTGCAGACCATCGACCAACAGATAGTTGTCCTGTTCAATAAGACGGTAATCGTTTCTTGTGCCATGCACCTTTTCCGTCCTGCGTCTGCCATAGGCGATCTTGCCGCAGTAAACAGGATTTTTCAGTATCCTGCGGATAAGCGCCGCATCAAACAGAGGATTCTTGCCGTTCTGTCTTTGGATTTTTCCAATGCCATGATTGGCGAGGTATCGGGCAAGACCGTTTGCGCCCATGTCGGTATGCACGTACTTGTCAAAGATGATGCGGATTGCTTCTGCTTCTTCCTCATTCACATACAGCTTGCCTTTTTCAAGCGTATATCCATAAGGAGCAAAGCCGCCGTTCCATTTGCCCTCACGGGCTTTCTGGATTCTGCCCTCCATCGTCTGAACACGGATATTCTCACGCTCGATCTCGGCAACCGCTGACAGAACGGAGATCATCAGTTTTCCTGCATCCTTGGAGGAATCAATACCATCCTCAACACAGATCAGATTGACACCGAAATCCTGCATAACCTGCAAGGTGGACAGCACATCTGCCGCATTTCTGCCGAAACGGGAGAGCTTGAACACCAGCACATAGGAAACACCGTCCTTGCCGGATTTGATGTCCTCCATCATGCGGTTAAACTCTAATCTGCCCTCGATGGACTTACCGGATTTACCGGCATCCTCATACTCACCGACAATCTTATAGTCATTGTACTCGGCAAATGCTTTCATTCTGGCTTTCTGAGCATCCAGAGAGTATCCATCCACCTGTATCGTGGTGGATACTCTCGTGTAAATATATACTTTTATCTTGTCTTTTTTCATATCGTTATCCTCATTCGTGCCGCCGTATGCAGCACCGTTATGTAACCCCTACTCCGAAATCACTCTCAGAGTAGGTTTGGACACTTATCACACGTATATTATATCATGCAATGTCCGTTTTTTCAATAGATTCCTCAAAAAGTTTGGAATTGTTTACAATTTCTTTTTTCTCGCTGTCCAAACAAATCGGCGGCTCCGGAAGATTTTCAATATCCAGAACCGCCGCATATTTCTCTATTAAGTTGGCAAGTAAATCGGCAAAGCCGCTCCATTCATCCTTTTTTCTGTTATCTATAATGGCGTACCTCCTGCGTTTTGCTGTCACGATGTGTATATGCTCGAATGATCTCCGGTGGGATGCGGTCAAGAATGCCCTTGATGCGCTCATAATCGCTATGCAGCCGCATTTCCTGCAACTTCTTGACGGTGCTTTCTTTCTCGCTCTTTTCCAGAGCGGCGGTCAGCTCGTCATTTTTCTTTTCCAACGCTTTCTGTTTGCCGTCCGCTGTTTTGAAGAACTTTTTGTATTTCTTCATCTGCGTTTCCATAGCGGCAACATCGGGGATATACTTTTCAAGAAACGCCGCAATCTGTGCCGAACGCTCCTTGTAGTTCGTGAACTTCATATCGGAGAGCAGTTCTGCCAGCTTGTCATGCTGCTTGTTCAGACGTGCCATCTGTTTGAATACCCTTGTGGGGATGTGGTCACGCCCGGTCTCGCTGGCACTTTCGCCACGTTCCAGATCGGGATATTTCTTTACCATGTGTTCCCAATACTTGTCCTGCCACTGTGTCAGCTTCTTTTTGTTCCCTAAAATCTCCTTGGCACACAACCTTTTATCCTCCGTCAGAGGTACAAAGCAAAGGTGCATATGGGGCGATTTCTCGTCCAGATGCACCACAGCGGATATGATCGTTTCGGGAGCTTGATTCTGCTTGATGAACTCCAACGCTTCATTGAAGAACTCACGGATTTCAGCTCGTTTCTTTCCCTTGAAAAACTCCGGCGTAGCGGTTATGAGAGCTTCCACCACACGAACGCTGTCCGAGCGTGTGCGGCATCCGGCTTCTGCAATCTGACACTCGGATTCAGCTCTGTACTTCCTTTCGGGCTTGATAAGATGGAAATTCAAGTGTGTACGGGACGGGTCAATGTCTGGATTGCTTGCGTATTTCTCCTTGGTGCGCTCGTTATGAGCTTCAATGCCGCTGATCTCCGGTCCCTTGTATTTCGCGGTGCGGGTTCAGCACATCGGTAAGTGGAAAAGCTCAACACATAGGTAAGTGAAAGGTTCAGCACATCGGTAAGTCTTCAGGTATAATGGACACAGAAAGAGGTGAACATTATGCCATGGAAGGAAACCGATAAAATGGAACAAAAAGAATTGTTTATCAAAGCGATGTTGGCAAATGAAAAACCATTCAAACATTTATGTGCAGATTTCGGAATTTCCGAAAAAACGGGTCACAAGTGGAAGAATCGTTTTTACGAACAGGGAAAAGCCGGACTGTATGAACAGTCACGCGCCAGATTAACACAGGACATGATTGACGGAGATACGGCAGCGGAGCTGATCCGTATCAAGAATGCGCATTTGGCGTGGGGACCGAAAAAGATTCGGGAGATTTACGCAAAAGCGTATCCGCAAAAGGATGTTCCTTCGTTATCCAGCGTTAAACGGATTCTTGACAAAGCCGGTTTGGTGAAACCACGCAAGATAAGACCTCCGGTATCCTCCGATTGTCCTCGATTGCAGCAGCAAATACAGGCTCAGGCGGCAAATGACGTTTGGAGTATTGACTTCAAGGGATGGTGGAAATCCGACGGGGAAATCTGTGAACCGTTCACCGTTCGTGACAGATACAGTCGAAAAATCCTTTGCACAAAGCTGATGCAGTCAAAAAGCTCCGTTGCCGTCAGGGCTGTTATGACAGACTTGTTTAAAACATACGGTCTTCCGAAGGTCATTCACAGCGATAACGGTACGCCTTTTGCCGCGCCGAACGGCATTTTGAATCTCACGACACTCGCTGTTTGGTGGATCACGTTAGGCATCCTGCCGGATCGTTCTTTGAAAGGGCATCCCGAGCAGAACGGATCTTTGGAGCGAATGCACAAAGATATTGCAGACGAGATAGAGGGGAAAGTGCCCGGCGGGATTTCGGCGAATCAGGCTGTGCTCGACGAATGGGTAAAGGAATACAACTCTGTCAGACCGAATGAGGCGATCGGAATGAAAACGCCGGATGAACTCTACACAAAATCAGAACGGAAATACACCGGCGATTATGACGAACTCGAATATCCGATCGGTTTTCTTGTCCGAAAGGTAACCGGCGGCGGAGAGATTATTCTGAATGGTGTTCGCATAACGATAGGTTATGCTCTTCGAGGCTGGCATGTAGGGCTGAAACCATTGGATGACGGACATTCTTTTCTTGTCTTCATAGCAGATTTTCTGCTCGGTACGCTTGACCTCGATTCCTATTGTTTTTATCCTCTTAAGGATTTAAAATAAATTTGATTGGCGATTAAGGGCGGTAAGCCCTATCTTGCTTACACGCCTCTTTCCCATTATATCTTTTGTCCCGTCGTCAAGGTCGTATCAACACAATTTCCTCCTTGTGTTCCTGCCGAAATTGCGTTGATCTCCACCTTGACGAGACAGGTGTGTACTTACCAGCGGCTTACCTATCTGCTGACACTATCCACTTACCGATGTGCTGACCTCACCATTAACTCTATCGTAGCACAAATATCTACTGTCAATTGTAAACATTCGTCGCAGAATCATTCTCTCTGGAGTCGCAAGGAGCCATCACGGTGAATACTCAAACTCCATTGCCGTTATTTTGCCGTTTACCACCGTGATATAAGCCCATACATCATAGCAGAAATTATTATTGTAGTATGCCCCCAGATCTCTCCACGAAAAGACATTTGGGCTTTTACTGTTATCGTAGAGATAATCTATGCAAATGGCATGATCAGTCACCTGAGCCGATTCAGTAAATGGTATGACCGTTTCAGTCATGACATAATAGGTGTTGTCAGATTCTCTGAACACTAAAACTTCACCATTGTATACGCTTCTGGTGTACAAGCAGTATTCTCCATTTTCATATGCAACCCTGTCTACTGTCACATGCCACGATGCAAATACCGGTTCATCTTCATCCATGATGGTTTTGCTTTCAACCAACAATTCACCATGATAATCGTTTTCTATAATCCATTGCGAATCCTTTGGTATACTTAGTGTCAGTACAGCACGGTCTTCACCATTCGCAAAACAATTATTTGCTTCCCAGCTAAACTGACCATGATAAATGCCATCAGTTACTCTTCCGAACCCGTTCATCCATTTATTGTGACTCAATCCATATGATTCGCCATTTCTGCTAACATAATAGACTTTTGCAGCATTAATCAGTCTGTTAGGATCTTTGCTGCCATACTTGGCCTTCGCTAATGTCAATGAATCTTCAATAGACCAGTTTTCCGCAGTATTAAAGCTATAGTGAGAACCTAGTTCATCTATCGCTTTGCGAGTAATCGACCCAGAAGGACCAACAAGGAAAGACTCTGAAATCAAATGCATCATATCAAGATTATAACCACGGTCAATGGTTTCAGAGTTTACGAATACTACTGCAGCGCCTTTTCGGATAAATGCATCAGCCATACTTGTCTCCTTGCCTGATAGGCAGGTGGCAATATAAACAAAAGCATTGTCAAATGCATTATCAGGAAAAGACTTTTCAAAAAACGCAGGACGAAGACCTATGTATTTTCCGTTGTAAACAAATGCAGTTTCTTTGGTCAATGCATATCTTTCCTCTAGCTCGGTATTCCATAGAATGTTTGTGCAAAGAAAATATCCGCTTTTCTTCGTATACCCGCCATGACCGTGCCACAGAATCACACTATAGTTGTTAAGCGACAGTATTCTATCAAGTGTCACTTCACCGTCATCTAAATTTGCGTCATAACCGAAATGCCAATCAGCATCATATGTTTCAAGAGCTGATGCAACGTCATCCAACGCATCCAAATCATGGTCAAGCCCGTTATTATAGGCTATTTCACGATTCTCTCCGTCAAAGGGGGCAAGAGTTATTATTTCCAAATCACCATTGCCCGAATCCATTCCATCTATTTGAGGGCAATAAACATAATCCAATCCTGTCGCAGTCTGCATGTATACGCCGTATTCATCTTTGGAACAGTCAGTAAGCGTTTCTATTGATACTGCTTCTGAGAAAACTGTATTAATAGCATCTTGGGCATTCTCTTCACTGATAGTTCCGTTATTCGATTCTAAACTAGAAACAGTTGCTATCGCTTCCGCTACCGAATGATTAATTTGAATCTTTTCAGCTGAAGAGTTGCTGCCGGTCGTAGGGTTGGGTGTATAATTACTATTCACCGAGTCTACTCGCGGACAAGCTACAGCAGTAAGTAAAATAACAAGAATCAAAATGCTCGAAAGGACTCTTTTCATGATTATCGCCTCCTTAATAACTGAATTATAACACATTAAATGAGTTATTCATAGTGCAAATCAAAACAGCCTTTCTGGTGAGGTCAGCACATGCATTCCGCATTCCGCATCAACGTTTCTTCTCTTCTTTTTCTCAGTAAATTTCAGTCAAGGTGAATCAGTGTTCATCCAATCACAAGCCGTACCCTTGCAGCCATTGCTCCGAGATCCGCATCGCTTATTTTGCGCGGGACAAGAACGCCGGTTTCGGCAAAAGTTCTTGCGCCGTCGGAACCGTTGACAATGCGCGCAAATTCCGGATCCGCCCGCATAAGGCTCTTCAGGCCGAGATAAAGCGCCTGGGTGATGCCGTATTCGTCGTTCCGTGCGTTCATTATCTGCGTTGCCTTGTTGTAGCATTCGGCCGCAAGCTCGCGGCACTGTTCATCGGTGAGCTTTGCAAGAATCTCCGGCTGTGCAAGCATTGTTTCAAGATAGTCCAACCTCAGGCAGGCATATCTGTCGAGTTGGCTCTGATCGTTGAGCTTGTATGCCTTGTAGAGATTGACAAGAACCGTTCCCGCATCCTCTCGCGCGGCAAGCAGCTGAAGTCCGTCATAATCCTGTTTGACAACGTCGAATCCTTCCAGCATTGATTCGTAAACGAACATATCATCAAACAGGTTATAGTTCATGCAGTACAGCACAAGCTCCGCCGTTGTTGCATTCCGCGCAGTTTCCGGCAATTGGGAAACCTCCCGCATTTCTATCGCATCTTCAAGCAGATCCCACTCCTCGGGCGTGTCGTAAGGGTTGATAACGCTTTTATACACGTTTCCGTCCTTTACGGGCAGGAAGCCCTCGGGTGCGGTGAACCAGTCGGAAAGAGCGGGATCGTCGTCGGAATCCTCAAATTCGCCGCTTGCACGCAGCCGTACCACACGCTCGGCATATTCGTTGAACGCCTTGCGGATGCGCCTGCCGTCCTCCACACGCACTGCACGCGAAGCAACTCCCACAACCGCCGCCGCAAGAATTGCGACACAAACAACAATGCCGATAATCTTTACGCTTTTTTTCATGGTTTTCCTCCGAAAGGAATATACTCGGCCTCAGTCGGCAATAAGTATTGTATCATTTCTAATTGACGTTGTCAATTAGAAATCAGCAATTAGAAATTAGCAATTAGAAATGTACATCGTTCTTCACTCTCCGCTCTCCGCACTCTTAATCAAAACCCCTCCACCGCTCTGCGGTCCCCCTCCCCTTGCAGGGGAGGCAAACGAGTGCCTTCAGCTCCACTCTCCACTCTCCAAACTCCGCTCTTAACTTTCCACACTCCGCTCTCCGCTCCCAATTCCTCATTTCTCCTACCTATATAAATGTACCTTTAAATGCGCCTTTCGGGCTTGCCGAACTCCTTAAAATATGGTATAATAGAACGAAGGTAATAATGCCGCATAATGCGGCAGGGCGGAGGCTTTGCGTGTACATCACCGCCGTAAGACTTTATTGTTTCAGAAGTTATACGGAGCTGCGGTTTGAGCCTGCAAAGGGGCTTAACGTCATTGTGGGCGCAAATGCGGCGGGCAAGACGAACATTCTGGAATCCGTTTTCCTTGCTGCGTTGGGCAGGAGCCACCGAACGCGCCGCGATGCGGAACTTATCAACTCCCTTTCCGACAAGGCATATGCGGGCATTGAGCTTGTGAGTGCAACGGGGAAGCACAGCATTGAACTCAAGCTGTTTTCCGGCGCACCGAAACAGGTTTTTATCGACGGGCAGCGTATCAGACGCATGGGCGAGCTTATGGGCGTTCTGAACGCCGTAATGTTTTCACCCGAGGATCTCTCCCTCGTCAAGGACTCTCCCGAAACGCGCCGCCGCTTTATGGACATGGAGCTTTGCCAGCTTCGCCCCGCCTATTTTTACCGTTTGCAGCAATATAATGCCGCCCTCAAGCAGCGCACCGCGCTTTTGAAAACAAGTTTTCCGTTCGAACCGAACATTGAACTTCTCGACATGTGGGACGATAAGCTTGCGGAGCTCGGCGGTTCGGTCATGCTGCTTCGCCGCGATTTTCTTGACAGGCTCAGCACCGCTGCGCGGGATCTGAACCGCAGCATCACGGGCAATTCCTCTGTCGGGCATGAACCGGAAGAGCTTTTTACCTACTACAAACCCTCCGTTCCCTTTGAGGGCGACGGCGCGCGCGCCGCACTCGGGGATGCACTCTGCAAGGCACGGGCGGAGGATATCCGCCGCGGCTGCACAACCAAGGGGCCGCACCGGGACGACATCGGCATTCTGCTCAACGGGCGCGATGTCCGCGTTTTCGGTTCCCAGGGGCAGCAGCGCACGGCAGCATTGAGCCTTAAACTGAGCGAGCTTGCGCTTATGCGCCGCGTTCGGGGCGAGGCGCCGGTTCTGCTTTTGGACGATGTTCTGAGCGAACTGGACGGCGACAGGCAGCGAGAGCTGCTTTCAAGCGCATTTGATTGCCAATGCTTTTTAACCTCCACAACTCTCGACGGCCTTGAACAGGTGCCGAACATGACGGTGTTTGAATGCAGCGGCGGCAAACTCAAAAAAATTCTGTCAGCAGAAAATTGATTCTGTGTTGATTTAACATTGTATAAATAAACGCCGTTTTGTGGTTGTTTTAAATCATACGGTCGGCGTTCTCCCCAAAACAGCCCGACATAAAAATCCCGGCGGACAGGGCTCCGCAGGCGGCGGTTTTTCAAAAATGCCGCGGGTTTTACTCTGAAAGGAAATAATTTTAAAAATGGAAACGACTTATAACGCTTCGCAAATACAGGTGCTTGAAGGATTGGAGGCCGTTCGCCGCCGCCCGGGCATGTATATCGGTTCAACCGATTCAAGAGGCCTGCACCACCTTGTTTATGAAATCGTCGATAACTCCATCGATGAAGCAATGGCGGGATTCTGCACTCATATTTATGTTACCATTCATGCGGACAACTCCATTACCGTTGTTGACAACGGCAGGGGCATTCCCGTCGATATTCATCCCAAAACCGGCAAATCCGCGCTTGAAGTCGCACTCACAATGCTTCATGCGGGCGGCAAATTCGGCGGCAGCGGCTATAAGGTCTCCGGCGGCCTTCACGGTGTCGGTCTTTCCGTTGTTAACGCATTGAGCACGGAACTTACCGCCGAGGTGCGTCGGGACGGGCATATTTACCGGCAGATCTGCCGCCGCGGCATAAAGGTCACGGAGGTTGAAATCGTGGACAACTGCGGAGCGGACGAGCACGGCACAACGATTCATTTTGTTCCCGACGAAGAAATTTTTGACGAAGTGAACTACGAATACGATATCCTTGTTCGACGGCTGCGTGAGCTTGCGTTCCTAAACGGCGGCGTGCGCATCATCGTGACGGATGAACGCTGCGACCCGCCCGTGCAGGACAGCTTCCATTACGAAGGCGGGGTTGTTGAATACGTTCGCTATATCAACAAAAACAAAGAAGTTCTGCACCCCGACCCGATTTATTTTTCCGCTGTAAAGAACGATAATCCGCTTGAAACGGCAAGCGTTGAAGTTGCGCTGCAATACAACGACGGCTACAGCGAAAATGTTTTTACCTATGCCAACAACATCAACACCATCGAGGGCGGCAGCCACCTTGCGGGTTTCCGTGCGGCAATGACAAGGGTCATCAACGACTACGCCCGAAAGTTTAAAATCCTTAAAGACAGCGACCAGAACCTGACCGGAGACGACATCCGCGAAGGTTTGAGCGCTATCATCAGCGTTAAGCTGACAGAGCCGCAGTTTGAAGGGCAGACAAAAACAAAACTCGGCAATGCCTACATAAGAACCCTTGTTGACAACGCCGTGACGGCCGGCATGACGACCTATCTTGAAGAGAACCCGGCGCAGGCAAAGCTTATTCTCGACAAATGCCTCAGTGCAAGCCGCGCAAGGGAAGCGGCGCGCAAGGCACGCGAGCTGACCAGACGCAAGTCCGTTTTGGATTCCGCCGCACTGCCCGGCAAACTTGCGGACTGCTCCGAAAAAGATCCCTCCAAATGCGAACTGTTCATCGTTGAGGGCGACTCCGCAGGCGGTTCCGCAAAGGAAGGACGCGACAGGCATTTTCAGGCCATCCTTCCGCTGCGCGGGAAGATCCTGAACGTTGAAAAAACCCGTATGGACAAAATTCTCGGCAATGCGGAAATCAAATGCATGATAACCGCGTTCGGTGCGGGCATGGATGCGGATTTTGACGAAACAAAGCTCCGCTACCACAAAATCATCTGCATGACCGATGCCGATGTTGACGGAAGCCATATTCGCACGCTGCTGCTGACGTTCTTCTATCGGCACATGCGGCCGATGATAGAGCGCGGCTATGTTTACATTGCCCAGCCCCCGCTCTATCTCATCAAAAAGGGCAATACGGAACGCTATGTCTATTCGGATGAAGAGCTGAACAAAACTCTTGACGAAATCGGCAGGGATAAAATCTACATCCAACGCTACAAAGGTTTGGGCGAAATGAACCCCGAACAGCTTTGGGACACGACAATGGATCCCGCGAACCGCATTATGCTTCGCGTCACAATGGACGATGCAATGCTTGCGGACGAAACTTTCACCCTTTTGATGGGCGACAGGGTTGAACCGCGCCGCGAATTTATTGAGCAGAACAGCAAGCTCGTTGCCGACCTTGACGTTTGATTCGGAAACGTTTCAATTTTCAAACGGCAGATTAAGAGCTTTGAGCTCTGCAATCCGAAATTATTAACACGATTCAATGACTTGACGACCGACGAAAGGTGCGATGCACCGACTGCGGCAGGCTCCGCACCTTTCATGCAGGAGAAATAATGGACGAAAACAAAAAAAGACCCAATCTTGAAATGCTCGGAACAAACGAGCTGCCGACCGATGTTGAAGGCGGCAGAATATTGCCCATAAACCTTGTGGGTGAAATGAAGCGCAGCTTTATATCATACGCAATGGCTGTTATCATCAGCCGTGCGCTTCCCGATGTGCGCGATGGGCTGAAACCCGTTCACAGGCGCATTCTTTACGCAATGGACGAGCTGAGTATGCAGCCCGACAAGCCCTTCAGAAAGAGTGCGCGCCTTGTCGGCGACGTTCTCGGCAAATACCATCCGCACGGCGATACGGCGGTTTACGATGCAATGGTGCGCCTTGCCCAGCCCTTCTCCACTCGTTACCCCCTTGTTGAAGGTCACGGCAATTTCGGCAGCGTTGACGGCGACCCCGCCGCTGCAATGCGTTATACCGAAGCGCGCATGAGCAGGCTCACTCTCGAAATGCTCCGCGATCTTGACAAGAACACGGTTGATTTTTACCCGAATTTTGACGAAACGCTGATGCAGCCCGCGGTATTGCCCGCAAGATACCCGAACCTTCTTGTGAACGGCTCAAACGGCATTGCTGTCGGCATGGCAACAAACATTCCGCCGCATAATCTCGGCGAGGCTGTCGATGCCTGTGCCGCAATGATTGACAATCCCGATATCACGATCGACGAGCTGATGAACTATATCCCCGGCCCGGACTTTCCGACCGGCGGCGTCATCATGGGCGATGTCGGCATTCGCCATGCATATTTTACAGGCAGGGGAAAGATCCTTGTTCGCGCAAAGAGCGAGATCGAGCAATACAAGGCCGATCGTTCACGAATCATCGTCACGGAAATTCCGTATCAGGTCAACAAAGCAAAGCTTGTTGAAAAAATTGCGGAGCTTGTTCACGAGAAGCGCGTGGACGGCATTTCCGACCTTCGCGACGAAAGCTCCCGCGCGGGAATGCGCATTGTTATCGAGCTTAAAAAGGATGTCAATGCAAACGTTGTGCTGAACAATCTGTATAAGCACACTCAGCTTCAGGATACTTTCGGCGTTATCATGATCGCGCTTGTGAACGGCGAACCCAAGGTGCTCAACCTTCGCGAAATGCTTTATCACTACATTGCGCATCAAAAGGATGTTGTCACCCGCCGCACACAGTTTGACCTTGACAAAGCCCGCGAAAGGCTGCACATCTTGGAAGGCCTTATGATCGCACTCGACAATATTGACGAAGTCATTGCCATCATCAAAGCCAGTGCAAACGGCGCAGAAGCAAAGGAAAGGCTGATTGCACGTTTCGGTTTCAGTGAACGGCAGGCGCAGGCGATACTTGACATGCGACTGCAAAGGCTGACGGGGCTTGAGCGCGAAAAGTTGGAAGCCGAGTACGGCGAGCTTAAGCGCACGGTTGAATACCTTGCTTCCCTGCTTGCGGACGAAGGCAAACTTATGGGCGTTGTAAAAGATGAAATGCTCGAGATTCGGCGCCGCTTTGCCGATCCGCGCCGCACCGAAATCACAAAGATCGTTGAAGACATCGATATGGATGACATCATCCAGGAAGAAGACATGGTTGTTACCTGCACCCATCACGGCTACATCAAGCGCATTGCGGAAGCAACCTATCGCACGCAGCGCAGAGGCGGCGTCGGCATCAGTGCGGGAGCAACCCGTGAAGAGGATTTCCTTGAGGATATTTTCGTCACAAGCACGCATTCCTACATCATGTTCTTCACAAACAAGGGCCGCGCTTTCCGCATTAAATGCTATTCCATTCCGGAAGCAAGCCGCACCGCAAAGGGCACGCCCATAGTCAACCTGCTGCAATTGCAGACGGGCGAGTTCGTTACCGCCGCATTCCCCATCGGCAGGCAGACCGAGGGCGGCTATCTCGTTCTTTGCACACGGCAGGGTGTTATCAAAAAAACCCCGCTCTCCGATTTTTCAAACATTCGCAAGGGCGGCTTGATTGCTCAAAACCTCCGCGAGGGTGACGAGCTTATCAGCGTTGCGCTCTCCGCAGGCGATGATGAGTTCATTATCGGCACACGGGACGGAATGAGCATCCGTTTCAGCGAGCAGGATGTTCGCTCAATGGGCAGAAATGCCTCCGGCGTTCGCGCCATCAAACTCTCCGAGGGCGACTGCGTTGTTGATATGTCCATGGTCAAACCCGGCAGCTGCGTCATTGCCATCACCGAAAACGGCATGGGCAAGCGCACGGAAGAGGACGCCTACCGCGTTCAGGGCCGCGCCGGCAAGGGCATTATTGCAATGAATATCACCGAAAAAACCGGCAAGCTTGTTTGCCTCAAAGTTTCCGAGGGCAATGAGGATCTGATGCTTATCCGTGATGACGGCGTTGTCATTCGCGTTCCCGTTGACACGATTTCCGTCATTTCCCGCAACACGCAGGGCGTTCGACTGATGAAAATCGACGAGGGGCACAGGGTTGCAAGCGTTGCGCTTGCGCCGCATAACGATGATGAACCGCAGAAGGGCGGGGAAGAGTCCGACGGCGAAATCTCAAATGCAAATGACAATGCAGACTCCGGCAAAACAGCACCCTCCGATACGGCGGAAAATTCCGATACACCGGAAGACCTCCGATAACCGCAGCCGCCGAACCTGCCGCGCGGGCTGAAGCTCTCCGCTCTGCCGCAGTGTTTCGGCAAGCAACCGATTACTTCTTCAAAAACAAACACGGGAAGTCTTCCGTAACGGACAGTGCTTCCCGTGTTTTCTGTTGATTTCGACATTGTCTCCCGCGCTCGGCAGCAACCGTTGAATAATCGAATGTGACTGCTGCATATGCCGAATCGCCTGTTTTGTCAAGCAAAATTGAGAACCGCAGACATTTCACAACTCTCATGTTGCTTTTGTTTTCCGATGTTGCCGCGTAATCAGTCTCACCGTACATGACGGCGGGCAAAACGCTGACACCATAATCAGCATACCGAGGGCAAACATTATCAGCCCCAATACAATTTTCGTTCCGTTGCTCTTGTTTTCGCCTCCATTCTTACGATGTTTTGTGTTTTCCCGCAGGTGCGGATAAAACTGTTGTCTTGAGTGCAAAAATGCACTTGCTGCGGCTCACTCCGATATTGCACATGAAACAGCATTTTTTCCTGCACCGAACAGGGCAGCCCACAAGAATTGCTTTGCTCTACTTACGTATCAGATACGGCAGTGCAAGCACCACCAAAATAATCAAAACAATTGTCATTTTTTCCTCCTTAATCAAACCTGTTGTTATGTAGACATCATTGTCATGGCTTTTGCAGGAAAACCGCCGCTACAAGCTCTTTGGATAATCTGTTCAATTTTTTTACCTCTCAGTGCGTACAATTTCATTGCAGCATTCTGCAATTGCCCTTTAATCGGTTATATTATACCTTTATCCGTCAAAAAAAGCAACATATGACATTCAGCGTCATTCTTTCTGTTCACTACAAATATTGACTTCGTTTATTGTGTGCTTACATGTTCTTTTTATATTTCTGACGGTATTATTCCTTCATTGAGACATATTCAATTCGATATGATAAAACGCTGCTGTACATTTTTATGTTCCGCTGCAATAATATATTAATTTTATCTGTATTGCGGCGTTCGAACCAAACCGGATTGCCCTTCGTTTTCACTTGAAATATTTATACAACTCCGGATCACCCCCGCGTATGCGGGGAAAACTTGACCGTTGTTCAGTCAACAAAAAAATATCCTCCTTCGGATAGCCTTTGTACTCGATGACGAGGGAGGACATTTGTTTATCTTAGTGATAATGTTGGGGGTTAAGTTAAAACACGATCTCGTGGCGATCGCGGGCGAGATCAACCTGTTAATCAAGCTGTATATGAGCTATCACTTTTGAATCAAACTGCTCAATGAAGTCATTGGGGGTTCCTTCGAACAGAGTGACTTCCGGCGGATTTGTTTCAGCATCATGACCTATCCAGATGTAGTTCGGCATCTTGTCAGGGCTATCAAAAGTATCCCGGAGGAAATTTTCAATATTACGACGCCAATCATATCCGTGCGACGATATTCTGAAGTAGATTGAGTTTGTTCCGTCCGGGTTCAGCTTGCCCCCTGCACGAATGCGGAGAAAATTCTCGTTTATGAATCGAGCTATATCCCGAGCGTATTGTGATTCATTTATATCTATGCAGTTACGCAGATTATCTTCGTCGCCCATCCAGGCATAGATATCTCCTATGAGTTGACGAGTTTTTGAATCGACTTGATAACTGTCGCTATACATTATGGAATTAACTATCTCGTTCATATCAGCATCTGCGTCATATCCATCTTCATCGATTAAAGCAGCAATCCGAGCATAAAGCCACATCTCAATCTCGTCTGAAAGAAAGCCATTTGCGATTAGCCAGTCTACAGGACGTTCTATCTCGTCATACTCAGTTTCCTCTGTTCCGGGATTCGGATGATATCTATTATCTATACATGGATACACCGTTCCGTTGCGATGAAGCATCACGCAGTCTCCGGTCACATATGATCCATTCTTTGAAAGATATATTTTCACTCAGTTACCTCATTTGTAGAATCTTGTTGTAGTTCCAATGAATTAGCGTCTCTGTCGCGTTCTCTAATTCATCGTATCCGGATAGTATGATTTTCAATTCGGATCACCCCAGCAGGTGCGGGGAAAACGGCGGCAGAGCGAGGGGGAAAGGGGTATACCGAGGATCACCCCCGCGGATGCAGGGAAAACTTTAACAACCGTTATGGGGTTTATGAGGGGTTACTGTTCAACAATAACCCATTTGCCGCCGGGGGAGCTACCGTCAAGCGGTGCGGGGTTTTCCTTTGAGTAAAGGTAGTCCTCGCCGCTATCGTCAATAACTCTATACATACCATCCTCCTCGATGGCCTCGTATGTTTTACCGTTGGTTAAACTATCCACACCAAAAGAGGGGCCAATATATTTAATTTTCATTTCGTTTACGCTCCTTTCGGTTTTTGAGTTTAACCTCGTAGGATCACCCCCGCGGATGCGGGGAAAACTAATCGGTTATATTATACCTTTATCCGTCAAAAAAAGCAACATATGACATTCAGCGTCATTCTTTCTGTTCACTACAAATATTGACTTCGTTTATTGTGTGCTTACATGTTCTTTTTATATTTCTGACGGTATTATTCCTTCATTGAGACATATTCAATTCGATATGATAAAACGCTGCTGTACATTTTTATGTCCCGCTACGATAATATATTAATTTTATCTGTATTGCCGGCGTTCGAACCAAACCGGATTGCCCTTCGTTTTCACTTGAAATATTCTTAAATATGATGTACAATGCAATCGGGAGCCGTCATTGGGCAGTGCAATCTGCAAGTGATTTACAAATTTGCGTGCAGTGCCGGTTCCGATGCTGAGAGGAAACGGAGGAATAGCTTTGGAGCAAAAAGACATAAATGTCAATGTTTTTTCCGCCGCGCCGCAAACCTGTTCGGGAGAGAAGGTTTTTAATCCGAACATTTCTTCAGCTGCGCCGCAAGCATGTGCGGCAAAGCGCGCACCGACCTATTCCGAACGATTGGACAAGCTGCGCATATTTGCCGATGAAGCGGCAGAGGAGCTTCCGCAGGTATTTTACCGTGAGCTAAACGGAGGAATCATACTTTCTCCGATTACAAAAGCGCACCCGCAATCCGATCCGAAAAAACCGCTGCTTGTGTTGGGTGAATACAGGAACTCGCCGCAGATGGGACGGAGCATTGTGTTGTACGGCGGTTCGATTTTGCGCAGTTACGGGAATTTACCGGACGAAAAGCTGAAGGCCGAGGTTCGGCACATCTTGCGGCACGAATTCACGCATCACCTTGAGTCACTCAGCGGCACAAACGATCTTGAGATTGACGATGCAGTCAAGCTGAACCGCTACAAGGCAAGCATTCATGCGGAATAAATTTGAAAATGCGGAACAGGACAGTGGGATGCGGATGAAGTTATTGCGAATCAGTTTTTAATTTATCCATTGTAAGGAGTCTCGTAAATGAAATCAAAAGTGTTTTTTTCTTCCGAAATCACAGCTGAAAAGGTGGTTGAGCTTTTTCATGCGGCATCGAATGACCTGCCCGGCGGAATTCTTCCCGGCAAAGTTGCCGTAAAACTGCATTCGGGCGAACCCGGCAATCAAAACTTTTTGAAACCGGATTTTTGGCAGCCTGTCGTCAATGATGTGCACGGAACCGTGGTTGAATGCAACACCGCCTACGACGGCGGACGCAACACAACCGAAAAACACCGTGAAACCATGGAAAAACACGGTTGGAGCAAGCATTTCACCGTTGACATTATGGATGCGGAAGGACCGGATGCCGAGCTTTTGATTCCGAACGGCAAGCGCATCAAAAAGGTTCAGGTCGGCAAAAACATGCTTAACTATGACTCCATGCTTGTGCTTTCCCATTTCAAGGGGCATCCGATGGGCGGGTTCGGCGGCGCGCTGAAGCAGCTTTCCATCGGCTGCGCCTCCTCCTACGGCAAGGCATATATCCACGGTGCAGGCGAGCCGGAGAAGATTTGGACAGGCGACCACGACTCGTTTCTTGAATCCATGGCCGACGCGGCGGAAGCCGTCGTGCGTCATTTCAACGGCAATATGGTTTTTATCAACGTCATGAAGAATATTTCCGTTGACTGCGATTGCTGTTCCGTTGCGGAAGATCCCTGCATGGCAGATATCGGAATTCTTGCATCACTTGACCCGATCGCAATCGACCGCGCATGTCTTGACCTTGTTTATGCCTCCGACGACCCCGGCAGGGATCATTTGCTTGAGCGCATTGAAAGCCGCAACGGCGCACACACGGTTGATGCCGCAGCGGAGTTGGGGTTCGGCAGCAAGGAATATGAGCTGATAAAACTGTAAGCATTCAGATTTTATTTCGTTCGAAACCCGAAACCTTGTGCCGTTTTTCGGCACCGGTTCGATTCTGAGCAAAAGTTATCCGCAATTTAATCATAAACTGCGGATAACTTTTTTGATTTCAGCTTTAAACAAAAGTTTTCGAAAGGTCTTGACAAAATTCGCAATATGCGGTAAGATATATTTAGATTAGTGTATCCGATTAAGAATGAACCTTTTAATTGTAATTTGTAATGAAACTGTAAGGAGTATTTGTTGTTTGCATGAACTCAAGTTATTATTTTGCCAACCGTTTTTCAATGCTCCCGAACAACACGGATTTTCTTCCGTACGATACTAACGTGCTTAAGAAAATCCAAGAGGAGTCGGAAAGACGAAAAAGACCGAAACTGAACTATAGTTTTCACACGCTTTTCTCGCCGTTTATAGCAGATGCTGTCGGTGCTTCTCCGAATTATGATATTGAAGCAAAGGCCGTTGAGCTGTTGGACAGGAAGAAATCGTCCGTATACAGTTACCACACATTCATGCTTCCGTTCAATATCGAAGATCCACGCGGAAACGCCGAATTTGACTTTGAATCCGTTGCAGAATACTTTAAAGAAAACGGTATGTGGTACAGTGACGAATGCTGCTCCGAAAATGGCAAGCAAAAACCCCCGTTTAACCTTCTGTCAAAACGCAAAAAGAATTCCTCTGCAAAAGGCTGCGCATGTTTGGATGTTGACAAAATTTTGCGGACAGTGACCGCGCTTGACGGCGATAAGGAAGATGCCAAGCTTGAAAATATCCGGCTTGCCTATCAGGAGTATCAGTATTTCAACCCTGCAATGCGCAATGCGCTGTATACCTCTTTGAATAACAACTCGCATTCGGAAATTTCACACACATTTGAATTCCGTCCGGAAGGCAGGGACAAAAAGCTGCAGGCGCATTATTATATCACGCGCAATATCACATATGATCTGCATGTAAATGCAGTGCGTGTTATTCTTTTCAACACCGGAATCGGCATATTTATGCTTGAATGCGAAAATCACGGCCTTGCAAAGGACGGAAAAACGAGTCAGGCAAACATTGAATCCGTTAAGGCCATCAACGAATACGGCCGAAGGATCAATCTTCCGCTGCTGCCCGTTCCCGATCCCGAAAGATATTTTTCGCTTTGTGCCGACAGCTTTGACTTTGAGTTTACAGCGGGCAGGAATGCGGACGGGTCGCCTAAAATCGAACGTTTTTCGGATAATTTCAAGGATTTTGTTTACAAATGCCGAAACACGGAAATGCTTTTTGAATACCTGTCCCTCACGCATGTTGCAAACTTTATCACCGATGTTCTGAATTATTCTTCCGCGCCCGAAAAAGCCTCCGGCAAATCGGGCGATCCATCTGATAAAAAACATAGTGAAAAAACTTTTTCTTCCAAGCGCGGCACAAACTCAAAATATCTTATCAGCCCCGCATTGGACGACAGAATGTTCGTTTGCTGCTGCGTTGCCGACACGAAAACGGCGAAGTTTTACACTGCCGCAAACGTTTTGGGAGAATTCAACTATCTTCACGATGATAAAACCGCAAATTCCTTATATGAGTTTGTGTTTATCGACACGGAAGGCAACGTGAGCTGTCCGACTGCCGAAATGCGAAAAGAGCTGCTTTCGGCACATGTTTACAAGCGCTGGCTGAGTTGCGGCACCTTGCAGGCTGTCACAAATTACAGTCTCGTCTGCGTCACTTCCGAATCCGTCTACGCTCCGGTAATCCTGCCGTTTTTGACTCAATACACGCGGCTTGCATGTTTCGCGCTTGTTCAGCGCGCCTCGCTGATTAAATTCCAGGCGGATGCTGCGCTGCTTTCCGCGCATATTAAAAACCCAAAGAAGAAAATCAATACGCAAAATATTATTGCCCTGAACAAGCTTCAGGAACGCTTTGTTGCTTTCCAGAGTCAGCTTAACCTGTTTGAGGTCACCGCACAGGAGCAGGGCTGCGAGCTGTACGGAATGCTCCGCGAATTCCTTTTTGTGGACAAGCAGCGTGAAGCATTGCAAAATCAGCTTGACGCGCTGTATTCCGCCGCAAACACGACCTTGGATACGAACTTTAACAAATGGGCAGCGATTTCCGCTCTGATTGCGCTGCTTCTTTCGCTGGCCGGTTTTTTTGCCGACGGAGTAGATGTCGTGCAAAAATTTAAAGGTTACGTTTGGCATGTTCTGGCTTTGTTTGGTGTCGCAGTCGCATTCTCAGTCGGAGTAATATCTGGTTTCCAAATAAAATACCGCCGCAGGCATTGAAAACACTTTTCAGCGAAATTCAACAAACTTTAACGACTTTTAATTTTGAAAGGAGAACACGGATCCAATGTATGATTGGCAAAAAGAATACAAATTGGTTCAACACACACCGCTCATCCATTTTCAGCATTCCGAACCGCACGCCTGTTTGCGCGCAACGGAAGTCAAGCCGAAATTGGACAGGTTCTTGATTGAACAATTGGAGAAAGATGACCGATTCGGGGACGGCAGATGGAAGAAATGGTTTGTCGGAGACGGTTCACAGCAAAGTTTTGATTACATGATGCGGATCACACCGAACAGCGAACAAGTCGACAGAACGCAATCGATTGAAAGAGCCATTGCAAGAGCCGAACACCGCCCGCCGAATGCAAGTTTACACGAAATACACAAAAACTATTTCGGAAATATGGCATCAGGAAATAATATTCAGGATACAATTCGGGAAACCTTTAAAGAGTCACTCTTTTATAAAGACGGGTTGACACTCACGATTCGCTGCTTCATTCCGGAGCTGCTGACATTTATTGACGAACACATTCGCGGTTTTTTCATGATGCATAATTTTGGAACACGACAGCGGAAAGGATTCGGTTCGTTTACGGTTGATATCAGCACCAAGCCCAATGAACCCAAGGGATTTGACCTCGTTGGGAAATACTGCCCGAATGCCTATTACTGCAAGCTCGACAATGATGTCAATGCCGACGCCCTGCTTGATGCCGTTTGGGTCATCTCTGCATTTTTGAGAAGCGGCTTTAACCGCGGTGAGGGTAATTACGTCCGCGGTTTTGTCTTTCGTTACTTTCAGCGGGAAAAAAATCCGCTTGCCAACGACAAGGCATTTGTTAAGCAACAAGTGCTTCGCAATGTTTATAACGAAGCAACCCGGGGTGAACACCTTCATCCTTATGGCAACAATGTCCGATATCGCTATGTGCGCGGGCTTTTGGGCACAAACGAAAACTCCAGATTCTGTCGCGCTCCCAATGCGCATACACCCGTCTACGATATTTACACCCACAGCGCGGAAGGAATCGAGCGTTTCCCGTCGCCGCTGCTGTTCAAACCCATCGGAAAGTTTGTCTTCATTCTTCCGCAGAAAATGCCGGATGAGATCTTCGGTTCAGAATTTTATATTCTGGAAAAGAATCAAGAGGAGAAATACGACAGCAAGGCAACAAGTGAGCAAAAGCTTAACTATCTGCAAACCGAGTGCAAAAGCGGCATGATAAAAACCCCGACAGCGGAAGAGCTTGCACCGGGAGCAAATTCGGGCGATGAAGCACTGAAGATGTTCCTTGATGCGTTTGCGAAGGATTTCAACGATAAAACAAGTGACAAAGGCGGCGGATACGGGATTGTCGATTTAACCAGTCGAGATGTTTTCCCTGCGAAGTATCTTTGGCTTCGTCCCGTTCTGCGCACTTAAATAAGGAGGTGAATATATGAGTAAAGTAAAATACATTGCAGTCACATTGGGTCCGATATTCAAAACCATCGGCCTTGCCGAATCCACCGGCGCACTTTGGGCCGCGAGTTACATGTTCTCCTATCTTTCCAAGTCGATATGCGAATATCTTTTGGAGCATTCGGAGTTCAACATTTCCGAAGAGGACATTATCGTTCCGTATTATCATAAAAACGCTGCGGGGACAAAGGAGGATTCGGCGGCTGCGGACGTCATTGTTTCGGACGGAGTGGGAAGATTTCCCGACCATATCATTTTCCGCGCGAAGAATTTTGATGTAACGAATTTCTCCGCTTTAAGGAATTCCGTAATCCGTTCGCTTGCCAATACCTTCGGTTTCAAGGAAGGGGAAGGGGATGATTATCTCCGCCGTTACATGCTTATCGCCTGCACTGCATTCGATGTTGATGAGGAGAACGGCGAAAACCCTATTCTTAAAAGCGGGCTTGCGTTGGACAGTCTTGAGCTTTTTCAGCCGATAATTCGGGTTGAAAGCTGCAACGAGATCGTTAAAGCTGTCAGCAACCGCAGCGTACGCGAGCTGCCGCTTACACAAGGGTTTGAAAACTGGCCGCTGCTTGGCGAAGATCGCACAAGCATTCGAAGCACTGAGGACATTGCGGACACATCAAAAGACGGAAAAGTTCGCGAGCAACTGAAAAAACACGATTACTATGCCGTCGTTCGCAGCGATGCGGATGCTGTTTCCAAAATCATTGCCTCGCTTAAAGCAGATGAACTGCGCAATTTTTCAAGAACCTGTGTTCTGTATTGCGGCGAAATGGCCGATCTTGTTCACCGTTACAGCGGCGTTACAATTTATTCCGGAGGCGACGACCTGCTTGCGCTGCTGCCCGCCGAAAGCTCGTCCGGCGAAACCGTGTTTCACTTCGCAAGGGATGCAAAGGATTTGTTTCAAAAATCGTTCAAAACATATATCGATGCGATCAAAGCGGCAAACGCCGAAAAGAAACCGGGCGAAGAGCCACTCCCCGTGCCGTCCCTGTCGCTCGGCATAAGCATATGCTACAGCAAATTTCCGCTTTATGAAGCTCTTGATGATTCGGCAGACTTGCTGTTCGATTACGCAAAGAACAGATGCGGCAAAAACTGCGTTGCCGTGCGGCTTCAGAAACATTCCGGGCAGAGCGAGTGCCTCGTTCTGAAGGGCATTGACGGATTGACTGCATTTACAAATTTTCTTGATGACATGCCTAAAAGCTTTGACGAAGGCTTGCTGCATTCGGTGATTTACGCATTCTGTTCCTTTGCTCCGCTGTTCATCGGTTTCAACAAGCTGGCGGCCGCAGCCGACTTTGAAACCGTTCGTGAATTGTTCCGCAATATGTTCGATTCGTCGATACATGTTGACGGCAAATATTCGGACTACCTTTACAAAACGCTTCCCGCGTTCTACAGTCGATTGACTGCAAACGCCGATATTCGTGTTTTCGAAGAAGCCGAACACAGTGCCGACAAAACGTCCGATGCGGCAGCGAATGCGGTTCGTGCAATGGAGTTTGTTCTCCGCATTGCAAAATTTTACATTGAAAAAGGGGGGAAAGAGATTGAGCAAGACCTATCGTGCTGATTTTGTTCCGCACGGAGCATACTTTTTCGGCAATGAAAAAACTTTTTCGTTCGGTGATAAGGGCAGAAGCTTTATATCAAGCGAACAAACGCCGTCGCAATCAACACTGCTCGGAGCATTGCGATATGCTCTACTGTACAATTTTGAATACGAGGGGCGTCGGCTTTTCAAGCCCGACCGAAAATACAATCTGAGTGTCAATGAGCAAGCTGCCGTTGATAATCTCATCGGCAAAGGCGGTTTCGACATCGGTTCAAGCTCCGAACAGGATTTCGGCGCAATTGAAAAGCTTTCTCCGCTCTTCATTTATGACACAAAAAAGGCTGAAGCGCTTGTTCCGACGCCGAGAGATCACTGCATTTCCGATTCGGACGAATTCAATGATTTTGTTTACTCCGCCGATTCCGATAACGGAGAAAGCTTCCCTTATGCACCGTTCTCGCCCGATGATTTTGTTTTTGATGAGTTCACGTTTTCGGTTGACGGCAGTGACAGCGGCATCCGGCGCGGTTTCTGTAAGTCGTTCAAAGTCAAAAACGGACTCGCGAACAGCTATATGTATGTTGACAGCGGCAGCCAAATTCCCGCCCATTGGCTTTTTCAAAAAGTTCAGCGCATCGGCATTTCAAAGAAGCAATACAAATCCGCTTTCTTCAAGCGTGAATGTTATCAGCTGCAAGACGGTTTTGCTTTTTCCGTCTATGTAACGCTGCGCGATGATGTGACTCTGCCGAGCCGCACGGTCGTGTTCATGGGGCAGGGAAGAACGGCCTTTACCGTCCGTTTTACGGAAGAGGAGGATTCAATTAACGATGCACTTGCGGAGCTGATTTACCCGGACACGGTTTATCTGCGCGGGGACTCTTCACTTACAGCCGACGTTTATGCGCACTGTTTCTTTACCGCACTCGCAATGCGCGATCACCGTGCATACAGCGTATCGCTGAAAGGTAAAGTCAGCAAAGGTGCGAACGTATATCACCTCATTTCCGCAGGGAGTATCTTTAAATCAAACGATGCAGCGGCTCTTAAAGCCTGCATCGAATCCGACAGCGGAGCGGACACGGAACCCAATGCTCCGTGCACGGCAAACCTCACAAAAATCGGCATGAATATTGCAATAATCGGAAAAAGAAAGGAAAATAACGTATGAACACCACACTTCTGAAGATGGAATGCCTGACCGACCTTCATGTTGACTCGGGTGAAAGCAACTATAACATTATTGATAACGAGGTTCAAAAGGATTTGAACGGCAATCCAACCGTTCATTCATCCGGCATTAAGGGCGCGATGCGCGAGTATTTTTCCAAACGCCTTGATAATGATAACAATGATAACATTGAAAAGCTTTTCGGCAAACCGTCAACACCGGACACTGCGGACGGCGGGGGAAAGTACAAGTTTTTTGACGCAAAATTCATTGCGCGTCCGCTTCGGCTTGCAGGTTCGGTTCATCCGAGTGTGCTTGCTGCGACCGTTCCCGCGTTAAACGACATGCTATATCTTTTGGACTGCTTCAACTGCAATCCGTTCGGAATCCATGAACTGCGTTTTCCGAATTTTGGTAAAAATAATTTTCTCGTCACAACAAATTTCAGCAGCGAAGCTGAAATAAAAGTTGAAGGTGAGCCGACGGGCATTCTTTCCTCCGCCGAAGAGGCTGAGTTTTTAAAACTCGGGCAATTCCTCGGCAAAAGATTTGCAATTGCAAAAGAGCTTGACCCAAGCCGCTATCCTCTTCCTGTTACGGCAAGGAACAAAGTCGGTGATGATAATAACCTTTGGTATGAAGAGGTTGTGCCTGCAAAGAGCGTTTTCTTCACCCTGATTCTTTCACCCGAACCGAATCTTGAGCTTGATTTCGCCCGACACAGCATCATTCAGTTCGGCGGAAACGCTTCCATCGGCAGGGGCTTCACAAAGTGCAGCATCATTCCCATGCCTGCGGCACAGAACGGAGGCGCGGAATGAACAAGCGTGTGGTAGACTCATGGTTAAGTATAGCTTACAATGCCATAGAAAAATGCGGCATTTCGGAAATACAAAACGGGGTTAAATGCATTCAGCGCACCTATCGAAGCCAGATCTCCAACTTTGGTGCAGCCGTCACCATGGGCAGCATCAAGTCCGCAGTCGCATTCTTTTCCCAGCAGGGCAAAGCCGTTGCAGACAGGCCAAAGCTTTTGCAGGCGATGTATTTTATCATCTCCAACGGAGAGATATTGACACCGGATGAGATTTTCAAGTGGTTGTGCAGTCAGGATCAGTCGGAGGTGCGCGAAAAGTTCATAAACGCTTCTGTTGCGCTGAAGCTTGCAATGAATTTTTATAAACTCTTGCCCGAAAAGAATTCGAACAATGCCCAGAAAGGTGACGGTGAAAGTGAATAACATCAACCTTATATTCAACAAGCTGTATTATGAGCAGCTTGCCCCGGGTAACTCAAAGCAATTTGAAGAAGACGTCAAAAAGAAAAACGAAATGATCTTTTTGCAGAAATTCAAGGACAGCGATTTTTCCGCCTGCCAAGAGCTTGAAGAACATTTCGGCGAAAGCTTCAAAAAATTCCGGCTAAAAACGGATTACCCGGGTTTGCTCATCGGAACGGGCAATCCGCACGGTTCCGGAGCTGTGGCATCGGATATTAAATGCGGCTTCTCCTTTTCCTATGTCACGGGTCAGCCCTATCTCCCTTCATCGGGCGTCAAAGGTATTCTGCGAAGTTCATTTGTGGACCGCCGTCCCGCTGTCATTGATTTCCTTAGTAAAATACTCGAAAACGAAAGCATTTGTGACAAAGACATAGAAGAGCTTGATAAGGATATTTTCGAAGGCAGCGATATCTTCCTTGATGCCGTGCTTGCCAAAGGCGGCAAAGGCAACAGGGTTCTCGGTGCGGACTACATCACGCCGCATTACCCCTTGGACAAAAACCTGATGAAAAATCCGAATCCGATACATATCATCAAGATTCTGCCCGGAGTGACCTTCGAGTTCCGTTTCATTCTGCATCATGCAACGCTCCCAAGCGGTATAGAAATTTCCGCAGAGAATAAACAGGAACTGTTCCGAATGCTGCTGTGTTATTTCGGCGTCGGTGCAAAGACAAATGTCGGATACGGCATTTTGCTGCCCGTTTCCGATGGTGCGGTCTCGCAAAATATCGCGCCGCCTGCTGAAAGAGCGAATACGGCAAACGAACAACCTCAAGTTCGGATCGACCCGCAGCTGCTTTGTCCGATTTGTAAACAACGCAAACGCGAGCCCGATCCCGTTAGGGGAGAACTGAAAAAATACTGTTCGGAATGCTACAATAACATGAAAAGGAACGGAAGAATGAATAGGAACAGAGCGCATTGACGCATTGACGCCTTGACGTCAATCACCTGTCAATTGCAAGTAAATATCAATTGCAAGTAAACCGATCGTCAATGCACAAATCCCGCCGGAAGCTTTTGCCTCGGGCGGGATTTATTGATTCAATCAACTGTTGCGGAATTGCTTTAAAATGCTCGGCGCGGCGTGCGTCGAATCAGTCAATGGGCTTCATTGTGGGGAAGAGCAGAACGTCCCTGATTGTGGGGGAATCGGTCAGGAGCATGATAATCCTGTCGATGCCGAAACCGATGCCGCCGGTGGGGGGCATTCCGTATTCGAGTGCAGCGATGAAGTTTTCATCAATGGGCATTGCCTCATCGTCGCCTTTTGCTTTTTCCTGCGCCTGCTGTTCGAAACGCGCACGCTGGTCGATGGGGTCGTTCAGCTCGCTGAAAGCGTTGCAATACTCTGCGCCGGCAATGAAAAGCTCAAAGCGTTCAACGATCCCGGGATTATCAGGTTTGCGCTTTGTAAGCGGAGAAACCTCAACGGGATAATCAATAATAAACGTGGGCTGGATGAGCTTGCTCTCAACAAATTCATCAAAGGCCGCAAAAAGAACCTTGCCGATGGGCGCAGTTTTATCCTCAATTTCGAGGCCGAGGGACTTCGCTTTTTCAATTGCCTCCGCGCCGTCCCTGCAGGCATAGAAATCAACACCGGTGTGCTCAAGAACCGCGTCATTCATGGTTTGACGGCGGAAGGGGGGAGTGAGGTCAATTTCTTTGCCCTGATACGTAATTTTTGTAGTGCCGAGAATCGTTTTCGCGCAGTGGGAGAGCAGATTTTCGGCAAGTTCCATCATTCCGTGGTAATCGGTGTAAGCCTGATAAAGCTCCATGCTTGTATATTCAGGATTATGCGTCGCATCCATGCCCTCGTTGCGGAACTGGTGACCTATCTCATAAACCTTTTCCAAACCGCCGACGATGCACATTTTGAGCGGAAGCTCGGTTGCAATGCGCATAAAAACGTCCAAGTCAAGCGCGTTATAATGGCTTATAAAAGGACGCGCATTCGCACCGCTTGCAACGGTGTTGATAATAGGGGTCTCAACTTCCAAAAATCCGCGCTCATCCAGGTATCTGCGAATTTCAGAAATAATTCGGCTGCGCTTAATGAAAGTTGTGCGAACCTCGGGGTTCATGATAAGGTCAACATAGCGCATGCGATAACGCAAATCAGTATCACGAAGACCATGGAATTTTTCCGGAAGCGGCCTTAATGATTTCGAAAGCAGAGTGACTGTTTCCGCATGAATGGAGATTTCGCCTGTTTTTGTTTTGAAAACAAATCCGGTAATGCCGAGCATATCGCCAATATCATATGCTTTAAAATCGGAATATGATTCTTCGCCGATATCATCGCGGCGAACATAGGCTTGAATATCGCCTTTCGCATCGCGAAGCCCTGCAAAACTTGCCTTGCCCATAACACGTTTTGACATCATTCGGCCGGCAACAGAGACTTTTTTGCCCTCATATGCCTCGTAGTTTGCCTTTATGTCCGTGCTGAAATCGGTTTGGTCGAATTTTACAATGTCGAACGGGTTTTTTCCGGCAGCCTGAAGCGCCGCAAGCTTATCGCGGCGAATCTGAAGCAGCTCGTGGAGTTCTTCAGCGTTGACAGTGTTGTTTTCTTCTGTATTGATTATGTTGTTTTCTTCCATTTATACTAATTCTCCATCATCGTAACGTGAGCCTGTCTGTTAAAAGTTATCTCCTGATTGAGATGATTTTAACCTTCATAAGACCGCCGGGAGCCTCAACATTGGTGATTTCGTCAATCGTTTTTCCCAAAAGCGCAGCGCCGACAGGGGAGTCGTTTGAAATGCTCTTGGGTTTTGCGTCTATATCCGCCTCAGCAGAACCGACAATCTTAAATTCATCTTCAAACCCCAAATCAACGAACTTAATGCGAACGATCGAACCCATTGTGACTGTTTTGCCGTCGTTATGAGTTTCATCAATGATCACAACGTTTTTGAGCATCGCTTCAAGCTCCATAATCTCGAGTTCATTATGAGCCTGTGCGTCTTTCGCGGCGTCATATTCCGCATTTTCGCTTAAGTCGCCGAATGAACGCGCAACAGCGATCTCCTCGGTTATTTCCGCCCTGCGGACATTTTTTAAATATTCAAGCTTATCTTCGAGAGCTTTTTTGCCTGCCAGAGTAAGCTGTACAACTTCTGCCATGTTTCTGCCTCCTGAGTCTGTATGTGCAAGGCAAACCTTGCGAAAGCACATACCAATTTATTCTATTATAAGGATTTTTTTCCGTGTTGTCAACAAATCGGCATGGTTTTTTTATAAAAAATCCCCGTGTAATCCACCGTTTGCGTCAGCGCAGCCGCCAATTTCTTTATGCCTGTTCCCGACTCACGCGGAACGCCTCGCCCGCACTCAACAGATATACCCAAGTCTCTTTCACCGGCAATCCGGACAGTTTTTGCAATGCATCCGCATAAATTTGCAGCTGCATACGGTATGAATTCGCAACATCCCGCGGATCTTTGTCACGTGTGCTCGTTGTTTTGTAATCTACAATGACCCACTCGTTATTTTCGGTGAAGCAGCAATCAATTATTCCCTGCACCACAACATTATTTTTGTTGACGTCCAGCAATAACGTAAACTCAAGTTCACGCTTTATCAGTTCATTGGCGTCATTTGCGGCGGCAGACATTCGTTCATACAACCCGCTTTGCAGAAAACGTTTTATTGCAAACATATTTACAGATTTCGCTTGTTGTTCGGACAAAACGCCATCCGCCGAGAGTCTTTTGAGAACAGTATTTATTTCCGCCTCGGTTCGTATTCCGAGCGGGAACATTTGAAGGAATATATGCGTTGCAGTTCCTCTCTCTGCTCCGGTCAGCACGTGTTCAGGCTGCAAAAAAATCGGGACAGACGGCGAAAAATCATAATCAATCGAACGTTTTTCGCCTTTAATTATTTCCGTGACGCTGCGCTTGCTTTTTTGCTTGGTATCGTCTTCAAACGGATACCGATACTCAAGCCTGCGGCTCACGGCACTGCAATCGGTGCTGCGGGCTTCTTCACTCCATCTGATATATTCTGCCTTGCTCATTCGGGTTTCATCAGTTGAATTCGGTGTTTTTTTTATGCATCGCAATAAAAGCTTATCCGCTCCGATTGCGCATTTTACACCCGCCGAACCCGCATTATCAAGGTTGATACCAAGCGGAAAATATGCTCCGAGCATCCAATCGAGATAGCATTTGGAATTCATTATGCGGGATTTTGACAACGGCGCAGCAAATTTCTTCAATAAATCCGCCATTTTTTTGCTTGAGCCGATGATATAAAGTCTCTCTCTCGGGCGCGTCATTGCAACATACAGATTCCGCATTTCCTCAGAAACCAATCTGTCATCCTCACGCATCATAATTGCGCGGCGCAGCAGGGGAGTGAGAGGGTTTTTGCCGCGCATACGGAAACCGATTCCAAGTTCTCTGTCAAAAACAGCATCGGCTTTGTGGCTTTTTTTGCTGAATTCCGACGTTGTTCCGCAAACGAAAACAATCGGAAACTCCAAACCTTTGCTCTTGTGTATGCTCATTACGCGAACCGCGTCAATTGCGGAAGGCTGAGCCGCACCCATGCTGACATTATCCCTCAGACTGTCCATCAGCGTTACAAATCCGTGGAGCCCGCTTTTGCCGTTTGCAACGAAAGCCTGTGCCTTTTCAAGCAATAAATCAAGATTTGCCTGCCGAACCGCACCGCCGCGCAGCGCACCGACATAAACATAATAAAATGTCTCATCCAGAAGAGTGCCTATCAATTCATCAACGCTTAAAAAGCGGCTCATTTCATGCCATCTGTCAACATTTCCCAGGAAATAATTTGCCTTGCGGCAGTATTCCGCATTATTCGAGCCGTTTTGAAAGCTTTGAGCGGCCTCCGTGAGTCTGTCAATGAACTCTTCACCGCCGAAATCGGTTCGAATATGTATATACTCATCCTCATTGAACCCGCCGATTGGGGAGCGCATAACGCTTAAAAGCGGAATATCCTGCCTTCGATTGTCTATAATTCTTAGTAAATTTAAGAATATCTGCACCTCAATTGCGTCAAAATATCCGTCCCCAAGCTCGGCCGCGCACGGAATGCCCTGTTCCGTCATTGCGTTTACAAATTGCAGAGCAACACCCTTCGTTCGCCGCATCAAGACCGCAAAATCAGAAAACATCGGCTTTCGCACTCGATTGATTTCCTTATCAAAAACCTCAACGTTTTCAATCACCCAGCGTATTTTATCAGCAACACAGCGTGCCTCTGCCTCTATGGCTTCCGGCTCATCGTTTTCCTTTGCGGAGTTATTTTCCGATTCGGCCTCATTTTCGTTTTCGCCTTTCTCATCTGAAATGTCAATTAAGCATATTTCCGCGCTGCCGTTTGCAGTTTCCGCGCCCATTCGCAATTCGGCATTGTCGGAATAATCAATTTCACCGACATCGCCGAGCATGATTTTTGAAAACAGACTGTTCGCTGCATTCAAAACTGACGTCATGCTTCTGAAATTTGCGTTCAAATCAATTCTTTTTCCAGCCGTTCCGTCATAGCTTTGATATTTCGCCAAAAAATTTTCCGGTTCGGCCTGGCGAAAGCGATATATGCTCTGCTTGACGTCTCCGACCATAAACAGATTATGACCGTTTGAAACAGCAGCAATTATTGCGTCCTGGATGCTGTTGGTATCCTGATATTCGTCAACAAAAATGTATTTGAACTTTTCCTTATATTCAGCGGCAATTTCATCGTTTTTAAGCACGGTATATGCGAGCTGTTCCATATCATTGAAATCTATAAGCGCATTTTCACGCTTTAATTCGGAATAATGCTCCGCAAACCGTCGAACGATCGCTTCAAGACTTTTCAGGCAAGGATAAATCCGCGCTGCATTTTCACGCTCAACGTCATATGAGTAGCAAAAAGCCTCGCTTATTTTTTTGAATTGACTTTTGACTTTTTCGCGATATTCCTTCAGCTCCGCAGGCGCACCGCCCTTTCTTGACGGAATTTTTGCAAAAGCACAAGCCGCAATTTTACAGTGCCAATCGGAATAAGTTTTCAGCTGCATCAGCTCGTCATAAAATCCCATATCCGTTTGAAGCAGTTTCGTATACACTTCAAATTCGGGGTTATTTTCGTTTACAAAACAATGATAAAGCTCATTCGCCATATCATAAAACGTCGAGATGTTCCTTTTTGCGGAAGCAATCAGACTCTCCGCCGCCTTCTCGGAAAACGTTTCAAAGCTGCTTCCGTATGCCTCAACCGCCTCATGCAGCCAACCGAACGGATTAGGGCGTGCCATAATAAAATCATAGGTATCCTCAATAAGAGTGCAAAGCGCATCATCGCGAATAAGGGCGTCACAAAGCAAGCGAAAATCCGAATCCGAAGTTTTTTCCGCATCCGAATATGCCTCTTCCAATACATCATCCAATGCTTTAAGGCGCAGCAATGCAGCCTCTGCGGCATCGGCGGTTCTGAACGCCGGATCAAGACCGACTATATGGCAATTACGTCTCAGAACATTTCCGCAAAAACTGTGAATAGTTGAAATATTTGCAGTAGAAATATTTATTGCCGAATCGTGCAAATGCATTTTCAGCTTTGTATCATCGGTTGACTCCGCAAGCTCCGACAACCGCCGCTCAATGCGCTGTTTCATTTCGGCAGCGGCGGGGTTCGTAAACGTTACAACAAGTATTTCCGAAACATCAGTCCCGGAAGCAATAATTCGAGCAATTCGTTCGGTCATTACTGCGGTTTTACCTGCACCCGCGGCAGCCGAAACAAGCAGGTTTCCATCCTCGTTAATTGCACGAAGCTGCTCAGCAGTCCACATTATTTTCTCCGTTCTTTCATAAACATATTATACGTCTCACTGTCAAAAACCCGGTCGCTTGAATTACAGTTTCAGCTTGTTCAGAACCTTTGCGGCAAGGGGTCTGTGCGCAACCATAGCGGCACGCGGACAAAACTCCTGGCAGCAAAAACAACGGATACATTTTTCGCGGTTTATATGTGGTTTTTTGTTTTTCATTTCTATTGCTTTTGCGGGACACATCCTTGCGCATTCACCGCATCCGATACAAAGACGTTTTTTTAGCGTGGGCTTATGTTCAAGCGCCGCTTTACTGATAAAATGAAGCACATTGCCTTTGCGCATAAAGCTCAATCCACGCACCGGCGGGGCTTTAAAGTCATCAACGGTTAACGTGCGAATATCACCGTACACCCTCAAATTTTTACTGGATGCAGGCGCAAAACCTCGTTCATACGCCGCTTGAAGCGTCGGCAGACCGTCAATGTTCATCCCGATCAGCTCTGCACCGACAACGTCGGCATAATACGTGCTTTTCGACGCAATTATTGCACCGATTTGGCGCGGCGTGCCGGCAGTCGGCCCGTTGCCCTCCATTCCGACAACGGCATCACAAATTGCAAGTCTCGGTTTGAAATACTCATTAAGATCAACAAGCATATCGGCAAATTCAGCATCGTTTTGAAATTTATAATGGACTTCCGGCTTTTTAAGACCCGGAATCGTCCCAAACAGATTTTTAACCGCCGCACTCATGCCAAGCATTCCGTGCGATTTCAATTTGCAGAAATCAATAATTGCATCAGCCTCATCCAAATACTCTGTGTATGTGAAATTTTTTAGTACTTTACCTTCAGGAAAGTCAACAGTTTTTTCATTCATATTGCGATTCAGCTTTGCACCGAGCTTTTCAAGCCGATCCATGCCCGTTGCTGCGTAGACGCGATTCAGCAAGGGGAGCGAGTGCGGACCGCCGGGGCTGTCGCCTATCGTAACATCTGCACCGCGTGCCAAAAGCATTTCAGCAAGTGCCTCAAGCAGGGCAGGGTGGGTTGTTGCGGCTGCATCGGGCTTTTTGAACGAAACAAGGTTGGGTTTAATAATTATTTTCATTCCGGGCTTGACAAAATCCAAGCCGTTTACCGCATTTAAGGCCTCTTCAAGCGCAGGTTTGACTGTCTCAACGTCATAAGTCTTGCAGCGTACAACAGCAACATCGTAGTTTTCCAATTCAACCTCCGGACTTTTTTGTGTGTTTAAATCTTATCATAAGAAAACAAGCGTCAAGCAACCGGTATTTGCACATAATGAAATACCGATTGCAGCTGATTCATTTATAAAAGCTACTCGTAAACATCAGCAATGTGAAATTATCCGTAATTGCGGGATTCATGTTCGAACACGAATTCAGTCTGCCATCACTCCTGATTTTCACATACCCCTGATATGGGTTAACCGGGAAAAAGAAATTAACTTTATCATCCGGGCTTTTTATCACAAAAAACAGGCATACATCACCGTTCACAGGCAGTTCCCATGCGTTATCGCCGCCTCCGACTGCTTTTAAAGTTGAAGCATTAATTACGTTGCGATGCATATTATCCACTTGAGTTATCGTTATTTTTTCACCGCTTCGCAGCCCCCCGCCCAAGGAATTTAAAACCGTCACGCCGATGCGCAGTGAATTGCGTTCACTCCTTATCATTTCGCCGCGTTCGCCCGATCTGCACAAAGTCGGCGTATATGGGGTTACGCTGTCAACCCTTCCGATAAAGTATTCATTGCAGCCGACGAGCAGTTCGTTCATATTGGAATAGAACATATATTCACTTGGAATAAATAATTCGGATTTCATTGCCGCAATTTCGCGTTTAATTGAGCTGATTTGAACATTTCTGCCGTCGCTCATGCGAACTGTCGATCCGCTGCTTTGCATTACTCCGTTTTCAACCGGAACGTATATTTTTCTGTAACCGAATTCGCCTTTGTTTTCATCAGCAAGAAAGAGAATGCAGCGTTCACCGACAGTGTATTTTACTGAAACATTAATTATTCCGGAACTTTCCGTATGGCCTGCAAAAACATCAAGTACTCGAAATAAAGAAATCGCATTGCCGCCGTATGTTGCCTCGCCGACACATTCCGCTTCGACAATCAGAGAGGCACTTCTGAAACAGTTCCGCAAAGTATAAACATCCAACGAATTTTCTTCAATTTCAAATTGATAATTCAAGTCCCTGAACACAACAGCCGGCTCATGCTGCGTTCTAAACGGCATAACAAGCGCAATTATCAGAACCGCATTCAGCAGTATTCGGATTTTTTTACAGGCACGCATTGAATATTACCCCCGCATTATAAACAATGATTTCCTTATCGAATATTATACAACATTCGGATGTTTTTTTGAATCACCCTTACAGTTCATTCTTAATATATTTATAAGCGGGATGAATCAATGCATCCCGCTTATTTTTACCGGCTGATTAATTGTGCAGTATTCTCAGACCGCTGCGCCGTCAGGCATCGGTTCAATTTCGTGCCTCCAAATTTTCGTTAAGGAAATTATTCCGAAAGTTACGGCGGAAAACTCTGCAATTACAAAGCACCACCAAACAGATTCAACCGATTTAAACACGAGAGCAAGCACAAGGGCGGCAGGGAGCAGCACCCCGAGCTGACGCAGTATGGACATAAACATGCTCTTGATTCCGTGTCCGATCGCCTGAAAAGTTACAGATATTGTAATTGATGCCGCCGCGATAGGAAAATGCAAAGAAATAATTCGGAATGCCGCAATTCCTTCAGCGGTAATCTTCCCCTCGGAGTCGAAGAGGGAAACAATCTGCTGCGGGAACAGTTGGAAGAGCAGCGTGCCGATGCTCATAATAATCGCAGTTACGCAAAGTGTCATCTTCCATGATTTTTTAAACCTAAGTCTGTTTCTTGCTCCGTAGTTATAAGCAAAAATGGACATGCTGGCGTTCGTAACTCCAAACAAAGGCATGAAAACTATTGATTGAACTTTGAAATAAACTCCAAATGTTGCAATACCGGCGTTGCTCATTAGAATCCTTGAAAAAATCGCGTTCATGCCGACATTCATTATCGAACCTATCGACTGCATGACAATGCTCGGAATGCCAACTCGGTATATTTCTCGCACCGTTTCACCGCAGAGACGGAAATTTTTGAAACTTATTTTTACCTCATGTTCCTTAAAAAACACAAGTGCCAATGCCATCAGCATTCCGACCCATTGTCCGATTACCGTAGCATATGCCGCGCCTGCCACTCCCATTTCCGGGAAGGGGCCGATTCCGAAAATCATAATGGGGTCAAGAATGATATTAACAACCGCGCCGACAAGCTGAGTCACCATTGACAGCCCGGTTTTGCCCATTGACTGCAATATTCTTTCACAGCCAATTTGTATAAACACACCCAATCCGAAAACCATGCAGATTTCAAGATAATCAACGCCCATTTCTATGAGCTGCGGATCGTCGGTGAAAAGCCTGAAAAACGGAGTGATTACAAACCCAAATATTGCAAATACAATTGCAGACAGCAAAAGCAGGCACAAGCCATTGCTTGCACCTTTGCTTGCAGCCTCAGTATTTCCCTCGCCGAGTTTGCGCGACATATATGAGTTCATGCCGACGGATGTTCCGATCGCAACAGCGATCATCAACATCTGTATCGGATAGGCAAGCGAAATTGCCGTCAGTGCGTCGGTGCTGATTTTTGCAACAAAATAGCTGTCCACAACATTGTACATTGCCTGCACAAGCATGGAAATGACCATCGGAATTGCCATGTTGGCAAGCAGTTTTCCGACAGGCATAACGCCCATTTTGTTTTTGCTCTTTTGATTCTCTTCCATTCGGTTACGCTTTCTTAATCAGTAATAACCAAACGATTTTAACACCGGTGCTCAATATATTCAAGCTTTATCACGAATTATATATGTACTGTTGTTTCGGCAATGTCGGCCGAAAACTCAGCATAGGAAATTTATTCAGTCCTGCCGCACATAATATCTATTCCTGAATGAATATTTGTTATATGTGCTTCAGTAATGTTTTTTTCCTGTTCACCGTCGAGCGTCCAGCTTACGCTTTCGTCCGGGAAGCGCACATGCAATTCGGATGCACGAAACATTCTGATGTATTCGCAGCTCATTTCGCCGCTTGTGATTGCATTTACAATTTTTGTGAGTTCAAGTGCATTTTGCGGATACCTAATCAAAATTATTTCGAACATTCCGTCGTTCATTTCGACCATTTCAGGCTTCAGCTTTACAATTCCCGCAATTATTCGTGAGTTGCTGACCGTGCAAAGTATAAAGTCGTCCTCAATCGTTTCTCCGTTAATTTCAAAAACAGCCTTTATCGGACGGATTTTTTTGAGTGTATCAAACCCTTTCGCAAGATAAGCAAGAAAACCGAACATGTTTTTTGCGTTTTGCGAAGTCGAGTAGGCAACATCGGTAAATGCGCCAAAAGCTGCAACATAAGCATAGAATCTGCCGTTAAAATTTCCTACATCAATTGTAGTACAAATTCCATCAGTAATATTTTTTACAGCTTCATCGCTGTTCTTTGGAATGCAGAGCGTGTTCGCAAAGTCGTTCGTGCTGCCGGAAGGCACATAGCCCATGCGCGGGCGTTTCTCCTTTGGAAGCTGCATAATGCCGCTGATGACCTCGTTCGCTGTTCCGTCGCCGCCGGAACAAACAACAATTTCATTTTCCGCACCGTATTTTTTTACGTATTCGGTTGCAGATCCGCTGTTGATTGTTGTAAGTGTTGTGCAGGCATAGCCGTTATCCGTCATGTGTTTTACAACTTGCGGAAGCAGTCTTAACGATCTGCCTTCTCCCGCAACGGGATTAAAAATCAGCAGTGCACGCTTATGAACGAGTTCACCGCAAGCCTTATCATTCACCGATTTTTCGCCCGTTTCAGCGTTTTTTTGCTTCCATTCATCAAACAATCTGCCCATTTTCTTTCCTCACCAATGTTTTGATGCTTCAACCCGCGCAAACACTCATAAGAAGTAAAAGTCACTGTACTCCATAGAGATATTCGTGCAGAAGTCTTTTATTATCAGCAATATTTATATGAATAACAGCCATTTTTCCTTCCCATGCATAGTCCCATGTTCCTTCAAAGGGGAGTGCACGGTTTTCAAGCGTTAAATCGCCGCCAAACACAACATCAATTGCAAGATCGATCATCTGCATCGGACTCATGTTCGTCTCAACATATTTTGTCAGATTGTTTACCAATGCAGTAAGCGAAGCAATTGATTTTTCGGTCTTTGCTTTTTTAAAAAACGCATACATAACGTCTCGCTGTCTCCGCGTTCTTGACCAATCGCCGTCACCGCCGATGGACCTGTTGCGCGAATGCGTCAGCGTTTGCCGACCGTTCAAATGCTGCCAACCTTCTTTTACGGGCAGGACATCATTTTCTGCACTGTTATTTATGTATTCAACTTCACGTTCCGTAAGATACACATCTATTCCGCCGACGGTGTCAACAATTTCTTTCAGAGATTCAAAATCAACCTTCACATAATATTGAATGTCCATCCCGAAATTGCTGTTGACGGTATTTATTGCAAGCCCGACACCGCCAAAGAAATATGCGGTGTTTATTCGGTTCCACGTATCACGATTAGGAATATAAATCCATGTGTCGCGCAAAAGAGAAACAAGTTTTGCCGTCCGCAGCTTTCGATTGTACGAAAGGATCATCATCGTGTCCGACCTTCCGTGCCGTTCACCCTCGCGTACATCGCTTCCGAAAAGCATTATATTTACAACATCCTTGTCGATTCTGCTCTCATTAAAAATCGAATCGTCATCCATTCTGATATCGTCAATCAGTGCAGGATCAAAATCCTTTGTTGTGTCAACTTTATCAGCATCAGCCTTGATCAACGCGGGGGGAGTTGCCGTCTCACCCGGTGATATTTCAGGCTTTTTGACGGTTGAAACCGCATTTTTGTTCATCTGCCCGAGTTTGCAGCAAACAATCACCAAAGGTATGCTCAAAAAAACAACCACAAGCAGGATAATAATTACTATGCGAAGTGCATGTTTTTTTGCGGTTTTGCCTTCCCCGCGTTTTTTCATTTTTTATTCCTCCCGATAACCGTTGGGGTTCATCTGCTGCCAGCGCCATGTGTCGCGGCACATATCCTCAAGCGTTTTTTCGGTATGCCAATGCAAAAGCTCAGCCGCAAGATGTGCATCTGCAAACGAGGCATCGATATCGCCGGGACGGCGTTCGGTTATAACATACGGAATTTCAATGTTGTTTGCCTTTTCAAAAGCGTGAACGATGTCAAGCACACTGTAGCCTATGCCGGTACCGAGGTTGATTTCGACACAGCCGTTTTCATTTTGCGCATATTTGAGTGCGGCAAGATGACCCTTCGCAAGATCAACAACATGTATGTAATCACGCACTCCTGTCCCGTCGTGAGTATCGTAATCATTGCCGAAAACGGAGAGCTTTTCGCGTCTTCCTATTGCAACTTGTGATATATACGGCATAAGGTTGTTCGGAATTCCTTTCGGATCTTCGCCGATCCTGCCGCTTTCGTGCGCGCCTATCGGATTGAAGTAGCGGAGAAGAACTATCGAAAGTTTCGGATTTGCCGCACAAACATCCCGCATAATTTGTTCGCTCATGTATTTTGTCCAACCGTAAGGGTTGGTGCACCATGTGGGCTGCTTTTCGTCAATCGGAACGACTTTTGGCACGCCGTAAACTGTCGCAGATGAGCTGAAGATAAGCTTGTTTACATCATGACGCTGCATAACCTCAAGCAGATTCATTGTTGCATCAAGATTGTTTTTGTAATACATTAACGGCTTCGCAACCGATTCCCCGACTGCCTTTTTCCCCGCAAAATGGATCACGGCATCAATATCATTTTCTGAAAAAACCTGTTCGAGCGCATCCTCGCTGCACACATCAATTTCATAGAAACGAACAGTTTTTTTGCCCAATTCCTCAATACGTTTCACAACTTCGCGGCAAGAGTTTGATAAATCATCTGCAATAACAACATCACAGCCTGCGTTCATCAATTCAACTGCGGTGTGCGAACCGATATATCCCGCACCGCCGGTAAGCAATACTTTCATATTTCCTCCGTTTCCGTTTCGGGCATTATAGCTCCGAATTATCAATTTTTTGTTAATTATAAATCAATTTCCGTTGTATTTCGGAAAAACGGGCAAGCTGTTCGATAAAAAACGAAATGCCCGGCTGCTTCAATGCTTAATCAGCGTGAACCTCGTCCTTAAGAACACCAACAAAAGGCAGGTTTCGATATGTGCCGGCATAGTCAAGACCGTATCCCACGACAAATTCATTAGGAACGACAAATCCGTAATAATCCGGAGTAATGGCGCATTCACGGCGTTCGGGTTTATCAAGCAGGGCAACGATTTTGAGGCTTGCAGGTTCGCGGGCACGAAGCATGCTCGTGAGATGATTCAGGGTCAGCCCGGAATCCATTATATCTTCAACGATTATGACGTGCCGTCCGGTAATACTCATGTCGAGATCCTTGTTGATGCGAACTATTCCGGAAGTTTTTCTTGCATTGCCGTAACTTGAAATTGCGAGAAAATCAATCTCGCAATAATCATCGAATTGGCGAACAAGATCGCTGAAAAAATGCACTGAACCCTTAAGAATGCAAAGAAAAACAGGGTTTTTGCCGCGGTAATCGTTTGTAAGCTTTTCCGCAAGCTCGTGAACCCTCCGCTGCAGTGTCTCCTGATCCAAAAGCACATAATCGATATCGTTGTGCAATCCGGTTTTATTAATCATTTTATTCCTCCGTAATTTTGTTGTTTTTATATTTGCGAACCAAAGAGTTTTTTTCAACTTGATCGCAGCTGTTTTTCTGAAATACGAAGCCTTTATCCGAAGAAGGATTCCTCCGTTTCAAATTCAACGCAAACAATATATTTTGTTTCGCTTGAAATTTTGACATCATCGGATATTCCGACTCCGTATACATATACTATTTTGCCGCAGCATTCGAGCAGCGGCAGTCTGTCGCGCCGTTCGGAATCAATTTTTTGAGCAATCAAATACTTTTTCAACTTTGTTTTTCCGGGCGCATTTACCGGAAAAAACATGTCTCCGACGTGTCTGAACCTGATGTTCAGGCTCAGAGCTTCTACGTTATTTTTTATTTTCAGTCCGTCAGCCGGTGTATCGTTTGCTTCGTTTTCAAAAAGCCCTATAAGCTTTTCGAGATCCATCATTGCTCGAGTTTTATTATACACCCGTTCGTGTGAAAATTCCAGACCGCCGTCCGCGACGGAAGCTTTTACCCTTCCGAATGAAGTTTGAATCCATTTTCCGTTGAAGGGCAGGGGAATGCTGCTGGTCTGCGGGCACAATTGAGCATCCGATTGAAAGTCTGTCTGTTTTTCTTCTGAGTCGGAAACAGAATTAATTTCACACTCATGTTTCGTGCAGCTTTTGTTTTCAACGAGCAGCCTTCCGAAGCTTTTTCGAATTATAACTGTAGACATTTCAATTTTTGCGCCCGACTGCATTTCAAGCAGTTTCGTCAAAGCTTCTATATGCGGCTGAAAAACATCGTTTTGCACTCCGTTTTCCCGAAGCATGTGCATTACGGCGCGCGACTTAATCGGCACCGGCAAGTGAATCAGCTTTTCCGCATCAACCCCGTTTTCTGTTTTTGCGTTCAGATAGGCCTCTTTTGCAACGCCGTTTAGGTATTTTTCATCTTCATTCAAAAGTTTTGCATTTCTGCATATAACTTTTTCGCAGCTTGAATTAATACCGTTTTGTATTTCCGGAATTATTTTCAGTCTCAGCAAATTCCGTGCCGTATCCGGAACAAAATTTGTTTCATCCGTTTGAAACTGCTCGCCGTTTTGCAGTAAATACTCGACCAATTCTTTTTTCTCAAACTCCAGAAGAGGATGAATGATTTTTCCGCTGCAATATTTCATTCCGCACAGCCCGTTAAGCCCGCTTCCGCGTAAAAAATGCAGCAGTATGCTTTCCGCATTGTCCGACAAATGATGAGCTGTTGCAATAAATCCCATGCCGCTTTGAATCCTTGCACGTTCAAGAAAGTCATAACGCAATTCCCGAGCCGCTGTTTCTGTCGAAAGGCTGTTTTCATCGGCATATGCCGGAACATCCGCCTTTTCGCTCAGAAGTTTAAGCGCATGTTTCTCACAAAAAGCGCGAACGAAATTCTCATCCTCGTGCGCTGCTTCGCCGCGTATGCAATGATTGAAATGGGCACAACATAATCTGAAATTTGTGTGCTTTTCAACGATTTTGCAGGAGAGATTCTTTAGAAGGAGAGCAAGCGCACATGAATCCGCGCCTCCGCTGAGCGCAACCAAAATTCCGCTTTCAAGGGCGTCGGCACAGTTTTTTTCAAGGATATGGAGCATTTTTTCTTCCGTTTTCATAACGCCCGCCTTCCTTCAAAGAACATTGCTGCAAATCAAAGTTTTTCTCTGTGCAAAGGATTATAAACAAGCTTGCCTTTTTCTTTAACGCTTTCAAAAAGGGTTATTTCCGAGGCAGTGAAGCTTGTTTTAAACTCCGTCTCCTGCAATTGTGCATAAACCAGTTCGTCGAATTCAACACTCCGTCCGAGAGTTATATGCGGAACAAAGCGTCTGTATTCGCGTGCAAACCCGTTATCAGCCAATGCGGTTTGAAGTGACTCATGCAAAATTGCCAATTCGCCTGTATTTCCGCCGACCTCGATAAAAGCCGTGCGGCTGCCGCTCCTTTCAAAACTTGAGAATCCGGCAGGATGCAGTTCAAACGGACGAATTCCGCGCACGGCAGATTGCATTGCTTTTACCGCGCCGGCAAGATCGTTGCTTTCGCCTATAAAATGCAATGTTATATGCAGGTTATTTTCCTGAACAAATCTGCCTCCGCTCGAAAGCATCTTAAGCTCTTTGAGCGCAGCACCAACTTCGTTTCTGACAGCTTTGGGCAGTTCAACGGCAATAAACAGACGCATGGCATTTACCCTACTTTAAATCATAGATTTTATTATACTTTTCTGTGAGGTATTCAATGTAATAATCTGCATTGAATTCCTCTCCGCAGGCATTCTCGATCAGCTGCGCCGGGGTCAGCAGCATTCCGTATTTATGTATTTTTTCAGTCAGCCATGCGGTAACTTCGTCGATCCTGTTTTCCGAAACAAGTTTATCAATATCAATATCCTGTTTCATTTTGTGAAGGAATTGCGCTCCGTAAGCAGAGCCGAGGGAATAGCTTGGGAAATAACCCAGCGCACCGCCGCTCCAATGAGAATCCTGAAGGCAGCCCATGCTGTCGCAGGGAACATCGATTCCGAGATATTCCTTATACAATCTGTTCCATTCATTCGGCAGATCCTTAGTTGAAAGCGAACCGTCCATAAGCCTTTTTTCAATTTCATATCGTACCATTATATGCATTGAATAAGTCAGTTCATCCGCCTCGGTCCTGATAAGAGAGGGCTCGGCCTTGTTTACGGCAAGATAGAAATCATGCGCGGAAACATTTTCAAACTGCTCGGGGAAAAGCTCTTTAATTTTCGGGAAAATCAAAGAAATAAACGCTTCACTCCTGCCGATGATGTTTTCATAAAAACGAGACTGAGATTCGTGAATGCCCATTGAAGCTCCGCCTGCCATCGTTGTTCCGATAAGATCATCGCCGGTGTTCAGCTCATAGATCGCATGTCCGCCCTCATGTATCACCGAATACATGCTGCTTGCAACCATATTTTCATAATAATGCGTGGTAATTCGAACGTCATGCTTGTTGAATTCGGTTGTAAACGGATGCTCCGTTTCCCCGATTGAACAATCGTCGCGGTTAATTTTCATAACGTCCATTATATAATCCGACAGTTTTCGCTGCGTTTCGATCGGGCAGGACTTTTCAAGGAACGAAGTATTGATAACTTCACCTTTTTCGCAAATTGCATGAATCAACGGAACAAGTGCGCTGCGGAGCTTTTCAAAATATACATCAAGCATTTTTTTCGACGCACCGCGCTCAAATTCGTTAAGCCAGTAATCATATGCATCCGTTTCCGGTGAGACATATGCCGCTATTTTTCTGTTGTATTCGACAATTTGCGCAAGATACGGTTCAAAAACGGAATAATTGTCCGTATTTTTTGCTTCAACCCAAGCATTATGGGCTTCTGTCAGGAGCACCTGGAACGCGGTGTATTCGTCCATGGGGATTTTGCGCATTTGATTAAGCTCGCGCGCTTTTTCCTCGACTTCACGGCGAGTTATAAAGTCCAATTTATCAATATTTGACATCATGGTGTCTATAACTTCAAACTGCTCCTCATTTACGGTCAGTTTGTAGATAATTTCACTTAAGACGCCGTAAGTTCTGCCGAGGCCTTCCGCCGAATTTTTCGGTGCAGCCGTTTCGGAATCATAGCTCAGGACACCCATCGCATGGTTGTAGGCTGCCATGGTTTCTATGTTTTTCTTAAATAATTCCTTTGCCTTTTCAAATTCCATATTTTTCTCCTTTTGGGTTGTTCGTTTTATTTTTACGCTCCCGTAAAAAGTCTTACGGGAAGAATCATGTAATAGAATGCTTCGCCCTCGACCGGAACGATTACGCAGGGCGTAACGGCATTGTTCATGTTCAGGTAAACGCATTCGTCGTCAAGAACACGCATTACATCCTGAATATAAGTTGCGTTGAACGCAATTTCCAGATCCTTTCCGACAAGTTGAATTTCAATCTCGTCGTTTATATTTCCCTTTTCACTGTTTGCCGTTATGGTGAGGGTGTTGTTTTCAAACATCAGCTTGATGCGGTTCGATTTCGATTCGCGCGCCATGAGCAGAGCACGCTCGGTGCTGTTCTTCAACTCTTCGCAATTGATCAAAACTCTTGTTGCAAAGTTTTTGGGCAGAATGCCCTTATAATTTACATATTCGCCGTCCAGAAGGCGCGAAATGACCTTTGTTCCGCCGAAATCGATTTTTATATGCGTGCTTGAAAAAATAAGCTTAACTTCCGAATCGTCGGAAGAAAGAACGGCGGCAATTTCCTGCATTGCGCGTTTGGGAATTACAACGGATTTTTTGCCGGTGCAGTTATTGATTTTTTCTTTTCTCATTGCAATGCGGAAGCCGTCGAGTGCAACCATTACAAGCGTGTTGTCGCTGTCGAATTCAAGGCAGACGCCGTTGAGGATTGCCTTTGTTTCATCATTGGAAACCGAAAATATGACCTGTTTTATCATGCTCTTCAGCTTGTTTTGAGGTATATCCGCCGAAAACTCATCGTCAACGCGCATCATTTCGGGGTATTCATCCGCATTTTGAATCTGTATTGAAGACTTGACCCTGCGCGAGCGAATGTTCATTGTGTTCCCGTCGCTTTCGAAATCGATTGTGTCGCCGCTGAATTTCTTTACAAGATCGGAAAACAGCTTGCCCGGAAGGACCGCGCTGCCCTCATCGTCGATAATTGCGGGAATTTCGGTTTCAATTTGGAGTGACAGATCCGTGCATTTTATGAACAGAGTGTCATTCGCTGCATACATATATATGCCCTCAAGGATCGGAAGTGTTGCGTTTGAGGGCATTGCCTTCGTAACGACGGAAACCGCCTCGTTGAGTTCTCTTGTGTTTACGCTGAAGCGCATGGGTGCATCTCCTTTGCTGTTGTTTATTACTAAGGTAGCGGCGGCAGTAGTAGTGCGGAAACTGCGGATAAGTCATGTTTTGCCTTTGCTGTCAAATAAAAACAGTGTTTATAAAAGGCGCAAAACTCTGTTGATAAATCCGGCTGTTATTAACAGTTTCCGTGTTGTTCGCATTATCCTCAGCAAATTAATTCTTTTCCTTGTGGAAAAAGCGGATAACAAGGAAAAAAATCCCTGTTTGTTCTGCCGCTTTTTGATACGGTAAAAAACACCGTGAAAGCTGTTTTTGAAAAACAAAAGCGTTCTGCATAATGCAGATCCGTGAGGCTTAAGCCTTCGCCGATGTATACTCCGCCTGTATACATTATAAGGTAAAACGGCCTTGCGGTCAATACGGAAAACGGTCTTGCGGTCAATACGGACGGGGCAGAGAATTGATTCCGAAACAGCACGAAAAGTCGAAATTTTGCGACTGATATTGACAAATGACAGCAACTTGCGTTATTATACAATCGAGTATTCATATCCGCAGATTGAGTTTGCGGGTGCGGGCTTGCCATACCCAAAGAATTTTGCACTGTTTTTTGACTGTACACAAAATTCATTGCAGGGTTTTTTGAGTAATTTCGGAGGAAATATAATGGATAGAATGTTTTTTATCGTTAACCCTGTGGCCGGAAGCGGTAAATGCAATGCTTTGTTTTCGAAATGTGAAACCATACTTCGCGAACGCGGCATTGAATACATCGTTAAAAAAACGGAGTACAAGGGACATGCGGTCAAAATTGCAGAGGAAGCGATAAAAAACGGAGAAAAGTTCATTATTGCGGCAGGCGGCGACGGAACAGTGAACGAAATTTCCTCCGTCATATGTCAAAACCCGAATGTTAAACTCGGGATCCTTCCTTTCGGAACAGGAAACGATCTTTCCGGAGTGATGAATCTTCCGAGCGAACCTGAAGCGGCGATAGACTTGCTTCTGAGCGGAGAAGCAAAGTATATCGACATGGGCATTGCAAACGGAACAAAATTCACAAATGTCTGCGGAATCGGTTTCGATGTTGATGTTTTGATAAATACCGAGCGGCATAAAAAGGGCAGGAAGGGGATGCTTCCGTATTTTTTGGGCATTGTTGACTCGCTTTTTCATCGAAAAAAGGTATATGCCAAAATAAAAACAGACAGCATTCAATATGAAGGCGATATTATTATTTCGGTTGCCGGAAACGGAAAGCGTTTCGGCGGAGGAATGCTTGTGAATCCGGATGCGGAGGTTGACGACGGTCTGTTTGATCTTTGCATCGTGCGTTGGGTGAGCCTTTTTACCTTTTTGCGGCTTTTACCGCTTTTCATAAAAGGTAAACACAAAAACAAAGCTCCTGTTACTAATATTCGAACGCAAAGCTTCACGATCGAAACGGACAGTGAATGTATTGTTGAGCTTGACGGTGAGCTTATTGAAAAAACGCCGTTGACTTGCAGCATTATAAAAAATGCATTAAGAGTGGTTCGACCGTGAAGCATGCAACACAAAATGACGGGTCCCGACGGACACGGCGGTTGAAACTTATTTCCGATAAAGGAATTTTTCGGAAGACTTTTGCATAAAATCCAAGAATGGAGGTTTAACCGTGGACAAAACAAAAAAAACACAACACGGTGCAGCAAAAAAAAGAAAAGCCGCACACAGAGTTTTTGCGTTGTTGATTTCCGCGCTTGTTGTCATCGGCATTGCTTTTGCCGCTGTGCTGATAATTAAACGGATAAATACTGTTGCACGGAAAAAATCGCTCCCGATTCGTCCGGAAACCGAATATGCATACACAGGCGACGGTTTTGTATATATTGAAGGAAAGACGTTGAATTTTTACAGCGTAAAAAACGAAGATAAAAACTATTCAATGTCTGTTGAAGCTGATAATGTCAAACTCGTAGGAACGGATAAAATTAAAGTTATATACAACTCCTCTTCGATTCAAATTATCGGCACAAGGTTCGACAACATGTTGAACGGTGAATTAAAAAAGATAGTTTGCGGAGATAAATACGTTGCTGTTTACCTCAAAAACGAAAACGGAACGCACTCTTTGCGCGCTTTCAATTCATCCGGAACGCAATGCTGGCAGCGGGATTTCAGCACGACTTGCATTACCGATTTCGGTTTTGAGAGTTCGGATTCTCCTGTTTTGTGGATGTCGGAGCTTTCAACAGTCGGAAATTCATTTTCAACATCGATTTCGCTGTATGATTTAAGCCGTGAAAGCGTTATCGGAATTATTTCGGTTCAACAACAGATTGTTAAAAATGTTTTCATCACAAAAAAGAGTATTTTTGCATTCTGCACCGATTATTTGATTCGTTTTGACAGGGGGGCGAATGCAGAGGCATATCGCGTTCTCTGCTATGGATACGATTGCCTTTCCGCCGATTTGAGCGGCGGAAGAATGTATTTGCTTCTTGACAAAACCCCATTGGAAAACTCATCCGACAGCAGCTCGGAAACAAAGGGGGTCGGTGAGTACAGAATCCTTTCGGTCAGCGAATCACGGCTTGCGGAGGAGGCGAGCTGCACGATCACAAAGCCCGAGAATGTTGTTTATGCCTGTATGATGCGGGACAGAATCTCGATTATCAAAAATAACCAAATTGATTTTTACGGTATTAACGGAAAACTGCAAAAATCATATTTCTTTGATTCGCCTGTTGACAGTGCTGTAAAACTTGATAATAAAAATATATTAACGGTGAGCGGCAGTGAAACTGCTCTTTATAACATAAGGTGAAAATGCCTTACATCCATGTGATCAAGGCGTTATATCGGAGGTATTATTATTGAATATAATTGATTTTTTGATTATCTTTATGATTGGATTGTACTTCGTATCGGGCATGTACAAGGGCTTTGTATGGAGTGCATCAACTTTGGGGGTATCAATCGTGGCCTGTTTGTTGGCTTTTTTGCTCATGGGGACGGTTTCAAACTCGATAATTAAGAATGAAAAGCTCTACAATTCAATGTTGAGCTACACGGAAGGTTCGGAAGCCATTTACGATGTTGAACTTGTCAAATCTGACATAAAGAGTTTATCTAATTCCGAAATTGACGAGGTCATGAGCAGGTCAAACCTTGCTTATCCGCTTAAAGAGCGTGTTTATGAAAACATAATGACGGAGGCCTTCAAAGCGGAGGGAATAACAACGCTCGGCGATTATTTCAACGAGAGTATTGTTCGCGTGATAATAAATATTGTTGCATTTATTGTTGTTTATTTGGCTGTGCGTGTTTTATTCACATTTGTGATCTGCTGGCTGGATTACGCATTTATTTTCCCGCAGCTTCGCAAAGTTGATTTCATTATCGGCGGAGCGGTCGGGCTTGCAAGGTCAATCATCGGGATCTGCGTAATATTTATGCTGATGCCGATTATTTTGACGGTGCTTCCGTTTGATGCAATTGAAAAACTTGTTTCGTCGAGTGCGATTGCGTCATTCTTCTATCAGTCAAACATCCTCCTTAAACTGATTCCGGGTGTGTAATCCGCATAGCTTGTATGCAAAATTCGAATTATCTTTCGAACGAAAAAGGGAGCGGCGCTGTTTGTTCTTCAAAAGAAACGTTGCATTCGGCCGAACTCGCTCCGGGCGAGCGGATTGATGATTTGCAGCTTAACGGACTAAGCTTGATTCAGTCTGCGGACGCGTTTCGATTCGGCACGGATTCTGTTCTGCTTGCGCATTTCGCGCATGTTAATGCGAAGGAATACTGTGTTGACCTTGGCGCGGGCGCAGGTGCGCTGAGTTTTTTGCTTCACGGCAGAACAGGCTGCCGAATTCTTGGAATTGAAATTGACGCACGGCAAGCGGATCGTTTTTTGCGTTCCGTTCGTTTAAACGGTTTGAACGAAGCTGAAATTACTGCAGTTAATGCTGATTATATAGATTATTCATCAAAATCGAAAACAAAGTTTGATTGTGCAATTTGCAACCCGCCTTATCATCAGCATGATTGCGGCGCGATTTCCCAAAAGGGGGCTGCAACGCATGACATTGCCGCTCCCATAAAAGAAATTACAAAAGCTGCTGCGAAACTTCTTAAATATGGCGGTAAATTTTTCATGTGTTTTCCCGCAAGGCGGCTGTGCGATGCTTTTACTGCGCTTTCGTCCGCCGGGCTTGAGCCTAAACGGCTGCGTCTTGTTGCAGGCAAGCCGGAAGCCGCGCCTTATCTTGCGTTGATTGAAGCAAAAAGCGGGGCAAAAAGCGGATTGATTATTGAAAACAATTTAATAATTTATGATGAAAACGGGGAGTATTCACCCGAGGTGGCTGAGTTCTATGGAAAATAAAAAGATACCCGCAAAGCTTTATCTTTGCGCAACCCCTATAGGTAATCTTGAGGATATAACGCTGCGTTGTCTGCGCATTTTGCGCGGCGCGGCTGCGGTGTATTGTGAAGATACGCGAAACACCCTCAAGCTTATGAATCATTTTGAAATTAAAAAAACTCTTATAAGCTGCCACGAACACAATGAGGAACAGCGCGCGAATGAGATTGCCGAACGTGTGCGCGGCGGCGAGGCGATAGCTTTTGTCAGTGACGCGGGAATGCCGGGGGTCAGCGATCCGGGCAGCCGTCTTGTCAGGTTTTTTGTTGAAAACAATCTCCCGTTTGAGGTGCTCCCGGGCGCAAATGCCGTTTTGACGGCGTGGGTAATGAGCGGGCTTCCGACGGAGTCGTTATATTTCTGCGGCTTTATTCCCCGCAGCGGTGCTGAACGCAGCGAAGCCGTTGAAAGGATAAAGAACAGCGAAGCAACGGTTGTTCTTTATGAAAGCCCACATCGTGTTGCTGCAACTTTTGCTGATTTTTCCGAACTTTTTCCGAATCGTGAATGCGCATTGGTACGGGAAATCACAAAGACTTTTGAACAGGTCATACGCGGAACGGCGGCGGAGCTTGCCGCACGGTTTGCGGAAAGCGAACCCAAAGGGGAGTGCGTTATTGTAATTTCTCCATGTGATAATAATATTGCAGCCGATAATACAAAACTGCGCGAAACTGTCGGTATTCTTCTGAATGCCGGAATCGGTGCAAAAAACACGGCAAAAATCGCCTCAAGCATTTTGAACGTTCCGAAAAACGAGGCGTACAGGCTCGCTCTTGAATTATCGGATGAATAAGCGTTCCCGTATGCAGCATTGAAAATTAATACAAAATGCAAATAAAAAGCAGTGCCGCGATTTGAAGCGCGAGGAAAAGCGGCATAAAAATCACAAATTTCATGTGCTTCGTTTTATGCTTGAATATACGCATACCGAGTACGGAACCGGCTGCACCGCCGAGGAACGCAATGATAAACAGCGTTTTTTCAGGGATGCGCCATTTTTTATTGATTGCTCGTTTTTTATCGATTCCCATGGACACAAAACCGATTACCGACATTATGACCATGTAAATAATTACAATTATCTTGTAATTGAAATTAGGCATTTTAATTCTTTCCTTTGTTTTCTCTTCCGAAGAATTTATCGGCGTCAACCGCACGCGGCCGCCTGTAGCGGCAGCCGGCGGTGGTGTCAAAACAGCAGATACTTATATACGGACAGTATTTACATGCTGTTTTCCCGTGATACTCCGTCGGACTGACCTCTATCCGTCCGCGCATAATTGCACGAAGCGTTTTTCCTGCAATTTTTTTTGCAAATTCAAGGGTTTCTTCCATTTCATCCTCATCCGCAAGGCTGCCCTTAAACATGCCTTCCTTTTTTGAGTAACGTACACCGTACAGCACATCGGAGCTTCCCGGAAAAGCGGAATCCATTGCTTCGAGTATGTTTTCATCATTTAATGTCAAACCGTTCATCCTGAAACTGCGTTGAATTTCATTTTCCGCTTTGTCTTCGCTGATGCCCTCACTTGCCTGTGCGTCGCCGATATGCAAATAATACATTCCTGCTGTGAAGAGCGGGTTATTGGTTTCTTTCCGCATTGCGTTCTGCATTGCGGAAGCGTACAGCGGCAATTGAATGCGCAGCCCGTTTGCAAGTTCGGTATAGTCAAATGTTTGACCATATGTTTTATAGTCAATTATGCGAATAAACTCTTCGTTTGCCGGTGAAACGTATTTGTCAATGCGGTCGGCAATGCCCGTGATGCTGTAGGTCACGCCGTTTTCCGCTTGAATGCGCAGCGGCGGATAGGCATCGTTGTCGTGGCCGAAATTGACTTCACTTGCAAACGGTCGAAATTTGCCTGCGTTGATTTGTTTCACGACAGCAAGGGCGGCAGTTTCAACAAGCTCGGCAATGCGCTGAAATTCCGCCCGCATTCTGGCAGAATCAAGCAAAATTCCGTTATTGTGTTCGATCATCATGGGCGGAAGAATCCGTTCAAGCTTTTCGTGGATATCCGCTGCGGAAATCGTTGTAAAATCGCAGTTGCTGTTCAAATATTCCTTTATCAATTTATCAAACGCTTCGTGAATGAAGCTGCCGCGGTCATTCGCTTTTTCCGTTCGCTGCGGCCGCTCCTTTAGACGCATTCCGAACTGTATCAGATAACGGAACGGACATTGATTGAATGTTTCAAGCCGTGTTGCGGTGCCCATCAGCTGCCTTCCGTAGAGCCGCATGGCCGTTTCACTTCCGAGCGCAGCGGGGGAGTTATCATTGAAAAACATTTTATCGAGCATATCGAGACGCGAAAAATAGCTTTCACTGCCCGAAAAATGTGAGTACAGACTGTTCAGGCTTTCATTGATTTCGCCGCTGTCAATCATGTTTCTTATGCCCGATGCAAGTTCGGCAAATGCCGCCGCGTCCGTTTCACCGGCATGGTTTAATGAAGCTGTTGATGTTTGCTTTGCATTGGGAAAGATCCTGCGCAGGCGGCTGATCATCCCGGAAGGTGCGGCGGCGGTTGAACCGATTTCATTGCTGTACGAAAAACGAAGCATGTCCGTTGCTTTTGAGATTACTGAATATACACGCAAATTTTCAGAGCCGTTCATGCTTTTTGTGCTGTCCCAAACGGTAATGCCGGCATTTTTCATGCGCAGAAGGTCACTGTCGTTCAGTATTGCATTATCGGCTTTTGCTTTCGGAACAAGCCCCTCATTCATGCCGAGTATCAACAAGAATCTGCACTTTGAAACATGAATTTTATCCATATCACCGATGATTACCTGATCAAGCGTGGTGGGGATAATGCCGATTGAATAGCTCATCAATCCTTCTTCAATGATTGACGAAAATTTGCTTAAACTTATCACCTCATCATCAAGAATTGCAAACAATTGATTGAACATTTCAATAATTGTATCATAAATCTGCCGATTTTCGACGGCGGAATCCAACTGCCCCGCTTCGGCGAGCTCTTCACAGTATTGCTGAAGTTTTTCTGCAATACCTAATTTTGTAAGATAGTTAAAAAGCGCTTTGATTCTTGTGCGTGCATCTTTGCCCGTCGAAAGCTCCGCTTTAAGTTCAACCAGGGGTTTTGCAACTGTTCTTCTTGACTCTTCGATGCTTTCATCGATTTCCACATTTAAAAACTCACTCAGCGGCGCATCATCATAAAGCCTGCTTCCGTTCAATCCGAATTTCAGAATATGATTTTCGAGTCTGTCGCATTCGTCATTTGACAGGGTGGTAAGCCCTGTTTTAAAAACGCGAATAAAATCTTCGCTGCGAAAATTCTTTTCCGCGCAGCGGAGCGCGGCAAGCAGCAATTCGGAAATCGGATGGGATGAAATCGGGCGCTTTGAATCCATAAAATAGGGGATTGAATATGCATCAAAAATACGCCGTATTGTTGTTGAATATCCGTCGGGATCGCCAAGCACAACCGCAATATCGCGAAAACGCATACCGGCTTTGACGGCGTTCCGAATCGCTTCTGCGGCGGCGCGAACTTCCTGTCGTCGGTCCGATGCGGAGTGAATTTCGATGGAATTCGCTGTTTCGTCGGGATAAGATTCAGTGAAAATTCGGTAGGGAAAAGCGAATAAATTTTTTTCAAGATGAAGAAGCGCCCCGGTTTGGTGCAGCATTTTGTCCTGCATTCGAATAACATTTGTTTCGCATTTCATTTCGCCCGCAATTGCCGTTAACTTGCGGTATGCGTCAAAATCCGACTCAAATATTCTTCTGTCGGGCGCACTTCCTGTTATGTCAATTCGAAATGTTATTGTGACTGATGCCGCAACGGAAAACAACACTTTAATTATGCCGATTATCTGCGAATTCAGCATATCCGGCGCATCAATAAAAACGTCCGTACCGACTACGGAGGAGCGGGGAAGTCGTTCTATCAGAGAATTCACCAAATCTTCGCCGTCAATATATCTGCCTTCGGTATATTCATTTGTTTTTCTGTAAATCAAGGCGAAATCCGACAGTTTTTCACGCAAACGCGCAGGAAGATTGTCTGCGGATAGTAAATCATCCGGCGTAATCGAAAATCGCTTGCATTTAAGTATTATTTCATCACATTCCTTTGAAAAGCCCCTGTGTTTTGAAACGCGTGAAAATGCGGTGAGTTCGCTGCTTGCCTCGTCAACAATGCGGCGAACGAGCATTTGCCGTCCCTGCGAGGACAGAAAGGTTTTTCGGTTTCCCGTTTCGGTCAGTACACGGCGTGCAAGCGTTGTGAACGACAGAACGGATGTATAAAGAATGCCGCCTCCGATGTATTCGGAAAGCGAACGTTCGGTTTCGAACGTTGCCCTGTCGGGAACTATGAGAACAGAACGTTTTGCTGCTTTTTCGTTGCGGGCAATATGTGAATATATACTGTGTGTTTTTCCCGTTCCGGCGCGTCCGATGATGAAATTGACTTTTGCAGGCATATTTCCCTCCTGTGTGCAAAACTTTGAAAATTATCCACATTTTATTGCGAAACTGTGGATAATTTCGCCCAAAAACGAGCTGACCGTTAAAATCAATAAGTGGTTTGCGAATAACCTCAGAGCGGATTTTTTGCGGCAACACCCGGGCGTCGCGGGTATTTTTTGGGCATTGTTCCGTGTTTTTTTATCAGTACGAGTGAGCGCGCTCCCCATTCAGTGTCAATTTCTCGAAGTTCGGCTGTTCCGTTAAGGCATTTCAGTGCGGACTCGGCCGCTTTGAGTTCTTCGGCGGCCCCTGGGCCTTTGTACATCAGCGAATATCCTCCGTTTTTCAGAAATGGGAGCGTCCATTCGGCGATTGTGCCGATGTTTGCAACAGCACGGGTCAGCGCAATATCGAATTTTTCGCGCAGTTCAACACTTTGAGCGGCATCCTCTGCGCGCGCGTGAACGGCGGAGCAGGGGAGGGACAGTTCCGCGGCGACGTCATTTAAAAAAGCAACGCGTTTGTTAAGCGAATCAAGCAGGGTAAGCTCTATATCGGGGCGCATGATAAGCAGCGGAATGCCGGGAAAACCCGCACCTGTGCCGACGTCAATGCATTTTGAGCCGTTCGGAATCAGCTTTTCGCCGAGAAGACTGTCGGCAAAATGACGCTGAACAATTCCGAACGGATCGGTAATTGCGGTCAGATTCATTCGGTTGTTGTAATCAATAAGGAGTTCGTAATAGCGAACAAACTGATTCTGAGAGTGCTCGTTTGCCTGCGGGATATACTCCCGAATCAGTTTTCTCATAAGCGGGCTGTCGGTTTCAACTTGTTGTTTCATATTTTTTTGTCCTCCGTAACTGTTTCATTTTCGGAATATGCCGTGTTTTGTCCGTTCTGCTTCAGTTTTATCATCAGAACCGCAATATCTGCGGGCGAGACTCCGGAAATTCGGCTTGCCTGACCAAGGTTTGCCGGGCGCATTGCCGTCAGTTTCTGGCGCGCTTCAAGGCGAAGACCGTTTATTGACTCATAGTCGAAATCAGATGGAAGCAGCATGTTTTCTTGATTTTCAAAACGCCGAATATGCTCATTTTGCTTTTCGATGTATCCGCCGTAATGCGCATCAATTTCAATCTGTTCGCGTGCCTCATCGGAAAGCGGCGGCAAATCGGGACAGAGTTCAAGCAGATCGGTGTAGCAGATGTTTTTGCGTTTTAAGAGCGTACCGAGCCGCACTCCGGTGATAACGGGACTTTCATTGCGCGAGGCAAGCAGCAGGTTCAGTGTTTCGGTCGGAGGAACGGTAGCTTCAAGTGCACGTTTTGCAGCTGCAATTTCCTCCTTTTTTCGCATCAAACGCGCATATCGTTCGTCACTGATGAGCCCTGTTCGCCGTCCGAGCTCGGTTAGCCGCAGATCGGCATTATCCTGCCGCAGAAGCAGGCGGTACTCAGCGCGGCTTGTCATCATTCGGTATGGTTCGTTTGTTCCTTTTGTTGATAAGTCATCCGCAAGCACTCCGATATAGGCATCGGAACGGCGAAGAATAAGCGGCGGTTCCTCCGAAACATACAGCGCAGCATTAATTCCGGCAAGCAGACCCTGTGCCGCTGCTTCTTCATAACCGCTTGAACCGTTCAATTGACCCGCAAAAAACAGTCCCGGAACATCCTTTGCACCGAGTGTCAGAGTAAGTGCGGTCGGGTCGATACAGTCATATTCAATCGCATAGCCGTAACGCATGATTTCACAGTTTTCAAACCCGGGAAGGGTGCGCAGCGACAGCTGCTGAACATCGCGGGGAAGGCTTGTCGAAAACCCCTGAACGTACATTTCGTTCGTTTGATTTCCTTCGGGTTCAATAAAAAGCTGATGCCTGTCCTTGTTTGGAAAACGAACGAGCTTATCCTCGATTGACGGACAATAACGCGTTGGAGAGGCGTGTATTTTTCCGCTGAACATCGGCGAACGTTCAAGGTTATCAAGGATAATCCGGTGTGTTTCGGCATTCGTATAGGTCAGATAACAGCACTGTTGTTCCTTTTTTTGTTCTTCCGTCAGAAAGGAAAAATGCGGAATCGGAACATCGCCGAACTGCTCTTCCATTTTCGTGAAATCAAGGCTGTTTCTGCTGACGCGCGGGGGAGTACCTGTTTTGAATCGGCGAAGGTTAAAGCCCAGTTCTTGGAGTGAGCTTGAAAGGCTGTTTGAACGCGCGAGCCCGGAAGGCCCCTGTTCGACGCTTTGCTCTCCGATATGAATCAGGCTGCGCAGATACACACCGGTACAAATTATGACTGCACGGCAGGAGTATTCTGTTCCGCCCGAGCAGACAACTCCGGCAATTTTTCCGTTCTTTTCAATTATTTCGGCGCATTCATCCTGTCTGAGCGTCAGATTGGGTTCGCTTTCGAGTACCTGTTTCATTCGCATATGATAACGATTTTTGTCAATCTGCGCGCGAAGCGAATGAACAGCAGCCCCTTTTCCAAGGTTCAGCATACGCATTTGAATAAAAGTTTCATCCGCCGCAAGTCCCATTTCGCCGCCGAGTGCATCAATTTCGCGCACAAGGTGTCCCTTACTCGTTCCGCCGATGGCGGGGTTGCAGGCACAAAGTGCCACGGAATCAAGGTTCAGGCAGAGACACAGTGTTTTTTTGCCCATTCGTGCGGATGCAAGCGCGGCCTCGACGCCTGCGTGGCCTGCTCCCGCAACAATTATATCATAATCACCGGAGTAAAAATTCATAATATTCCTCTTTTCGCTGTCGAAATTGCTGTTCCGATAATGTTTCACGTGAAACAATGCTTTTGTGGAACAGCGGATTTAGACATTTCAACAGTCCTAAAGCTGATTTTTTATCAATTGTGTGTTGTACGGCGGTTCAATTTCAATTGATTTGCCGCATAAGTATTCAAGCCCGTCAAGCTTATTCGGAAAAACAATGCGCGTTGCTGTCAGCCGCAGACCGGCGGGGAAGCTGCGGTTCCCGACACGATCGCCGTATTTGTCGTCTCCGATGATCGGGCAGCCGATATGCGCAAGACTGGCGCGAATCTGGTGCGTTTTACCCGTAATCAGCAGCAGTTCAAGTGTACTCGTTCCGCCGTTCGATGAAAGCAGCCTGTAATCGGTATTCATTTCGAATGAATTTGAAACAGGTTTGGTAAATACCTGAACAAATGCGCGTTCCGAATCCTTTCTGCCGAAAAGCCGCAGGCTCCCCGATGCGGCAGGAGGAGCGCCGAAAACTTCGGCCTGATAAAACTTTTTGATTTTATGCTGACGTATTGCTTCTCCGAGGACAGCAGCTGTTTTCGCGTTTCTTGCAAAAAGCACCAATCCGCTCGTCGGCGCATCAAGGCGGTGCAAAGGGTAGACTTTGCCGAATGCGGAATTCAGCCGAGCTTCAAGGGTATCATTGCCGCCATCCTCGACAGTGCATGAGATACCTGAACTTTTATTAACACAAATCAGGTTATTATCGATATAGGCACAGCGCACGCCGGCCACAAGCGCGGCGCATTCATCGGAGAATTCATCAAATTTTGCTCCGTGAGGTATGCAGGTGAAAGTCATACTTTCGCGCAGGGTAGGGTGTTCAATTGTCAGACTGTAAGCATAGAGTGCAATCTGCTGACCGACACGCGCGGCGCGATTGTAGCGTTGGTCACCGAAAATCGGACAGCCGCTCCACGCCAATTGTGCCCGAATCTGGTGGTGCCGACCGGTATGAAGCAGGACATCAAGCAACGTGAAACCATTTTTTGTAACTGTCGAAACATATTCGAGACTTGCGGCTTTTGCGCCGGGTGTGTTCGGCCGAACCACTCTTGATATGTTGTTTTGTTCATCGCGCAACAAGTCGCATTCCAGTTCCGCACTGCTGCACGGAGAACCTGAAACTATAGCCGCATAACGTTTTTTTGTTTTTCGATTTTTAAAGCTTTCGGTAAGGCGCGCAGCTGCTTTGCTTGTTCGCGCAAAAACCATTACGCCGCCTACGGGTCGGTCAAGCCGATGAACAAGCCCGAGATAGACCTCGCCGGGTTTGCTGTACTTTTCTTTGATGTACGCTTTAACGGTCGAAAGCAAATCCTCATCGCCTGATGAATCCGCCTGGACGGGCATGTTCACAGGTTTTTCGCAGACAAGAAGATGGTTGTCCTCATAGATAATTTTAATTTTGTTTTTCATTGCGGTATGCAAAAAATAACGGTGAACTCTATACTTCGCGGTACCATCTGCCCGTGCAGCCGCAGGGGAGGACGAGGCCGCCGTGCGTTATCGGCAAGCCGATCTCCTGTGCGTCGCAGACTCCGCCGCGCCCGTCAAGCGCAGTCGTCAGAACGTTTTTGATTACCGCAGGAGCAAGACCTGTCGTGTATGAATTGATTAGGAAAAAACCTGCATCGGGACTGAGAAGAGATACGCATTCGCGAACCAACGGATAGAGGTTGGCTTCAATGCGCCACATTTCGCCGTCGGGTCCTCTGCCGTAGCTGGGCGGATCCATGAGGATACCTTCGTAGAAACGCCCCCGCCGCTGCTCACGGAGAACAAATTTCATTACATCATCAACGATAAACCGAACAGGTTTGTCGGCAAGTCCTGATTGAGCAAGATTATTTTTTGCCCATGCTACAATACCTTTTGCAGCGTCAACGTGAACAACTTCCGCTCCTGCGGCTGCCAAGGCACATGTTGCGCCGCCTGTGTATGCAAAAAGATTCAGCACGCGGAATGGGCGGCCGGTCTTTTTCACATATTTATCCACATAATTGTGCATAAAATCCCAGTTAACCGCTTGTTCGGGGAAAAGACCGGTATGCTTAAAACCCGTTGGGCGAACGATAAAACTGAGGTTGCGGTAATTGATGACCCAACTTTCCGGCAATGTGCGATTGAAGTTCCACGCACCGCCGCCTGTTGAGGACCGAATATAATGTGCATCGCAATAGCCGGCGGATTTCATCGGCCAAATTGCCTGCGGATCGGGGCGCAGCAGTATGACTTTGCCCCAGCGTTCGAGTTTTTCGTCATTCCCGGCATCAATTATTTCATAGTCTTTCCAACCATCTGCAAGATACATTCCGATTTCCTCTCAGTTGCCCATGATTCTGTCATAAATGCCCGCAAGCTCGTCTTTGCTGTAGTATTCAATGACTATTTTACCCTTGTTCTCATCGCCGCGGAAGCGTACTTTCGTTCCGAGATGCTCGCGCAGGCTGTCCTGTGCGGATTTCATGTCGGTTGACAGTTTTTCGCGTTTCGGCTGGCGTTTTTCAAGTTTTTTTGCATCCAGTGCGTCGGCAACTCGGCGTTCGGTTTCGCGCACGGACCAACCTTCTGCCGCGGCAAGACCGGCGAGTTTAATCATCAGCTCCTCGTCCGGCACTGAGGCAAGCACGCGGCAATGCCCGGCGGAGAGTTTGTCTTCAAGCACAAGTGCCTGCAATTCCTCCGGAAGACTGAGCAGGCGAACCGCATTTGCAATGGCGGGGCGGGATTTTCCGAGACGCTTTGCAACTTCATCCTGCGTCAGGTCATGTTCATCCATAAGTGTTCGGATGGCTGCGGCCTCTTCAAGTGCGTTCAGATTTTCACGCTGAAGATTTTCAATCAGAGATACTTCCAAAACCTGCTGTTCGTCCATTTCGCGGACGATCACGGGAACTTCATTCAGTCCTGCGCGGCGTGCGGCACGGAAACGGCGTTCACCTGCAATGATTGAATATCTCTCGCCGACTTTGCGAACGATAATAGGCTGAACGATACCATGCTGCGCTATGCTGTTTGCAAGCTCGACAAGCTTCGCTTCGTCGAACTTTTTTCGAGGCTGATCCGAATTATTATCTATCAGATACACGGACAGAGTGCTGACGGCGGTTTCATTGGGAGCTTCATATCCGCCGAGAAGTGCATCAAGCCCTTTTCCGAGTCCTTTCATAACGTTAATTTTCTCCGTTTCTCATTATTTTGCATTATCTGTTTAATTGCCGATTATTCATTGTCACACTCGATAAGCTCTTCCGCAAGGCTGATATAGGCTTTTGCTGCATTGCATTTTGCATCATAGAGCGTTATCGGAAGGCCGAAACTCGGGGCTTCGCCGAGGCGAACGGAACGGGGAATAATCGTTTCATACACCTTATTTCTGAAGAATTTTTTTACTTCGCCTACGACCTGTCCGGACAGATTTGTTCGCTTATCGTACATGGTCATAACAACGCCCTCAACATCAAGCACCGGGTTCAGGTTCATGCGAACCAAACGAACAGTGTTCATAAGTTGAGAAAGTCCCTCCAAAGCGTAGTATTCACACTGAATGGGAACAAGCAGCGTGTCTGCTGCCGTGAGAGCGTTAAGCGTTAACAGACCCAGCGAGGGAGGGCAGTCCGCAAAGATATAATCAAACTCATGCTGAATTCCGCGCAGCGAATTTTTAAGTTTTTGTTCACGCGCCATAAGACTCACAAGCTCAACTTCCGCGCCTGCAAGCTCGATTCGGGACGGAATAACTTTGAGAGTCGGAATTTTTGTGTTTACAATTATTTTTTCGGCATTAACACCGTTGATAAGCATATCGTAGACGCTGTACTCACATGCGTCCTTGTCAATACCAACGCCGCTTGTTGCATTGCCCTGTGGGTCGATGTCAACAAGAAGTACGCGCTTTCCCTGCTGTGCAACGCAGGCAGCAAGATTAACGGCGGTTGTTGTTTTGCCGACGCCGCCTTTTTGATTTGCGATGGCTATGAATTTTGCCATTATGAACCTCCGCACATGTTGTTTTAAGCATATTATACACATTTTTTGCCGGTAATGCAATGCCGAATACGGTTTTTTTAATTGAAATTGTCGGCTTTTTCTCCCGAACTATCGGAATTGCCGATTCGTTATATGCAGCGGTCGGAATGTTTCACGGGAAACAAATGCCTCAAACAGGGCATTGGACGAAAGGAGTGCCGGAAAGGTATGTTTCACGGGAAACATATGTTTCGCAGGGAACGTTTTCGCTTTGTACAGCGGCATTGTTCGACTGCAAAAAAACGCCGCATAAAGCGACGTTTACGGAGAGTGAAATTAAAACAGAAATTATTTAGTTATTATTCCGTTTGCATAGACGGGGACACAGTCCGTTGAGTCCTCCGAAAGACAGTAATCAACATCGCGCTCAAATCCGAGAGAAATCAGACGAGCGCAGTGGAACGTTTTGCGCAAATCGAAAGTTCCGCTTTTAAAGCTGTTGTAAAGATGCTCACAGATAAGTGCAATATCCGTAAGCTCGAGTTCGCTGCAAAGCGAACGCAAACGATTGATAATTGCACCGGCAGCGCAAAGATCATCGGCGGAAATCATGCGGTTTGTTCCGGAACAGACAATCAGAATGTCGTCCATGAAACCGGCAGCCTTTCTTGCAGCTGCGGAACAGTTGCTGAGTGCACCGAGAAAAATATGCCGCGCGTTGCGAACTCCGCAGATGGCGGCCGTGCCGTTTGAAGTGCTGATAATGACGGTTTTGCCGCCGACAGTCTCGCGGTTGTATTCGAACGGAGAGTTGCCGACGTTGAATCCGGGCAGAATCATACACCCGCGTTCACCGCCGAGGATACAGTCCTTGATACCGATGCGGCTTGCGTATGCCGTGGCATCGCCGGGTTCGACCGCGGGAATGATTTTGGCGGCGCCGTTGTCAAGCGCGGCGATAATCGCACTTGTGCAGCGGAGAACATCGATAACAATAACCGTGTGTCCGTTCAGCATATTATCGTACAGTTTGTCTCGATAAGTTATAACATCAATTTTCATCAGAATCACCATCCTTTTCGGAATCGGATACATTATAACATACTTGTGCAGAATTTCAAGTGCCCTGAATGACTTCGGCTGCATTAATCCGTTACATTATTCGAACAAGAAGTATTCCGGAAACAACACCCGCCGTGCAGCCCGCAAGAGCGGCAGGAAGGGCATGACGGGTTTTGGAGATGCCGACGGAACCGCAATACAGAGCCAGTGTGTAGAATATGGTTTCCGTTGAACCGACGCAGACCGAAGCAGCACGACCGACAAAACTGTCCGCACCGTACCGTGTAAGCGTGTCACCGAGAAGCGCAAGGGAAGCGCTTCCGGAAAAAGGACGAAGCAAAATCAGCGGCGTGAGCTCGGAGGGAATGCCGATTTTTTCGAAAACGGGCGAAAGCCAATTGCCGAGAGCGTCAAGCGCACCGCATCCGCGAAGAAGCGTTATTGCGCCGAGCATTGCGGCAAGGGCGGGCAAAACGCGAAGAAGCGTCGGCACGGCATCGGCCGCACCGCGGATAAAGGCCTCATATGGGTTCACACGGCGAATCAGGGCATATGCAAGCAGCGCAGCAACGAGTATCGGAATCACATATTTCATTTCACACCCGCTCCCGATTCGAAAAATTTGCAGGCAAGAATTGCAGCGGCAGCAGAAAAAACCGAGGAAATAAACGTTGGAAGAACAATGTCATAGGCATTTGCGGATCCGCATGCAATACGAACAGCAATGACACCGGTCGGCATAAGCTCAATTGCAGAGGCATTGAGTGCAAGAAACATGCAGATCGCATTGCTTGCACTCTGCTTATCGGGATTTACGGCGTTAAGGCGCTTCATTGCATCAAGTCCGAAAGGTGTTGCGGCGTTGCCGAGTCCGAAAAAATTCGCCGCAAGGTTCAGCGTCACGGAGGCGGAGGCGTCACCTGCATCGGGCATTAAAAGGCGGAGCGGCTTGTGCATTCGCGCCGCAAGCTTTTCGATAAGTCCTGCTTCGGAAGCAACATTGATAAGCCCCATCCACAACAGATACGCGCCCGCAAGCGATATTGAAAGCTCAACCGCGGAATCCGCGCCCGCAAGCAGACAGTCCAATGCTGCACTGCCGCTGCCGCCGAAACAGCAAAGAACTATGCCGATGATACAGCTTACTGCAAAAAAGAATCCCATCATGGTAAACTATATGCATGAAAAAAGCCGCATAGCTCAATTCGTTCGAACATGCGGCAAAAAAAGCCGGCTCAGCATTCAAATCATCAATTCAATTGCAGCTTATGCAGCTTAATCAATAGAAACAGTTCAGTTCGTTTCTGTTCAATTCATAATCCACGGAGGATTGCAAATCACCGAGCTGATTTACCCATGAATTGACGTTAACGCGAAGCCTGCGGAAACCGAGGCGCTCATAAACATGCTGAGCACGTTTGTTGCGCAGGTTCGTGTCCAAAACGATTTTTGCATAGCCAAGGCGAAAGAGTTCGCTTATCAGCATTGTCAGAAAGATTTTTCCCAGACCCTGTTCCTGTTTTGTAAAGTCGCAAATTTTGATTCCGATTTCGGCAGCGGCGGCAGAGGAGCCGGGCTGTTGTTCGGATTCGTCGGCCTCGGCGGGGACGGTACGATAACTTGCTTCGCCTATCGGCTTTCCGTATTGTTCCAAAATCAGCCTGTGGCACCCGGTGCTGTTTGAAATGTCGGAAGCTATTTTTTCGGCGGTTGTTTTGAGCCCGTTCGGGAAACCTGCGTGCGCCATAATACGCCCGCTGTTCCACCAGGCGGCGAGCTGAACACTGTCCGCAGCGGTCGCATCGCGGATAGTCAGCGATTTATAACGAATATTCATATCAAAAACTCTTATCAAACTTGAGCGGCAGCCGCAGCCGAATGCAGCGCTTAACGCACCGAAAATGCCGCAGCGGCCGAACTGCTTCGGTTTATGCGAAATAACCTTATTGCAATCGGCGGATTATTCCCATTCAACGGCGTCAATGGACACAAGGTATTGCTCCATGAAATCCATATAATCGTCCACAAGGCGCATCAGATAAGTCTGATACCTGCTGAATTTCGACGAAACGGATTTGAGCATATGTTCGTAAACATATTCCTCATCATAGGGCGAATCGTCTTCAGCAATCTTTCTGAGATATTCGTCGTCAATGGCAACAAGCGCAGAGATGATTTCCTCCAGCTGTTCATCGGGAATAAAATCGAAATCTCCCGCGTTGCGGAATTTGCCCGCGATAAAATCTTTTGCGGCAATAATATCGAGTTCCATGTTGTTTTTGTCCTTTCGGTTAGTAAATTCAGTGATCGCCCGGAATGCGGATCGGCGGTCGCATAAATTTCATTTTTTTGTTTCGCCGCATGTTTTTGCTTCACAAGCTTTTATGCAGCAGGAGGGTCTCTTTTTCGGAGACAGAATAAAGAAGGAGAAAGTGTATTTCATTGCAGTCACCACCTATATTATTAAGATATAATAATTTTTAATTCCGTATATCGATTATCGATCGCGGGCAGCACGCACAACATCCAGCTCAACATCCGGAAGGCGGAGCGCAAGCTTGTCCGCAAAACTGTCTGCGCCGTCCTGCGGAGATGCCCCGAGAACGATAACAGAAACGTTGTGTTCAACGGCAAAATCGACCAATGCATCCATAACGCTGTCGGCACGAAGAATCGTAAGTTCCGCGTTCACGAGCAAGGCGCAGGTGAACAGGTATTCGATTGCATCAGCCTCAAAGGTCGTGTTCATGAAATTGTGTCCCGTCTGTACGCAGTGGACGATGAAAAGCTTTTGATCATCCTTTTTGCGTTTTGCACCGTGGTTAATGAGTCGTTCGCATGAACGCTGGCCGGTCACACAAACCATCACGCCGCCGGAGGAGGGAACCTCGGTTTGAATATCAGTCATAAATAATCCCTGTACAAAACATTAAATTAACGAATCCGCAAACACTTAATCGAATCATCAAGCATCGGGACTCGGCTGCCGCCGCGCGGCATCTTTTTCGGAATCGGAAAGCACACTTTGAATCTTGTCCGGCATTTCGCGGGGCGGAAGGGCAAGAGCCTCTGCAACCGCCTCGATTGAGGTGACGGAACAAAAAAGATTCATGAAATGCTTATCGGTAAAACCTTCTGCAACACAACGCTCGAATTGAGCAATCAACGGATCGTAAAACCCGTTGATGTTGACAATAATTACGGGCAGGTTGTGATAGCCGAGCTGTTTCAGCGTCAAAACCTCCAAAAGTTCTTCAAGCGTTCCGAAACCGCCGCTGAGAGCAACAAAAGCATCACTTCGGCTTTCCATAAGCTGTTTGCGTTCGTGCATTGTTGCGGTTTGAATGCGTTCAGTGCAGTGTTCAAAATAAATCCCCGGAATATTGAGCTTTTCGGGAATTACGCCGATGATTTTTCCGCCTGCGGAATATGCGCCGCGTGCAGCCGCACCCATCAGCCCGGTTCGCCCTGCGCCGAAAACTATACCGTGACCGTCAGATGCAAGACGATGCCCGAGCTTTTCGGCAAATTCGATATAACACTCGGGAATATTGCTGCTTGACGCGCCGAATATGCAAACATTCATTATGATGACACCGGTACTCCGCGGGGTGATGCCCGTATGCGAAAGTCCTTTCGTTTAAGTAATAAATCAATGCGGAAAGCTTTGCCGCACAAGCGGTGCGGTGAAATTCTCTCCGTATACATTATAACATCAAATTCGCGAAAAGGGAAACAAAAAAATTGAAAATTTGGGGGCGAAACGTTGATATTTTTTCACAAAAACGGGATAAAGTGTAATTTTGTGAAAAAATGAAACCGTGCAGGCGGTGAATTGCCGTATAGGCTGAATAGTTTGGGCAGAGTGCGGTCACGATTGAAAAAGACAAGAAAAGATATATTTTGCAGAAAAGGCAAAAATGTGACTTCGGCGGTTGTAATCAGCCCATTTGTTTGCTACAATGGTCAAAACAGAGTAGGTGGCAGTGAGTTGGCAAGTGCCGGGGATACAGGGAGTTGATTCCCGGACGAAAACTCATGTGCGTTCGGCAAATACAAGGCAAAGAATGCTGTGCCGTGCGCAGAATGTTTGTTGCTGTGCTGTCGCCGCATCCCGCTGTTACATAGGCTTTCGGCTTTCGAAAACGGATTCAAAAATTTTGTTTTCACGGCTGCTCCGGGGCGAGCGGCAGGCTGCCGCGCCGGTAACAACGAATGCTCGGTTCAAAACACGGAGGATTCGATTTTTTTATGCAAAAATTAAAACCGGTTGAACAGCAGTTCAACAAAAACAACAGACCTTACAACACAAAAGCAATCTTCAGTCACCCGTTCTGCCCGGAATTCTGGCGCTGCGCGGCAGGCGAATTCAAAAATTGGCGAATGCTTGTTTTTGCTGCCGTCATCATTGCAATGCGCATTGCGGTAAAGGCCGTGAAAATTGTTATCATACCCGGAGCATTGAATTTCGGCTTTGATTTCATCGTCAACTCGGCGGGTTCAATGATCTACGGCCCGCTTGTGGGCCTTTTGGTAGGCGCGGTAAGCGACACGATCGGAGCGGTTCTTTTCCCGACGGGAGCTTATTTTTTTCCGTTCATCTTTGTCGAAATGCTCAGCAGCTTCATTTTCGGCCTTTTCCTTTATCGCGCAAAGCTGTCAAGCTGGCGCGTAATAGCCTCGCGATTTGCGGTCGTTGTTGTTTGCAACTTCATCATAAATCCGCTTGTTATGACGCTGTATAATGCGGTCACGGGTGCGGACCCGTACAAATTCATCACGATTGCACGCGTCATTAAGAACGCCGCAATGTTCCCGCTGGAATCCGTTGTGCTTGTGATTTGGCTTGGTGCAATTTCAATGGCACTTTACAAGCTGCATCTGCTTCCCGAAAAGCCGCCGATGCTTAAGGTCAGCGTCGGCAACATTGTTGCGCTTGTTTGCGCCGCGGTTATTTCGGCACTGGCAATTTTCGGTTATGTTAAGTGGAAAAAATCAAACACAAAGCCGAAGCCGGAATCAACTCCCGCCCCGATAACGGAAACAGCCGCACCGACGGGAGATGTGCCGAATACGCCGTAAAAAGTGAATATCCGCACCGCAAATAATGCTGTGATCACCTCCGTCCGCTTTCAAACAGCGCGCCCCGTCGGAGGTGATTTTGGTTGTTGATTTTTTATTAAAAATAAAGTATACTGTGCATGAAATCTGCGCCGAAACGTCCGAATTCCGTTTGCGGGTCAATTCTGTCGGCGGCGCACAATTTAACGGTGGAAAGGTTGATTTCTCCAAATGAAAAAAAACGTCAGAGCGATTTCACTCACCATTGCTGCTCTTCTTCTTGTTTCGGCATGTTTTTGCATTACAGGCTGCAAAAAGCATGAGGTTAAAATGACAGAGAAGAATAACGGACTCTACGACTATGAAGAGGTTCGCCAAATTAACGAAACGCTGCGGATGCCCTACCCGCTCGGCACCAGGGAAGCGGCATTCGGTTCGGAGTTCGAATCCTACGGCGGCATTCCCGACCATGCGGAGATTTTCCGTTCAAAGGATAATCTTGATATTACGTACACTCTGAGCACTCTTGAACTGAAGTACGGAGAACCGGATAAAAACACGGAGCTTATCGCAACCGGGTTCACGATTCGCGCCGCAAACAAGACCATCATTCGCAATGCGGACGGTTCAACGACGCCGCTCTACACCACCGACCGTGCGGTTCTCGGAATAAGCGTCGGCAACAGCATCGACAAAGCCAAAGAAAAGCTGCTGGATGCCGGCTATGAACAGATTTATGAGGAAACTCCCGTTGACGACGGTTTGCCGCACAGCCGAGAGTTTTCATTCCGCAAGGGCATAGTCATTGTTTCGTTTGCCGTCGAAACAGAGAACGATATTTCAAGCATACGCGTTTGGATTCCTTACCGCGATAAAGACATTGACGCGTTGAACAAAAAGAGTCATCTTCCTGCGGATCTCGGATTGTTCTACTCTGTTATGATTAATCCGAATTTTAAATATTCCGGCAAGAACACAACGTCAAGACGCTATGAAAGCGAGGATGGCTGCATTGCGATCATGCGCGGCTTCCCTGATGTTAAGGATGCGGCAATGACGGCGGAGGTCAGCTTTACTTCAACCGAATACGATGCTCTCGGCGTTAAAGTCGGAATGACACTTGACGAGGCGGAAAACATCCTCACCGAAGCGGGCTGCACAAAAGATTCGGATGGATTGTACGTATTCGGCAATGTTGCCGCAATTCGGCTCACCGTTGAAAACGGCACCGTTGCAAGGATTGCAGCAACACTGCGCCCTTCAACCAATCTTACGGATACTGCTGTTTCGGGCGATGAAGCAGCTCCTTCGCCTGTGCTCGATGAAAACGCAAGGAAGGCAAACGACTGAGTTTTCAAAGCGGCGGCTTATTAAATTGAATCAGTAAACAGTGAACGATCTTTCGGTGCGGGTGTGCCGAGGGATCGTTTTTTTGCGGAAAAGGCGAGGATATTAATGTTCAATTGCCCTTAACAGGGAATTCTGCGCCTTTTTTGTCAGTTCAATTTAAACGAAAAAAAAACACTTGCATATGTCATGAAAATGTGCTAAAATATCATATATGTAACAGCGGGTGACGAGAGAGATACTGCGGGTCTGCCAAACGCGGTTCTTCCGTGACAGGGCAGGCGGCATTGCAGCCCCCCGGCCGTTTATAAAGAAAAGGAGGCGATCGAATGAATAAAATCATCACTATAGGCAGGGAATTCGGCAGCGGCGGACGTGAGCTTGGGAGAAGGCTTGCCGAAGAGCTTGGAATTGCATACTATGATCGCGAAATAATTGCCGAAATCGCAAAGCGCACGGAGCTTTCGGAGCAGTATGTGCAGCAAATTGTTGAACATCGTCCGTTGAATTTGATGCCGATAACAATTGGACACAGCATTTGTCCCGTTCCGCATCCGCTTATGGAGCAGAACCAGGAGATTTATCGTCAGCAGGCACAGATTTTGACGGAAATGAGCGAAAAATCCGACTGTGTGCTTGTCGGCCGCTGCGCGGACTATATTTTAAAAGATAAAAACCCGCTCAAAATCTTTGTTTATGCGGATATGGCAAGCAAAATAGCGCGCTGCCGACTGAAAGCACCCGAAAACGAACATTTAAGCGACCATGAAATGCGCAAACAAATCAAACGAATCGACCGCAACCGCGCAAAATATTATGAGTTCTACACGGGAAGAAAATGGGGAGACAAGCTCAATTACGACCTGTGCATAAACACAACCAACACCGAAATCAAAAAAATAGTTCCGCGAATTGCAAAACTTTTTTGATTTAAAACTCGAAAACGGGAGGCCTCGGTCACTTGACAAAATTAATTCTGCGCAGTTTGAGTTTTGAAAAGACCGAAGCCGTTAAATATCGCCGAGCCGGGGGAACGGACTCAGAACTTCTTTCCCCTCGGCTCTTTTTTGCTTTCGGAGCATGACGCACGCTGCGAACATTGCGAAGCGGGCAGCTTCGGCGCGGTTGACACATATGCGGACAGATGATAGAATTCTGTAAGGAATATTAAAAACATTTCGGCTTTTGCAAAAGGAATTCGGGTTCTTTTTTTAAGCCGATTTAAAACAGCACGGAGGATGAGTCCATGTTTGAAGCTCCCGTACCTATGCCGCGCTTCGCGCCGCAGCCGCCGATATACTTTTGCCCGAAAGCGGCGGGCGAATTTGTGCTTGACGGAAATATTAATAAACCGTTCTGGAATAATGTGCCATTTACCGAGGATTTTGTTGATATCAGCGGCGGTGACTTTCCGACGCCGCGTTTCCGCACCCGAGCAAAAATCTGCTGGGATGAGCGGAACCTCTATATTGCCGCCCTGCTGGAAGGCAATGAAATCTGGGCAACGATAAAACAGCGCGACAGTGTCATGTATTACGATAATGATTTCGAGGTTTTTATTGACCCGAGCGGATCGACGCATAATTACATGGAACTTGAAATGAATGCGTTCAACACGCAATGGGATTTGCTCCTTACAATGCCGTACAGAAACGGAGGAAGATCCGTCACTGCGTGGAACATGCCCGGGGTTGAAACCGCCTGCATGATTTCCGGAGAGGTAAACAATCCCGCGGCAGACAACAAATTTTGGTCGGTTGAAATTAAAATTCCGTTCGCCGGATTGACGGAGACCTACTCGAAAGAAAAAAACCCTCCCGAACTTGAACGCTGCTATCCTGTGCGCAATGCACCGACGACGGGTGAAGTTTGGCGGATGAATTTCTCGCGCGTGCAATGGACGGTTGACATTGCCGACGGAAAATATGCAAAACGCACAGGCACGGACGGAAAACCCCTGCCCGAAGATAACTGGGTTTGGGCAGCAACGGGACTTATCGATATACATTACCCGGAAACATGGGCATATGTCTTTTTTACCGAAAACGGTGAAAGCTGCCCGATGCCGGAGGAAGAGAAGATAAAGCTCGAAATGTACAAAATTTATTATGCGCAGCATGAATACTGTCGCCGTTTCGGATGCTTTGCAAAAACGGCGGAGGAAGCGGCGGCCTGCCTTCCGACGGGGTTCGCATACGATGCCGATGCTGCGAAAAATACAATCGTTGAAACAACATCACGGTATTTTGAACTGAGCCGCAAACTGACGTGCGGAAAAACAATTGTTGTCCAAAGCGACGGATTTAATTACGTTGAGTAAAGGAGAAAAGTATGAAACGGGTTTTCACTGCATCGATGCACCATGAATCAAATTCGTTCAATCCGATTATTGCGGGCGAAAGCGAATTTTCGGTCATTCGCGGGGCGGAAATTTTCAACAGATTCAAGGAAAACGATGCCGCAACGGGAATAATCAAGACCCTGCTTGCGGCAGGATACGAGGTTGTGCCTTCCGTTTTTACAAGCGCGGTGCCGAACGGTGAGGTTGATATTGATTTTTATAACAAAATAAAAAAAGAGATTATCGAAGCAGCTGTTGCGGAAAACAAAAGGCAGCCGCTTGATGCGGCGGCACTTGCATTGCACGGCTCAATGTATATTCACGGTTTGGGCGATGCGGAGGGCTTTCTTCTGGAGGAGCTTCGCGCCGCGCTGCCCGAAATTCCGATTTTCTGTTCGCTCGACACACATACAACAATGACGCAGCGTATGCACGATAATGCCGACGGATTTGCGGCATTTAAATGCGCACCGCATACGGACAGATACGAAACGGGTGTTAAGGCGGCTGAGATGACGATTGCAGCCCTTGAACGCGGAGTGAAAGCGAAATCCGCTTGGGTGCGCGTTCCTTTCCTTGTTGCGGGCGAAAAATCCTCTTCAACGGTGGAACCCATGCGCTCGCTTGCTGAAAAAACGAGGGCGGCGGAGCGTGAGCCGGGCATTCTTGCGGCATCGTATTTAATGGGTTTTCCGTGGTGCGACAATGAAAACAGCTCTGCCGCAGTGTACGTCACGGCAGAAAATCAGGCTCTTGCGGATGAATGCGCAATTCGCCTTGCCGAGGAGCTGTGGGCGCGCCGCGATGATTTTTGTTTCCAAACGGAAACATATTCCGAAGCGGAAGCTCTGGATGCGGCATTCGAAGGGGTTCGAACCGGCGGTCCGTTTCCGATTTATCTTTCGGATTCGGGGGATAACCCGACAGCAGGTTCAACATCGGACTGCACGGGCTTCCTGCGCCGCATAATGGAAGATCCACGTACCGACGAGCTTGAAACGCCTGTGGTATTCGGCGGAATCTACGACCCGGAAGCAACCCTTCTTTGCAGGGACAAGGTCGGGCAGGAGCTGACGTTGACTTTCGGAGCAAAGTTCGACAGAAGCTCTTCGGTTCCGATTACGGCAAAGGGAACGGTTCTCGCCTATATCAAAGGCTGGAATAAATTTCACGGGATCGGCGATATTGCTCTTTTCCGCTCATGCGGGGTTGATATTGTGCTGAGCGAAAACCATATCGGTTACGGCTTGCCTGCCGTGTTCGGCGATTTGGGAAGGAATCCTGCCGATATGCAGATTGTGGTATGCAAACTGGGTTATCTCACCGCGCAGCAGGCAGCATATGCAAAACGCAGCATTATGGCACTTTCAAAGGGCAGCACGAACGAGGATTTGACAAGCCTTGATTACAGGCATATTCCGCGTCCGATTTTTCCGCTGGATAAGGATTTTTCGTTCGAGCCCGCCGAAAACCTTATTCGCAAAACAAAATAACATGCTCCGGAACGCGGGGAACACAGTGTTTGCGAACACAGTGTTTGCGAACACAGTGTTTGCGAAACACAGTGTTTGCGAAATCGGATTTTTTGAACGGAGACGGAAATGAATCGGGAAATTTACGAAAGAACAAGGAAATTCTGCGCGATGCGCTTCGGAATGTTCATCCACTGGGGCCTTTATGCAATTCCCGCAAGGGGAGAATGGGTGATGTCCAATGAAAAAATGAGCGTTCAGCAATACAAAAAATACTTTGATGAGTTTAACCCGACTGATTTTGATGCAAAACGCTGGGCATCGGTTTGCAGGCAGGCGGGAATGAAATACGCTGTTTTAACGGCGAAGCATCACGACGGTTTCTGTCTTTTTGACAGCAAATTGACGGAATATAAATCCACAAACACGCGTTTCGGGCGGGATATTGTGCGTGAGTTTCTGGAAGCATTCCGTGCGGAAGGCATTGCCGTAGGGCTGTATTTTTCGCTGCTTGATTGGAGCCATCCGGATTTTCCGAAATATGCGGACAGGCATCACCCGATGCGCGGCCGCGAAGAATACCGCAGCGAACAAATTGATTTTGACAACTATCTTAACTTCATGCACGGGCAGGTAAAGGAACTCGTCACCGGCTACGGCAAACTTGACCTGCTTTGGTTCGATTTTTCCTATGATGATATGGCGGGCGAAAAATGGCGGGCTTCCGACCTCATTTCAATGGTGCGTAAATATCAGCCGAATGTCTGCATTGACAACAGGCTTGAAGGTTCCGGCGAAAAATACGGAAGCATTGCAACGGCCTCGCCTCTGCCGTACAGCGGAGATTTTGTAAGCCCGGAGCAGATAATTCCGCCGCACGGCATATTCGATGAGCAGGGGGAGCGCGTTCCGTGGGAACTTTGCGCAACGCTGAACGATCACTGGGGTTATTGCGAAAGCGACAAAAACTATAAATCAGCAGCACTCGTAATAAAAAAGCTCGTTGAATGCGTTTCAAAGGGCGGAAACATGATTTTGAACATCGGCCCGGATGCACGGGGAAACTTCCCCGAAGCGGCGGTTGAAGAGCTTCGGAAAGTCGGCGCGTGGCTTTCGAAAAACGGATGCAGCATCTACAACTGCGGACACAGCGAAATCGAAAAACCCGAATGGGGAAGGTATACGGAGCCGCTTGAAATGCGGGAGGATGAACAATTTCGGACGGTTTATGCGCATGTTTTCGAACCGGCCCTCGGTGCGCTGCCGCTTTTCGGGATACGGGCGGATGCGCTTGAGTCGGTGCGGCTTGCGGCAACGGGCAGCGAGCTTCGCCGCGGGGAGGCATGGAATTCGGTGCTGTATCGGGAAACACCGCTTGTAAGTTTCGGCGCAAACCCCGTTTATACTTACGCATTGCCGGATGAAGTTGACACGGTTCTCGTGTTGAAAATCCGAAAAGATACCGGAAATTGAAAACAATAACAAAAACCGGAGAGCGAACAGGCAGCCCGCTCCCCGGGAGTGAGCAGGTTGTCATTCCGAATTCTTCGGCGAGCTGCTGCCCGTAGGCAGGTTCGGATGCGATTCGCTGAAGCAGAAGAAATAACAGCCCCGTTGTCGGTAATATCAGCGTATTCGCCCGCTACGGCCTTATGGGCGATGCCGATGCCGACGGTGCTTTGACGGTGTCCGACGCACTGATGATCCTGCGCCATGCGATGGGTCTTTCGGAACTGCCCGAGAACAGGATCGCACTTTGCGATTTCGACAACAGCGGCGATATCTCCGCAGCCGACGCATTGACGGCAATGAGAAACGCTCTGTAACCGTTATATAACCTGAAAAGGTTACATCAGCCATGCTCAGTTTCACAGCGTGAAAAAATCCCCCGCGTATGCCTCCCTTGCACGCGGGGGATTTCTTTTTTCTTCGTAATGAAAAATCGGGATGAAAAAATCGGAATTCGGAAATTCGGGAACCGATGGGTTGACAAGGGAGAAATTCATACGGTTCCCGCCGCGCTTCCGTTATTGCTTTTGCCCGATAATGAAGCTGCCTTTTTCATCCGCATCAACGGTCAGGGTTGAACCTTCCTCGGGCGAATTTTCAATGATGAACCGCGCAAGCAGGGATTCGATATGCCCCTGAATGTATCTCTTGAGCGGACGGGCACCGAACAGCGGATCGGCACCGTTTTTGATGATGGCGGCTTTTGCACTTTCGGAAACGCTGAGATTCAGGCGGTTTGCCTGCAAACGCTTTGCAAGGTCCGCAATAAGCAGGTCAACAATGCCGTGCATATCCGCATCGGAAAGGGCGTTGAAGAACACGATTTCATCCAGCCTGTTGATAAATTCGGGACGGAATTTTGTGCGCAGCAGCTTGTGCAGCAGCTCCTCGGTTTCGGTCGTTATCCTGCCGTCCTTTGCCATGCTGCTCAGGATCAAATCGCTGCCGATGTTGCTCGTCAAAATGATGATCGTATTCTTAAAGTCAACGGTGCGGCCCTGTCCGTCCGTAATTCTGCCGTCGTCAAGCACCTGGAGCAGAACGTTTAGAACGTCCGGATGCGCCTTTTCAACTTCATCAAACAGAAGCACTGCATAGGGTTTCCTGCGAACGGCTTCGGTGAGCTGACCGCCCTCGTCATAGCCGACATATCCCGGAGGGGCACCGATAAGACGGGAGACGGAGTATTGCTCCATGTATTCGCTCATATCGATACGAACCATGCTGCGCTCATCGTCAAACAGTGCCTCGGCAAGCGCTTTGCACAGCTCCGTTTTGCCGACACCGGTGGGGCCGAGGAACAGGAACGAACCTATCGGACGATTGGGGTTCTGTATGCCTGCACGGGATCTTAAAATTGCATCGCAAACGCGCTGAACGGCGTCATCCTGTCCGACAATGCGTTTATGCAGCTGGGAGTCAAGCCGCAGAAGTTTCTTGCGCTCGCTTTCCATGAGCTTTGAAACCGGGATGCCCGTCCACCGCGCAACGATTTTTGCGATCTCCTCGGAGGAAACATGGTCGCGGAGCAGACTGTTTTCACGGTTTGCGGCAAGGGCCTCTTCCTTTTGCAGCTCTTTTTGCAGGCCGGGCAGCTCGCCGTATTTCAGCTGAGCGGCACGGTTAAGATCGTATTCGTTTTCTGCGCGGGCAATATCCGCGTTAACCTGTTCAATGCGTTCACGGAGCTGCTGAACCTTGGAAATTGCATTGCGCTCGTTGTCCCAGCGCGCTTTCATGTTGTTGAACTTGTCGCGCTTTTCGGCAAGCTCGCGGCGAATTTCGACAAGGTGTTCCTGCGTGTGTTCGTCATTGTCGCCGGTAAGAGCGGTTTCTTCAATCTCCAAACGCATTATTTCCCGGGAAATTTCGTCCATTTCGGAAGGCATGGAGTTCATTTCCGTCTTGATGAGCGCACATGCCTCGTCAACAAGGTCGATAGCCTTGTCGGGAAGGAACCTGTCGGAAATATAACGGTCGGAAAGCGTTGCGGCGGCGATAAGTGCCGAGTCGTGAATCTTGACGCCGTGATAAACCTCGTAACGTTCCTTCAAACCGCGAAGGATGGCAATCGTGTCCTCAACGGAGGGTTCGGCAACGGTCACGGGCTGGAAACGGCGCTCGAGTGCAGCATCCTTTTCGATGTATTTGCGGTATTCGTCAAGCGTTGTTGCGCCGATGCAGTGCAGCTCGCCGCGTGCAAGCATGGGCTTCAGAATGTTGCCCGCATCCATTGCGCCGTCGGTCTTGCCGGCGCCGACAATGGTGTGAAGTTCGTCGATGAACATGATGATCCTGCCTTCGCTGCGCTTGATTTCGTTAAGCACAGCTTTCAGCCTTTCTTCAAATTCACCGCGATATTTTGCGCCCGCAACAAGGGAACCCATGTCCAGCGCAAAGAGTCTGCGATCCTTCAGATTGTCGGGGACGTCGCCGCGTACGATACGGAGAGCAAGCCCCTCGGCAATTGCGGTTTTGCCGACGCCGGGTTCACCGATAAGGCAGGGGTTGTTCTTTGTTTTTCGTGAAAGAATGCGGATAACGCTGCGGATTTCGTTATCACGGCCGATAACGGGGTCAAGCTTCTGCGCCCGGGCAAGCTCGGTCAGATCCTGTCCGTATTTGTTAAGAACATCATAGGTGCTTTCAGGATTATCGGAATTCACCCTGCTGTTGCCGCGGACGGCCTTCAACGCTTCAAGGTATTTGTCGCGGACGATTCCGAACCGTTTGAGCAGGGGTTTCACAACATAGTCGGCGCGTTCGATAAGGCCGAGCATGATATGCTCAACGGAAACGAAGCTGTCGCCCATGCGCTTTGCTTCCTCTTCGGCGCGGGTGAGCACGGAGTTCAGCTCCGGAGTCATATAAACCTGCCCGCCGCCGCTGCTTCCGAAGGTTGCCTGTTTGTCAAGCTCCGTGTCGATTGCGGCGCGGAGTTCATCCGTGGAAATACCCATGGATGCCATAAGCTGGGCGTTCAAATCATCCGGATCGTCAAGAAGCGCATGAAAAACGTGGATCTGCCCGACTTGGGTATTCCTGCGCTCCTCGGCAAGCGATTGCGCCTGCTGAAGGGTTTCAAGGGTTTTTTGGGTCATTTTATTAGCGTTCATAAGGTAAACCTCCTTGAGGTATTGTTTCCGTAACGGTGTTCCTTTTAATCAGGAACATTGTCCCGTGCAAACGGGGCTGCATCAAACTGCTGCCCGAATGAAACGGGGGCGTTATAAGAGAGGCACGGGAAGGTGCTTCCCCGTCCGCCGAGGGGCTGAGGTTCGGCGGTTCAAATCGGGTTATTAGCACTCGTTCTCTTTGAGTGCTAATATTATATAACACTCCGACGCGAAAAGCAACAGCAAACAAATAATGTTTCAATTTTGTCACATTAATGCCAAAAACCGAGCGGCAGTTTCTCATTATTGAATGCCGATTCCCAATTGAACGTTGCCCGCCCTATACAAATATGGTATAATAACCGCATACGAAAGGCATTTGCTGCCGGGCAAAAAACAAGGCAGCCTTTCGGAATAATTCCTTTGGAGGGAAAATACCCGTGAAAATTCTGAAGCACATTGTGATGTGGAAATTTCTTGACAATGCGGAAGGCAAAACAAAAGCGGAGAACATGCGCTTTGCGGCGGAAAATCTTCGTGCACTTGTCGGCGTTGCGCCGACGCTTCTGAAGCTCAGCATCGGCGAGGATGTTCTCGGCAGCCCCGCAAGCTTTGATATGGCTCTTGTTGCCGACTTCAAAAGCGTTGAGGATATGCTTGCGTACCGCGATTTTCCCCGTCATGCGGAGATATCAAATTATATCCGCCGTGTGATTTCCGACAGGAAAGTTGTGGATTTTTTTATTGAAACCGACGAGAACTGAACAAAAGCTTCGAGTGTTGAAAACGATGCGGAAAGACTGCATCAAAATAATCCACATTATCCACAGGTTCGTGTGGATAACACGTCCGAACAGTGTAAAAATGTGGATAACTTGCCCGAATCGGGGAGTTTTTTGCAAAAAATGCCTGTTAAACGCGGCTTTGAATGTGGATAAGTTGAGGATATAACGGAGTCATAACAGTTTGCACCGAAAGGGAACCGGGAAAAAGATTTGAACATTAAACTTTAAATCCGAACCTCGGGCAGCTTTCCGACAGGGATTTTACAACGAAGCCGGCCGTGGCCGGCTGCAAAATGCAAAGAAAAGAAAGGAGATTTTCGCCGAAGCGAAAGTCATGGTCATAAAAATGAATTACAACGTTAAACTTTCTGATGAAGTTCGCGAGGCACTTGCGCTGGGAAGACCCGTTATTGCGCTTGAAAGCACGATTATTGCGCACGGAATGCCTTATCCGCAGAACGTCAAAACGGCTCTTGCGTGCGAACGTCTGGCACGTACGCACGGCGCGGTTCCCGCAACGATTGCGATCATCGGAGGTCAGCTTTGCGCGGGCCTTACCGAGGAACAGATAGAGTATCTCGGCAGGGAAGGACGGAATGTTGCAAAAGTCAGCCGCCGCGATATTCCTTATATCATGGCAAAGGGTGCGGACGGCGCAACGACGGTTGCCGCAACGATGTTCATTGCAAGCCTTGCGGGCATAAAAGTGTTTGCAACGGGCGGCATCGGCGGCGTGCATCGCGGCGCGGAAACAACCATGGATATTTCCGCCGACCTTACGGAGCTTGGAAGAACGCCTGTTGCAGTCGTTTGCGCGGGCGCAAAGAGTGTGCTTGATATCGGCTTGACGCTTGAGTATCTTGAAACGCAGGGTGTGCCCGTTGTCGGCTTCCGCACGAACAAAATGCCCGCATTTTACACGCGGGACAGCGGTTATAACACCTCTTGCAGATGCGATTCGGTTGAGGAGCTTTCGGATATGGTCGGCGCAATGGCAAATATTCCAATGCGCAGCGGCATGGTTATTGTGAACCCGATTCCGAAAGAATTCGAAGCCGACGAGGACATGATCGACCGTGCAACCACGAAGGCTTTGCGTGAGGCCGAAAAGAACGGCATCACGGGCAGGGATGTTACCCCCTTCCTGCTTGCACGCATTGCGGAGCTTACGGAGGGCGCAAGCCTGAAGGCGAATATCGCGCTTGTTTATAACAACGTGCGCCTTGCCGCTTCCGTTGCGGCGGGAGTGATTCAGCCGGATTGACGGCAGAACGGCAAAAGCCGTCCGCGCCCGTCCGCGTGACGGTGCCGCACAGGAAACGCTTTTTATTGCCTGTCCGAGGCAATACGGCAAACTGTTCTCGGGCAGGCTTGTTTAATTTGCTGTTGTGCAGGCTGAGCCTGCTGTCGGCTTGTTTCTCGGGAAACATTCCCGAGGGGAACAAGCCCGAAAGATATCCCCGTGACCGAAGTTCTCGCGGAAAAAATTTAACCCGCCGCTGCCGCAATTGCTTTTTTCGGGGCGAAGCCGAGCGTCGGCGCACTTTGTTGAGGAGGCATATAATGAAGAAAAAATTGCTGCGGTTCGCCGCACTGATGATTGCTTTGGCTTTTGTTTTTGCAGGCACCGCCTGCCGCGGAGGCGATGTTGTTGTTGACATAGGCCATGACACGCCTGCGCCGACAGCAAAGCCGACAACGTCGCCGACGGCCGAACCGACACCGGAGCCGACGGCCGAACCGACGCCGGCGCCCACCCCCGCGCCTGTTCACGCAACGCTTATGTTTGTGGGCGATTTGATGTGCCTTTCAAGCCAGCAGCGCGGTGCGAAACAGCAGGCGGGCGGCAGCGGCTATGACTTTTCTCCGTCATTTGCATATGTCAGGGAAGTTTTTAACAATGCGGACTGCGTCATCGGCAATCTTGAAACATCGCTTTCGCATTCGTGGCCCTATGCAACGGAGCAGCTCAATATTGACGGAATGCCCAACTGCAACGGACCCAAGCAATATTTGGGAGCATTGAAATTTGCGGGCTTTGACGCGCTTGTGCTTGCAAACAACCATTGCTGCGATGCGGGAGTTCAGGGCATTATCGAAACCACTCAGGCTGTTGAGGAATACGGCTTTCCCTACACCGGACTTTTCCGCGAAAAGGACGCGCAGCGGTTCGTAATCCTTGATGTTAAGGGGATAAAAGTCGGCCTCCTTTCCTATGCCGAATTCTATAATTCAAAAGATAAAGCCGTTCGCGAAGCGGGCTGTGAATACATGATAAACACCTATTCAAAGGAACGCATTGCCGAGGACATTGCGGCGGCGCGGGCTGCCGGGGCAGAGCTTATCGTGGCCTATAATCATTGGGGCGCGGAACATACGCACCAACCCACACCGAAGGTCGTGACTCACGCTCAGGAGATGGCGGATGCAGGCGTTGATATCATAATCGGCTCACACTCCCATGCGGTTCAGCCCGTTGTTTGGCTCACGGCGGCGGACGGACGGCAGGTGCTTTGTGCATATTCAATGGGCAACTTTGTGTCCAGCATGGGCAGAAGCACCGCGAACGACACTTTTATTGCGGAAATCGGCATCGTTCGCGAGGGGGGAAGTGTGCGCGTGGAGAGCGAGAAATATCATCCCTGCCGCGTGTTCCCGCAGCTTAAAGGCTATTGGTATGTTGTTGTGCCGACGAACGTGACGATCGTTAATAGCATCATTCCGCAGCTTAAGGCGGCGGAAGAAAGGATAACGGCAATTGTAAACCCGGAGGGAAGATAAAATATAAGCATGAAGCTGCTTTCGAAAATCCTTGCATATGCTGCCGTGCCGTGCCTTGCTGCCGCGCTGCTGATAAGCTTTATCGACCGGCTTTCGGGAGATAAGGTTTGGATTAAAAGGGAGTATGAAAAACTGGATATAAACGATTACACCGGCATGAGCACGGACGAGATGTGCACCGTGTATCTTCGCATGGTTGATTATATGAAGGGCGGGACGGATGAGCTTCAAACGGAAGTCACGGTGTTCGGCGAACGCACCGAAATGTTCGGCGAGCGGGAAATTTCGCACATGAATGATGTCCGAAAGCTCTGGTTCGGGGTTGAAACAGCGAAATACATTCTGTTCGCCTTTACAGCAATTGCGGCTGCGCTTGCTCTGTATGTTTACAGGCGGAGAGCCGCCGCCGTGCTTGCCCGCTGCTGGCTTATCGGGATTTGCGTCATTGCCTTCATTGCGGCTGTGCTTGCAGTTTGGGCTGCCGTGGATTTTTATTCGTTCTGGATACTGTTTCACGCAGTATTTCTGGATGTTCCGTCTGCAATATTTGACCCGGCGGAAAGTTTGATGATTCGCATCTGCGTTCAGCAGCTTTTCAGCGATCTGATACTTCGCATTGCAGTTTACACCGTGAGTGCCTGTGCGGTTATAAGCATTCTCGCGGGGATTGTGTGCAAAACCTCGGGAGCAGGCAAGGGAACCGTGAAAAACAGACTTAGGGATGCCAAAGACTAATTTCACTTAATCAAATCAATCGTTCCGGTTACTGCCTGCGGAAGCGGGAGTCGGCTCGGAAAGTGAAAAGCGGTTTGGAAAGGAAAATCAATTTGAATTGGTCCGAAAGATGTGAACCCGCGCTGAAACGCTTTATGAGCGGGGAAAATGAACTTATACTCGGGATTGAATCCTCCTGCGACGAAACAGCCGCCGCCGTTCTGTGCGGCGGACGCAAAGTGCTGAGCATGGCGGTGCATACGCAAATTCCCGTTCACAGGCTGTACGGCGGCGTTGTGCCGGAAATTGCTTCCCGCAGCCATACGGAGCGTATAGGTGCCGTTGCGGATGAGGCATTAAAAAGTGCCGGTGTCGGTTTGAATGACATCGGTGCAATTGCCGTAACCTGCACGCCCGGGCTGATCGGTGCGCTGCTTGTGGGCGTCAGCTATGCAAAAGGCCTCGCATACGCCGCAAACATTCCTTTGGTCGGCGTGAACCATATTGCGGGGCATATCGCCGCAAACTATCTCACTTATCCGGATCTTGAACCGCCGTTTGTCTGCATTGTGGCTTCCGGCGGACACAGCCATATTGTTCGCGTGGTCGATTACAATAGCTTTGAACTTATCGGCAGAACGCGCGATGATGCGGCGGGTGAAGCTTTTGACAAGGCGGCGCGTGCGCTCGGCTTGCCGTACCCCGGCGGCCCGGAGATAGAGAAGCTTGCAAAATGCGGGAACCCGAACGCATTTCGCTTCCATGCACCGTTTAACGAGGGCGAAAGCAATGATTTCAGTTTTTCGGGAATCAAAACGGCCGTTGTCAACCTGCTCCATAATGCGGAGCAGAAGGGGGAAGTTCTGAATAAGGCCGATGTCGCCGCCTCCTTCCAACGTGCCGTTGCGGATACCCTGACGATGAAATCCGTTCGCGCGGCTCTGCGCGAAAAAAGCTCCGTGCTTGCCCTTGCCGGAGGAGTGAGTGCGAACAATGTGCTTCGCACCCGGCTGCAAACCGAGTGCGACAGGAACGGCATCCGTTTTTGCCGCCCGGATATGCGGTTCTGCACCGATAATGCGGCAATGATAGCCTGTCAGGGTTATTATATGCTGCGCAGCGGGGAGGTTTCCGGGCTGGATTTGAATCCTTCGGCGGCTGAGTTCCTGTCGGAGGGAAGGTAGAGGGATGAAGCTGACAAAAAGGAAACAAAATGTAATCATATTTTCTGCGGGTGAGTCAATTAGAAACGGCACTGTTGAGTATATTCAAAATAAACTTGGCGACAGAGGCATACTGTGCTTTGATTGGCGCTCTCTGTTCAGTCGTGCGCATAACATGGAACAAATTGCACTTTTGCCTGCATTGATGAAGAAGATACCGACTTTTGACTTTGCGTTGATAGTTGCGGAAGGCGTTGACACCGTCAAACTCAGGGGCAGCGAAGAACGCAGTGCGATTCGCGACAATGTCATATTCGAATTGGGACTTTGTACTATGGCTCTCGGCGCAGAACGTGTTATTCTACTTGCGGAAGAAAACGTCCGCATTCCTGAAGATTTGATCGGCGTTGGAAAAATGGGCATCGAATATGTTACTTTCAGTTCCGTCGACAGAGAAGCGACAATCGGCAAAGTCGGCGAAATAATCGACAAAAAAGCTGATGTTTTGAAGGAAAGGTTCATGCGGCAGCTGAGCGAAATCATTGAACATATAAATAAAAACTCAGAGCAGGTCTCTCCGGTGTTTGTCGGAGCGGCGGTGTCATCGGCTGAAGCGTATTTTATCAATTTTATTGTGAGACTGTTTGAAAACATAGATAAAGGGTTTTCAAGCAGGGAGCATCCCGAAAAAGTATATCCGTGTCCGGACAGAATCAAACTCTGCATTTGCCTGCCGTCAGCCGTCAGCATGTCTACACGTTCAATGATTTCTGTTTACTTTAAAAAACATGGATACGAGGATTTTTTTATCGGGAATGCGGGCATACGAGGACTGTTTTTTAACGGAAGGCTTGATGAGAGCGACAGCTCATTGCTTATCGTTGATGTTCCGACATCGATAACGGCGTCCTATGTGCTGGTCAATTCAGTGCTGAGTATTGATTCCGACGCAGATTATGATGCCTCAGCTGAGGAACGTTTTGTTACAAAAGAAATGGATATTTACGCCTTTGCACTGAACAAGCTGCTTTCGCCGGAGGTTGCGCGCAAACGACTGTTGTTCATCCACGACAGCGAAAAGATTGAAAGAATTTTGAACCAGCTGCAAAATGTATCAATTGAATTTATGGATATAACAATATGAAACATCAGAAACGTGGCTAGCCGCAAATGCAGGAGAATAATAAGCAAACTCACTCAACAAAATTCGAATACAATAACAAAACAGGACTGCTGCCTTTTACGGTGCAGTCCTGTTATTTGTCAGCGGTGGCGGGGATACCGAGCCCGCTGATACAGTTTGCGGTTTACTGAAAGCAATGCTTATTTCGTGTAGCGTACAACGGGCTTTCTTGCCGCGGTGACCTCATCGGGACGGCCGACGGGGGTGGTGACGGGGCAGGCGTGTACGGCCTCGGGGTTTTCTTTGGCTTCACGGGCAATGGCTTTCATTGCTTCAATGAACTCATCGAGAGTCTCACGGCTTTCGGTTTCGGTGGGTTCGATCATCATTGCTTCATGAACGATAAGCGGGAAGTAGATGGTAGGGGGATGGTAACCGCGATCGATAAGGGCTTTTGCGATATCGGTTGTGTGAACGCCGAGATCGAGCAGTTCGCCCGGAGCAATGACGCATTCATGCATACAGATGCGGTCGTGGGGAATCTCATAGGTGCCGCGCAGTGCGTTCATGATGTAGTTTGCATTCAGAACGGCATTTTCGCTTGCTTCCTTGAGACCCTTGCCGCCAAGAGAGCGGATATAGGCATATGCCTTGACGATAACACCGAAGTTGCCGTAGAAGCTCTTGACCCTGCCGAAGGATTCGGGGCGATCGTAATCGAGTTCGATCATGCCGTTGCGTTCAACAAGCACGGGAACAGGCATAAAGGGCATGAGGTGTTTTTTAACACCGACGGGACCGCTGCCGGGACCACCGCCGCCGTGCGGGGTGGAGAAAGTTTTATGCAGGTTGATATGCATAACGTCAAAACCCATATCGCCGGGGCGAACAATGCCCATTATCGCGTTCAGGTTTGCGCCGTCGTAATAGAGCAGACCGCCTGCCTCGTGAACGATGTCGGCAATTTCCTTAATGTTGCGCTCAAACAGACCGAGGGTGGAGGGGTTGGTGAGCATCAGACCCGCAGTGTCGGGGCCGACTGCCGCACGCAGCGCGTCAAGATCAACGCCGCCGTCGGGAGCGGATTTGATTTCTTTAACTTTGAAGCCGCACATAACCGCACTTGCGGGGTTGGTGCCGTGCGCTGCATCGGGAACGATGATGGTTGTGCGGGCGGTGTCGCCGCGATGTTCGTGATAGGCGCGGATATGCATAAGTCCGGTCAATTCACCGTGCGCACCGGCAGCGGGTTGGAGCGTGAAAGCGTCCATGCCGCAGATTTCGCACAGGCATTTTTCCATGTCATACATCAGGCGCAGAGAACCCTGGCACATATCTGCATCGAGCAGAGGATGCACATCGTTAAACAGTTGGGCGACTTCTTCGTTGATTTTGGGGTTGTATTTCATCGTGCAGGAGCCGAGAGGATAGAACCCGTTGTCAACGCCGAAATTGCGGCGGGAAAGGTTTGTGTAGTGGCGAACAAGATCGACTTCACCCAGTTCGGGAAGGTCGAGTTTTGATTCGGCACGCATATTTTCGGGGATTGCGCAGTTTGCGGCGGGCACATCCAGTGCGGGCAGGTCATACGCGCGGCGTCCCTCGCGGGAACGTTCAAAAATCAGCTTGTAGGATTGCCTCATGCTTCGGTACCTCCGTCGGTTTCGTTCTCACCGTCCTGCTCAAAGAACATGATGTTGAGCATTTCGATAAGGTAATCAATATCTTCTTTGGTTGTCATTTCGGTTGCGCACCAGAGCATTCCGCCGTCTGCAAGCACAAGGCCGGAAACTATGCCGGCATCCTTGAGCGCGGTGGAAATCTCGTCGGCGGGAATCTCGCTGTCGATGACGAACTCGTTGAAGAACGGGGTGTTGAAACGGAGTTTGAAGCCGGGAAGCTCGGTGAGCTTCCGAGCCAGATAGTGCGCTTTTGCAATGTTCGCTTCGGCAACTTCTTTCATGCCGCAGGGACCCATCGTGCAGGCATACATGGTTGCCATGATTGCGCAGAGCATCTGGTTGGAGCAGATGTTGCTGGAAGCCTTTTCGCGGCGAATGTGCTGCTCGCGTGCCTGAAGGGTGAGAACGAATACGCGGTTGCCGTCGGCATCAACGGTTTCACCGACGATTCTGCCGGGCAGATTGCGGATGAGTTTGCCGCCTGCTGCCATAAAGCCCGCATACGGGCCGCCGAAGCACATGGGAATGCCGAGAGGCTGTGCATCGCCGACAGCAATATCCGCACCGTAGTCCGCAGGGCGTTTGACAGCGCCGAGGCTGATGGGGTTGACATAGCTGACGAGCAGTGCCTTTGCGCCGTGAACGAGGGCTGAAATCACGTCCATGTTTTCAATGCAGCCGAAATAGTTGGGCTGTGCGGCGATGAAACCGGCAGAGCCTTCAAGGTTTGCCTTCAGGCAGTCGATATCGGTAATGCCGTTTTCGTTGAGACCGATTTCAACAAGCTCAAGACCGTGGCAGTGGCCGTAAGTTTTGACAGTGCCGATAACATCGGGGTGAAGACCTGCACTGTAGAGGATCTTGTTCTTGCGCTTTGAGTCACGCAGCATCAGCAGGGATTCGGCCGCAGCGGTCGCACCGTCGTAAACGGAAGCGTTGGCGGCATCCATGCCGGTAAGATTGCAGATGACTGTTTGCCATTCGAAAATACCCTGAAGCATACCCTGGCTCATTTCCGCCTGATAGGGGGTGTATGCGGTGTAGAATTCGCTGCGGGAGATGAGCTGAGGAATCAGCGCGGGAATGTAGTGATGATATGCGCCCGCGCCGCGGAAAAGCAGGCAGGCTTCGTCGTTCTGAAGAACATAGCCGGTGATGAGCTGACGCAGCTCCATCTCGCTCATCGGAGCGGGAAGATCCAGCTCGCGGTTGAGCTTAAGATCCGCCGGAATATCGGCAAACAGCTCGTCCATTTCGGAAAGGCCGAGTGTTTTCAGCATTTCGCGGCGTTCTTCAACGGTGTTGGGAACATAGCTTCTCATGTTGTGGAATACTTCCTTTATAAATATAAAATCTTGATGAATCGGAATTTTGCCCGATTCGAAAAAAAGCTTATTCAAGGTAAAAACGCATAACCCGCGGCGGCGGAAAACCGTGGGCGCGGAGCTATGCGTTTTTTTATCGCGGAACCGTGCCGAAAAGCACAGGCTTGGGCGGGGCCGCGACAGGTACGGGTTGATTAAGCCTCTTCAAGCAGCTTTTCGTATTCTTCTGCGGTGAGCAGGCTTGCTTCGTCGATTTCGGTAACTTTGATCTTTGCGATGAACTGACCGAAAGCATCCTCGTTAAGAAGCTCGGGCTGTGCGTCCAGCTCTTCGTTGACTTCGATGACGGTGCCGGCAACGGGGCTGTTGACGGGGGAAGCTGCCTTTACGGATTCAACGGTGGTGTAGGATTCGCCGAGATTGATCTCGCTGTCAACTTCGGGAAGCTCAACATAAACGATGTCGCCAAGCTCGCTCTGTGCGTGATCGGTGATGCCGAGGGTGGCAACGCCGTCTTCGATAAGTACCCAGTCATGTTCACGGGTGTATTTGCGGTCGGTGGGAACCATGATATAATCCTCCGGATTTATAAGTTTTGTATGTATTTTCGTTTAAATTCCCGCGGCGGAACCGTGCCGAGAGCCGATACGCACCGCCGGGGAAGGGAACGCAGTTTTGTGCGCATTTGTGCGGCGCCGACGGGTGAGCCGCATAAATTATGTTTATTTCCTCTTGTAGAAGGGCATGGGTGCAAACTCGCAGTCGATGACTCTGCCGCGAACGGAAACAGCCCAAGTGCCGTTTTCATCGGCATCGACGGAAACGAGTGCCATTGCATAATTGCCGCCGACAGCGGGTGCGGGGCCGCCCGAGGTGACGATGCCGACTTTTTCACCGTTGCAGAGAACATCCGCATCGGGGCGGGCAATGCCCTTTCCGACGAGCTTCAGACCGATGCGTTTGCGGGTCTGGGGCTTGAGCAAAGCTTCTTTGCCGATGAAATCGGGCTTGTTGAATTTGATTGCAAAGCCGAGGCCGCACTCAACGGGGTTGATGTCCGCACTCATTTCATGACCGTAAAGGGGCATGGAAGCTTCAAAACGGAGTGTGTCGCGTGCGCCGAGGCCGCAGGGCAGCATGTCAACGCCTTTGCCCGCTTCAAGCAGAGCCTCAAACAGGCGAACGGTATCTTCCGCCGCACAGTAAAGCTCAACGCCGTCTTCTCCGGTGTAGCCGGTGCGGGAGACGAGGCAGGGAATGCCGGCAACGGTCATTTTATCGTTGAAAGTGTAATATTTCTGAGGGATCTCGCCTTCAAAACCCGCCGCATCAAGAACTGCCTGATGAAGCGGACCCTGCAAAGCGAGCTGACCCCATTTTGCGCTGTTGTTGATGACCCGAACATCACCGAATGCATGTTCGGAAAGCCATGCAAAGTCCTTGTCGGTATTGCCGGCGTTGACGATGAGCATGTAGTGATCGTCGGCGAATTTGTAGATAAGAACGTCGTCCACTGCGCCGCCGTTATCATAGCACATAACGGCATAGCGGCACCTGCCGGGCGTCATTGAAGTGACGTCGTTGGTGACCATTTTCTGCATGTAGGCATAGGCATCATTGCCGATAATGTCAACTTCACCCATGTGTGAAACATCAAAAAGGCCTGCGCGTTCGCGAACGGCTTTGCACTCATCCAAAATGGAGGTGTACTGCACGGGCAGAGCCCAGCCGCCGAAATCGACGATTTTGCCGCCGAGAGCACAATGCTTCTCAAACAGCGGAGTTTTTTTAAGGTTATCGAAATTTTCCATTGCGATCCTCCCAAAGGTAACGTTAAAAAAGAAAAATCGCCCGAATCCGTCCGAAAATCGAACCGAACGATTCCTGCCTCCTATTATATAACTCTTCAGCCTATATTGTAAGGGGGAAAAAGGATATATTTGCAAAGGAACAGGGATTTTTTTGCCGAAAATCGGGGTCGGAAGTGCACATCGAAGAAAAAACAAAAATCGTACAGCCTTGGAAGAAGCGGGAGAAAGCGGTGGCTTTGGCTGAATACGTCTTTATTCAAAATACGAGTGACTTTTTTCGCAGTCGGATCAACTGAGGAAAATGTGGAGCACGGCTGACTTGCCGGCAAGTTAACAGCAAGTTGCCGGCAAGTTAACAGCAGCATCGGCATCTGATTAAAATCAAATGCATACGGCTAAAAACAGATTACAAACAGAACAAAAATATCCGACTCGGCAAATTACCGGCAAGTTAAAACGATCATGCCCATATCGGAATGTATCTCATGTAGCGCGGAGCGGTTTCAGGGTCAAAAGGCTTTATGTATCCTTGGTTTACCGCTTCTTTAATCAGTCTTGAGATACTGCCGGAGGAGGAGTCCTTCAGCCCGAAGCGTGCACGGAGGGACGAATTAGTCATCTGTTCACCCTGGACCTGTTTAATGCAGGCATGAAGATAACAGGCTCTCAATTTGTCGGCAGACGATATGCTCGCAAAGGGAGCATGGGCATAAAGCGTTACGCGCGTACTGTCGGTGAAAGTTTGGATAAGGGGAGCGGGAAGCTGTTCGGACTCACATTTTATAACTATTTTATCCCAACCGGTTCCGAGCTCTTCGCACAGCCCGAGACGGCGCATTAACGATGCTAATTTCTCGTTTCGCGAACGCGGGGGGTTATCGATGATTCGATCGATGTCAACCAAAGGCGTGCCGGGGTTTGTGACTTCAATGCGGTCGCGGAATACTTCAATCACAGGCCCGGCGCCGGATACGGAAAAGTCTTGATGAATAAGAGCATTTGCGATAACCTCTCTTAATGCAAGCTTGGGATAAACAGTCATTGTTTTGCGAACAGCATCAATTATTACTTCTTTCGACGGAAGGAGCGCGTCCAAATAGCCGAAAAGTCCCTCGAATGCGGAAACATAACCGCTTTCGATAGTGTATTTATTCAGCATCTCAAAACGACTGTTGTCGTTGTATCGGGTAATACGAATGCTTTTCCGAAAAAGCCTTGGAAAAAGCGAAAGCTGCTTGGCAAACAAAATTGCACCGAGGTTTGTAATTGAATACAACCCATCATCCTGCTTTGCGAGAATTGCTTCCTGCAGCAGATAATGTGCAATTCCGGCCGCATCGGCGGGCTGCGGAATTCCCGCAAGGTCAAAGTAGGAAGTGTGGTTTAGAAGACTCAACGCCTCAATCAGATCCAAATCCGATTTTGCATACTGCTCTTCAAACTTTAAATCACGCATTTTGCTCCAAAGCTGAGCTTCAAGTATGGGAAAGTCACTCAATTTTTTTGTATAGCTCCCGACACGGATATAGGCAACCTTTTCAAAAGTCACGGTCTGATTGGCTGCCTTATGTATTATGAGCAGTCCAACGGTTTTGTTATTCGTTTTAACTGAATGAAATTCGAAATCAGCGTTCTTCGAAAGGAGGGATCGCAGCCAGTTTTCAAGCTCCTGATTCCCCTTTTTTAAGGTTTGAAGATTATGCTCGGTTCCGACAATATCATGTGTAACGTCGTCTATTCCCCAGATCATGTATGCACACTCCCGGTCATAAAGTGCTGCACTGTTTGCAAGAGCACTGATATCCTGTCCGATCATTTCCGGGGTATAGTTGTTGTGCTTGAATTCGAGCCATTGGGTTTCAACGGGGTATTTGCGTAATTCATCAATAAGTTTCTTCAGATCAGCCAAGAACGGGTTCTCCTTATTAATTTGCCGAAGCAGATTCAACGAACTTTCGACAGAGTAGTGCGCCGCTGTCGGCACGATGGTATTATACCGCGATAACAGGCGGAGCGCAACAAATAAGAAATATGCGGATTATGTTTCGAAACGATAAACTTATCCGCTCTTTCCCCGTTGCATTTTTTCGGTGAGTGTTGTATCATGTTATATGTGAAGGAATACATTTTTCGCGGCCGCAGACGGGCGCGCGGAAAGGAACGGAGAATAACATTGTTGGTTACACTTTGCGCAGCGGTTATTTTGCTTGTTGCGGCGGATTTAATATCAAAGGCGGCAGCCGTGAGCGTGCTTTCGCAAACGGGCGGCGCGCTTGAGTTTATCCCGGGGCTGATACGCTTCGAGTATCATAAAAACACGGGAATGGCGTGGGGGCTTTTCGGCAATGCAACGTGGGTTTTTGTTGTGATAACGATAGTCACGGGCGGATTGATAGTTTTCATTCTGTTGAAAACGCTGAAAACAATGCCGCGCAATTTGCAGCTCGGGCTTGCGCTCGTGCTTTCGGGTGCGATAGGCAATCTTATTGACCGCGTTGCTCTGGGCTATGTGCGCGATTTCATTGCTTTTGATTTTATTAATTTTCCCGTGTTCAATTTTGCGGACAGCTGCATAACCGTGGGCGCGGTGCTGCTTATTGTGAGCGTTCTGTTCACAAAGAGCGGCAGAGCGTATTTTGCCGCATTGGACGAAAAAAAGCAGAAGCCCGAAAAAACGGACGGCGAAAAAACCGCGGATTGCGCGGCGGGCAACGGCGGAGAAGCGGGTGCCGAACCCGACGTAAAACAGGCGGAAAGCAAATGAATTCTGACTCGGAACGGACGAACGGGCAGCTCCCCGAAAAGGACAGCGGGGAATGCGCGGAAAAAGCCTGCGAAAATGCAGATGACCGAGACTTCGGCAGTGAGTTTGTTTCGGATGAAAGTTTTTTCGGCGAGACGGAAGACGACTGCCGAAACGGCGGAAAAATTGTTATTGCGGCACAAAAAAACGGGGGAAGGCTGGATGCTTTTGCCGCGGAACACACGGAGCTTACGCGCTCGGCGGTGCAAAGGCTGCTTCTTTGCGGTGCGGTAACGGTCAACGGTCGTTCCGAAAAAGCAAAGTATGCCGTGCGCATGGGCGATATTATCGAAATTCAGCTTCCGCCGCCCGTGCCGACGGAGCTTGTTCCGCAGGATATTCCGATAGACATTGTGTATCAGGATGTGGATATTGCCGTTATAAACAAGCCTGTCGGAATGGTCGTGCATCCCGCGCCGGGCAATCCGGACGGGACGCTTTGCAACGCGCTGATGTTTCACCTTAAGGATTTGTCGGGCATAGGCGGAGCAATGCGCCCGGGGCTTGTGCATCGAATCGACAAGAACACATCCGGACTGCTGGTCATTGCAAAGAATGACGATGCTCACAATTTTCTTGCGAACGAGCTGAAGACCCATTCGGTGGCAAGAACCTACTGCGCTTTGTGCGAGGGCAATTTCAGACAGGACAGCGGAACCGTTGATGCGCCGCTTGCAAGGCACAAAACGGACAGAAAACGCATGGCGGTGTACCCTGCCGGAACGGTCGGCGCGCGTGAAGCGGTTACACATTGGTTCGTTCGCGAACGTTTCCCAAACAGCGGCGCGGGCGGAAGAACGCTTTTGCGGGTTGAACTCGAAACGGGAAGGACACACCAGATCCGCGTTCATATGGCCTATATCAATCACCCGCTTGTCGGCGACGGTGTATACGGCACGGGTGCGGCATCGGCAGTGCGCGGCAGGAACGATCTCGGGTTCGTCGGGCAGGCTCTCCATGCGGAAAGGCTGCGCCTGATTCACCCGCGAACTCACGAACAAATGGAATTTTTTGCTCCTCTGCCGGAGCATTTTAAGGCTGCTCTCGAAAAACTGCGCGGAGCAAACGGATAAACCCGATTAAACAGAATTTTAATATCAAAACTGCGCGGAGCTTTTGCGGAGCAAACGGAACGAAGTGCCCCCGAAAGGCTCTGCTGCACGAAAACAGGGAAGGAACACAATGAAAAGATTGACCCGCAGCGAAATTAAAGCGGAACTGGAAAAGCCGAACGGTTCGGCGGAAATAATGAATGATTCCACCATCGACAAAATCAGCCTTTGCGATGAAACAACGGCAATGTTCATTGAGGAAAACATCGGCTCGGCGCTGATGATACGCCTTGCAAAAAGCCGCGCAATGCTGCTCCGCATGAGCGGCAACCCTGCTCTTCTGCCGGCGATGCGCAAAGCCCTTGCAAGCGATGCCTCCCCGAAGCTCCGCCGCAATGCAGCAAGGCTTATCGGCCTTTTCACAAAGGATGAAGCGGATGCTCAGCTTCTTATCGCGCGGCTGAAATGCGAAGATACGCGTTTTGTTCGTCCGTCCCTGCTTTTCGCATTGGGAGCCGTCGGCGGCGAAAGTGCTCAGCGCGCTCTTGATGAATACATTCCCGCCCCGCCTGCGGACGAAACGGAGCAGAAGCATTATCTTGAGGAATGCGAGGCGTTGAAACAGGCGCGCGCCGCCGCAATGAAGCACGAAAAGCATATTTTCCGCGGACTTGACAAAGTTTATGAAATTGAGTTGACCGCTCCCGACCGCCTGACGGAGCAGCTTAAAGCCGAGCTGGAAGATTTTGACATTGAGGCGTTTGACGTTCGCCGAAACAGCCTGAAGGTCAATACGGATGATTACATCGGCCTGTTTGAAGCACGCTGCTTTTCGGAGGCTCTGATTCCGATCGATATGAAAGTCGATTTGACGGCGGAAGCTGTTTCTTCCTGCGCAAAACCCTTTATGCTTGATTTCATGCGGAAGACGCATGAGGGAGAGCCGCCGTATCGCTATCGCATTGAAATAACGGGAGACCTGCCGGGGGATATTAACAGAAGCGAGCTTAAAAAGGCAATTCGCGATCTTATGGACGATAAAACGCTTGTGAATGCGCCTGCGGATTACGAAATCGAACTTCGCATCGCCGCTTCGGTGAGCTCCGCAAGGCTGTACCTGAAGCTTTTCACCGTCAGGGATGAACGTTTCCCCTACCGCAAGGAGATGCTGCCGGCTTCGATGAATCCTGCGGCTGCGGCTGCCGTGCTGCGGTTTGCAAGCGATTATCTGACGGTCAATGCCCGCGTTATCGACCCGTGCTGCGGGAGCGGCACTCTGCTTTTTGAGCGCGGAATGCTCTCGCCCTGCGCTTCTTTGACGGGTGTTGATATTTCCCACAAGGCGATTGACTGCGCAAGGGTGAATGCGGAGGCGGCAGCGAAAACCTGCGGAATAACCCAGGCCAAGTTCATCTGCAACGATATAATGCGGTTCGAAAGCAAAAGACCGTATGATGAGCTCATCTGCAACCTGCCTTTCGGCAACCGCGTGGGGAATCATTCCTCTTGCGAAAGGCTTTACGAAGGGCTGCTCGACCGCATGGGGCTGCTTGTCAAAAAAGGCGGCATTGCAGTGCTTTACACAATGGAATTCACTCTGCTTAAGAACCTTATTCGGGAAAGACGCAATATCGAAATCCTGAAGCAGGAGCGCACCGAGGCGGGCGGACTGACTCCGATGATATTCATACTCCGAGTGAAAGAATGAGAAACCGGGGGCCGGGATGAAAATCAAAAATCGGGAACCGGAAGACGGAGATTGATTTCGAATTGCGAACAGGACGGCAGCGAGAACAGGACGGCAGCGATATGATATTTAAGGCAAAATTGCTTTCGGAAGATGACATCGGCAGAACGCTTGTTCGGATGGCACATCAGATAATCGAAAAAAACCACGGCACGGACGGCATATGTCTTGTCGGAATCCGCACCCGCGGCGTTCCGCTTGCGTTCCGCCTTGCGGAAAACATCGAAAGGATAACCGGCGCAAAAATTCCCGTCGGCGAACTTGACATAACCCTTTACCGCGACGACCTTTCGACTGTTGCGCCCGACCCCGTGGTAAGCACGACGGAAGTGGATTTTTCGCTTATCGGAAAAACAGTTATCCTTGTGGATGATGTTATTTATACCTGCCGAACGGCAAGGGCTGCGCTCGATGCGGTAATGGCTTTGGGTCGTCCGGCGCGGGTTCAGCTTGCGGTGCTTATCGACAGGGGGCATTCGGAGCTTCCGATTCGCCCGAATTTTGTCGGAAAAAACATTCCGACGGCAAAAAACGAGATAATTTCCGTTCGCCTTGAAGAAATCGACGGCGAAAACTGCGTGGAGCTGTATACGGCGGGCGGGGAACAGTGAGCGGCGGACGGCGAACCGCAAAAATGCGAAATTTTTGCTTGCATAGCCGCGCTTCCTCGTGTAAAATACAATAAAGAGACAGAATACCTGCAAAGGGGGCAGATTTTTCATGTTTCACCGCCGAAAAGCGGGGTTTTTGCCGCTTTCCGCGTGAAATGCCGCACGAATCGACAGTTCTGCCGGTGCGTGCCCTCTGTGCGGAACAGATATGACCTGATTATGACCTGATACAGAAAGGATTGTCACAGCCGTGAGTCTTTCATTGGAAGTTAAAAAATTCATCAACTCCGAGCATACCGGAGAATTTGTCAACGTTACCCTTCCCAGCGAGCTGCCGGTTCGCAGAGAGGAGGTTCGCACCGTTCATCGCGATACTGCCGCTGCCGAAAGCGCAAAGCGCAGGGCGCGTGATCTTGCAAATGCACGGGAAAGCGCGAAACGCGCCGCACAATCCGCCGAAGAGGCCCTTTCGGATGCACACAGGGATGAGCGCGCTGCCGAAAAAGAATTGCGCGAAAGGCAAAGCCGCCGAAGTGCGCTGACGCCCGAATACGACGAAAAGAACGGCATTGCCGCAGCTGCGCAAAGCCTTTTTAACCAGCGCAAGGCGGAGAGCGACCGCTGCTATGCCGTGTATTCCGAGTTTGAAAAGGCTCTGCGCAAGGCGGAGACGGACAGCAACGCCGCCCACACCGCTGCCGCAGGCTGCCGCGCCGCGCTTGAGAACGCCGAAACAGCGCACCGAAATGCCGTTGAAACCGAAATGCGCCTTCATAAGCAGCTTGAAGAGCTTCGAAACGACAGCGCACAGACGGAAGTGCTTGCCGCGAAAACCGACCGCGAATCGGAGGAATTTCGAAAAGCAGAGAGCGAAAAAGCAAGTATTGTTGCGGAACTGAACGCCGAGTCGGTGCGCCTTGCGGGCGAAAAGCGCGCGCTTGAAAAACAGATTGCGGATGCCGAACGAAGCCTTGCAAAGCTCGGCCGCGATCTCCAGAAAACAAAAAGCGACCGAACCGCGCTGACTCAGCAGCTCGATGCGCTTAAAACCGCCGCAAACGGAAAAAAAGGCGCGGACAAGGACGCGGCAATGCAGAAAGTCAATGCCGCAAAGACAAAAGCCGATGCTGCGGCGGAGACCGAAAAGCAGCAGACCTCGGAACATTCCGCACTTGCGTCGGAGTGTGCCGCACTTCGCGAAAAACTGACCGAATGTGAACGCTGCGTTGCCGAAAACGACGAAAAACTGCGTTCCGCACGGCATGAATACGACACGGCAAAGGCGCAAACCGCTGCAATGAATGAAGAAAGCACCGGAAGAAAAGCTGCGCTTGCAGGAAAAAATGCAACGCTTGACGCGCTTGCGGCTCAGCTTGAAAATGCAAAGCTGCGCATTGTCGAAACCGAAAAAGCCGAAACCGCCGCCCGTTCTGCCGCCGCAGCCGCCGAGGTTGAAGCCGCAAGGCTCAAAACCGCACTTGACACAGCGAATGAGCGCGCCGCCGAAAAGAAAAAGATCTATGCCGACGCAAAGGCGCTTACCGATGCTGCCGAAGCCGACTACGATTCAAAGCGTTCCGATTTTGATGCGGCGGATGTTGTCGTTCGCAATGCGGACAAGAACGTTTCGGCTGCAAAGAATGCACACGATAACGCTGTTGAAAAGCTCCGAAATGCCGAAAACCGCCTTGAAACGGCGCGTGCAAAGCTTGAAGATGCAATCAAAAACAGCGAATTTGCCGATTCGGAAGCGGTGCGCCTGCGCAACTCGGTTCACGTTATCGAAACGCGCTATGAAACGGCAAGAATTCATTATATGGAAAGCGGCAAGGGCGAGCCGCTGATCTTGGTTCATTCGGCGGGGCAGTCCCTGTACACCTTCCGCCGGCTGTTCTACAAGCTTGCAATGTATTACCGCGTTATTGCCGTTGACCTTGTGGGGCACGGCTATTCGGACAGACCCGATTTCTTTGATTATACCATCGGCGACCATGCCGAAAGTCTTGCGCGCTTCATGGATTCAATGGGAATCGAATCCGCGCATATTCTCGGTTTTTCCTTCGGTGCGGGGTACGCGCTTGAGCTTGCGCACAAGCATCCTGAGCGTGTCGGAAAGATTGTCGCAATCTGCCCCGGCGGTGTAACGAGCGAAATGCCGCTCACCGTCCGAATGATGGAAAGCGGACTGTTCGGCGGAATTGCCTCCAGAATGTATAACCTTAAATCCGTTAAAAAAATGCTTAACGAATGCGTCTTTGACCATACCGTAATAAACGAACACGATGCTGCGGAGTATTTCAAGCCCGTTGCGGACAGTTCAAGCCGTTATGCCGTTCGCCGAACTTTGGCTGAGTTTGACGAAAACGCGCTGATTTCATCTCTGCGTGAAATTCAGGCTCCCGTTCTGCTGCTTTGGGGAGAGGATGACAAGTGGCACCCCGCAGGCGAAGTTGACGAATACCGCTCCTCCCTGCGCAGCTGCTCGTGCACCGTCATTCGCAATGCAGGGCACCTTGTTCATGAGGAAAAACCCGACAGGATCGCCGAACTTGTCCGCGGCTTCATTCCGGCGGGATACGATAATTAATATTGTTTTGCAAAAAACGGGTTCAAAACTCGGTTTTTGAAATCATTTCAAAAAGCGGCTCGGAGCAAATCGGCTCCGCGCCGCCGCTGTTTCGGAACGGGAGTTTCGGATGATGTTTCCGAGTTTCCGATATGAATTGAATATGAATTGAATCACGGAATCTGCGCATACTTCCTTTGGGCGGAATGCCGTCCGAAAAACATTTTGTTTAAAGGAGAACAGAAACCATGACACAGAATCAGGTTGGCTGCCAGACCGTCGGCTGCCGCGTCACAAGCTGCCGATACAACGACAAAGGCGCATATTGCGAACTTTCAAGGATTCAGATCGAACCCTGCTGCTGCAAAAACAGCGGAAACGGCGATCCCGCCGATGAGAGCCTTTGCGGAAGTTACCGCAGAAAATAAAACAAAAAGCTGACGCGGGGCTTAACCGCTTCAAGTCAGCGTCCGCATGATCCGTCCTGCGGCACGGTGCCGTGAAGTTTTGAAAACGCAGCCGCGCTCAAAGCCGAGTTTCGTTTTGTACGTCTCGGTGCAGCATGTCGCACGCGAGCTTTTTGAGCCGTGCGGGTGTGTTGTCCGCAGGATAAACGGCGCAATGCGCAAGCAGAGCCGCTTTGATTTTCCCAACGGCGGGTGAAGCGGGAAGGCTGAGCCAATTCATGATGTCCGCACCGCTGCAATTGAGCGCACTGGCGGAGAACGGGACGCCTTCCTGCTGCATTTTTTGAAGCAAGATGCGCCAGCGTGCAGCCGATTCAACTTCTCCGGTGATGATTCCGGAACCGTGAACATCGGCATCGCGAATATCCGCAATTTCGAGGCTTCGTTCAACGCCCCAGTGGGCAAATGTTCGGCGCAGCGTTTTGTCCTTTGCGGTGTTGTTAAGATCGTACATATGATGACGGACGATGAAACAGACTTCGTCCGTCGTTTTGTTGTCATAACGGAGCCGCTGCATTATTTCTCGGGAAATAATTTCACCTTCCGCATCGTGTCCGTGCATATTGCCGTTTTTTTCCAGAACAACGGGTTTTGCAACATCGTGCAGCAGCCCGGCAAGGCGGGGAACAAGCATGGGTTTGGATTCCGCAGCGGTATGAAGTGCGTGGTCAAGCACGTCATAGCGGTGATGTGTGGGCTTTTGCGCAATGCCGCGTCCGCGGGACAGCTCGGGAAGAATGACTGCAAGTGCGCCGATGTCGCGCAGCAGCAACAGTCCGTTCAGCACCTGTTCCGTGTTTCGTGAACCGTATTTTATATCACAGAGAAGGAGTTTATTCAATTCATCGCGAATGCGTTCGGCGGAAATATCGCGCAGATTGCCGCAAAGCCTTGATGCACATGCGAAGGTGGCAGGGTCGATTTTAAATTGAAGCTCCGCCGCAAAGCGAACAAGCCGAAGAATACGCAGTCCGTCATCCGCAAGCACGATTTCGGGATCAATGCTTGATGTTCTCAAGACCCTGTTTTCAAGATCGGGCAGCCCGCCGGAGGGGTCAAGTATTTCACGCGTCAGAATATCGCAATAGAGCGCGTTTACCGAAAAGTCGCGCCGACGTGAATCCTCCTCGGGTGTTTTTGAAAACTGTATGCTCGTCGGGCGGTGCGCGCCGCCGGCGGAGTATTTGTCGGCACGGAAGGTTGTGTGTTCAAACTTTTGTCCGTCGGCGTGAATTTCGACCATGCCGAAAGCAATGCCCTTCGGAACAACTTTGAATCCCATTTCGTGCATAAGCTCAATTGTTTCGTCCGGAGTGAGGGCGGAACATATGTCAATATCGCTGACGGGCAGCCCGAGAAGCGTATTGCGCACAAGCCCGCCGACGGCAAAAAGACGGCAGCCCCGCGCCGAAATGCGCTCCGCAATGCGAATAAGCGATTCGGGTAAACTGACGGAAGCGGGAAGGGTGCGAACTCCGTCCGCATTCGGTTTACGCGTTGATTTGCTTTCGGTCATGATAAAGCCCTCTCTTTTTTAAACTTTTACGGGGGTGCCGTGAAAGGGGCAGGCCCGCTCTGAAACGCATCGAACCCAAGCTCAAAAAGTCAGTCCGAAACCTCATCGCGGAATCGGCGGACAAGCTCCGAAAGCTCCGCAGTGCTGCCGCAATTGTTTACGCGGCGGCGCAGCTCGGTGCTGCCGTACATGCCCTTTGTGTACCATGCAATATGCTTGCGCATATCGGCAAATGCGCCGTCCCCGTGAGCGGCAATGTATTCCGAAATATGCCGAAGCGCGGCGTCAAGCCTTGCGCGGGCGGAAGGGGGAACGTAATCTTCTCCGCGAAGCGCGGCGCGGATTTCCGCAAAAAGGAAGGGATTTCCCTGTGCGCCCCTTGCGGCCATGATGCCCGCGCAGCCCGTTTTTGCGGCGAGTGCGGCAGCATCCGTTCCGCTGAAAACATCCCCGTTGCCGATTACGGGAATGCGCACGGCATTCACAACCTCCGCGATCTTATCCCAATCCGCAGTTCCCGAATACATCTGCATTCGGGTTCGGCCGTGAACGGTGACAAAAGCAGCACCGGAGGACTCGGCCATCTTTGCAAATTCAACCGCATTGATTGAATCCGCATCCCAGCCGAGGCGCAATTTGACGCTTACGGGAATGCTGACCGCACGAACGGCGGCCTCAATAATGCGTGCGGCAAGCGCGGGGGAGCGCATGAGCGCGGAGCCGTCCCCGTTGCCGGTGATTTTCGGCGCGGGGCAGCCCATATTGATGTCGAAAACCGCAATCTGCTTTTGATTCCCGGAGAATGCGGAATCGGCATTCAGTTCCTCCGAAAGCCTCTTTGCGGTGTCGGCGATAATCTCGGGTTCGTGCCCGAAAAGCTGCACCCCGCAGGGCCGCTCGACGGGGGATATGTCGATAAGTTCCTTTGTTTTTTTGTTGTTGTAATGCAAACCCTTTGCACTGACCATTTCCGTGAAGGTGAAATCGCAGCCCTGTTCAATGCAGAGGCGGCGGAAGGCGGGATCTGTTATGCCTGCCATCGGCGCAAGCAGCACGGGTATGCAGCCGCACGTATCGCGGCAAAGTATTTTTGAAAGCACCGCCGAAGCGGGCGGAGGGGTCGGTATTTGCATTTTGCAGCGGGTTCAAAAGCGGTAAACGCTTTGCCTTCCGTTTTTTAATGGTTCTTAAAATAAAATTCCGGCGCAAATTCAAGCGGACAGCGGAATTCTGCGGCAGGAGCAATCATGCGTGACGGCAATTACTCATAATGATAAACACCCTCGCAGACGGTCGCGGCGGGGCCGGACATATAGAGAGTGTTATCGGGCAGCCATTCGATGCCGAGCGTGCCGATTTCAACATGCACATTCACGCGGCGTTCGGTATGCTTTGCAAGGATGCACGCCGCAGCGGAGGCACACGCGCCCGTTCCGCAGCACATCGTGCTTCCGCATCCGCGTTCCCATGTGCGCATGATGATATTCTCCCTGTCGATAACCTGAACAAAATCAACATTCGTGCGCTTCGGGAAAATCGGACTGTGCTCAATATCCCTGCCGTAGTATTCAACATCGGTAAGATCAACATCATCAACGAACACAACCGTGTGCGGAATACCCGTGTTCACGCAGGAAACGATAAAACGCCGCCCGTGGGAGTAAAGGCTTTTTTGAAGGAAATCACCCTCTGCCGAAACGGGAATGTCCGCACAATCCAGCTTCGGTTCACCCATGTTGACGCCGATGCGAACAACTGCGCCGTCCGAAAGTTCCGCATGAGTCTTTTTAATGCCCGAAAGCGTTTCAACGGACACATCCGGGGCGGGGACAATGCCCTTTTCAATTATGAATTTCACAAAGCAGCGTATACCGTTGCCGCACATCTCCGCCTCACTGCCGTCATTGTTTAAAATCAGCATACGAACGTCCGCACCGGGGAGGGAGGGCTTGCGAACGATTAAAAGATTGTCTGCGCCCACGCCCGTGTTGCGGTGCAGGATTCGGCGGGCAAATTCGTTGATGTTGCGGATTTTTTCTTCACGGTCGTCGATAAGAATCATATCGTTGCCCAAACCGTGCATTTTTGTAAAATTAAAAAGCATAGAAACCTCTTCGATGAATTAATCAAACTAATCGGAAAACAGTGCGGATGCAAGCCGTTTTCGGATGCAGTACGTAAAATATGTATTCGGATTCATCAACCCTGACGCTGCGTTTCAAGCAGCAGCCCGACCGGGCAATGATCACTGCCCATGACATCGGGGCGAATGAAGGCATCCTTAACGGACGGGACAAGCCTTGCGCTGACAAGAAAGTAGTCTATGCGCCAGCCGGTGTTCCGCTCACGTGCTTTGAACATATAGCTCCACCATGTGTAGGCATCCGCCCTGTCGGGATAAAGCATACGGAAACTGTCCGCAAAGCCGCTTTCAAGCAGCTCGGTGAATTTCTGCCTTTCTTCATCGGTGAATCCTGCATTGCCGCGGTTGCTCTTCGGGTTTTTAAGGTCAATTTCGTTATGCGCAACGTTCATATCGCCGCAGACGATAACGGGCTTTTTCTTATCAAGTCCGATGAGATAGGCGCGGAAAGCATCTTCCCATTCGCAGCGGAAATCAAGCCGTGTAAGCTCGCGCTGCGCATTCGGGGTGTATACCGTTACAAAATAATAATCGGGAAATTCAAGGGTTATGACGCGTCCCTCGGTTTCGAATTTTTCATCCGCATCCATGCCGTAAGCAACGGAAAGCGGTTCTTTTTTTGTGAAGACGGCCGTTCCGGAATAACCTTTTTTTTCGGCATAATTCCAGAAGCCCATGTACCCTTCGGGGGCGAAATCTATCTGCCCTTCCTGCAATTTTGTTTCCTGAAGAGCAAAAATGTCGGCATCGGTTTCATCAAAAAAGTTTTTGAAACCTTTGCCCATGCAGGCGCGCAGCCCGTTAACGTTCCATGAAATAAATTTTTCGGTCACAGCAGCATATCCTTTCGGAACAGTTATTAAATCACAGAAAATCAAAGGAGGAAATTGCGCAGGAGCAGGTCCTCCGTGTCAAACTCCGGATACTCGATGCGCCAAAGCGTCAGCCCGTGCGCGGGAGCGGTGTCGCCGGCATTTTCGCGGCGCGGGCATTCGAGCGCGTGACGGAGTTTGGAGATGTCGTCATAGCCCTGCCCGATGCGGAGCATGGTGCCGACCATGATGCGAACCATGTTGTAAAGAAAACCGCTGCCCGCAACATCGTAAACGATACAGTCCCCGTCGCGGCTCCAGCGGGAGAGAAAAATCGTGCGGACAGTCGTTTCGGCTTTGCTTCCCGCGGCTTTGAAAGCCGCAAAATCATGTGTGCCGAGAAAAAGTTCGGCCGCGGCATTGAGCTTTTCAATGCTGAGCGGGGTATGAATATGCAGCGCCGTGCTGCGCAAAAAAGCGGAGGCATGGCGGCTGTTGAGCACACGGTAGCGGTAGTGCTTCTTTTGAACGGAAAAGCGTGCGTGAAACTCCGCCTCGCCTTCACGCGGCATTTCAAGGCTTGCTTTAATGCGAATGTCGGGCGGCAGATATGTGTTCAGTGCAAATGCGAATTTTTCGGCGGGAATTCGGCTTTCGGTATCAAAATGCGCTGCCTGCGCCCGCGCGTGAACGCCGCTGTCCGTGCGGCCGGAGGCATGGAGAGTGAGATTTTCGCCCGTGATTTTTTTGAGTGCATTGCCGATGACCTGCTGAACGGCAATTCCGTTGGGCTGAATCTGCCAGCCGACGTAGTTTGTTCCGTCGTATTCGATTATAAGTACGATTCGCTTCATGCTACCAATTATACAGGAATAATGTGCACGGTGTCAATTCAATTAGGAATGAGGAATGAGGAATGAGGAATGAGGAATGAGAAATGAGAAATGAGGAATGAGAAATGAGAAATGAGGAATGAGAAATGAGAAATCGGAACCGTGTATTTGCCGCCCCTGCAAGGGCGGGGGAGGGGTCGTTTGCGAATGCGGAATTTGCAAGGATGGACAAACAAAATATATCTTCGCGGCAAACTGTTTCCGAGAAGTCGAACAATCACGAAAAAATATACATATTCGGCAAAAAATGCATAATTTCAGCATTTTTTCTTCAGCTTTCCGCAAAAAAAAACAACAAAGATTATATCAAAACTCTTGACACGGAACAAAATGCAGATTATACTATAATGGATTGGGTGTATTGACCTTTCAATGCATCACTGTCAAAATACCATCAGGAGGAAAAAACATGAAGAAATCATTCAAAGGCTTTCTTGCGTGCCTGCTCGCGCTGATCATGGTCATCCCCATGTTCACCGTTGCAAATGCGGATCAAATGTCCACCTTTAACGGCACCCTTCAGGCCCGCGAAACCGCTTCCGTTGATGTTTCCCGCATCAGGAACAGCGGCATCGATATGACTGCGGACGTTGCAGTCAAGGAACAGCGCAATCCCGAGGATATCGTTACCATTCTGGTCGAACTCGAAGCCGCTCCCGCAGCGGAGGTTTGCGAAGATCTCAAAGCAGCAGGCGATTATCGTGAGCAGCTCAACGCTTCCCACAAGACCGCAGCCGCTATGATCAACGAAAAGCTCGGCACCGAAATCGTTATTAAGCACAACTACTCCGTTGTGTTCAACGGTTTCGCATTCGAAGGCGAATATCGCCTCATCGACGAGATCAACAAGCTCGACGGTGTTCGTGCATTCGTTGATATGGAATGGGAAAGCCCCAACCTCTTCAACACCACCACCCAGGTCGGTGCGGTTGATGCATGGGCTCTCGACTACTCCGGTGAGGGCACCGTTGTTGCTATCCTCGACACCGGCTGCAAAGTCGACCACCCCGCTTTCTCCGTTGAACCTTCCAACGTAAAGTTCACCCGTGACAACATTGCTTCCATCATCGCAAGCGGCGAGCTCCAGGGCTCCGGTTCCCAGATGAATGTTAACAGCGTCTATGTCAGCGGCAAGATCCCCTTCCGTTGGAACTACTACGGCAACAATGCAGACGTAAGCCATAGGTCCAGTGACCACGGCACCCACGTTTCAGGTATCGCAGCAGGCAACGGCGGCGAGATCCAGGGCGTTGCAAAGGATGCACAGATCGCAGCAATGCAGGTCTTCGCACCCACCGGCGGCGCAAGCTGGTCCACCATCATCCTTGCAGTTGAAGACTGCGCGGTTCTCGGCGTTGATTCCGCAAACCTGTCCCTCGGTTCTCCCTGCGGTCAGGAAAGCTACTATGACGCTTCCTATGCAGAAGTTTTCGAGCGCGTAACCGCTCTCGGCGTTAACTTTGCAATGGCAGCCGGCAACGACTACGATGCTTCCATGAACAACGCATGGGGCAGCAGCGACATCACCACCGGCACCTGGGGCATGGACGGCTACAACCTCGTTTCTAACCCCGATTACGGTGTTGTAGGTTCCCCCTCCACCTGGCCCGCAAGTCTCTCCGTTGCTTCCGTAAAGAACAGCAAGACCCAGGGTTACTACATCAGCGTTGAAGGCGTTAACTACGGCTATACCGAAAACGCAGACAACCCCGTTAAGATGCGTCAGGCTCTCGGCGGACAGACCGTTGAATACGTTATGGTTCCCGGCGTCGGCACCGTTGAAGATTTCGCACAGGTCAACGTACAGGGCAAGATCGCTCTTGTACAGCGCGGCGAAATCAACTTCACCGACAAGGCTGCAAACGCAGAAGCTGCCGGTGCGGTTGCCTGTGTTGTTTACAACAACAAGGACGACGCGGTTAACATGGTTGCTTACGAAGGCGGCCATATCCCCCATGTCTTCATCAGCAAAGACGCAGGTGCAGCTCTTGCGGCAGCATCCGATAAGCACGCATTTGTCGGCAGCGAAATGGGCATTTCCGATTCTGTCGGCGGCAACATGCCTTCCGACTTCTCCAGCCGCGGTGTAACTTCCACCTTCGGCATCAAGCCCGAGATCACCGCCCCCGGCGGCCAGATCTACTCCGCAACCGATCCCAGCATCTCCGGTGCTCTCTACCAGGCATGGGACGGCACCTCCATGGCAACTCCCCATGTTGCAGGCGGTATGGCAATCGTAACTCAGTATGTTGAGGACAACTTCCCCGGTCTCAGCACCAGGGAGCGTCAGGCAATGGTCGATCGCATCCTCATGAGCACCGCAACCCCCGTTATCGAAGCAGGCGGCACCTATGCTGCCGTTATGGATCAGGGCGCAGGCGAAATGAACCTTGCAAAGGCTGTTACCACCAAGGCATACCTCACCGCAGAAGGCACCTACAGCAACCGTCCGAAGCTTGAACTCGGCGACGATCCCGAGAAGACCGGTGTTTACACCCTCACCTTCACCGTTCACAACTTCGGCACCACTGCTCTTAACTACACCATCGATCCTTCCGTCCTCCTTGAAGACATCGGTCTGCTCGGCTACATGGACGAAGCTCAGGAACTCCCCGTCATCATTTACACCGGCGAAAGCTGGGATATCGCTGCTGAAGGCGATGAAGTCCTCCTCGGCGACGTAAACGGCAACGGCACCGTTGAAATTGCAGACGCTGTTAAGATTGCACGTCATGCTCTCGAACTCGAATCCTACGACGAAGCTGTTTGCGACGTAAACGGCAACGGCGTTGTAGAAATCGCAGACGCTCTCCTTGCAATGCGTGTTGCAATGGAGCTTGCGGAACCCACTTACACCTCCGCAGGTTATGTAAGAGTTGACAAGCCCGACGTTGTTACCGTCCCCGCAGGCGGCGAAACCGAAGTCACCGTAACTCTCAACCTGACCGACAACTGCAAAGAATACCTTGATGAGTACTACACCTCCGGCGCAATCGTAAACGGTTTCATCGAGCTGATGCCCGTTTCCGAAGCTGACGGCGTAAGCCTCACCATCCCGTTCCTCACCTACTACGGCGACTGGAACTATGCAGCAACCATTGACCGCGGATATTACTATGATGAATATCCCTTCAACTCCAACAACTACGCCAACACCGTCGGTTTCAAGAAGGGCAGCCAGAAGCTCCAGCGGCTCGGCGAAATCCCCTTCTTCGACAATGAAGATGATAAGCCCGCTCTGTATGAGTACTATCTTGCAGATCGCAACGCTATCAGCCCCAACGGCGACGGCCTCCTCGACACCATCAACCTGATGTACATGGGTCTGCTCCGTAATGCGGAAGTTCGCTACGTCGTTCTCGACACCAACGGCAACGAACTCGGCGTTATCGCTGACTACGGCGTATGCACCAAGGGCTTCTGGGACACCGACACCCGCGACCAGCTCGGCGTCACCTACGGTCAGTTCCCCGGCAATTACAACTTCAGTCAGTACAACAGGTCCGACCTTATCGTACGCATTGAAGCTAAGCTCGACAACAACGGTATGCACACCACCAACGCATTCTCCGAAGAAGCGAGCGAAAACTGGAAGTGGGATATCCCCCTCCATATCGACACTCAGGCTCCTTCCGTAAGCAACTTCAGTGCTGCAAACGGCAAGTTCACCTTCAACGTAACCGATGAGCATTACGTTGCATACGTTGGCGTATTCACCAACAACGACGGCAACCTCGGCAACTGCCAGGGCGAAATCGCTGTTATGGAAACTCAGCGCGGCGCAACCACCGCAATCGAGCTCAGCGGTGAAGCCAACAACTTCGTTGTTACTTACGACTACGCAGGCAACATCGCAGTTTACCTCTGGAACGGCAGCACCCTCAGCCCCGTTGAGGTTGACCCCAACCCCCAGCCTGTCGGCAACTACTCCGATGCATACATCTACTCCTACGGTCTCAACCTCACGCAGAAGCGGTGGCTCTTCTTCGAGTCCAACGATCCCATGAATGCTGTTTATGAGGGCGAGGAAGCACCCAACGGCGAAAGCATCTCAGCAGCAGGTTATGATGCGAACAACGGCGTTGTTTACGGCCTTGAAGCGTCCGGCAAACTCTATCGCTACAGCGGAATCAACCCCCAGAGCGGTAAGCTCACCGGCAGAACCCAGGTTGCAACCGTTGCAGGCGCAGACAGCATCAACGAAATGGCATTCAACAATGCAGACGGTCAGCTCTACGCAATCAGCGGTGCAGCAAACCTGATGACTGTTGATGTCAACACCGGTGCAGTTACCGAAATCGGTCAGTTCGGCAGCGGCGTTGTCGCAATGGACTTTGATTCCAACGGCACCCTCTGGATCGTTGACCTCTACGGCGCACTTTGCAGCGTAAACCTCAACACCGGCGCTATCACTCAGGTTGCAGAAACCGGCATCAGCGCACTCGCAGGCCAGAACTTCTACAATCAGAGCGGCTGCCTGTTTGAGAACACCTTCTATTGGGCAGCAATTCCCGGTGCAAGCGCAAACGCAAAGACCCTTGTCAGGTTTGATATCACCAACGGTGCATTCGAAGAACTCGGCAAGATCGCGGACGGCACCTACGGTCTCCAGACTGTTGGCATGTTTGCACTCCCCAAGAGCAACGCAAGCATTGCAGCTGACAAGCTCAACAACGTTTCCATCGCTGACTGAGTTTAAACTCAGCCGGACTGAGCACGGCTCGGTCCGAATGCAAACCCATTAACAAGGGGCGGCACTGCTTCGGCGGTGCCGCCTTTTTGATAATCCGAACCCGCTGTCGATGTGAACATTGACTTGAAACATGAAATGTGCATGAAACAAGGCAAATCGGCTCGAATTGCGGCAGAATTATGCCTTTGCCCCAAAAAATCAACATAATGTTCATTTTTTTACACGAAAACACGGTTGACAAAACGCTCTGCGTGCATTAAAATAATAACTGTCATCAAAACATCTAAGAAGCTTGTTGATTCTTAAATGTGTAACCCTCCTATATTTTTTCTGTGAAGCGGAGCAGCTCCCCAAGCTCCGCTTCAAACTTTTTTATTCGAACACGGAGAAGTCATCGGGCGGAGCTCGCTCCGCTTCAAACTTTTATTTAACCGAAAGTAATTCTGCGGCGGAGCTCGCTCCGCTTCAAACTTTTTTTAACCGAAAGGCAATTCTGCGGCGGAGCTCGCTCCGCTTCAAACTTTTATTTAATCGAAAGGCAATTCTGCGGCGGAGTTCGCTCCGCTTCAAACTTTTATTTAATCGAAAGTAATTCTGCGGCGGAGCTCGCTCCGCTTCAAACTTTTATTTAACCGAAAGTAACTCTGCGGCGGAGCTCGCTTCGCTTCATACTTTTATTAGGCCGATAAATATTTCGACAGAAAAAATGCTTCGATTTGATAATTGCCCCTTGCTGTTTCTCCGAATATATGGTAAAATGATAATAACAAATATATTTGAACCGCATTCAAAGGGTGCAGCCGCATTCCGATAATGCGGGACAATCCATTTGCAGCAGGAGGTTGATTGTATATGCCCGCGAAAAAAATCGTTGCGATGCTGCTTGCAGGCGGTCAGGGAAGCCGTTTGGGTGAGCTTACAAAAAGCATGGCAAAACCCGCCGTTCCGTTCGGCGGGAAATACAGAATTATAGACTTTCCGCTCTCAAACTGTGTGAATTCGGATATCGACACCGTTGGTGTGCTGACGCAATATGAGCCGCTTGCGCTGAACGCGTATCTCGGGAACGGACAAGCATGGGATTTAGACAGAAATAACGGCGGCGTGTTTGTTCTACCCCCTTATGCAAGCAACAGCGGCGGCAGGTGGTATTCCGGCACGGCGGATGCGATTTATCAAAACACACCTTTCATTGACCAATACAACCCCGAATATGTCCTTATTCTTTCGGGCGACCATATCTACAAGATGAACTATGCGCAGATGCTTCGCAATCATATAAAAAACAATGCAGATGCAACCATTGCCGTTTTGACCGTTCCGATCGCAGAAGCTTCCCGCTTCGGCATTATGAACACCGATGAGGAAGGCAGAATCACCGAATTTGAAGAAAAACCCAAAGTTCCGCGCAGCAATAAAGCGTCCATGGGCATTTATATCTTCAATTGGAGCATTCTGAAAAAGTTTCTGGCAGAGGACGTCGCAAACCCGGATTCCTCCAACGACTTCGGAAAGAACGTCATTCCGGCAATGATAGACAGCGGCTGCCGCATGTTTGCATGGAACTTTTCCGGATACTGGAAGGATGTCGGAACGATTGCAAGCCTTTGGGAGGCAAACATGGATTTGCTCGGCACAAATCCTGTTTTCAATCTGTACGATAAGGAATGGCGTATATATTCAAAAAGTCCGATTATGCCGCCGCATTATGCGGGCGCGGATGCAGTCATTTCAAACAGCCTTGTTACCGAGGGCTGCGTTGTGCACGGCCTTGTGCGGCACAGCGTGCTTTATGCGGGCGTTCGCATCGAACCCGGCGCGGTCGTGGAGGATTCAATTATAATGCCCAACTCCGTGATTGAGCGCGGTGCGGTCGTTCAAAAAACAATTGTGGGTGAAAATGCGATTGTCGGCGCAAAAGCTCGGGTCGGCTGCGAAAAACTTGATACCGATGCCGACTACGACACAAAACTTACCGGCGACATAACCCTTGTTGCAAGTGCCGTTCGTGTTGCGGACGGGCTGCGGATTCCAAAGGGCATGGTCTACAACTGCGGAAAAGGGGGCGGATTCAATGAATAACAGCATGTTCGGCTTGATTTACACGGGCGAGGCGAATGCGCAGCTTCGCGAATTGACGTTTTCGCGCTCGGTTGCAGCCGTTCCGTTCGGCGGACGCTACCGTGCCATCGATTTTATGCTTTCCGATATTGTGAACACGGGCATTTCAAACGTCGGCATAATCACTCAAAGAAATTATCACTCTCTGATGGATCACCTCGGCAGCGGAAAGGAATGGGATCTCCACCGCAAAAGGGACGGTCTGTTTATCCTTCCGCCCTTTGTAACGCGGGATAATACCGGCGTTTACAGGGGAACGGTCGATGCAATTCGTTCCGTAATGGGCTATATTCGCCGCAGCGCGCAGAAATATGTCATTCTGACCGGGAGCCACACTCTCTACAACACAACATATGACAAAATGCTCCGACAGCACATTGAAACGGGCGCGGATATAACGATTATGTATAACGAGGAGCATGAGTTCAACAGAGCGGAACAATACGATGACCTGCGCCTAACGATTAACGAAAACGGCAGGATCACCGACCTTGCGCTCAATCCTTATATGCCGGACAGCCCGTTTATGGGCTGTGATGCATACATAATGGAAAAGACTCTGCTGGAATACCTTGTTGAGGATGCGGCCGCACACGGCGAGTTTGATTTCATGCAGGATGTTCTTATCAAAAATGTGAATAAATACAGGTTCTGCGGCTGGAAGTACAACGGCTATGTTGCAAGATTGAACTCCGTCGATGCATTTTATAAGCATAATCTTGCGCTGCTTCAGCCCGCTGTGCAGCAGGATTTGTTCAATTCCGCGCACCCGATTTATACAAAAGTCAAGGATGAGGTGCCCGCGAATTACTGCGGCAGCGGCAGTGCGCGCAACAGCGTTATTGCGGACGGCTGCATTATCGAGGGCGAAGTCGAAAATTCCGTGCTTTTCCGCGGAGTTCATGTCGGCAAGGGTGCAAAAGTCAAAAACTGCATACTGATGCAAGCCACCTATATCGGGGATAACAGTGAGCTGTCTTATATGGTGCTTGATAAGGGCGTTATAGTTTTGAACGGCAGGCGTTTGAGCGGGCATGAGAATTATCCCGTCATTCTGCGAAAAGGCGTCACTGTATAATGCCGCGAACAAAGCGGGCGGGGCAAAAGCTTCCCAAAGCGGGGGCGTCGGAGCAAAGTTTTGCGTTCGGTCGGAGCAGAACGGATACAAGCGTGAAAAATGCTTATTTCCAAAGTATATTTTCAAATAAGTGTTGACAATATTTGCCTGTGGATTTATGATACAACTGAGCGGAGGGAGAAAAGCCTCCCGAGCCGCCTGCTACCAAAGCCGCAGCGGATGCGGTGCGCCCGATGTGGCTGCACATGCGTTTTCGGCACCACGCCGGCGGCATGAACTCGCCGCCTGTGCGGTAATTAAAAAACATTATTTTTTGGAGGATTTTATAGAATGAACGCTTACATTCAGGAAATTCTTGCGAAGGTTCAGCAGCGCGATGCGCACGAACCCGAGTTTCTTCAGACTGTTGAAGAGGTTCTCAAATCCCTTGAACCCGTTATCGAAAAGCATCCCGAGTATCAGGAAGCCGGTCTTCTTGAGCGTCTCGTAGAGCCGGAGCGCGTTATCGAATTCCGCGTACCTTGGACCGACCGTGACGGCAAAGTTCAGGTAAACCGTGGCTTCCGCGTTCAGTTCAACAGCGCGATCGGACCCTACAAGGGCGGTCTCCGTTTCCAGGGCAATGTTAACCTTTCCATCATGAAGTTCCTCGGCTTTGAGCAGACCTTCAAAAACAGCCTCACCAGCCTTCCCATGGGCGGCGGTAAGGGCGGTTCCGACTTCGATCCCAAAGGCAAGACCGATAAGGAAATCATGGATTTCTGCCAGAGCTTCATGACCGAGCTCTGCCGTCATATCGGACCCAGCATCGACGTTCCCGCAGGTGATATGGGTGTCGGCGGCCGTGAAATCGGTTATCTCTTCGGCCAGTACAAGAGGATCCGCGGCGCATACGAAAACGGCGTTCTCACCGGCAAAGGTCTCTCCTTCGGCGGTTCCCTCATCCGTCCCGAAGCAACCGGTTTCGGCGCTGTTTACTACCTCTGCGAAGTTCTCAAGCATGAGAACGACACCATCGAAGGCAAGACCGTTGCAGTATCCGGCTTCGGTAATGTTGCTTGGGGTGTTACCAAGAAGGTTGCGGAACTCGGCGGCAAGGTTGTTACCCTCTCCGGCCCCGATGGCTACATCTACGATCCCGACGGCGTTGTAACCGAAGAAAAAATCAACTACATGCTCGAAATGAATGCAAGCCGCCGCAATCGCGTACAGGACTATGCAGACAAGTTCGGTGTTGAATTCTTCCCCGGCGAAAAGCCCTTCGGCCGCAAGGTCGATATCGTCATGCCCTGCGCAATGCAGAATGACGTTCATATGGAATCCGCAGAGAAGATCGTTGCAAACGGCATCAAGTACTATATCGAAGTTGCTAACATGCCCACCACCAACGATGCTCTCTACTTCATGATGGATCAGCCCGGCATGATCGTTGCTCCCTCCAAGGCAGTTAACGCAGGCGGCGTTGCAGTTTCCGGCCTCGAAATGAGCCAGAACGCAGAGCGTCTTGCTTGGACCGCAGAGGAAGTTGACGCAAAGCTCAGGCACATCATGGTCAACATCCACAAGGCATCCATGGAAGCAGCAGAAGAGTGCGGCCTTGGCTACAACCTCGTAGCAGGCGCAAACATCGCAGGCTTCAAGAAGGTTGCTGATGCTATGATGGCTCAGGGCATCTGCTAATCATTGATTAACATTTGTTGATTAACCTCAAATAAAGGTCGGGGGATCGCTTCGCGGCGATTCCCCGATTGTTCAATTTCGGTATTGCTGCCGAAACAACTCAAATTCACTTTACTGCGGTTAAATTTAATCAGCCTCATTTTCCGCTGCCGGCAGCAGCTTTCAAACGCGGAAAGTTTTGACAACCGCCACAAGCGTAAAACAGGAGTTACCCATGGACTTGATGAAACTTATAAAGGGCACCGATATAGGCGACTGCGTTGCTCGGCTTCTTTTCACTTGGAACGCCGATCACCCCGATGCGGAGAAGGCTAAGGAAACTTTTATCAGCGCAATAAAAGCAAGAATGCCGCAGCAGGCAAGGCTGAATTTGTCGAGTGCGGAAAAACTTTTGGACAGCATTGACAGATACCTGATAAAAAACGATACCGAGATGTATGCGGCGGTGAAAATAGGCAGCGCAATGATGCTTGCGGCCCTTGCCAACCGCGAAACGGAAAACGCCGCTCTTGTGCGGTCGGCGGCCGAGAGTTTCATTTCGGATATTCCGGACGGAATTGCGGACGACCGCGAGGCACTCAGTGAAATTATCTTTTCCGAAAAAGAGGGCAGGGAAAAGCTGATTGAGATTTTCAAACTGCTGCGAGATTGAGAAACAACAAAATATATCTGCATTTTTTGCCGAAAATCAGTGAAAAACTATTGACAGGCTCAAAACAAGCGGTTATAATAACTCGGCAAATGAATATCCGCCATAGACAGCAGGTGCGCGGGCGAGATGCTTTTGCATCGGCCGTCCAAGCTTAATCTCCTGCCGAGGTAGAGACAAAATAGTTATTTCATCAGTTATTGCAGCAGCGGCTTTCGGTTTTTATGCTAATGCACTTTGCGTTTTGCATTAAATCGGGGCAGTGCTAAAATGATTGTTCGGCTATCCTCTGTCCCCCTGTCCTATGGCATGGGGGATATTTGTTTGAAACTGTGACAAGGAGGAATTTTCCATGGCAAATGCTTCTATTCTTGCAATGAAGGAGCAGCACGTTGCGGAGATCAAAGATCGTCTCACAAGGGCTCAGTCCGTTGTTATGTTCGATTACCGCGGTCTTACCGTTGACGAGGTGACTGCACTCCGTGTCGAAATGCGCAAAGCAGGTGTTGAGTACATCGTTCTCAAAAACACCATGGTCGAAAGAGCCTGCCGCGAACTCAACATCGATGAGTCCGTTCATGCAATGCTCAAAGGACCGTCCGCTTTCGCTTTCGGTTACGACGACGCGGTTGCACCCGCAAAAATCCTTAAGGATTCAATCAAAAAGTTCAAAAAATGCACCATCAAGGGCGGCATTGTGGACGGCGTTGTTACCGATGCTCAGGGCATCGATGCTCTCGCTGATCTGCCCCCCAGAGAGGTTCTCATCGCCCGTATGCTGGGCAGCATGATGAGCCCCATCACCGGCCTTGCCATCGCTCTCGACCAGCTCGCAAAGAAGCTCGGCGGCGGCGAAGCAGCCGAAGAAGCAGCGGCAGAATAACTTTCGCTGCGTAACCGTTTCAAACAAAAATTTTTAATCGGAGGAAATTAAAATGACTAAGCAGGAATTTATCGATTACATTAAGTCCCTCACCGTTCTCGAACTCGCAGACCTCGTTCATGCGGTCGAAGAAGAATTCGGCGTATCCGCAGCAGCAACCGCAGTTGCAGTTACAGGCCCCGCAGCAGCAGCAGAACCCGTTGAAGAGAAGACCGAATTTGACGTTATCCTCAAGGGCTTCGGCGCACAGAAACTCAACGTTATCAAGGTTGTCCGCGCAGAACTCGGCCTCGGCCTGAAGGAAGCAAAGGAAGCTGTTGAAGGCGCACCCACCACCCTCAAGGAAGGCCTCTCCAAGGAAGACGCAGAGAAGCTCGCAAAGGCATTCACCGATGCAGGCGCAGAAATCGAAATCAAATAATCATTTTCCCTGTCACAAACAAAACCCCGTCCGCCGCAGCTGCTCGCAGCCGCGGCGGGCTTTTTTTGCTTTTTGAATAATAACGACGGAACGGGTTAGATGTCAACATTTGAGTCAACGTAAGAACCGGGAAAAAGAGATTTGTAAAGAAACAGAATTACATCAAAACTCCGTTGGCCGGCACTTCATCAACCCATACCAACGGTAGATAAATTAAAATCCAAACAATATGAGCGGTGTGTTCCGTGCACCGCTCTTTTTTGCTATAATGGGGCAAAGAAAACGGCAGGACGAAAGCCTGACGGCGGTTGTTAAGGACGCAGTGCGAAAATGCCGCCGAAAAAAGGAGGAAAGCGGAGCAAATGGAGAATAAGCTTGCAGAGAATATCCGAACGTTCAGAAAACAGCGCGCATTGACGCAGGAACAGCTTGCGGAAGTGCTGGGCGTTACTGTCGGTGCGGTGTACAAATGGGAAGCGCGGCTGTCCCAACCGGAATTGAGCACAATAATGGAGCTTGCGGACTTTTTTGACACATCGGTGGATGTACTTCTCGGCTACGAGCTGAAGGATAACCGCCTTCGGGCAACGGCGGCACGATTGAAAAAGTATCAGTCCGACAAGGATGAAGCCGGCCTTGCCGAGGCGGAAAAAGCATTAAAAAAATATCCGAATTCCTTTGAAATTGTGTTTAATGCCGCAGGGCTTTTCAGTGTGTTCGGAACGGAGCGCGGCGAAAAAAGGCTTATGCGGCGCGCATTGGAGCTTTTGGAAAAAAGCAGGCAGCTTATTGCGCAGAATACGAACCCGCAGATAAACGAAAGCACACTGTGCGGAAACATCGCGGAGGTGCTGCGCATAATGGGCGAAGCCGAACGCGCCGTTGAGATGCTGAAAGCGAATAATGCGGGCGGAATGTACAGCGACATAATCGGATTGACACTTGCGGAAGCGTGCGGCCGCCCGGAGGAGGCAATGCCCTTCCTTTCGGAATCGCTCGTTGAAAATACGGTCAGAATCATTCGAACCGTGTTTGGTTATATCAATGTGTTTTTTCAAAAAAAGGATTATGCGTCTGCAAAGGCGGTGCTGAATTTCGGCCTTGCTCTTTCGAACGGACTGCGGCGGGACGGGGAAACGAATTTTACGGACAAAACATCGGGAATGCTTTACGCATGTTTGGCTTATTCGGAGTTGATGGACGGCAATGCGGTCGGCGCGGAAAAAGCGTTGATTCAGGCAAAGCTGACAGCGGAACGCTTCGATGCAAACCCGAATTACAGCGCGGCAGCGATCCGCTTTGTTTCGTGTGATGAATCGGCAAGTGCATATGATGACATCGGCGCAACGGCAGCGGAGGGAGTGCGGAACACGGTCAGTTCTCTTGAAAGTGCCGAACTTACGAAAATATGGGAAAGGGTGAACAACGATGAAAAACGGTCGAACAAAGAATGACAGCAGCGGGAATTGTGCTGCCGAAAACGAAAAAGCAAATGCAGCAAAAGAAAACATGGGCGCACTTTGTAAAAAACCGCTCGGGAAACAGCTGCGGGGTCAGTTCTTTTATAAAAATATTCCGATTTTTTGCCTTGCGGTGTTTGCGGCTTTGGCAGCCGGCTCGCTGAATCTGATTCTCTCGTGGATAATTCAACAGCTGATGGACACGGCAGCGGGAGAGTCCGGGGCGTTAAGCTTTCGCACTTTGCTTTTGATAAGCGCGGGCTTTGTTCTGCTTTGTGCGGGGCTTTCCCTATTGAACTATGCGTCGCAGCCCCGTTTTTTGGAACGGGCAATGCGGCAGTACAAGGATTTCGCATTCAAAAAGCTGATAGGAAAGAGCATTTCGTCTTTTCGTGACGAAAGCGCGGCAGGCTATCTTTCCGCATTGACGAACGATGCCGCAAGCATTGAAACCAATTATCTTGCGCAGATGCTTGCAATGATAACAAAGGCGGTCACTTTCATCGGTGCGCTGCTGCTGATGTGCAGGTATTCACTGCTCATGACGGCAATTGCGGCAGGGCTGACGGTGCTTCCGCTGATAGCATCCCTTTTGACGGGCAACAGACTGCAAGCCGTTGAAAGCAGGGTTTCCGAACGGAACGGAGAATTCACCGCCGCACTCAGCGATTGCCTCGCAGGGTTTACCGTTGTTAAAAACTTCAGGGCGGAGCGGGAGATCTTTCGCCTGTTTGCGCAGAGCAACAAAGCCCTTGAGCATGAAAAATTCACGGGACGGCGCATTAAAACGCTCGTCGGAATGATCGGCGCGGTCACGGGGATTTTTGCTCAGCTCGGAGTGTTCATTGCAGGCGTGTACCTTTCGATGAAGGGCGGCAGCATGACGCCCGGTGCAGTTGTTCTGTTTGTTAACCTTATGAATTTCATCATTTCGCCAATTGCGGAGCTTCCCGGACTGCTTGCCTGCCGCAAAGCGGCGTTGGGGCTTGTGGATAAACTTGCGGCCGCGCTGGAACGCAGCTCTTCCCGCGAGGGGAGTGAAACGCTCAACAGGCTTGAAAACGGGATTCGGCTTGAAAACGTCTCTTTCGCATATGAACCGGGGAAGACGGTGCTGCACGGAATAAATGCCGAGTTTGAGGCAGGCAAGGCATATGCGCTTGTCGGCGGCAGCGGCAGCGGAAAATCTACCCTGCTGAACTTGCTCATGGCGGCGGAAACAAACTACAACGGGCATATCCTTGCGGACGGAATCGAGCTGTCGGATATTTCAACGGAGTCGCTCTACGGAACGATGACGGCAATTCAGCAGAATGTTTTTGTTTTTAATGCCTCGATAAAGGACAATGTTTCAATGTTCCGTGATTTTCCGAAGACGGAGATGGATGAAGCGATTGCCCGTGCGCACCTTGGCGCGCTGATTCGCGAACGCGGGGAGGATTACCTTTGCGGGGAAAACGGCAGCGGGCTCTCCGGCGGCGAGAAACAAAGAATCTCCATTGCGCGGAGTCTGCTCAAAAAATCCTCCGTTCTGCTTGCGGATGAGGTGACGGCGGCACTGGATGCGCAAACGGCGCACCGTGTTTCAAGCGATATTCTCGATTTGCAGGGAATCACACGAATTGTTGTTACGCATACTCTTGAAGAATCGCTCCTGCGCAGATACGATAAAATCTTTGTGCTTCGCGGCGGCAGGATCGAAGAGGCGGGCAGCTTTGCGGATTTGATGGCGAACAAGGGATATTTTTACGCATTGTTCACCGTTGCGCAATAAAACGAAACGGCATGTTCAGGCTTCGTGCCGCATGAACCCGGATGAATACAAATGCAGATGTGCGGAGGCATAATGCGGAAGACTCCCGGAAAATTCTCGGGGAGTCTTCCGCAGCGTTATGTCGGAGCGGGGCGGCAAAAATTATTTCAGCCCGAATTCACGCAGAACTTCAATGGCGGAATTCCGCGCACGCTCGGATTTTATGTTGCGGCGAACATCGGAAATATCGACGTAATCGCCTTTGCGGGCACATTCACACAACGCTTCCGCAACATATGCATCGCGAAAGCGTTCCTCTTTAAAAATCAGCTCAATGGAGCTGTTCATCTTTTTGTCAAGCGCGTCGATCATGGTTCGATACATGAAATGATCCTCGCCCAAAAGCTCGCGGAGGCGTTGAATGCACGAGATGGCTTCGCTCATTCGTTCAACGGTCACACGGCGGCGGTAACGCCAGCCGCATGAGCCTGCACCGAGAAGCTCATCCGCAGAGGTGTCCAATATCAGAGCAAGATCCTGCAAAAGTCCCGTATCCGGCATAGTTTCGCCGCGTTCCCAATTTGAAACGGATTGTGCGGTTATGCCCAAGCGTTCGCCCAATTCCGCCTGCGTCAGCCCGACGGCCTTCCTGCGGGCAGCGATATAGGCTCCTATTTGTTCCTGGTTAAGCATTGTTTTTTCTCCTTTGCTTTTTTGATGAAACAATTATAGCACGCGGAACGGAGGCGGAAAAGCGAGTGATGCTTTATTTTTTTCGCTGATTGTTAAGCCGGCGTTCAGAAAGAGCGCAGGCGGTCGGAGGCAGAAGAAACATGAAAAATTGCGCTGTTTCCATGCGGGTGCAAATGTGATATATTTCTTTGTGAGATGTTTAAGATTGATTAAATAATCAATAACTCAAACTGATTTATAAAAACATCAATCAAGCTTCGGCAAAAGTACGAACAATTCGACTGAAAAAGCTGGATTCAATTGCGAAAGTTTATAACAATGCTGCCGAAAAACTCGGGAACTCCGCATATAAGCTTTGATACGGATTTCGGGCAGGTTCCGCATTCTCGAATCCGAATTAACTTTCAGTCATTCTTATTCGTTGTTCGGGTTCTGGGTTACATGAATCGTGATGTCAACGCCGTCCGCCCTGTCGGATTGGGACACGTCAACATTCATGCCGCCGGAGCGCAGGTGTTCGCAGGCGGAATTCACCGTGTTCATGAACATGCGGTAATCCTTTACAATTCGCATAATGACGGGGCGGGGCTTTGCACCGTCCTTTTTGCTGTCAAACAGTGAGTTGAGCTTTTTTTCAACAAGGCGTTCGGTGTCCTTAACGCTCAGGCCGTCCTCGCCGGCTTTTTTGATTATTGCAAGCTTGTCCGCATCGTCCGAAAGGCGCAGCACGGCGCGGGCGTGGCGTTCACTCAGCCCGTAAAGACCGACAGCTTCGCGAACTTCAGGGGAAAGTTTGAGAATACGGAGCTTGTTTGCAATGAAACTCTGGCTTTTGCCGAGACGGGAGGCAAGCTCCTCCTGTGTGAGCTTCAGCTCGTCTAAAAGGGCTTTATAACATTCGGCCTCTTCAAAATAATTCAAATCCTCACGCTGAAGGTTTTCAACAACGGCCATCAATGCGGAATCGGCGTCAACCGCGGAGTTGTCAACTATACAGAGCGCTTTTTCCGACCCAAGGCTCCGCAGCGCACGCAGACGGCGTTCACCGGCGATAAGCTCGTATGTTTCGCCGTTTTTGCGAACGACAAGGGGCTGAATCAATCCGACCTGCCGAATGGATTGTGCAAGCTCGGATATGCTTTCGTCATCAAAGGTTTTTCGCGGCTGAGCAGGGTTCGGAACGATGGAATCCAGTGCCAGTTCAACAAGCTGGCGTTTTGCCTCGGCAGGCTGTGCGCCTGCTGTTCCGCTTTTTTTGTCTTTCAGAAAATCAAACAGTGCCATATTGAATAAAACTCCGAATAAAACTCCGTTGCCGCTCTGCCGTTCGGACAGGTAAAAACTGCCTTTTCGGGCAAGCGGATATTTCGGTTGTGCGGAGAATGAGCTCCGCATGTAGATTATACATTATTGCCCGGTATTTCCGCAAGCGGGAATATCGTTTTGTTTTGTCGAAACCGGATGAAACATGAAAGCACGGAGCGGGAAATACCTCGCTGTGCATCTGCGCGGGGTGAAACCTGCTCGGACGGGGGCGGTTCAAGGGTTTGAATCAAAGTCCGTATTTTTTAAGCAATGCATCAAGCTCACCGCTTTTTTGCAGGTCATAGATGAACAGTTCCGCAAGCTGAGCAACGGCGGGTTCGTCCGCAGCTGAGGCGATTGCATATTCGACATTGCCGAGACTTGTTTCATGGCGGATAAATCCGTGTGCGGATATATCTTCCGCATATCTTGTGCAGTAAGCACCGGTGACGACCGCACCGGCAACGGTGCCGCGCGCAAGCGCATCGAAAAGCTCCGGATAGGAGGCGAAAGCTTTTGTTGTGAACACGATTGCATCGGCGGGAAGTTCCGGTGTGCGTCCCTTAAGCCGGTCAATGAGAGTGCGTTCAACTTTTGTTTCGTGCGCATCAATGTATTTCTTAAGCCTTGTTTCACCTGCCGTGCCCTGAACAAAACCGATAACAAGTTCGTTCAGCGGAGTTGTTTCGCTGCCGCTTTTAACAAGCACGGAGCATGTATCCGTATAATAGGGATAGGAGTAGACATATTTTGAACTTGCGCCGCGCGGCATCAACGCAACGGCGGCATCGATTGTGCCGTCCGAAAGCTTTGTTGAAGCGGTTTTACCGTTCACGGTGATGAGTTTTGCCGCCGCATCCCCGGCGGTGTCGGGAAGCAGATACGCAGCGAATTTTTGTGCAAGCTCGATTTCAAACCCTTCGCCGCCTTCGGCAAAAAGCGGCATATCGTCCCGCACGCCGACGGCAAGCACGCCGCGTTCGCGTATGCGCTGAATTTCCGGGGTGTTCATAAGCTGCGTTCGCGGCTTTAAGAGCGCTGCAAGAAGAACGAGCAGAACCAGCCCCGCCGCACAACAGAGCGCGATGCGGACGGGTTTGCCCTTTTCGCCGCGAAGAGTAAAATTGAGCCGAAGCTTTTTATGCTGTTTTCCGTCGCGGAGGAAACTCCGCCGCGGGTGATGATGTCGATTTTTCATGATTAATATTATATCAGTAAAGACGCACATTGACAAGAGCGGCATGTTGACAGTATAATGTATAATTGGGTAAACGTTGATTAATTCGGAACATGCCTTTCGCGAATGCACCTGCCTTAACCGCAGCCTGTCCGAAACCGATTCGGGCATTCGGGTGTTTCGAAACCGCGATTTGCCCAAAGCGGCCGCCGAATTAAGTTTTTGCGAAAACAAATTATTCGGAACGAACCTGACATTAAGCAATCAAGCCCCGCAAGGGGAGAAAGGTTTACAAATAGAATGAAATCATTAACAACAACCGAACTTCGGGCACTCTTTCTTCGCTTTTTCGGCGAAAGAGGACACACGATAATCCCTTCGGCTTCCCTTATTCCCGAAAACGATCCCACGGTTCTTTTCACAACGGCAGGTATGCATCCGCTCATGCCCTATCTTATGGGCGCGGCGCATCCGGCGGGAGTTCGCCTTGCCGATGTCCAAAAATGCGTTCGCACGGGTGATATCGATGAAGTCGGCGATGCAAGCCACCTGACCTTTTTTGAAATGCTCGGCAACTGGTCCCTCGGCGACTACTTTAAAAAGGAGTCGATCGCATGGAGTTGGGAATTCCTGACCGATGAAAAATGGCTCGGCATCGATCCGGACAGGCTTTATTTCACATGTTTTGAGGGCGATGAGCGCGCCCCGCGCGATGAGGTTTCGCGCGATCGCTGGGTTGAAATGGGTGCTGATCCGAGTCACATTTTCTTCCTGAACGCAAAACATAACTGGTGGATTCCCGGAACGAGCGGCCCCTGCGGTCCCGATACCGAAATTTTCTTTGATACAGGCAAAGAGAAATGCTGCGATGAATGCAGCCCCGCATGCGATTGCGGCAAATATCTTGAAATCTGGAACAATGTTTTCATGCAGTACTTCCAGCCCGCAAACGGCGAGATTCGCATGCTTGAAAAGAAAAACGTTGACACGGGCATGGGCCTTGAACGCACGATTGCAACGCTTCAGGGCGCGGAGAGCGTCTATGACACGGATGCCTTTGCGCACATACTTGCGCGCATCAGCGAGCTTTCCGGCAAGAACTATCGTGATAATGCCGAAACAACACGTGCGTTCCGCATCGTTGCCGACCACATCCGCACAAGTGCGTTCATGCTGGGCGACCCGCGCAGCGTGACCCCGAGCAATGTCGATCAGGGCTACATTCTCCGCCGGCTTATCCGCCGCGCGCTTCGCTATGCAATGCAGCTGGGCATGCCCGAAAACTCACTCAGCAAAATTGCCGAAACCGTTATTTCGGATTACGGCGAGGTCTATCCCGAACTGCGCGAAAACGAAGCCCGAATCATTCGCGAACTTGACACGGAGGAGGCAAGATTCCAGCGCACTCTCACCAACGGTATGCGCGAATTTGAGCGCATCAAAGGCAAGTTTGAAAACGGTATAATTGACGGAAAGAATGCGTTCCGCCTGTTCGACACATTCGGTTTCCCCATTGAGTTCACCGAGGAAATGGCGCGCGAAAACGGCCTCACCGTTGATGTTGAGGGGTTCCGTGCGGCATTCGAAGAGCACCAGCAAAAGTCCAAAGCGGGCGCGGAGCATAAGTTCAAAGGCGGCCTTGCGGAAGCAACCGACGAAACGGCAAAACTGCACACTGCGACGCATCTGCTTCAGGCAGCACTGCGCAAGGTTCTTGATGAGTCCGTTGCACAGCGCGGCTCGAACATCACGGCCGAACGGCTGCGCTTTGACTTCTCCTTCCCGCGTAAAGTGACTCCCGAGGAGCTGCGCGAGGTCGAAAAACTTGTCAACGAAGCAATTGATGCCGGTGTTGACATTACCTGCGAAGAAATGACCGTTCCCGAAGCGCGTGCGCGCGGCGCGATCGGCCTGTTCGGCGATAAATACGGCGAACGTGTAAAGGTTTATACAATGGGTGACTACAGCTGCGAAATCTGCGGCGGACCCCATGCCGCAAACACCGGTGATCTCGGCACGTTCAAAATCAAAAAAGAAGAGGCTTCAAGTGCGGGCGTGAGAAGAATCAAGGCCGTTCTGATTCCGAAAGAGGAAAAGAAAGACTGATTTTATCTCGATAAAACTTCAATTCCCGATACTTTGGCGCATTGAGCCGCGGCCCGCATTCGACTTGGATTTCGAGTGGAGGCCGGCTGCGGTTCAAACGGCGAATGCAAATGCGAGGAGGATATGCAATGACGAAAACGAGCAAAAATGCTTGGCTTGAATACGATTGGAAGTTGGACGGCGGTGATGCGCGGTTCCGCGTTGATATGTCGCTGTATACAAATGCACCGATCGAGGGCTGCGCGGAGCTTGTTTTCATCTACTGCGCAAGCCTTTCGGAACAGCCGCTCAAGGCAGGCGAGCTGCGCCGAATTGACAGCCTTATTGCCCGATGCATAAAGAAACTCGGCAAAGAATATGTCGGCTGCATTGAATCCGCCACAATGCACCAGTATTATTTCTATATTGACAGCGAAGAAAAGTATTCGGCACTTCAGCAGCTGCTTCAAAAAGAACGCAAGCTGACGGTGAAACTCGGCTGCAAGTCCGAACCGAAGTGGACGACATATTTTAAACTTCTTTATCCCGATGCTGCAAAGCTTCAAACCGTCCGGAATAAGGAGAACATCGAAAAACTTTATTCGAACGGGGATTCCGAGGCGGCACGGAGGCTGAATCTTCACATGTATTTCCGCTCTGAACCGCTCCGTCTGCAATTTGAAGAGGCGGCAAGACGGGAAGGCTTTGCGATCGGCAGCGCGGTGGACAGAGAGATGAGCGAGCTGCCGTACGGCGTGATTCTTCACATAATTTGTCCGCTGAAAAAACGCAGCGTTGATGAGGTCACGGTGCTTGCGATACGCATTGCGGAGCAGTTCGGCGGCAGATTGATGTTTTGGGATTGTCCGCTTGCGCCGCAGTCGCTGAAGTGATGCGGCGGAATGAATAAAATCAATATAATGACGGCGCAGTGCGTGGAACCCGACTCCGCACTGCGCCTTTTTTATCAGCCAACGGGGTCAAAAGGGGGGCGAATTTGCAAAAAAAAGCGGAATTTACGAATATACTTTTTAATATAATGAACGAAAAGAGGGCAAAAAGGGGTTATAAACGTCGAAAGAGAATTGCAGCATTCCGGGAGGGGTATGAACAACACGGAAGGCAATGTGGCGTAAAAAGGGACGGAAAGAAAAATGGAAAAAGGTGTTGACAAAAGCTTGCGGGGGAGGTATAATA
>OLSX01000010.1_pt1 | contig 202859 bp, 199 predicted proteins | sample 1673141 | NCBI WGS metagenome assembly OLSX01 (sample SAMEA3136759, study PRJEB25190) | human gut metagenome | biome: human gut; feature: human-associated habitat; material: faeces | place: Austria | collected 2013 | reverse complement strand
CACACATAGTCAGAAACAATCTCACTGTCATCAATATCAGACCACTCATCATGCGGGTTAAGATCAACTGGGTCTGGCACATCACCAGGCTCATCTTCAATTGTAAAGCTTAGGATTTTTTGCTCCGAAATATGTGGGACGTATACAGCACCATCTTCTCCGGCGACACTTCCGATGTTCTTTTCTGTTCCATCACTCATCTTCAAAATCATGTCGCCATTTTCTGCAAGCTCAGCATCTACAACTGGATTTCCAGAAATAATGCCTCCGCCGCCTCCAAAAGAAGAGTTGCCGAAGAACGGCAAATCGGCCATTGAAAAGCACCTCCTTAATACATGTAGTAGATGTTCACTGACTTCTCTTCTTTGAACACGAGACTTGTAATATCCACTTGACCAAAACCAAGCTCGAATACCCCAGACACAATAGGGATCTCGCATCCATTGATAATTACTTCCGTTCCCGCCTCACATTGAATTCCAATCTTTTTGATTACCATATGATCGGTAAACGCAAGTGTACTATTTTCATGTGCCGCCATCTCATTTTGCTTAAAAATATCAAGCATATTTACATTGGCAGTAGTAGTACCATTAAAACTACCAAGAGTACCTTTTGACATATCGAAAACTCCTTTCTTCTTTCGTCACGCCAAAATCACATAGTCTAATTCTTCTAATGTAATATCGTCATGCTCAGACAGTGTTAAGTTATCCATTTCAGAAAGCAACCTATGTCTTTTCATTCCGATGTTTAGTTCGGAAGATAGAAGAGATCCGCTCTCATCCGGGAAGATAAAACACTGCAAAATATTCCCTATCTCCAAAACAAGATTGAGGAAGCTTTCATACGTCATAAACTTTTTAGATTGCACACCGCTATTCTCAACCGTCAAGCACATCGAACTATCGCCTGTCCCAAGCGTATACCACATCTCAAAGTCAGCAGAGAAAAGCAAATTCATCATTGCTTCTCCTTCTACAGACAGCATGTAGAAGATATCAAAATCGTTTGTAGTCAGAACCATATCGGTCTCTGCTTCACCATGGGTAATAGCGGAGGTAGAAGCGTCAGAGTCTAAGAGCATAGTGTTCTTAAACTTCTCTAACGCTTCTTTCAAAGTAGACGCTGGAGCTGTCCTTAGCTCCATTTCCGTTGATCCAGACCCAAGAGATTTTGCGATATCGTACTTCAGTGTGTTTGTCAAAAGCTGTGTGACATTTTGGAATGTGTTAAAGCTTTCTTCACCAATATTGGCTTTACCTGTAGTTAAAACCAGCTCTGTTGAACCGCCAGTTGGTTTTGCTGCGAACAACTCAAGTTCTGCACCAAGTTCCATCCCGCTTGAAAAGATATTGAAGACTCGTTCTAACAAATTATCAATTTCTGATACAAGCTTCGTATCCGTATCGCCAACAATAAACTTTTGCAAATATAGATAGTTCACCATTGCGTCAAGATACATGCGGTTGTAAATCACGAGGCCGTCACGATATGGCAAATTCCTAATAATCAGGTCAAATTCAGTTAGTCTTTTTCGGAGATAAATGTTGTATGTTTGCGCCATCTCTCCACCGCCTAACTAATCGTAATTAAGCTGGGTTGCTCAAAGTCAAAGTCAGGCTGTTTGCCTTAATCGTTACGATAGTTGCGGCCTCAACATTACGAGGGGTGGATAGGGTGTCATACATAAGTAGATTTCCGGCCTCCAGCGCATCATAAATAACAAAGTGGGACATTGTTCCCCAGTTTGCAGTTGACTCATCAAAAGAAATGGCCTGCTCATTTGTAATTACACCATCTGCCGGCTCACTCAAATTCTCAAGCTTCACTCTTTTATATCCAGAGTTTGAAAGAGGCTCTGTGACATTACCGCCACTGATATTTGGAGCGGTAGAACTTAGGCCAATGTAATACTCGCTTGGAAGTGCAGGAGTTTCCTTTGTCTTAAACAAATTTCCCATCACTTGATTCAGAAAGTATGTAGTGTTCATTTCATATCCTCCTTGCAAATAGATTAACTTATTCCTAATAAATTAACGAATCACCGATTTATCAATGTTATTGGTGATTCCCAAAATACCCTGGCTTGGGATATCCGTTTCCCCAGACATGTCTTGGATCGTAATCTGGTAGATGTACTTCCCGTACAAATCGACAGTCTCTTTTGGGAGCAGTGTAACGGCAAGAATACTTTCAATTCCATCATCATCGGCTATAACACTCATTGCTTTTGATAGCACTGGTGCTCCTGTTCGATTTACCGAATACACAATTGAGAATGTCGCTTTTGCGCCAGAGGCATTAAAAACTCTGCCTGTGTCCGTAAACAAATGAAAGCGCAGATCATGTGTCTCTCCGCCAACAAATGAAATCTCAGGCAGATTATAAACTTTACTAATCATTTTGCTTATCCTCCTACGCTAACCGGGAATTCACATGTGATTTCAAGCTTACAATCGCCAACAACTTCTAATGAATTGTCTCCGCAAATAAGTTTGAAAAATTCAAAATTGAAATATGGATATAAATTAAGATCCATATTATTTGTGATAACCCCATTTTCATTATCCACTTCTATTTCCAAGAAATAGGATTGAGGAAGTCCTGTAAATTCAAAAGTTCTATCATTGTCTGAATGGTTAATAATTTTGATACTATCTGTACCATTCGTTGTGATTTTGAGCTTTGGTTGATATCCTCCCCTATAACTACCAAGATTCCTAAGCAAAATATTGGTGTTGCCCTGGCATGTATAGGAGTATGTCACTGGATACTGATATGCAAACGGGGAATCACATCTCACAGTGCAAGAAAAAGCAATGGGCAGATTGCCAATCTCCACCATCTCTAACTCTTCGATGATGCAACGATAGCGAACCTGCTCCATGTCATCCTGTTCAATTTCAAGCCATTTGTATCCATCCAATGGCGATAACCATGAGCTGATTGCTTCTCTATCCCAAGCGTCAAAAAAACCTCCGCTGTTCGCAAGCTCTTTGTCGGCTCCAAAAACCATCTTAAACGAAAGAGGTTCATTTTGTGTAACACCATAAAACAACGGACGGTATCTACTTGAAACTCTGTCTTCAGAAATATCAGAAGCCACAGAAAACTTCGCCTCCCCCGGTGTAACACCATTCACCTCATAGAGCCTTAGGCCAAATTCCGTACATGGTATCCCATCATAGACGAAATAATCACCCCAAAAAGCCATTGCACCACCTCCTGAGGATATATATTATTCTTTTTCTTCTCCTTCAACATTTTCCTTATTGAGCGTCGCCTCAATGTCCATCTTCTGAAGATCTACGATGACACTCTCCAGAAGGTCGATGACCCCACCCATATTCAACAAATTTTGCTTCTGTTTGACCTCAATATTATTTAAGACGCGGACAGCAGCATCAATTTTCTTAATGATTTCTTTCATACGACCTCCATATTATTTTGCAAGTAAATCTTCAATGACGCTTCCCAAATTCACATAATCTCCATTTACCATGATATGAACATCGTCTGGAATCCAGATACCATTCCCGGCTCTAAGCGCCATACCTTCATCTGCGACAATCGCAATTCCTCTTGTAGACTCAATGTACACCAAGTCAGTCCTGCTCACACCGTCGCTACCATATCCATCATAGATAACCCCATAATCGCCAAACAAAAAGTCGCAACCCTGAATCGTTCCGCCCTGAATATATGCGCCTTTAATATTGGGAGCTGACACAAGCTCGTCTGTGATCACTGTGGACGAAATATTTCTAATTTCTCTTTCAGTCCACATATTCTCTGAAAGCCAATCAATCTCTTCATATACGCCGTCGAGCTGCGTATTGATCCGCGTTAGGCGGTAATCCATATCGTCTTCCAAGTTTGAAATCTGCGGATTAGTGCCAAGCTGCGTGACCGTATTCCAGTTAATACGAGAGCCAGAGCCAAGTGTGATATTTCCATCCATTGTAATATTGCCGGCGCTATCAATGACAAGGGTATTCTTGCTGCCATTGCTGATAGTAAGCCCCCTTAGCTCCAGGTATGTAGGAGAGAATTTATAGCTTGAAGTCAGCATACTTCTGCCATTCAAATCCTGGTAATCAGAAGCCTGTACAACACCTTTGAAACGGCCACTTGCAGCAACAAGCTCACCGCTGAACTTTCCATCGCACCCCTCAAGTGTTCCTTTGATATGAACATTTCCATTGATATCTACCCAGAAGCTTGCATTATCTTCATCAATTGTATACTCGTCTCCTGAGTACAGTGGGTACTTACCAATCGCAAATCCTGAATATGGGTTTAGAGTGATCTGCACTTGATTGCCATTGTAAATATCAAAAATAGCATTGTGCAAAGACGCACCGTTCCCATCCACGCGGAACACAGAAATGTCGCCGTCTTTTTTTGCGCTTTCGATGATGAGACTGCTTCCAGCCAATAATTTACCAATCAAACTGTCTGCAATTACACCGCTCATAATTCCGCCGTCTTCTGTTTTCATTTGACCAATAGCGAGATTAGCGGTTGCCCAGTTATCTGTTGTAAACATGATTTGGCCGTTATTCATCCAAATCTCATAAGGCTCATATTCTTCTGGATTGTTCTCTTTTCTTTTGCGTAACCGTAAGCCAGATTCACTCCAGGAAATATCTTGGCCAGAAGAAGACAGAATGTTATTCTTGGCAATATCAAGCGCCTCTTTTGTAAATTTGCTGAGGCTTGTTTCCGCACCACTATTTACAAACTGGCTATATGTCCATTTGCCACTATCCAATGTTTTCCCTGCGGTATTGCTGTCTTCAATCAGATCGATGTAGTTAAACCCATCCCCATTTGCATAATACTTACTTGACAGCTCAACCTCAAAACCCGTCAAATCTTCAAACGGGATTCTTACAGAAATCAAATATGGACGCATAACCTCTCCACTTGATTTCTGCCAGTACAATCTACTGCCTAAGATAAGGTTGTTTTTGAATGGTTCAAACTCTGACATCGCAAGAAAATTCGCCAGATCCAGACTGCATGTATAGGATGGATAAGACACTCTTTCCATCAGCTCCACACCGTAGTCCAGCAAATCCCACTCAACAGCTCGTTTTTCATATTCCGTTGTGCTTCGAGTGAAGTATAGATCCGCATCGCCAATCTTAAAGGAGATAGTGCTTCCCTCTTCGATTGCGCCACCGACACTGGAATCTGGTACGATATTTGATGTAACAGTGCTACCAGTTCCTGCAACAGAGACACAGCCGCTTGGGAATGTTTCTCCATTCAATGTACCAGCTGACAGTCTTGCAGTGAAAAGTAGATCGTGGTTTTCATCAAAATCAAGTGACGCTCGAATGATATCCGCATTCAATACAAATCCAGAAGTCGAGCATCCGATCTTGCCTCCAACAATAGAGTAAATATCTTTTCCAGCTTCATTTGTTACCTTAGTAACTGTAGCGTCCATGATATTGAAGATTGAACCAGTTGCAGGAATGCTTTCTCCAGCGCTATCAAATGAATCGACTTCAATGGCGACAAAAGAGTCTTCAGAAATAGAATCCTCTTTCAAGTACCGATCAATGATTTTATACTCGTCTTCTGTGAAAAATGCGCTCAGTTTTGTCTTTTCATTGATAGCCTGCATCTTTTCATCAAGCTCGTCTACCTCTGCCTGAATATCTTCGAGCTTATTCTGTTTTGCAGTAATTTCACTCTTCTTAGCGGAGATATCCTGATTCACCTTGTTCAGATCGCTTTGACTTTTCATTCCTTGGGCAATTGCTTGGATTGTTGTCGCCTGGATATTCTCAAGGCTTTTCAGCTCTCCTTCAAGCGTTGTAATAGCGGCCTGTTCCGTGAGTAGTTGAGCAGTCTTCAACGCCTCTTCTACAGTAAGATTAAAATAAGACCTCTGATATGATTGAAATGTCTCTTTCCAATCCTCATACTTATTGATAATATCCTGTGAGAAGTAATCATGCGTCATAAAATAATCCAGGTTAATTAAGCTTGTTGTACCCATTGGGTTGACACTTCTAATATCAACATTGTCCGCCCCGTACACACTCAGCTGCGTAACGATGCTCTCTGTGTCTTCCTCAACAGAGACTTCTTTAATGAGATTGTCCATTGAGAATAACACCGGCGTTGTCTCTGGCTCATTCGCAATATCACGAACATAGATCAGACGATTATATGTGTCAAAGTCAAATACACAACCATAGGATTCTTGCAAATCTGACTTAATGAAGTTATATATATTCTGGTCTCCGCTATCGTCAAATGTGCGGTATTTATCGATTAGTGTTGCATCTACTTGACCAATTTTCCACGATGGCATAAGGTCAAGTATCATTCCAATAATCGTATCATTTGGCGCAATCGGGTTCCATAGGTTATATGTGCCGGCTGTAAGCACAAGTTTCTTGAAAGTAAACTCATACTCCAAAGAATAAGCGGTGCAGCTCTTAACCTCTCGAACTCCATCGCTCTCTGTTTTAGGATCTACCAGAAGGAATCTTCCGTAGTCCTTTAGATCAATGATTCTCATTCCAACCACTTTTTCGTAGTTTGGAGTTTGTTTGCCGTCCACATAACCAGGAAGCTCAAACGATAGCGTTGACACCTCGTTATAGCAAAGATCTGCTTCCACATTAAAAGCATACTTCAGAACACCAATCGGCGTATCATCCATGTTTTGCAAAATAAGTAGAGGCTGCTCTTTTACATTGACCTTGGCAAAATCAACAACCATGTCTAAAGCCTCCTTCTTTTATAAAATAAGCGGCCACCAGTTACGGTGGCCGCATTAACTTATCGGAGCATGTGACTTCCAATACTATTCTTCATGCCCTTTCGCTTTGCAGCGGTCATAAGCTTATCAATAGTGCGATCAGAATAATATTCTGCAAGCTCCCTTGCCGATTTCTCATCCGCATTCTTAACCTCGAAGTGGTTTTCAATACGGATCTCTCCCATAGAATTGTCTGTGTTCTCATTGTTGGTTACAGACTGAATTGCAGCCGCTGTGGTATCTTTTGCTGTTGCAAGACTACGCACAACGGAATCTACAACACCAGTAATCGTATCACCAATCTGACTAAACAGATTTTTATATTGCTTACTGGTAAATACAGCCTCCCCCTTTTGCAACTTGGCAAAAACCTCGTTGCTCTTCAATGAGTCCTCTCCGACAATTCCTCCGTCGTGATAAATATACTGTCTATATTTTTGGAACAGTTGCTCTCCACCAACGCGATCTACATACCATACACCGTCATCGCCACGGACTGCGTTAATACCATACGGGGCAAGCAATCTGCCAAGCCGTAGGTTTTCATCAGCGAGGCGCTGTTTCTCTTCGTCGGAGGCAGACCCCCACGCCTGACCATTTGCATACATCTCAGACATAATTGCACTGATTTCAGCGTCTTCCCGCTGTTGATCCAAGATACCTTGCTGCTCATTGGCGATATCATTATTGATACCATTGAGAGCAGACACAATATCTCCATACTGCTGTGCGGCCTGCATTGCTGTCTGCCAAGCAGATGTAATTGAATCCTCCCCATCAATCATGTCACCATACTGTCTGTTCCAAGCAATCAGATCCTGGTATAGCTGATCCCAGTCCGCATTGATACGGTCAATAGCGGCTCTGTAAACCTCTTCCTCTGTGTCAACGCTTGCCTCGACCTTAGCAATCTCATTATCCTTGGTTTCTTCAAACTTGTCCGCTTCTTTGTCCAAGGCATCGACCTGCGCATCATACGCATAGTCTGCCTGGTAATCAGCAAGATCGTTTTGAAGGTCGGCAAGCTCCTGTTCCAACTGTTGCCGTTCTGCGTTAGCCTCGCGGCTATCATCACGGCTTAGCTGATTGATTTTCTCCTGTACCTTGGCAATCTCAGCAACCCGCTCGGCAACCTCACGCTCGTAATCCTCTTCATCCCTGGCGACTTCAAGAGACTCCTTCTTCAAATCAATGATTTTCTGGTAGTCATCAATCTGTTCTTCCAGAGCGTCAATTTTATCCTCGGCCTCCTGACGCACCAGCTCCATTGTCTTTTCAATGATTTCTGTAATAGCGTCTTTCTGCTCATTATAAATATCGAGTTGAGTTTCGCGCAAAAGCTCTGTGTACTCCCGTAGAGTTAGAACGCCCTGTTCGAGCAACCGATTCAGCGCAGCAATCTTCTGTCTTAGGTAATCTACTTTGGTAAAATCAAACCGATCCCAAAGATCAAAATCGTCCGCGTATTCGATGAACTCATCAAAAGGTTCAAGGACATTATTAACAATAGACTCGTTGATTTCCTTGATATCGTCCTCAGCGTCCCACCATGCGTCAATACACTCCTGAATTGCCTCATCGTTCTCGTCCACACCAAGCGCTCTTAACCGCTGCGCTTCCTCATGGGCAAGCTCCTGGATTCTCAGTTGCTCTTGACGCTGCCGTTCCAGATTGGTAGCCATATCACGATAGTTTTTGCTATCGTTTAGGCCATCATACTGGTGCTGCAAAAGTTCAATGGTATTTTCGTGCGCCTCAACAGCATCTGTATAAATACCATGTAGAATATCGTCAATCTCATCCTGGTACTCCCACCACTGTTCTCCAAGCTCCTGAATGTAATCATTATTCTCATCCAGTCCCATTGCGCGGTATTTTTCCGCATACTGGTGAACAGTGTCTTGCATCTTCCTATAGATAGCAATAATTTCTTCTGGAGTTCCATCATTTCTTTCAAGCGTAAAGATGTCGTGCTCATAATTACCCAGGATTTCGTCAAGCTCATCCTGGATTTCTTTTATGGCATCCTCCATCTCTTCAGCAAGCTCTTCGTCATCAACTTCAGCCTTAACATCTACCGTGGCAGTTGTCGTGGGAGAAGTATACGGAGTGCCCGTAGAGCCGTCCTTGTCAACCTCGACACGCAAACCGCTTGTTGTGATTCTTCCAGACGCATATGCTGGAATCGTACCAGTAATCCGTTTGCCAGAACGACTTAAAATCCGTTTGGTTTCATCCGCAGTATAAACTTGGTCTCCCTGGTTCAAATAGGCAATTTCCGGCCCGTTTGTTCCAGCGAGATATGCTCCATCCTTCGATACAACAAGCTCTGGCTTTGGAGAACCGTTGGGTGAATACTCGTCTCCAAGCAAAGCATTGCCAGCCGGCGCATTAGAAGTGCCTTTTGCAAAGCCAAGCAGATTACCAATACTGTCAATAAGACCACCTTTACGCTGTACATTATAATATACAGTGGCAGTTCTACCATTTACACTATCAATAGCCGTACCAATGCTATAAACTTTTGTTGCAGCATCTTGTGCGGCTGATCCAATGTCATCAATTTCTGACTCTGCGTTGCTCGTAGTAGAGTCATTTACATCGTCAATTGCAGTTTCAACACCATTGATTGATGTTGTAACATTGGTAAATGTAATCGTATCGATATAATCAAGCGCGTCACTTACACTCTGCACTTGACCATCAGCATTTGCCAGTGAAATGCCGTCTGCTTCGCCAAGTTTGGTAATAAGCCCTTCTGCTTCTTCCTTGGTATAACCAATGTTGGCAAGAAGATCTCCAAGCCCTTCATAATTAACCGTGATTGTATAATCATCACTGGTAGCAAGGCCAAGATTCTGTAGACTTGTTGTTACAGAGTCAATATCACCAGATACACTAAATAGCTGTACGCCATCAAGCCCTTGTAAAGCAGACAAAACATCATAAATCTCTTTATCTGTTTTACCAAGGGTCATCAGCTGCTCTGTCAAGCGGTCTACATTGATAGCCTTGCCAGCAGCAGTTTCAGCAGAGAGGCCAATTTCGTCAATAACCTCTGATACCTCAGTGAGATCGTAAAAGTCAATGTCGCCCCACATAGATAGAGCCTCGAAACAGGCGATAACCGCCTCTTCCGTGATACCCATCTTTTCTGCAATCTCGTCAAGATTTTCAGGATCAACATCAAAACTGAATGCACCAGTTGCATCCTTGCTGATCTCGATTAGGTCTTCGCCCTCATCATTGACCAACTGGCCGGCCTGAGCCATATCGTAAAGTCTCTGGATAAATCCAGCACCAGCGCTGTCCGCATCCTCAAAGACGCTCTTATTACGCTGCATAGCATCGTAGATCTCATCCAGTCCGTCACTCCAGCCCCATGTATTAAGCTGCTCACTGCCAAACAGGAATTCAGCAGCAGCCCAGAAAGCATTTGAGTTTGTAGTACCAGCCTCAAATTGGGCGTTCAGCTCTTCAAATGCCTCTGCATAAGAACGGAAATCGGTATCCTTTTCCTCTACAGCCATAGCCGCATCATAGCGCGACTTTGCATCTGTTACCTGGTCAAACTTATCGACCATACCATCAAGGGCATCATTGAGCTTTAGAGCCTCAGCCGTAACAAGAGAAACGCCGTCTCCGCCCTCTGCCATATTCTGAAGAATCTTGGAGAGGAATTGAGCATTCATTCCGTCCTCTTCCAAAATGCCAGCCAACACACTGCTTTCAGAAGCGAGTTCTTCAATATTCTGTGGAGTAATACCGTCCACTGCTTGAGACATAGCGATAAGCTCTTCCTTGGTATCTGAGAAGTCCTCAGAGTCCCACATACCACGGATACGGCTCTGCAATGCCTCTGCATTTCTGGCCGCTACAGCCTGCTCACTATTGTACTCTTCAATTGCAGCAGTGATATCTTCCCAGGTTGTCGCACCTTCGTTGATAACTGCATTGTAGGCAATTTCAAAATCTTCGTCGGATAGAGCTTCAAGTTTGTCTTTTACATTTTCGACCTCTGCGCTCCAAGACTCCATCGCGTGGAAATGTGCAGATGTTCCAGGAGTAAGCTCTTCATATGTTTTAGGAACAAGCTTTTCAGCAATCTCACGCATTTTATCGTTGACTGCCTCAGCAGACGCTTCGCGCTCTTGTAGTTCCGCCAGGAGACCAGAATATCTATCGTCCGACCCAAGTACATTATCCGCCAGCTGCTCAGCAGTATATGTACCATCCTCATCAAATCCAGATGTATTCTGGATGTTTTGGATCATCTGCTCTCTGAATTGCTTAAACTCGTCTACTGTAGCGGGCTGGTCAAGAGCTTGTGCAGCAAGCAAAGCGTCTTGAGCAATCATTTGATTGGTATTATCAATCTGTTCGATTGCTTCTTGAAGTGCAGACTCATATTCGTTGTAAGCATCTGCAAGCACAGTAAAAACAGGATTATCAGTACCAAACTCATCCCTTACAGCATTCATAGTATCTCTTAGATACTCATAGTTTGCCATTAGGTCTGAAAATTCTACATCTTCTAATCCCCCGTCTGTGCTATAAACGCTTGGAAGAAAGATTGTTCCGCCACCATTTGAACCAGTGTTGTCGATCCCCTCATACCCAAGAGATTCAAGATAGGCCATTGCTTCTCCAGCAGCTTCACCCGTTGCAGAATAAAAGCTGTGTGAGTTGAAATATCCATCAAGTTCCTTAACAGCTTCTTCTTTTGCAATATCAGCCGCTCTTGCTCCTTGAGAGATATTTGTACGCATTTGCTCTCTTGCCGCTTCAACAATAGAATCTCTTAGATCCTTGTAATCTCCAGAAAGATTTTGAACGGCGATTCCTTGGGTCTCAAGATAAGCAACAAGCTCATCCTGAATACTCATCAGATCTTCTTGGGAGGCAGTGCCAGCTTCCACGGCATAGCTCATCTCAATATATGATGAGGTAAGATCATATAGTTCATTTGAACTCTGGACGGCGGCAGAACCAGCCTCCAATGCAGCCTCACGAGCCTCTTTTGATTTATTGATAAGAGAAGTGATACCAGAGACAATAGCGTTAATAGCTAAGCCGATGCCAAGTCCAATTAACGCATTAAGCGCTGTATTAAGTACCTGCACACCAATAGCAGCAGCCTTGGATTTAACACCCATAAGAGTAGTTTTAAGACTGGCCTGTTCCATAGATGATGCGTATGCCTTTGAAGAAACAGCTGCATCATCAGATACCTTCACAGCACTGCGTAGGCTATCGCTACCCTTACCAATAGTGTCATTCCAGATGATTTGTCTTTGTGTTAAATCCCCTGTTGATGTTCCAAGGTTTGCAATTTTGCTATTATACTCGTCCAACAACTTGATATCATTATCAAGCTCAAGTTTTTGGGCGTTCCATGAAAAGGCGATTCCAGTGCCAGAACCTCCCCAATTCTTTTGATCTGTTGTGCGGAATAAGTTCAGCTTATCAAAGAATGGAGTCACGGCAGCAAAAACAGCCGGCAAAGCACCAACCGTATCGATAAGAGAAGTTAGCCACCCAAGCAGACCAGTACCAACATCAAAAGCTCCTTTAATTAGGTCGCTGCTCAGAATGGTATTAGCAAACACCTCATACTGAGCCTGGAACTGTTGCTGCTTGGCTTGAATGCTATCCATCCACTTCTCATGCTCTGCAACAGCAGAACCCTCGGCGTTCATAGAAACATCCATAACCTTGACTGCATCGCTCATATTCGTAATAGCAGCAGCCAGGGCGTTACCCTGTCTCTTACCTGCCAATAGCTCAAGCAAAGCAGCCTGGTCGATATCGCTCATCTTTTCCCAAACTTCGCTGATTCCAAGCATGATATCATAAGTGCTCTTAAATGTTTCATCATCGAGCATGATATCAAAACCGCCGCTGCCATCAACATTTGTCAGCCCTAAGATTTTATCTCTTAGAGAAGCAGTAGTTTCAGCCATGTACTCTGTTTCAAGGCCGGCCTCTTCCAATTCGGTTTTTGCACCACGAATACGCATAGAGACGGTCTTCCACATCGTACCAACCACATCAGGGTCTTGAATAACATTGTTTGCCGCTACGATCAAAGCAATAGACTCATCAATGGTATTGTTTGCCTCTGCCATAGCTGATGCGCTTCGCATCATGGCTTCTCCGATACCGCCTGAAGAAATTGCAAATCGGTTGCCGACCTCGTTGAACTTATCAACAATGCTCATAGTATCGTCTACTTCGATACCAAAAGCTTTCATGGTAGAAATGATAGAGTTTGTTGCTCCGTCAATACCATCTACTTCATCGCCAACCACAGCATAGATATTTGCTACCTCAGACAGCTGGGTTGCATCTTCCATGTTATAACCCAGTCTTGCAAATGATGCTGTAGAGTCAACAAAGTCCGCATAAGTCGTACCTATCTGTACTGCTTTTGTGGCTGCATCAGAAAGGAAGTTTTCATATGCTGTGTCTGTTTCGTCCGTAACCTTCTTCAGCTCTGTCATAGCGCTATCCAGCTGTACAACTGCGTCATATAGACCAGTCACACCGCGCATTACGCCGGCAATCACACCGCCAAGCACCATCCAGGAACCCATCTTTGCGGCGTTAGCTTTTAGGTCATCCCAGAGAGATCGACTATGCTTCCCAGCCTGAATCAACTCTTGCTCAAACAGACGAATCTTAGCATTTAGATTAGTTAGTTCCTTACTGCTACTAATCATCTTCGATTCATCGAAGAGTTGTTGCCATTTAGCAAGAAGATTCGGATCACTCACAAATGAGCTATATGTGTTCTTCAAATTCTGAATCCGCAATTGCGCAGTCTGGATATTTGAAGTCAATCTATCTGCGTCAATGATTTGCCCTGACGCAGTATTTTGTAGCTTCATTTGTTTGAACTGCTGGTTAATCAAAGACAGCTGGTGCCGATAGGCATCAAGGTCAGTCGGATCAAGTGCCTCATCAAGCATTTGCTTCGCTTGATTTACCGCAGCCTGAAAATCCGATCCAAATAGTCCAGAGTTTTGCCAACGCTGGATATCAGTTTGAAGTGCGGCCTGAAGCTCTGCTTTTTTATTTGTAAAAGTAGCCGCATTCAAATCAGTTGCTGCGTATGCAGATGATTGAAGCTCTTTTGCATATCTCTGCAAGTCAGCAACCATAGAGTTGATTTCTCTTTTATGATCCGCAGACAAAGTTGTGTTTGCCTGTCTGATCTCATCAATTCTACCCTTTACCTCAGTAAGTTTTGCCTGATATTGATTAAATTGTTCCATATCAGCAAGCAAAGGTTTAGAGGTATTAGTAAGAGTCTTACTGGTAATATCAGCAATCTTATTATCAATTCTATTTAGATAATCAAGAGTGCGTTGCAAATTTGTGCCGGCATTTTTATCAGACAGGATAGAATTGTCCTGTACAAATCCGCTGTATGTTTTAGAGCCTTGGCGAATTTTTGAAAGATTGAAGTTAAATCTTTCTACTACGCCATCTGCTTTGGTAACACTTGCAGTAAAGCTTTGAATATCGCCTTTTGCGTCCTTAAATACATTGGTGACATCTACTCTACCAAGCTTACTAAATTCGTTCTGGACACGGGATACGATATCTCTTACTCCAGTAAAATATCTCTGCCCGTCAGCATTCAGTTGAGCAGCATCGAAAACTTTGATCTGTGCGCCTCGACCACTGCTCCCAGCAGCTGAAACTTGTTTTGCGATTGATTGTAGCTGGCTCTGCGTGGTTCTGATAGAAGCTTCATCAACAGCTACCTTCAGCTTTACTTCGTGCGATGCGCTCAGCGATTTAACAATACTGGATAATTGAGAGTCAAGCGATGAGGCACTACTGTCATCAATGATCGCTTTTAGCAGAATTTGCAGTTCATCCACGCACAATCACCTCGCTTAAAATAAATTAACTTATTCCTAATGAATATTATCGAACTTTAATTCCATGTTTTCTTAAACCGTTCTTCATGGCGATTACATGTTCGCCAGAAGCATCCAATCGCTCAATCGTTGTTGCTGTAAACGGTCTTGCTTTTGGCCGTTTCCAATAATCATAACCAGGATCGCCAGATTGCCCTACTCCATGCTCAATCACATAAGGCAGGCTTTTATTAACGGTGGCACGAGCGCCATTTCTTCCGTTCAAATATGGATTTGGTTCAGTTTCGTTGACAACAGACATTATCCCGTTTTTGGCCGCTCCACCTTTAATTACGATGTTATACGGATCTCCAATTCCTCCATACTCATAGCGCCTCTGATAGTATCCAGATGTAGCCATACTATAAACTACATCGTCCACAGCCTTTACCTCTTCTTTTTGAACCACTGGAAATACATCTTCGGTCAACACCTGGTCAACCCGCTTTTGCAAATAGGCCATAAGCTCTTTTGTACTTTTGAATTTTGGCATATTGCACCTCACAAAAAAAGTAGGACAGCAATAATGCCACCCTACTTACATGTATTTCAAATTGTCGGCATGTTCACTAATCCATCCGCGATAGTTCTTCTTTAGTTCACACACCTCGCATCTTTCATCGCCCAAAAACCAATTCATATACCGAACAAAGCCTGAGCGCTCTGGGTTCTTATACAAATCGATCTGCCCATCATGCCCGATCACTATAACCTTACAGCTGTCGTGGATTCTGGTTAGAACCTTCATAAGCTCGTCAAAATAGTAATTTTGCGCCTCATCAATAATCACTACTTTGTTTTCAAAGTTTACACCGCGCAGAAATGTGTGAGTTAAACATCTCACATATGCAGTGCCATTCTTTTCATTCATAATGTTATCAAACAAAACAGTATTTAGATTTACTCCAATTTTGAGAAGCGCTTCATAGAAGGGTTCAAAATATGGCTCCGACTTTTCTTCAATAGAGCCGGCCAAATACCCCTGCTTTTGTTCCTGAGTAGGAGCCGCAATATATACGATCCCATCGTATAAACCATATTCGTACAATAGATTCGCTGTGGCTGCTGCAATCGTTGTTTTACCAGTTCCAGCCTTTGCATTGCAAAATACAATTAGCTTCTCTGGATTCCAAATTGCATCTCTAAATTTCTTTTGATACTCGTCGCACTGAATACCATAGAATGGGTTATTGTCTAAGGTCTCAGGTGCCTGCGGTTTAATTGGGTATGAAATGCTGTTCTTTCGCGCCATGAAGTGGCCTCCTAAATAATTTCGTCAAGATCTGTAATAATTTCATCGGCAACGCCGTATTTGATAGCCTCGTCACTGAACATAAACCAATCTCTACGATAATTCCGATCAATCAAATCTTGTGGAATGTTGGTATGTTCTAAAATAAACTTACGAACCTTTGCCTCTGATTCTTTGGTAAACTCCAAGTTGTCCAACACCTTACCAGTGTCGCCTACAGCCCCGGTAGAACCGTCGTGGATCAGAATAGAGGTAGATTCAAAGATATACCGTTTGTGGCCTGCCATCAGTAGCAACCCTCCACTGCTATACGCTCTGCCCATTCCAATAGTAATAACTGGCGTTTTAGAAAGAGCAATTACATTTGCAGTATAAAGAGTCACATTTGCCGTGCCTCCATCAGAATTGATAAAGATTTTGATCGGTTTTCTCTCTTCAACAGGCAACCCCTTATCCTCTTTATTCCACTTCAAAATGTACATTGGAATATCAATCATCCCGTCATCAATGAGATCGTTCCATAGGATTTCCCTATCGTTCAATCGACGGTAATACTCAAGAAGTGTAGGGGGGGGTAGAGTTGTTTCCATCAGATCTTCAACATCCATAAAATCTTCTTCAAGAAAAGCTTTCCTCATAAGCGCCTCCGTCATTTTTATTCTTTTGTGTTTCTGCTTTCCAAAAATGCCCCAGCAAGACTCTGCGCTGAAATTTCAGTGTTTTGCGCCATCTTTCCCATGCTGGTTACAAAATTACCCATTTGCTCAGCATCGACACCATCAAACAGGCCGGACATCTTTGATACAAACTCAGAAACATTCTCTGTAATCTGTCTTACATTGCTTTGCTGCTCCGCAATCATCTTTCTCTCTTCAAATGCGATACGTTCATCAATAGACTGACGAATCATATTGAATTGTTCGAGATCGATATTATCAAGAATCACCGCAATAATTCCGGTTGCCGCCATTACAAAATCATAGGTTTTGCTTTGTGATTCAGGCATGGTGAAATTTGCATAATAGGTCATCAGATTTCTCTTCACGATAAAGTCTCTTGCAAGCGGAATAATCAGCATATCGTCAGCCATGATACACTCTCTTACAACATCCTCAATAAACCGAATAGATTCATCCATGGATAATAGCGGCTTAACTGTAAAAGAAAGTGTCTCCCCATCACCATAAGGCATTTGAATTTCCTGCGGAGAAAGATTTAGCTGGTCGCAATATTTCTCCAATGTATTTACAGAGATTTTATTCTTTTTCTTTGACATGAAGTGCCTCTCCTTCTATCTCAAAATGATTTACGGCATAATGGCCGATACATATAGCGTCAGACAAGTTATCGTTGTCTGTATCTATATGGAATTTTTCTTTTACAAACTGGATCGATAAAATTTTAGATTCTTTCTTGCCAGCATTTTCGAGGGTCTTTATTTTTTCTTTTACTTCCTTTGAAGTCCTACCACGTGCTTTACAATAATTCTGCCACTGCGTAGGAGCAACAAAGCTATACAGGTATTCGTTTTTCTCAAATAGATTAACGAGGACACCCTGTAGCTGAGCAAGTTTTTTGAACGACTGAACATTTACACGCAATTGAATATCCTCGATAAACACAGCGGATATATCATGCTCTTTTATCAGTTCGTCAACTAATGTTTCTATGGCAAGAATCGCCTTTGCGTAAGTGTATTTCTTGTTTCCAAACGAAAATGTCCCATATGTTTCAAGTTCTTTTGTGTCGTAGTTAAATATCGCCCACGCTCCATTTCTTGCCTGGTCAATAGCCAGGATTTTAATAAAAACCATCCTCCGTTCCAAACAAAGAAAAAGGAGAGGTTATTCCTCCCCTTTCTCGTCTTCTTCATCAATAGGAGTCTCTACACAGACTTGCGGCTGATGCGCTTTTGAGATACGAACCTTTTTGCCCTTAATCTCATAATACACCTCTTCTCCAATGTACTTTTCGATTCCGCAATCTTTAGGAAGACAAATTTGAGTGTCTTTACCATTCAGAATGGCAATTACAACACATAGACCGCTATCAGTGGAAAGAACATCTTTCACATAAATCTTATATCTCATTGCCATACCTCCAAACCATTTTCAAAGAATAAGGGAGAGCTTTCGCCCTCCCTATATTCAAATCTATAACTCTTAATACTTCACCATTTGAATCATGGTGCCAGTATCAGAGTCGCGCATGATCTCGCATTCAAATGTGGTGGTAGAAGGATCACCCTCGGCAGCAAAACCAAGCTCAAGGTTAGAGGTAAACTTCAGGTTCGGAATAGTAACCTGGAATGCCTCATCCTTACCGGTCTTCTGGTTGCGGAGCACGGTATCTCCAACAAGCTTGTATGTACCGCTGAAATGCTCTGCGTCGATCACATAGGTCTCGGCGGTCTCTTCACTGTCATAGTCGTAGTACACTACAACACGCTGATCCTTAGCCGCAGCAACCGTAAGCTCCTTGCCTGAAAGCTGAGCGCCCTCCATGTCGTACAGGGCAGTCTCTTCGCAGTCAGAATCATAAGGGTACACCAAGATCTTATCTGCTGTGGTGTTAGGCTCAAATGCCAGGGTAATCTTACCGGTGGAATCAGCCTTCAGCGGATACATGCTGCCCTTATTTACGCCGTTCTCATCATACTCTGTAGTCTGTCTCATACGAATGGTCTGTACACCAACCTTACGAGCAATGCCAGAGATAAGTTCCAGGGACTTCGGAGAAATCAGAGCGTCCTCAATGGTCAGAGTGGCCTCTTTATTGATTTCCCATGTAATCAGCTTGGGGTTGCCCTTACCGCCTCTTGCGTATACTTTCTCAGAAGTTACGCTAATTGAAGAAGTCTTCAAGCTGTCAAACTGGATAACAGGCTTGTTTGTCTCCATATCATAGAGCACAACGTCCATGACTTCTTTTGCGCCAAATTTTGCGTTAGACATTTACAATACCTCCTTATAAAAAAAATAAACAGCCCGGTTTCCCAGACTGTTCCAAACTACTCTTCTTCGCGCTTGATCTTCGTAATCCAGTGCGTGAGTTTTACATCTTCTTTTTTAGCGCCATGTAAAAGCGCTTGAACATTTACTTCGTAATCTTCCATGATTTTTAGACGATTGAATTGGTCGTTAAACTGATATAAGTCGTACTCCATGATCTCGTCCATTGTCATTCCCATGCCACTTGCCAATATGCTAACCAAATCAGCAAGTGTCAAAGAAGATTCCTCTCCGCCGCTCTTTGCTTTTCGCCTTTTCAATCGCTCTTCTTTTCTCCGTTGCAAGACCCTACGAGCAGCCTCGTTATCTGGATTTTCTTCCTCTTCCTCTATTCCTTGTAGCCCATTTCTAAGCCTGACGATAGATTGGATTTCATCAAAATTATCTTTCGTGATCTCAAATCCATCGCCAACAAAAGAAAGCCTCTTTCCTGAGAAAGAGACATTGCTATGCGTAATTTTGGAAAACCAAAACAACATCATTTGCATAGTTTCTTTATCATGAATCGCATTCCCGACCAGATAATTGAATGACCCAACTCCAGAGATATCTCTGCCAAGCAATGCGCCAATATCACTTTCGTTCAAGGATAGAAAACGAATGTCCGTATTGTATTTTGTATACCCAATACGAGATATTTCCTTAATTGAAATCGGATAGATAGGGACTCCATCAACAAAAATAGGATCTTTTGCGCACAATCTCAGATCAAGATCTCTTGATTCCAATGTTATTTCCTATTGAAATCCACTGTGCGATACACAAGTGTTCTCCCATGAAAATCCTCAGCCGGCGTAAATCTATCCCACGATTTAAGCTCCACACGACCAAGGCCGAACCCATTGCTCCCGTTAATCAGCTTGTCAACCTCAGTTGTCAGTAGGTCTGTCACAAGCCCTTTCGGGGTTCTCATAGTCCTTTCATGGGCAATAATCCAAATGTAGATATTGAAATCTGAGAATGAGCGATTGATAATTCTTGGGGCGATAACATCAAAGCAAATATAAGTTCCAACTTCAGATGTCTTCCCCACAATGAAATCATAAGGGAAAATATATTTGTAGGCCATTTCCTTTGCACTCATCTCTGGGGCTTCAGTTGGCCGAATCAAATCAATTATGGCATCGCACTTACAAATGCTCTCCATGATGGTATCTCTGTATTCAGGGACTTGTTCAAAATACATCAATACCACCCCCTAACCGTAAATACTGTTTTGCTCGATGCTTCGCATTCAGAGCTTGTGATTTCAACTGTAATCTCTTGTCCAATAAAATCACGATTGTTCAGCGCATACAGCACAAAGCCATTTTGATCAACAGACTGAATTGTTCCAAACTCTGCGCCATCGGTGATTGTTACATCAAATGGCAATCCGCTCTGAGCTACACCGTCTTTGCAAATAATAACGGAAGATTTTAGTGTTTCTCCAAATATGATAGATGCGTCTCCACCATCTGGATTAACGCGAATTGAATAACCAATCTCTGACGGTTGTTCTGGCTTAGACAACTCCGATTTGCCAAAATAGTCAGCCACCATCAATTCTTTGCTATCCGTCTTCTCGTCAAATTGGCTTTCAACAATTGTCCATTGAATCAGGCCGTCATCTTTCCCACAGGAATATCCGCCAGGGTCAACTTGCGCCAGACGATATGCAGTTGGGTTATCACGGTTTTTATCAATGAGGAACCTAAACCCACTGTCAAGCTTGATCGTCTCTTCGTTATATGGGATGTAAATTAAGTGCTGCGATGTGCCAAGCGTCAAATGGTCTTCAGATGTTTCACCAGAGCCATACTGCGTACTATTGATGTCATAAACAGGGTACTCAACAATTTCTCCGCTGGTCGGTGAAACAAACTTGATTGAATATTTGCACTGCCAAGCAATCGCTTTTTCGTACATCTTATTGTTATCAGGGAGCGAATAAACAAGCCACATTTGGCCTCTTGCCTTGATATACTGTCCGCTCCGAAGTGTCCCAATCTTACAAAGAAATTGACGCAGCACACTATTGTTATAATTGTCCGCTGTCACACCTTGTATAATCGCACGTGCAGAAACCGGAGTAGCAGACAGAGTTTTCTCATAAATCTCTATTTCATCCGCAAGGGGAGAATCCAAAATTTCTTCAAATCCCCCTTGTGCAAATGCAGAGAATTCATCGCCCTCAAAACCGCTGTTAAACAAAGGTTGGGACATTAAATACCATGATTCTGGCATTGCAACCCCTCCTTAATCAAAGCAGTTCTTTTTGAGTTTATGAAGCATTGTGTTCACTCTGCTAAGCTCACTATCAAGCTCTTGCTTCGTCACCCGCTTTGTTCCGTCTGCTCCAGTAACCTGAATATCTTTGGCATAAATACCGTTGAGAGCCATAACGCGGCTAAGTTCTCTTTGAAGGTAACTGACATACATCATCAAAGCAAGAATGCGAACTGTAGGGCGATCAATCTTATTTGCAAACGACCCGCTTTCACTGTCGTATTCAAGCACAGTGCTTAGATCGAGTTCGTAATCTGCAATCGCAGTTTCTAACCACTGTTTCTCCAGGCCAGGATCGATCCTATATTTCGTTAGAGGCATGGAGTGAAAACTTGTTTCAATATCCGTAAAAGTAGTAGGCTGATCCATACCTCATCCCCCTTACTTAAATGGTGTTTGTGTCGGCAAGCTCGTTAATTGCAGCCATCTTCCAGGCCGCTACATCGTCTCCGCCGCACTCCTTTGCAATCTGGACAATCATCTTCTTTTCTGCCGGCGTGGTTACAAGCTCATTCAGCTTTGCATGAAATGCGTCTTTCCCACGAATCGCCAGAAGAGCCTTTACAGATTCCTCGTTGAGAACAACCGCATCCTGGGCAGACTCTTCTCCATATCCAAGAAGCTCCTTACGCTGCTTATCGTCCACGATAAACAAACGAGCGTGATCCCCCTGATTGGATCTGCCATCCCCTACAAACAGAGGATTGCCGCGCTGAATCTGCATCTGAACCTCAGCTACATCCAACTGGGAAAAATTCTTTGCATTTGCGGGGATGCGGATATCACCCACTCCATTTTCACGCTTAAAATAAAGCGCCCAGCTACACAGATTGTTGATTGCAACCTTATCTGTTAATTCCATATTTTCTTTCGCTCCTTATAAAAAGATTAAGGGGAGAGTATTTCCCTCCCCTTTTAGATAACTTAACTAATTCATATTAAAGAGTAGGAACCTCGAAATTGGTATCAGACAGAAGACCAATCTGATCCTCCATGCCCTCTGCTACGCCGGCACCAATCTCCATGTCGAAACGGGTCAGGTGCTGACGGGTTACGATATCGTCACCAGTCATAGTGGTCAGTCCGCCACGACGGAAGATCTGGAGAGGTGCGATGTTGCCCTGAGGAATGAAGAACAGCAAACCTTGAGGCATATAAAGCTCATAGGAAGTCTTGTCCTCATTCAAACGGGTGTAATCAAGAGCGTTTGGCAGCTCCACCACATTAGAACCGTTGTAGAAGCTGAGCAAACCGGTCTTACGAATCTCTTCGGCAACCGCATCAGCACCAAACGGAATGGTGGAAGCACCGAAAGTCTTATAACCAGCGAAATCATTCAACTGGGAAACCACAGCGTAATCGCCGCAGATATTGGTCTTGCCGTACCGACGCATTACCTTCAGCATATCGTCAACGGCAGTCTGGGTAATACCAGAACTCTCAGCGAAGTGCTTTACGCCTTTTGCGTTCTTCAGTGCATCATAAAGCTTTGCGATAACATAGTACACAGCCTTATTCTGCATGTCAGTCTGTACCTGAGCCATACCCTCAGCAACAGTTCCGTCAAAGTTTCCGCTCTGCAACTCACGATAGTCCACCGCATAACCGGCAGAAATGGTCTGTGTTGCAATTGGGTACTCACGGAAGCTGTGGGTAGCGAAAGGCACATCGCCGCTTGAAGCCTGGAAGCGAGAATCAATGCTCTCATACTTATAGGTCTTCATCATAGGCACGGTGTCGTAAGGAAGGGATCTGTATGTACCCATGAAGTTAAAAATCTTGATAGCCTCGATCAGCTTAGGCTCAATGGTAAAACGCTGAATTGCGTTCAGCTCGGACACTGCCTGATGATCGCCGTCGATTGCGCGGCCAGCCAACTCCTTGATATAGGCAACAGCCTTATCTACTACCTTACCGTCAACAGCGGGGTTTTTACCCTGTGCCAGAGCAGAGAACACCTCTACGATTGGAGAAGTGGCCTTTACCTTGGAACCAACAACAGAGTCTTTCACGTTGTTGACTGTGTTAAGCTCAAAAATCTTATCCATTATCTTCTATCCTCCTTTTAGAAACAAAAATTCTTACTGAGCAACGATTTCAGCAAGAATGCCATCGTCCATATACGCGGTCTTAGCAATCACCTTAAAGGAAACTGCATAGCCAGTTGCGTCAGCAACCTTCTTCACCAGGCCAGATGTGGTAAATACCAAAGCATCGCCAGCGGCCAGGCCATCAGTTCCGCCGTCAATCTCAAACGCAGCGAACTCAATCTCAAGTCCGTTCACGGTTCTCAGATCATCAGCGCGTACATACTCGCCGGCATTCACCACATAAGTCTCAGGGCTGTTGTGAAGCTCCGGCTTGTCATTGATGTTGGTGACAATGTGAACAATAGCCTTTGCAGCGGTATCATCCTCTGCCAAAGATGCGGTCTTTGCGGCGCGGTCAAGCACAACGCCCATACCTACTTTCATATCCTCAGTTGCCTTGCAATATGGGATATTCTGCACATTCTTAAATGCACCAATAGTCTTGTATTTCATTCCTTTAACCCTCCTTAATTAGCCAAAAATGTCTACATCGCCGTCATCTTCAGGGGAGTTCACACCGCCGAAAATGTCGGGAGCAGAGTTGTTCAATTCGACTGTGCGTGTCTCTTTGTTCTTACGAACCATCTCCACGCAAATCTTGCTTGTGATGCTGTTAATCTCAACTGACATAGGATCGGCCTTAAATGCCTCGATCTCAGCCTTGGCAAGATCCTGCTCTTCCTGGCTAAACTCCGCCAGAGCAGAATTCAGCTCAGCAATCTTCTTTTCTTTCTCCAGCGCGGCATTGGCCTCTTTCAGACTATTCAGCTCATTGGTCTGGCTCTCAATAGCCTGGTCTTTCTCAGCAACAGACGCATTGGCAGTGTTCAACTTCTCGTTCAGCTCTGCAATCTCAGCGTCTTTTGCGGCCACCGCATCGTTCAGCTCAGCAATCTTCTTCTCATACTCGCCACTCTTATTATTCAACTCGTTAATGGTCTGAGTTACAGAAGACTTGATAAGCTCAACTGCCTGGCTCATCATCTTCTCATCCATACCTGTTTCCTCCTTATGTTCTTGTGATTTATTATTTAACTCCATGACGATTGCCGTATCATCTGCCGGTCTGATACCAAGAATGGCATACCCGCTATAATCATAGATTTGCGGGATTCTTCCTTTCTCTTTGTAACCGCCATCGTAAATAATACGATTTTCATTTTCTGGTCTACCTACAATTTCCACAGAACCTTTGACCGTTCCATGTTCAAGCCGATCTTTCAACCATGCTACAAACTTAGGGTATCTCATTTCATCAACATATCCATCTGCAACCAAAACCCTTTTTGTAACACCGTCAATTTCGATATCGTCAATATAACCGCACTCGAAGTGTCCAACGACAGTCGCATCTTCCATATAAGGCATATCGGCAATCTCAGTTAGCCCATGCCCATATGGTAGCGTCCTGTCTTCGCTGATAAATTCAACACACAAAGACATATTAGAAACGGAGTCAATCGTCTGCTGTGTATAGGTCTCATCCCAGGAAATACCGTTCTCCTGCCACTCATCATGGTTAGAGAAAATCTCGTGAAGAACTACCTTGATTTTTCTTCTTCCCGTGATCTGGCGTTCATTAGAGAGTTCAAAAATTCTACCAGTCGGAATACATCTATTCATTTTCTCACCCCCTTACCCCGTTGACGGCTTCGGCATATTGTTACCACCGTTTGTCTTTTGCTGCACGGCAGCAGGATCTTCGCTATTAGTTGGTGGTCTGCCGCCTTTGTTGTGATCCTCAAATTCAGGATCATCTTTACCGGTCACGGTGAAAGAAGTCCTATGCACTGGGTACTTATTCTCAAAGTCTTCATCCAGCTCATAGTCCATTAACGCAACATAGTTGTCCGGGTTAATTCCAGTAGACGCAATCCATGCGTATAGGCTTCCCTTTCCTCTTGCATAGAGATCAGACATATACCCTACCATCTGATCACGATTTACCATCGTAATTGGCAGGATATAAAACTCGACTCTGCAACTTGGATCTTTAATGATATTTTTATTGATGCACTTATTCAGCTCGTCCACAATATCCTCAATCCAGGAATACACATTTGCTGCGACAAGCTCTAAATTCAATGTCGCTGTAGAGTAGTTCCCAGTGCTGCTGCCGTCAAGAGCGCTGGCGCTCACACTGATATCCTTGTTTACAGAATCTACAATCGAATTTTCGTTCTTTTCATCAAGCAAAGAAACATCCAACGAAATCTTGTCAAGCTTTGTCCCACTCGCAAGAGAGAAAAATGATGTACTGCTGCCGTTTCTGCTCTTGCTGGAAAGTGCGTTCTTGACCAAATCATGCTGCTGTCTCTGCTGTTTTTCGCTCAGAGCAGATGTCCCCTTATCTTTGCCCTCAGGGAATGTCTCATACACAATTTGGTTGTTTACAGAGTCCAGAACATTTCGCTTCGTATCAATAAAATATTGAGCGTAGCTAATATCGTCGAGAGCTGCAATAGAAAATGGGATTCCGTATGGTTCAGAAATCTCGCTCTTGATTTTCGTTACAATTGTCTTTGTATTATCAAGAACAAGCCAATCTGCGTTCAGCTCCCCATTCATCTTTTTCAGCCATCCATCCTGGATCTCTTTTGGAAAGCCGGCAAGCTTTTTCTTCCTTGCATCCTCCGTGAAATAATCAAAATACTTCAAATCAAATGCGACAACATAACTGTTGTTCTTTCTTCCAATGATCCGCACATATTCAACAGGAAGAGGGATTACCATTGCATTGATTCCAAGCGCATTGATTTCCGTTATATTCTGGATTTCATAATCAGTCAGCGCCATTCTATAGTCTGGTGTGGTCGCAGCAGTTTCAAAGTAAGCGACATACATACCATCATTGGCATTCTTGAAAATACCATCGCGGATAATTTGCTTGTATCGAATGGTGCTTAGTGTACCTTCCATTTTTGCTTTATTGGAACGATAATTTCTTGGCTTTCTGCCATCTGGCCGGCGTGACTTAGAAACAATAACACCATCTAATGTGTGCATTGACTTCATATAGTCGATTGCACCAGACACAACGCCATTCGTTCGGTAAGCCCACTTTGCCATTCTGCGCAGCTCCGTAATATGGTTCATTGGGTTTTTCGTAAAAGCACGGATCTCCTGAATGGTATATGGAGATTCGCTTGACCCGCAAAGCATATTGATATATGCGCTTCCAATACTTGTATTGAACTCGTGGGTATGATCTTCAGCCTTAACGACAGCATTTTCCTCGTACACACGGTCTCGTTTCCAGAACTGATACCATTTCTTTTCACTCTGCAACTTCATCACCTCCTTCAGTTAAATAGTGGAACATATTCGTACTCCGCCGTATCGGACAACAAATCATGTTCAAGCATTTGGGCAAAATAATTACCGTAAGAAACAGAGGTGTATCTGTCCTTACGGTCATTGTTGTTCATAATTTTGATCAACCCAGTCTGATCGCCTCGCTCATATTCAAGATTGATCATCTCATTGATTAAAGCAACCGTTTCTATATAGGGTCTTTCAAAGAATAGCTGCGCTTCAACATCAGCAGTCGCATATTCTGGGATAAAATTAGAAATCTCATCAACCGCCTCAGTATTGCTGATCAGCAAGTCGATCATCCCAGAATTCAGAGCATTACGCATGGACTCAGCAATATTGCTGTTCGTTTCGAGTTGTGCCTTAATGACATATACATTCTCTTCAGCGCCGGCAATCTGAATTCTGTTCGCAACCTTTTCGTCGTTCATACATTTCCATGGTTTGTATTCAATGTTTCTCTCTTCATCAAACAAAACCTTTGCGAGCATGTCATAAACGGAAATACCGGCGTTACGTCCGTCGAGAACGCAATAGTCGGCGTTAAAATCCGTATACAATTGTTTGATGCGGATAGCCTGCTTAGTGGTCTCCCCTCCATGAACAGACTCCATATAGACAACCTGACGGCGATATCCTCTTTTAACCGTAATATGCTCGCCGGCTGTGTCCATCACCTTATGCTCCTGGCTTTCTGGCAAAAGTCTGATGCAGGAGAAGATAGAGTTATCCGTATCGTTTCCGCCCTCCATTGCAATATCACAAGACAATACTCTGATTTCCCCCACCTGTTTTGGAATATCGTATTTGTTCTTTTGCTTCAAAAGAGCTTCATCATTTCTGCGCGGATAAAACGCCCGCTTTAGTCTTCTGTTTCGGTTCAACTGATCATAGTTAAAGAAAGACCTGGCATTTTCCGCAATCATCTGGTTCTCATACTCAATCGCCCAGGACATCGGATCGAGTTTCTTTCGCTCTTTAATTAGGAAGTTCCTGGTTTTAATGTTGTGTTTCAAAGCAATGCTGTAGTCCATCGCAATAACACACGATGTACCTCCAGACAGCATATCCTTTGTAAATGTTTGAATCAGGTTCCACATCCAGTGGTTCTGATACCATGCGGAACTGATATACACTTCCTTAGGCTCTTCCTGCATTCCAGCATACTCTTCTTGTTTCAAATAGTCTGCTTGCCGAACGAATAGAAACGGAGAAAGAACGCTGTCAATGATATTTTTCGCAATCATACGGAACTCTTCGTAGATCATAACAGTAGCACGATAACCACGGGCATTCTCGTTTGCAGCGACAACCACAATAGAGCTACCGTTCTTAAAAATAACCTCAATCTCATTCTGGTTATCCTTAAAACTATCTATCTCCGCTTCGAGCAACGGCGACTTGGGCAAAAGCTCCTTTTTAATCTTTTCTGATACAATTAGCCTTGCCTGTTTCTTTGTAGCAGATGCCACAACAATCCTTGCCCCTGGCCGTAGAATCGCCTCTTTGCAAGCGAATACGGCAATAAGGAAAGACTTTGCTGCGGAACGAGCAGCTACAATGCAGAAACTTGGAAAATACTCCATCAGATACAGAATGATATGCTGATATAAATGCAAAACAATCCCAAAGTAGTGCTCTACAAATCTCGACGGATTTCTCCTATAAAAAGTGAGCCACAAAAGCACACGCTGGACATTCTCCGCCTTATGCAAATAGTGTGTAGACGGGAAATGTTCATGCAAATGTTTTTGCCGCTCATCCATTAAAACATCATAGTTCATCGCATCATTCCTCCTGGGAAAGCTTGTATTCCTTATCAAGCTCTTTCGATCCGGTTAGGAGGTTTTTCAGAGGTCTAAAAATAAAGCGAGAACAATAACTTCCTATATCATCAAAGTCCTTAAACAACTTTTTGTCCTTGTAGAATTCCGCCGGGGTATACTTTTCAATATCCCTTGCCCATAGGCCAAGAGGATTCAACTGGACGGACTCTTCCTTCTTCTGCCGGCGATCCTCCAACTCAGTCGTCGCCGCATTGATATATTCCTTGTATGTCTTCGCCAATGCGCCAATTCCAGAATCTCCGTTCTGCACGGACTTCTGCAACTGCAATTTCAAATAGCAAAGACTCTTATAAAGCTCGTCCTGGCGCTTATCCTCAGGTTCACCGTATTTTTTCACCCAATCGTCATACTCATATTGCAGCGTTTCATAATCCTGATCACTGAATCCAAGACCGAACAATTGGATGGTCTCAATCGGAGTCATAATTTTGGGATTATCTTTTACCGCTTGAATTGTCTCTGCGTTTTCGACTTTATTTGCTCTGCGGTAAAGAATTGTATCTGCATAAGACACTCCCTTTGTCTGCGCCAAATTCAACTTGGAAAAATATTGGCTTACCTTACTTCTGTTTGGAGACGGGTGCTTTTTGGCATTTGCCCATGCTCCTTCATCAAAGCAGGTGTTAATCGTCGCGCACAAAAGCTCCATCGCTTTATCCTGGTCTCCGTCAAACACCTCATCACGATAGTATTCAAAGGATTTATCCAGGCACCTTCTGCAAATCGTAAGATAACCGCCATTACCTGCATAATAAGGAGACGGGGTGACATTAAAATTATCCTTCTGTCGCATATATCCCTTACCACATGCGCTGCAATGATACGGGTATTTGTCGTCGTTCTCCAAATTCATTCGTTCAGGGCGCTGCGTTTTTGCTGCGGCTCCCTTTTTCAAATCATTTGCCACTCCATTTCCTCCTTTCGGCAATAATAAAAAAGCGACACACAAAAAGTGTGTCGTAGAATGGTGCGCTCAGCGGGACTCGAACCCACGACTCGCTGCTTAAAAGGCAGCTACTCTACCAACTGAGTTATGAGCGCATATTAAGCTTACCCGGTTTGCACGGTTGCCCCACTTATTTAACGCCAGTTGGTGACTCCCTTTAGGCACAAGACATGCGCACACGGCAATGTGCTTTTATGTAGCCATAGATAAAATTGCTGTTCATGTCTTTTTTATTATGGTGGAACGAGATGGTAACGATCCATCATCCTGCGGTTTTTCAGACCGCCGCTCAGACCTCGTAAGCTATCGTTCCATATAAGAGGGAAATCACCATACGATTTCCCTGGCTCCAATATACAACATGGTATATGGAGTATGGCGGCGGAAGTAGGACTCGAACCCACGGGAGTAGTTAGCTCACATCAGTTTTCAAGACTGCGCCGTTATGACCACTTCGGTATTCCGCCGTATGTTAAGAAGCTCTACGATACACCCTCGCAGAATTCTTATTTCTGGATTTATATGTAGGAAGCTGACTATCGCAATTAGGGCAAATCAGTCTCAAATTATTTCTAAAATTATTTGATGCGTCCCCGTCTATATGGTCTAAAATAAAATTCAAACGCTCTCCATTCCAAAAATTATCTATACCACATATAGCACATCTACCATTCTGATCGTCCAGAATATATTGTCTGATACACCCTCTTAATGTTGTTGATACACCTATGTTTGCATCTCCTATTTTAAGCCATCTTTCTATCTTTTCTCTTTTTCTTTTGGCTCTAAGACAATCGATACAATATCCAGATGTGTTTTCTCTGCAAATTTTACACCCACAATTCACACAATATCTTTCTATACCTAATCCTCCATAATCTCAATTGGTAGGGGAGGTGGGAGTCGAACCCACTCAGCTCGAAAGCAACAGTTTTACAGACTGCCCCAGCTCTCCGACTCTGGCGCTCCCCTATGTGTTAGCGCCGAACACCCTATTAAATCGCTTTCATTATGCGGGGCTTCTATTGTTTATTTGCCGGTAGAATTTTAGCCATTAACCGTGGCGCATGGTGCCGGTAGTAGGAGTCGAACCTGCAACCTGCCGCTTATCTGGCGCTACGGGGCATAAATCCGCTGCTCTGCCAATTGAGCTATACCGGCATGGAAAGCCATAACAAGACACAATAGAGAAAGGGAGGTAGAAAGAAAGGAGATGGTTTGAAAGAATACTTAAAATATGTGATATTGCTGTATGTGTCTTTATTGGCAGGGGCTGAAGGACTCGAACCCTCACCTGGAGTTTTGGAGGCTCCCTTTTACGGTTTTGCTTACCACTATAGTTTTCACTACAAGAAATTATTTTAATTAATAACTCCTGACGTGGTCTGGACTATATCAGCTTGTTAAACAAGTATAGCATTTAGTCTCTACACATTTATAAAGTGAGATAGGGTATTTAAGGAAGTGTACGGCTTTAATTTTCGACCTATCAAGCACTCCGCCTATTCTATACGGTATAGACAACCTATATTCCTTACAATACATTCACTTTAATTTAGCTCGGTATTATCAGCTATCCATATTTCAGGACCTTAGACTTTCTTAGAAAGTTGATTCGCAGTATTTATACTCTTATTTCACTTTTACCGAATTTGCTATAATTTTCACGCTAAACGTGCTCCAATCGAAGACCGCTGTGCTACCATTACACTAAGCTCCTAAATTACTACCTTTAGTTATACAGCAAAGGTAGTAAAAAATCTGAAAATATACAAATTAAACATCTACTCTTTTAAGCTTAGATATTAATGTATTCATAACATATCTAGATAAGTCACTTGGAAAAGTATTCATATCTGTCATAACAACATAGTGATTAAACATATCCTGAGGTCTGAAGTGACTTTCAATAGCAATTTGGCAAACTAGAGTATCTCCGTTTGATTCAATTCTATTTACTACCTTTTTAACTTCTTCTACAGCAGGTTGTCCTCTTAATCCCCATGCATTAGGAGCTCCATCAGAAATTACAAACATTAAAAGTGGTTTAGCAGTTTGCTTTCTAACCATTTTGTATGTCTCCTCAATAGCAACAGAGTCTTTGTTATTAGAATAACTTTCAACTTTACCTAAAGCATAACGGTTCCTATTCCAGTGATCACGATATACATTAATAGTAACTTCTCCCGTATGTCGATTATCTGCAGTATGACCATAAACATAAAAGTCACATTGCTTTAAACGTAAAAATACCTCATTAAGTAATATTGCACATTTTCTTGCAGATGCGATATTAGTTTCGCTCATAGAGCCACTCTCATCAATCAATACACAAACATCTAAACCAGGAGTAGTACGTTTAAACTTATTTGAATAGACAGTTTCTACTGCTTGATAAGCTTCAGCTAATTTATTAGTATCTAGCACACCTCTTCGCATTCCTGTTAAACGATATTCCTGTTCAACAAAGAATTTGCTAAAAGTATTAACTAAACCATTAATATGTTGTTTTACTGTATCAAAATCCGCTTTATAACGTCTTTCGTAATCTTCTTGTTTTACAATAAAAACATCATCTTTTATTTGCTTACACTCATCAGCAATTTCTTTAGAATCCCACTCATCTTTAATTTCATTACTATTTAAAGAAGTATTGGAAGTAATTAAACGTCGCATTTGTTCAGCTAATTTCTCAGCTGCCTGTTTTATTTCTTCTTGAGTATATGCTTTAATAGGTTCTTGTTTCTTTTTGCCCGCAGATCCCTCATCAGAACCACTTTTGGGAGAACTTTGTGTTTTACTATTCTTATCTGATCCTTCATTATCTTTAGAATCTTGTTTTTGAGAAGACTGTTTAGAATTTTGAGGGTCAGAACTTCCGTCTGATCCTTCTTGGCCTTCACCTGAATCAGACTGTCCTTCACTAGAATCAGATTGATCTTGTTCTTCATCTCCTTCTTGTTGTTCTTCAGGCGGAGGAGGTGGGAACTTAAAGTAATCTAGTAATAGCTTATAAATTTTTTCTGCTTTATCATAAGCTTCTTTAGAATTATTTCCAAAGTCACAAAGAACTTTCTTAATTTTATCAAACAAAACCTGATGTCGATAAATAACCTTAGTATCTACTCTTGCAGGATATCTTACAATATATAAAATGTTTTGTAATACATCCATTAAATCATCCTGTTTTTCAGCTTTTTTATATAACAAATCAAAATAATAATATTTTGCTTGCCCAATAAAATTAGCATACCCAGGATAATTTTGTGTAGTATTGTATTCAATTCGTTCATCTTCAATAATATTGAACAGATTAAAAAGGAACTTATTAGGTCTATTTTTACGAATTTCTGCCATATCTGTATATAATATGTGAGAAAATTCATGAATAGTTGTACCTAAGAATACATCTAATTTAACATTATTATCGATTTTATTATCATCATATACTTTAGTAGAAACAATAACTGTTTTTCCATCTGTACATGAAGTTTCTGCGTCTACATTTAACTGTATTCGAATACTTCTTGGGATATCCATAATACCCCTAATGTCACACGCGTGGCGATAGGAATCTCTTAAAAGTTTTTTTTTATTCAAATCAGGTGCAAAGAAAGAAGAATACGATCCACTTACTTTAGTATCCCATCCTAAACGAGTAGATCCTTTATAAGTAGATGTATAATTCTTACCTTTACGCCCAAACCAGTCAGTAAATGACATATTATTTACTCATTAATAATTTTCGTACTAATTCTCGAGACTCTTTACTATCACATAATGGAATTAATACATAATTTAATGCATCTAATGTTGACCATCCATCATGAATTAATTCTGCAATCATTAAAGTTTCTCGAGTTGATACTGTTGTTGCAGCCTCTGCATTTTCTGCCATCCTACGAAGTTTAGCAGCAATAGAAGTAATCATATCAGCATCCTGTTTCTCAATATCACATCTCTTCATGAGAACTCGAGCTTCAATGTCTGCAGGAAGATATGTAAATTCAATTGGAAAGAAACGATTCTTTAATGCTTTATCAAGAGTTGAAGTACCAGTATATTCAATACCAATATTACAAGTTGATATAAAACATACTTCAGGATGAATAGGGATTTCACGAATATCCTTAGAACCTGCAATTTCTACAGGTAAAGTTCTACGATGGTCAAGAACAGGGAATAAAATATTCAGAGCTGTTGCAGGGCAACGTGATAACTCATCAAGTACAATAACTCCAGGTTTCTGAACATCCTGAGTAAACTTAGCATAGTCAAAAATAGACTTTCCATCATCAAGACGGTGAACACCAAGTAAATCAGATATAGGATCATGCATAGCACCCATATCATAAATAGTACAAGGAATTCCTAACTGCTTACAAATTAATTCTACTACTTGTGTTTTACCAGATCCAGTAGGACCAGTTAGCATTGTATTTACACGTTTATAAATATTTCGAGTAAGTAGATAGAAAGTTTCATCCTTAATATAGAAACCATCCTTATCAATAGACATAGGAACTATATCAGGATTACTCTTAATCTGATACAAGACTTTTGATTTTAGCTTAGCTTCTTCCTCTTCTATTTCTTCAGGAGTCTTATCCCTATTTTTAAGGTATTTTTGATATCCAGAATCTGCCTTAGGATCATCCGCTATTGAATATACGTCTCCAGAATAAGAATAATACTTTTGTGTTGATGCAAAATTTAGCTGTTTAGCATATAATCCAACTATACAATCAAAAGGATGTTGTACCCTATCAATTGTATACTGAGAAATAGATACAGCTAATTCATAAACAGGAGTTTTGTCAGGAAAATACTGCTTAGGCAATATTTGCCAAGTTCTTCGAGATCTAGTTTCAGTTAATTTACAATAAATTATCTCTGCCATTACTTATAATATGATAAATATTCAGAAGGACTAACAATACGATATTCTGTATTTTTAAAATCACTAAGTGTAAAAGAGTTTGTATAACTCATCATTGATCGAAGATAATGAACAAAATTCTCACACCATCCACTTAAAGGATACAAAATAGGTACTGTAACTTCTATTCCTTCTGCTGTTTTTAATTTTTGACTTCCAGTTTCTACTTGAGCTTTTTTAGTAGACATCCCATAATAAACTCGGTCTCGAGCAATATACTCTCCTCGTACCCAATGTTCTATTACTTTACCACAAGCTTCTTCTGCTTGAGCAAAGATTTTGCCTACCATTACATAATCTGCACCTAATGCTAACGCTTTAATAATCTTATCATAATTATCAAATCCTCCATCAGCTACAATAAATGGCAAAGACTCATATTTATGGGAAATACGCATAGCTTCTGCATCTTTAATTGCTTTTTCTATCTCCCACTTACGATCTACAACCTCTTTAATTAAAGAAGCCATAGCATAATGAACTCCTCCATTTGCAGAAGTAGTACATACTGATCCACCACCAATTCCAACACGTACAAAATCAATACCAGCTAAGGCATAATCTATATAAGTATCAGGATTTGCAATATTGCCTGCCATTAGTATAACATGACCTCCATATTTCTGTTTTACAGATTTACAAAGATCAATAAGCTTACGCATATGACCATTAGCAATATCTACGCATATATAAAATATTTCTTCCTCCTTAATTTCACCTAATTCTAGACCTGCAAATGTTTCAAATTCAGATAAACTTAAGGCCACAAAAGTTTTTGACATTAACTCATATCTAGTAGATAAATCTACTGAACGAGGAATTATAGTATTTATTTTATTATCCATAAATACCTGATAATTGCTCTCGTTAATTACTGAACTCATAGGAGCAGTAAACAACGGGAGCATATTATCAGCATTATATGGATTACATTGTTCACGATGTTCAATATCACTAATCCTAGCAGGTACTAAACAAATATCGTTCAATCCATATGTCATCTTTTAATCTTTTTTAGATTGTTTCTTTTCACGTTTTTCAGGGTCTTTAAACTTTTTTACCTTTTTACGATTAGGCTTAAAAGTTTCCTCTTCTTTACTAAATGTCTTATCAACTTGATAATCCCGAATAAACTTACCCATACTTATAAAAACAAAAAGAGGGAATTAATTCCCTCTTATTCAATGACTAACGAACCAGGAGCAAGTCCTAATTCTTTTTCAATCTCAGTTATTGTTTTAGTAACTTTAGGTTTACGAACTTTACGTTCCCAAGCCACTTCCATATTGTTTACATCCTTTAGATTGTAATACTGGCTTGTAGGCTTAAGAATACGTACAACTCTATAAGGACGATCTTCAGTAATATTATTAATATATCCTGAAGCAGCTAAATTACTTCCTGAGAAGTGCATCACTGTACCATTACTAAGTACAATTCCATACCGAATCATACCTGCATTTTCAAACTGAACTATTCGTCCAGGAACTAACTCTTTATAAAAGCTAGATTCTTCGTTTCTAGTAGACTCAGAATTCTTCTCTGCAGTTTCTTCCTCTTCCCGCTCTTCTTTAGCTTCCATAATACACTTAGTTAGAATATCCTTAGGAATGTGTCGGCTAAAAATTTGCATTAAAGGATGTTCAAAAATAGTCTTGAGATCGATTTCCTCTTTATCTTCTTCAGACTTATCAGTTTCCTCATCTTCGTCTTCCTTAAGGAATTCAAGAGCATGTGATAAATCATTAGTTGTATAGATCTTAGCATGATCCTCAACAAATTTATCAATTTCTTTTCGACCTTTAACATAGAAGAATGTTTTATCTTCCTTGTCAATTAAAATTGAGAATTCTCCAAACGCAATAGGAAAAATAGGTGAATTTCCAGCTTTGTAATCTAGACTTCCAAGAGCCAGAGCCAAAATAGGCATGTTTTCGGTTTTTACTAATAAATAACGCATTATATTAAATTTTATTTTTCTGTAGTTTTACAAATTTCTGTAATTTCATATACAGAATTTCTTGTTTTAAAACAATTTTTGCCAACAATTTCTACAACAGGAGATGTAGAGAATCCAAGTCCTAGATATACTCTATGTCCTTTTGTAATAGGTTCGATTAGCCTACCTATTTTTTCATATCCAGTATTAATTCCATTAGGATGATGTCCTGGAACATAACTACAAGTATCATTATCTGATAATTTAGTAATTTTAATGGTTTCTCCACGTTTGTAAGTAATTTTATCATAATAAATATCTCTTACTTTTTGGAGTATTTCGTCTCGATGATCATCCTTATCGTAGATTGAACCTTCACAATCACATTGTTTTAGTAGAATTAAAAGTTCTACATTTACTTCATTAAGATTATTAGCTAGTTTTAGTATAGCTTTTTCAGGATTTGTCTGTTCAAGAATATACATAGGCTGCATATGCCAGCGAACTAATGAAATAATTGCTGTATGTAAATGTTCATCTACTTCTAACTTAACTAATAAATCTTTTGCAATTTCTGCACTTTTAATTGCATGGTTACTTGCATGATATAGGCCATCTTCTCCTTTCTTTGTTGTAAAAGCTTTGCCAACATCATGCAATAAAGCAGCATATACTAAAATTTCTCTAATTTCAGGTGATGCTAAATAATCAATAGTTTCATTTGAAATATGATCTAACGCACTTTGTACAACCATACAAGTATGTACAAAAGCATTACCCTCTTTGTGCCATATTTCATTTTGAGGTGTTCGTTTTAGTTTTTCTATTTCAGGGATTAAATCTAATTTTTCCCAATGAAATGTGTTTTCAGTTGAATCGTATAATTTCATATATAATAATTTACTAAACTTCATTTTCATCAAATTCAAGTCTGTAATAATTTTTATGAGAACATATTACAGTTCCTGTTTGTTTTTCAAGATCTATTCCAACTAAACCTATAAAATTATTACATTCTCTACACATGACTGAACAAATATGTGGTTTAAGACCATCGCGAATAGCATGTTTTATACTTTCTCTTTCAAAATTGTCTATGGAACAAATATTACATTCTATATATTTTTTTGTAAAATCTGTAGGAAAGTATTTCTGAACTTTATATAATATCATAGTTATATTTATTTAGTATAGGAGGCGGGAGTCGAACCCGCAATGAGCATTGCAGCTCGCCAGATTAGAAGTCTGGTCCATTATCCATTCTGGTCACTCCTACTTTTATAGTATCTATAATAATATCTGTCTCCGTTTTTATTTTTAGATTTGTAAGTATCCAACTGAGAATCGCAATTAGGACATATACATCTTAAATTATCTCTTTTATTATTAGAAGCATGACCGTCAATATGATCTAAAATAAAAACTAACTCTTTCCCATTTCAACTGGGTTCCATCCCACAAATGGCACATTTATTATTCTGTTCCTCTAATATATACTTCTTAGATGATCTAGGGTTATAATTAGCTCTCATAATAGAAGGATCTCCATTAAGAATTAATTCATATCTTTTCTTAGATTGATACTCTTGTTGACATTTACTACTACAATAAATTCCGCTATGAGATAAATATAATATAAATTCTTTTCCACAGTTCTTACAGATACCTTTTTTAGCAGTTCCTCTTCTAAAAGTTTCGCATGGATTTACTGCTCTTCTAGGAGGAACAATTATATTTAAACGTTGTGCTACTTTTCTAATATTGCTACCACTACATTTATACTTACGACCTACTTCTTCAAAACTTAATTTTTCATCAATAAGGAACTTAATTAAATTTTCTTTTTCTAATTTTCAACTTATCATATATTTTATATTTAAAATTTTCGTACACAAAGATACAAAAATTTTATTAAAAATACAAAGTTCGAATCAAAAATTAGTTTCTATCCCTTGAACTACGGGAGCAAGATTATTTAAATATAATCATAAATTCTTGCTAGAATTGCCATAACTGCTTCTTCAATAGTTAATTCTGTTGGAGCTACTGTATATAATGTATACGGAGGCATCCAAGCTCTTGCACTATATCCAATAGGGAAAGTTCCTTCTTTATTCCAACACACTCTTGTCTCAATAAATATTTGTTTTTCTATAGCTAACCATTCTTGAAGTTTTATTACATCTTCAGGTCCGTTATAGCCTTTAAGACTCATTAATTTATACATTTTAGACATGTGTAATTAAATATTCATATGCTTGATTAATTTCAATAAACTTTTCCTTAGAGCCTCCTTTATCAGGATGATATTGAAAACACAACTTACGATAAGCAGTTTTAATGATACTTTTATCTTTAGTAATACTAATTCCAAGAATTTTATAATATCTATCTATACTAGTTTGATTTTGAAATTGTTGGTTATTATAATTCCTTCTTTGGTATCTTTCTTGTCTATATTTATATTTAAAATATCCTTGATAAAAAGTTACATAAAATTCTGCAGATTTATAGTAAAAGCAAAAAGAATTAGACCATTCAGGTTTTATAAATTTTCGACAATATTCTTGAAACCATGTAAATTTATCTTCTTTAGAATAATATACAGAAATCTTATTAAAGGTCCTACGAATACTACGATAAAATCTATCATTATCAATAACACTAGAAGGAAGCTGCATAACCTTAACCATGTATTGTAAAACAATTTCGTCATGATTTCTTTTAGAACTTAAATTACCAAAAATTAAATCAATAGCATTATCAAAATCAATAATAGTTATCAAAGAGCCATATGATTTCATTACTTTTGTATAAGAATCTATATGGAAGAAATTTGCTTTTAGTAAGTTTACTCCTAAAGCTTTACAAATAATAATCAGAGCTTCATCATATTTATCTAACTTTACTTTATATAAGTTTTTAGTTAGAATATTTCTATTGTTAAACATCTTTTTAATAAACTTAAACATATCTATAAAATAGAAAATGCCTCCAAGATAGGAAGCTATTAGAGTGCCCTCGACAGGATTTGAACCTGCACCCTACTATTACTTCAGACCGCTTTCTAAGAGCGGCATGTCTGCCAGTTCCATCACGAGGGCAAATAGAGAGTAAATCTCTCTATTATTCTTCTAAAAATTCAGGATCTCCAATCTGAGGAGTTACTGTAGGAGATAGATTTTGAACTCCGTATTCGATAATTTGATCTTTAATATCCTTTGCAGAATAATTATCCTGAATTAGAAATACGATATGTTCTACTTGTGATTGAGACAAAGTTCCACTATATTTAATAGTTTCTGCATCATCACTTCTAACTAAGATATCACAATGTCTAGAATCAGAATTTAACCAATTCTTATTTGAAGAATTAACTTCTTCCGTGTAATCTACATTTACTTGTACTACTTTCATATTATATTTTTCTTAAAATGCATTTGAAGTGTGTTGTATCCTTTAATAAGATATTAAAATCTTTAAGAATCCCTTGCTGAGTTCGAGGCATAATGAATTCATAAAAATAATCAATAACATAGTTATTAGGAACTTTTGATAAAAACTCTTCAATAGTTATTGGAAAATAATTTTCTCTAACTTCTCTAGCCCAATTTTCAACCCATTTATATTTCATAAGAAAATGAACTAGATTTTTATTGTTACTAATATTTCCCCAAATAGATTGAAACTCAGCTAAATGTGTAGGATTAGCGTTATGTAAAACTCTAGAAACATCATTAATATCCGACATTCTATCAATTGACTTTCGAGGAGTTAAATCTCGAATAGCAATATATTTAAAGTTTTCATTAAATACTTGTCTCCAAAATTCATTTACGCTTTGATTATCACCGTAACTATAAACTTCATGAATAACAGAAGAAAGTATTAAAGTAGCATTATCTAACTTTAAAGAAGTAATATTTTCAAAATTATTATATAAAGAAACATTACATCCTTCAAGATTTTTTTCTGCAATTTGAAGCATTTCAGGAGATATATCATATCCAATTAGTTTCTTATCAGGAAACATCTCATGAATATGTTTTAATAAAGATCCATCTGCACATCCAAAATCAATGAACGTATCTGAATCTACAAAAGATAAGAAATATGCTTTATCTAAGAGTGACTTTCGCATATTATCATTATATACCTTTAAATTTGCTATTTCCATTCTATAGGTTCTAAGTATATTCTATAACAAATAATTTTATAAGCGTCTTGCTCTCCGTTATCTGCACAACCATGATTACCGTAATGTGGGTCTCTAGTTTTATTACGACAATAACCGCTACTACAGATATTATAAATAGAACATATATGTTCACAAGTATAACGAACACTTGCATTATCTACCCCTACTCTCTGTAAATATAAATCATATTCTGGTATATAACGAAGCTGATGTTTATTAATTATTAATTTACTCATACTATTTAAATTTGCGGAGAGTACTAGATTCGAACTAGTGGCACCCTTTTGAGGTACGTCGTCTTAGCAGGACGATGGGTTAAGCCAACTCCCCCAACTCTCCAAAATAAGTTCTAATATAGAACTTATTATAAATCCATTATTTTTAAGATTACCTTAATGAAAGACTCTATATTTGAATGAGAAGTATTAAGCTCATCAAACTCCTTCTTATGTTCTAATACACTTATCATAAAATAATCAAACATACTACCAGTAACAACTCTTAATGCCTCTTCACTCAAGAGATTTCTTAAAGGAGTATCTCGAGTAAGATGAATAGTACTAAAGTCTAAACTACTTGCATAACGAGAGATATTAATACATAAAGAAGTTAGAACAATATTTTCAGGATCTGCGTACCTTTTTACTAAGTCTTCAGTTAAAACTAGTGGAAGTAAAGTCCCGTCACAAAATTTTACAAGCGAAAATAATGTAAAAGGGATACAAAACATATTTACACTATCTGGTTCTCTATAAATTTGATTAGGAAGTGGAAAATAAGCTAACCCTTGAGGGCTTAAACAGCCTGAAAATACAAACTTGTTAATTTTTTTACTATAATCAAGCTCTAAGTAAACATACTTATACTTATCGTGATTAGTTTCATACCAACCACTTTTAGCTAAAGTGTTTATGTCTGTCATTTTGTATATATTGTTTTAAAAGTATAATTCTTTCAATTATTTTGTTGTGATTAAATGCCCATTTATAGTTGTTTAATTTTCTTATATCAATCCATTTAATCTCTTCAACTTCATTATCTTCACCTCCAGTAGGTTGGACTTGAGAAAGTAATTTATAAGGTACTAAAGCCGTATATATAAGAGTAATGTTTTGCTTATTGGCCTTTGGACTTGTTTCAACCTCTACAAATTTAGGAACTTCAGGAGTAATTACATATCCTGTTTCTTCCATAATTTCTCTGCAAACGGCATCTTCTCCAGTTTCATCAAAGTCTATATAACCACAAGGACAATTCCAATATCCTTGAAAATCAGGAGTTCCAGTACCACGTTTATTTGCTAAAACACATAAGTTTCCAAATTTATCTCTAGAAAATAGAAACATAGCAACTGCACAAGACCTCGAAATCCAGTATTTTTGATTATCTTCTTTTGAAGTTACTTGAAAATTTTTCATTATTTGCAATTTTTATTATTTTGTGCCCCCGTGAGGATTCGAACCTCATTAGTCTGAGACGCGAAATTTACAGTTTCGTGCAGATCTCCAACTCTGCTGCGTGGGCATACCTTTTTTAATTCCAGTTGCCTCTAATATGAGTTTCTTTAAGAGGCGGAATTAGTAAATAAAATCCATATTTTAAAAGTCTAATATCCCAAGGATATAAAGAAATTACAAACGTATCTTTACGCTCTGTTGATTTAAAGTACCAACGTAATCCCTCTCTATGACTATAAACAACATGTTGAATAAAATTTTTCATAATTTTTAAATAAAGAAAGAATATTTTCTCTACCTACAGGATTTGCAGATTGACTTGCAAATAATGGAAGTTTCTTTCCTTCATCAATACAACGATTTACAATATATTTAGCTATATCGTAACCACTTTCTTCTTCCCCTAAATCGTGATCAAGACAAATTGCATCAGGCCAGTCTTTTTCAAGAAATTGTATTGCTTCTTGATAAGTTTGCGCCCATATTACAAAACAGTTTCGACCGATAGGACTAAAATTTAACCAATCATTCTCAAGAGGATTACGAGCATCGTCCACCCAAAGTAATGTTTTCATTTTTATTAATCCGCTAAGTTCATTGCTTTTACAATTGCCGCTCCTAAGCATTCCCGATAATTATGGTATCTTTCAGAAGAAGCATAACACGGCTCTGTATCTCGCCTATTAATTCTATAAATAGAGTATGCATATCCATTAGGATGCCATCCGATTTCTACATGTAAAGACTCTTTATCTCTTAGTTCATCCAGAATATCATGTAAACCTGTATTTTTCATAATTATATAAGATTTAATGCTCTTATAATTCCAGCTTCTAAACAATCTAGATAACTAGTATATACTTCAGAGAAAGTATCATATGGTTCATCCTCTTGAGAATCAATTTTATAAATAACAAACATCCAACCATGAGGATACCATTGTATCTCTACATGTAGGAATTTTTTCTCCCGCAGCCAATCCAAAATATCATATAAACTAGAAGAGTTATTATATAATGGAATCTTTTTATTAGCTAACTTTTTAATTTGGTCATTAATCATTTTATAATTCTTTAGTATTTCCACAACTAATACACTTACTGTATGTAGTACAAGCTAAGTTTGACATTCCAACAGAAAGTAAAGTTGAAAAGATTCTAGCTACACCAGAAGCTCCATATGCATCCTCCGTCCAAATTATATGAACTGTTTCTTTGTCACATTCTGGGCAATATGTTTTAATAGTCTTCATTTAGATTACAATGACATTTAGGATTATGAACAACTGCTACACCATGACCTTTAGTAAAACTAATATAATCATGTCCTTCAAACTTAAATTTATGTGCAGTACCAATATAGTATCCATCTTCAGATCTTATAGTTTCTGACTTAGGATCAATTACAGCATTACAACTAACTGTAATTAAACAAATTAGACAAAGTAAAAATTTCATATTTTTATTTCTTAAACCAGTTAATTATTTTATCAACTGAATCTTTAACTACATTTCGATAAAAACATAAATTAAAAAGTTTGAAACACTCTTTAAAGGTATTAGGATTTGAAGGATATCTGTACCAAAGTTCAGGTTTACTTGCATTTTCTATAGTTATATCAAGTTTAGCATTGCATCTAATAGATTCTGTATTAACTTCTTTTAAAAACTTATAGAAAATTTGTTTATCTTCTGTAGAACCAAAAGTATTAAGATGATCTATAAAAGCGCCTACTTTGACAAGTCTTATCTTAAGACTTTCATAATACATAACTGTTATTAGTTCATATAAAGCTATGAATATTATAATAAATACAATTAACATTATTGTAAGGATTTAATAATTTCTACTGCAACTTTGCCATCATATCTTCCTTTATATTCTTCTGAAAGATATTTCATAATTTTTGACATATTGTTACCTGCAGTTAATTGTGAACCAATAAGTGCAGTTAATTCCTCCTTAGTAAGAGGTTGAGGTAAATAACTCTCAAGGAAAGCATTTTCTTCGTTTAGGGTATTAAGTTGATCAACTCTATCCACCGAACATTCACTAATAGTCTGTTTATTATCTTTATACATTTTCTGTATAACATCCATAACCTGACTACAAGAAGGATCTTTACTAATCTGTTCACACTCTCCAATGATAGTATTTAACAAATTATAAATTACCTTATTATCTCGCTTAATCTGCTTAAGCTCTTTTAATTTCTTTAATGTCACCATATTTTTTAATTCTTGCAATATTATTAATTCCAGCCATATGATGGTTACAACAATCCACTGAAAATTTTTCAGTAATACCTTCTATGTAATAACTCCATGCAGGACCAATTACAATAGCATTTCTATTACTTTGATCAACAAATATAAATATTTGAGCATCTGTAAATGCTTGTCCATCTAATCTACAGGTTGTATCAGAAAAAGTTTGAGTAAAGGAAATAACGCTGTCATATTGAAACGATGCCCATTTATATTCTTCTAATAGTTCTTTACAAAATTCTTTAAAAGTCATTATTTCATTAACTTACTGCCCCTTGGAGCACATTTTTCACAATAAGGACATATCCACCCTGTACTTAAATATTTAGCAGGTTTTCCACAACTTATACATGTATGATAAGAAATATCTTCATACTTATTAATTATAGTCTGTATTTCTTCTGGAGCTCCTGCATCATACCAACGAAGAGAACCGTACTTCTCTTTAATCTGCATAATTCTATAATTATATAAATAATTATGCTTTTTAAGAGCTTGTTTTATTTCTTTACACATTTGAATGCCAAATGCTTTTCTCCAACCAATTGGCATACTATTAAGTTCTGTATAAGTTGGAATAAAACAAATTTTAGGAATTATATTTTCGTAAATATAGTTTAGAATAGTATAGATCTTGACACTTTTGGTATCAGCTACAAATTCTAACTTCTTATAACTAAATCCATAATTAATATTAGTAACTTCCTTTTTATGTATATGATAATATAAAACAGGTATATTATTGAAGGTTGATTTACTTACAGTAATTCCTGAAATCTTAAAATTATCACCCACATACTTTTGTATATTAAAATCATAAGGTTCTTTCAATATATCACTATAAAATCTTAAAATAGTATTATTACGTATAAGCCTTGCTTTAAAATTGTATTTATCCTTGAAGATTACTTGCTTTGTAATAGTAGTACATTCTTGAGGATCTTTATAAAACTTATAAGCTAAACTGATATCATAATAAGACTTACTATAGTATTTGTATACTAAATTAGACATCCATCTTATATAAACTGTATTTTCATCTGAAAATCTATTTCTTGGATATAAGAATGGGAATCTTATACACAAATATATTGCATTAAAAATTTTAGATAAGGATTTCATGTTTTTAAAATTTATTAGAGTGGGTAATTACTTTTTATAACGATACTTTCTAGTACTATTTTTATTTCTGGAGCCAAAATGTTCTGTCATAGCATGATGATTAGGACATAAAACCTGAAGATTTTGCTCTTTATTATTAGTTGCATCTCCATCTATATGATGAATTTGCAAAATAGATAATCCAGTATAAGGATTAATAAAATTGCATCCACACCCTGGAATTTCACAAGTATAATTAGTCTTATCTAATAAATATTTTCTTATATGATTTGAAAGACCATCTGTACCAGACATTCCTGTTTCTTTCCCGTCTTTCCACCTTTGAATATACTCCTTATATTTAAATTCAACTTGACAAATAATACTACAATATTTATTTCTTGCAAAAATTTCCTTTCCACAATTTAAGCATTTACTAGTTGCATTTTTGACATATTTACCACTAGTTATAGCACCTCTTTTTATATTTGTATAACTAGTTGCACAAGAGTGAGAACAGAAGTTATTTTCTCTTTGATTTCAAGGAATAGGTTTTTTACATTTTTTACACAATTTAGGATTTTTTACATAATCTGTTTTAGTAAATCGTGTAAAAACAGGAATTTTTAGTCCTTCCTTAACTCCTCAAACTCTTAAATATTTTCTATTATAAGTATTATCGTGAATTTCTAATTTTTTACAAATTTCATATAAACTTTTACTACTAATTCACGCAAGTTTAATTTGTCTATCTGAAAGTTCTTTAATAGTTTTCATCAATATTCATTATTCACTTTAGAGCGTCGTAAGAGATTCAAACTCTCCCCTTTAGATTGGAAGTCTAATATGCTATCACTAACACCAACGACGCAAACCATTAATATTTATTCTAGCATCATTTCTCTAACTCTTTGTTGATATACAGAAATAATATAAGAAATTTCTCTTCTATGAGGACTATGCCCCCAACGAGTAGCTTTATCTAATTTAAAGATAATATTCCACTTTACCTTTTCGCTCCAATTCAAAACACATTTCTTTGAATTTCAGTTTGAATAGATTCAGCACAAGCTTCTAATTTCTTTAAATCATTATTACATATTGATAACCAAAGTTTTCTTTCTTCTGTCATTCAGAACTAAGTTTTACTTTTCGCAAAGCAATTTCTTGACAATCCTGAATAAACATTGCAATTTTATCCTTATATTCCCATTCCCAAATATAATCTAAACGATCTATTTTAAAAAACAAGTAAGCCATTACTTCCTCACTCCATGCTTTAAACGCAACATATTGAGAAAGTTTTTGAACAGATTCTGCACATTTTCTTAGTTTACGTAATTCATTTTCATACATAGACCTGTACAGCTTTTCAATTTTGTTCATTTTAGTATTTTTATTTTAAGAATTATATAGATTATTCCAGTTATCATTAACGATTCAAATAAATATCCAAGAGAAATTAAACTACCTAAAGCCGCTAATACCCAAACTAATACAGCTGTAGTTAAATGCCGAATATCATTAATTCCATTCTTAAATATTATACCTGCGCCAATAAAACCAACACCAGAAGCAATTTGTGCAGCAACTCTAGACGGATCTCCACCTATTTTAATTGAGATATATGTAAAAACAAAAGAACCTAACATAATTAATATACAGGTTCTAATTCCAATTATTTTAGATTTAAATTGTCGTTCATATCCTATAAGAGCTCCACATACCAAAACTGCAATTAGACCTGTAATAAAAGTGAACATTAGACTTCTATATTTTTAAATATATTGTACAACGATAAGAAAAAAGTATAGAATATAAATAGTATATTCATTCCAGGAATAAAAAGGAATAAACAAAGACTACTATCACCATCACTATCCCTAAACTTATCGTTCCAATATTCAAATATTTTTCCAATAGTAATTCTTTCTTTATGACTTACTTTATAAGCAAAAATAAAGAGAAAAGCGTTAATAAATACAGGAATAATATAACATAAAATAATAACAAAAAGAGTATACATACTATCGAATTTTTATATTGCTCATTAAGTTTATAAAAAATATAATAAACCCTGCTAATAATATAAAAATATTAGCGAGAGGAACCCAAGTAAAAATTACTAAAGGATTTCCATCAGCTGCATCATAATATTCATACATATCTCCTATTGTTTTCCCACAATCAGTGCGCTTCTTCCAAAAATATAATCCAATGATATGAATTAAAAATATAGGAAGTAAATAAAATAAAATAAAAATAATAGTTATCATTATTTATATTGTTTTATGTTTTCTATATATGTTTTCTGTTCTTCACCTGTAGGACCAATCATTAAGTTAAACTTTGTTGTTGCACATGAGCTTAACAATGTTAATATCAAAATTAGGATTATTTTCTTTATATTTTTCATTTTCAAATCCAAAATCGTTAAGTTTTTCAACCATTTTTCTAAAAATAGTTATATCGGTAATTCTTGATTCAATAATTTCAAATTGTTCTGTATCAAAAATACCATATACTCGCATATAATCCTCACGATCTTTTGCTCTACAGTAAAATATAATTGCAGTTTCATCGTGATTATAGTCAACTGGACTTACAATTATTTTCACTTGTAATCCTAATTAAATTAATACAATTTCTAACACCTTATTTAAAGTATCTATATCAATATCAAGATAAGCTGTTAATATTTCTTCTCTAACCTGTTGTTCTCATCAACTATCGATAAGATCAGATCATCCGTTTTGTTCTAAAAGTAACAAAATATCTTTTACTCTACTTTCCATCTAATAGTATTTATAAAAACTTGTGTAACTAAATCAAGATTCATCATAATTTGTTCATGTACATCTAATTTAATTTCTCGTTTAGTTACAGGCCATCCTTTAACAATCATTTCATATTCACATCGAGACCAGAATTGATATAAAGATTTACTTTTAACAAATTCTTTAATATCCTCAAAAGATTTAAATTTAGATTTATCTTTCTCTCCTTCCCATTCTCTTACAAAATATGGAATAACATTATATTCTTCTATTGTTTGTGTATTAAAATTCCATATAAGTACGTTAAATATATTTCTCATAACTTTAAAATTTTGTGTAGCGAGTCTCGGATTTGAACCGAGGTCTAGAGCTTATGAAACTCTCGAGGTAACCATCTTCTCCAACTCGCTTAGAGGTAGAAGCAGGACTCAAACCTGCGATCGTGGTGTTGCAGACCACTGCCTTATCAACTTGGCTATTCTACCAATCGTATTCTATAGATATTATTCATATCATATTGTATAGTTAAGTCATCTACAATTTTTTTTGCTTCCATAAGACCCATAGTCATCTTATAATCAAGATTTTTAATAAAAATCCTATCTTTTATTTCTTTAACTTTTATCAATTTCCAATTCGGAGGAAATTTTAAAAGAATAAAAAATAGACTTCTTGTAAGATAATTTATTACTACATGTGGAGTAGATACATCTCCTCCACTATATAGTGGAATAGTTTTAACTAAAAATTTTGGAGGTATAATCATAATTTTTTGATTTAAGGGATGCATATAGGATTCGAACCTATGACTTCTAGCACTCCTTGCCAGAGCTCTACCACTGAGCTAATACATCCATTAATAAAAACAAGTACTAAGCATATCTATTATTAAGATTTACAGGCAGTGCACGTGTTACCAAACTTAATAAGGAAGACGATAGTGCGGAACTGAAATGAGTCGAACATTTACCTCTGGATTTTCAGTCCAGCGAGCGCACCTAGCACACCGCAGTTCCAAAAATCCTAGTATTTCTACTAGGATTAGATTCATAGCAGGGCTCTTCAGCCCCGAAAACTTTTTTCTTTAACGTCTGATTTATAAGCTCTTAACAGATTACAGTACTCTTTCTGTATAGAATCCTAATCTACAGAAGATTGTGGACCGTAGGGTAATCGAAACCCTGTTTTCTGGTTGCAAACCAGATGTAATAGCCACTATACTAACAGCCCTAATTATATATAAGCACACTCTTAAGGATTCGAACCCCAAAGAACAGTTTTGGAGACTGTCATGTTACCAGTTACATCAAGAGTGCTTATTTAAACAAATAAATTCGATAGTCTAATTTAATATAACGTACTCTAATATCATCTTTTCGTTCTAAAGGAGTACATGCAATATCGACACAACATGTCTTACCATTTATTCTATTATACTCACGAAATATACAAGATTTACCTTTAATAACACTCATAGAACACGATGATTCTCCTTGTATACCTAGAATAACCTGATGTAATCGATATCTATAACCAAATAATAGAATTATTTGAGAAACTCTATGTTTTGCTGACATAAACTCTATGATCTATTTTAATATACCTAACTCGAAGACCATCTGCTCTATCTACACATTTAAAATCACTACAAGCCTTTCCTGTAAAAGCACATGGCTTTCCAACAGAAGATTCATAACAAAATCTTTTTATAGGTGTTCCTTCAGGTACACATTGAATAATTAAAGTTTTATATCTAATTATTTTCCAATATTTTAATACAATATCTCTACTCATCTAGTCTAATTCTATATATGATTCTTATATACCAGAAATTTTCTTCTTTAGATTTTATACAAACTAAGCCACATCTACGACCAATCTTATATAAATTACATCCAATATTCTTCTTATTATCAAAACAATAGAAATGTTTTTTACTTCGAATAGCCTGGAATATATAGTTATTTATATATTTAAATAGTTGATTTAACTTGATTTTGTTAAGTTCTGTAAGATCTTCTACTGTTTTCATATATTTATTGCGGAGGATGAGGGACTCGAACCCCCACGCCGTTTTAAGCGACCTACACTTTTCAAGAGTGCTGCCATTAGTCCAACTTGGCTCAATCCTCCGTATTTTAACACAAAAAGTTAATAAATTTGTAGCAAATTATTTATCATCTAGTATAATTCTATATTTGATTTTTATATACCAGAAATATTGTTTTCCTTGTACACATGCTCTATAACAAAATGGCTTATTAAAACTAGTACGATACATAAAACCACACTGGTTAATATTACTAGATCCACCCTGACAAAATCCTGCATTTCTATTTTTAATAACTTGATATATATTATAAGTTGGATGTTTGAATAACTTATTTAGTTTAAGTTTTCTAAGTTCTGCATAAGTATTTATCTGTTGCATAAGTTTAATATTAGCTGGAACGGTGGGGCTCGAACCCACGTAACCCAAATTAACAGTTTGGTGCTTCAACCACTCAGCCACATTCCAATTATATTTTATATTCTATCATAAGAAGCTTCTAAGAATACACGATAAGAAACTCTCCAAAAATAATATTTAAGACAACTTTTATTGAAAGCAGGTAAAAACAAAATACAATAATTGGTTGACTTATAGCATTGATTATTACTACAATAGTTTCGTTTTAGAGATCTAACTGCTTGTATACAACACTTTATTTCAGGAAAATATTTAATCTGCATAGATCCTATATTTAATCATATTATAACGTCTGTTACTACATCCTCCAAATTTCTCATTAAAAATCTCACATCCATTTGAATTATGATGATATTCAAATCCATAACATTTTTATTAGGGGTAATATGACATAAATAACCTCTTCTTATAGATTGTATATACTTATTTTCAAAACGTTTTATCATTTGTAATTCTGACTTAAAAATTGTGTGAGCCTACAGGGACTCGAACCCTGATAACTACATTAAAAGTGTAGGATATTAACCGATTATATTATAAGCTCTGCCTAAGGATTACACTCCTCTTTATAATTATTCATCTATAAAAATTCTATGTAAAAGTCTAATATGTATAAAGTTTTTATGTTCTTTGTTCCCTGAAGCTGTACATTTTAAATTTTCACGTTCTTCAAAAGAGAGATTTGCTTTAACAAAACATACATATTCTGTTTTATCTCCTAAACAAGAATATCCACATCTTTTTTTGTTTACAAGGATATTCCTCTTCAAGACTAACAGTTACTGTTTGTAAATATTTTCCTGGTATAAATTTCCAAATCTTATATTCTTTCATAATTTTCTCTTTTAGTACCTACAGAAGGACTTGAATCTTCAACCGCTTCCTTATCAGAGAAGTACGCTAACCAATTGCGCCATGTAGGTATTTAGTAGAAGTTATTATTATTTTAACTAATCTACTATATCGTAAGTATTCTTCTATCTCTCTAGGAAGCTGGATCTACCTAATTTCGAGAGAAATACTTCTTAATTCTTATAGTTTGGGGTTTATAAGATAAGGTCTAATCATTTGTCCAGATTCGTATGTTTAAAGAATACTTTTAGGTGTCCGAGGAGATTCAAACTCCCGATCTCAAGTGCCACAAACTTGCGCTTTAATCAACTAAGCTACGGACAACATATAGATTAATGTTCCCATGGATGTTTTTTATCAAAAAATCCAGTTTCTTTAATGTAACTACCTATAAATAGGCCAATTATTATAGGAACATAAAATCCTGCAAATACTATGTACCATTTATCTCCAACAGTCCATGGTTCTCCATCATCTGTTCCAATAACAATAAACGCACAAAGTAACCAATAAATAAATATCCAAAACATCATTAGAATCCAATTTTACGTCTAGTCTTATGTTCATAAGACTGAACATCAAGATTATAAATATCTGCAAGAGTCATGCCCTTACTTGCTTCAGGTTTGCCTAATTCTTTAAGTATTCTATTAGTCTTTTCTAAAGAGAGTTCGTCAAACTTATATTTTGCAGCAAGTCGACCTTTTCGCATCAATACTTTATCAATACTTGTATCAGGACTATTAAATGTAGCAATAAACTTAATATTTAAAATATCCGAATACAGGCCATCAGTCATATTAAGAATATTACTAATACCATTTGTAAATACATTTTCAGAACGATCTTTAAGAAGCTGTTCACAATCCTCAAGAATAATTACTGAATTCTTATGATCAAGAATAAAGTTTAAGAATACAGGATCAGACAAACTATTCATCATCGAGTTATTAATAATAATAAATTGCTTATCAAAATTATTAACTAAATGACGAATCATATAAGTCTTACCAGTGCCTTGAGTTCCATGAAGAATAACTAAACCAGATTTTGGGCTATTTAAAAAGTCAGAGATATCTTTATAAACAGGCTTGAAATCATCATTATAGTGTTTATCAAGGTCAACATTAACATCTCTAATCTTACATTCAGTTAAACCATAATCCTGACCATCAAAAGTAATTAAGTTAACTTTTGTTGTAGAAACTACTTTTTCTGAACATTCTTCAAATAAAGATTTAATATCCTCTATAAAGTTACCTATAAGAGCTTTATCACAAAAATAAATTAACATTCTAGAAGAATAATAATTCAAAGCGCATCTATACTCTTCACAAATTCCACTAAATTGTAAGGCAGTAGGTTGACTTACATAAAATGGACGATCCAATTCTTCAAGTACCTCTTCAGAAACTTCAGGTTTGACTCCAATTACATTATCTTCCCATATACAAAAGTTAGTAAACTTTTCTTTAAACTTCTTTAAGAACTTATTTTCATTTAACTTCTTTTGTTCAAGGTTACAGATTACTGATACACAATTTGGATATTGTTTATATTTATCTACTAACCAAAGTGTTGGAAGAAAGTTTCCAGAATTTTTGTTTACATGATCTAGTGTTATCATCTTATACATATTAGTTATTAGTAGAGAGTGAGAGAGTCGAACTCTCGATCTCCTGAATGTAAATCAGGTGCTGTGAACCACTTGGCTAACTCTCTATTTACTATTTACATAAATTCTGTATTTAATTTGAGTCTGTATTATATAATTACTATACTCTGAGTAATTCTCACAAATAAAACAACACCTTATTTTTGCTGGGTTATCTCCTCGAGATTGACATATGCAATAATTGCCAAATTGATCAGGAGCTAAACAAGACTCACTATCTGAAGGAGTAGTTTGAATTATATAACCTTCTACAATTTGAATACAGAACGGATTGGGATCTTTAATAAAATCTTCCATAAATATAATAATTTTTGTACGGGAGACACGACTCGAACGTGCAACTTCGTGGTCCCAAACCACGGGCTCTACCAATTGAACTACTCCCGTAAAAACTATCCTTTATTCAAGGATAGCAGTTAATTTTGCAAGAACACTTTCGTTCTTTTTGCAGATTGTCTCAAGTGCTTCTTTCTCAGTTTGAGCAGCTTTAATTTCCTCTTCTTTAGCAGCAATACCTTCTTTTGCCTGAGTATTAACTGCATTAAGTCCATCAATTGCTGTTTTAAAAGCATTTAAAACATTGTCTACTTTCTTCGACAGATCTGTAGATGTTGTACCTTTTGAATTAAACATGTTTAATAATTTTAAAAGTTAATATTGTGAGAGAGTATTTACATACCCCCCCCCAATAATAGAGGCCCCTAACGGTTACGATCCGTTCTCCTCAGGTTACAAAACTGACATTTTTCCAAATAAACTAAGGGGCCATTAAAATAAAGTTCTTAATCGTGCTTACAGCAAACGTCTTTACACACGAATAACAAGCTCTCCCAAATAGGGTATATTTGCAGCTAATAATTAAGAACTTCACGGTCTCAACGAGAATCGAACTCGTGTCTCCAGCGTGACAAGCTGGAAGGATAACCACTACCCTATAAGACCATTATTTATAAAGTTATTCTATATATAACTCGTATATATACTCTACTTGGACAAGGATAAAAAGAACAATCTGAACTATATTGAAAACAACAAGGTAATCGCTTCTTAGAGAAACAAATATTCCCTTCCTTACATACTTGTATATATTTTTTCTTACTAAGAAGATAAATCTTTTTAATTCAAACATTAAAAAATCTTGAATAATTAATTTTCTAATAGAAGTCTATAATTGCGAATAATTAAATTTCTGAAAAAGGTTGGACCCCATACCCAGTTTTGAGTATTTGTAAGATAAACTACATCTTTAGGTTCAGACTTTAAAGTATGAACTTGATCTGCATATTTTAGCATTTCGCTATCTACAAAAGGATACACTGTTCTATTATCTTTCAAAACTTCTTTACTTGCGATTACTATTTTATCTCCTTTTAATAATTGATGCTTAGCAAAATATCTTATATATCTCATATATTTAAAGTTAATCCCACCACTCTAACATATAATTATATCTAATTTTATTATATAAGTAAAGTGCTTTTTGCTGTCTTAATAATTCTCTTCGATATACTTGAAGTCCATCATATCGGTCAAAATATTCAATTCTGAATCGAGATGCATTATTAATATTTACATATTTAATAAGTTTGAACTGAGGTTTACTCATTTCCATTTTAACAACTTCTAGAGCAGAATCTTCTTCTTGAATAATATCAATAAGTTTAATACATATAGATATCCAACGAATATCGTTAGTGTGATCTGTATGAGATTCATCTTTAAAAGATTTAAGCATTAACTGTAACTTAAACTTTTCTAAATCAAGAAGATACCCATAATCAAATTGATAATCTGCTGATAATATTTTTCTATAAATATAGAGATTTCTAAAGAAGTTCCTAATTTTATACCACCACTCTTTCATATATTTAAAATTTAGTTGCCCCACCAGGGTACGATCCTGGAACTTTGCCTCCAAAGGGCAACGTCTTAGCCTATTAAACGACAGGGCAATCAGTCTGATTTCATCAGAAAAGTGTACAAATATAAGGACAAAAGTTAATATATCCAAATATTTATACACTTATTTTTAAAAAATTATTACAATAAAATTCTATAGTTACGAATAATTAGCTTATGAACAAAAAGACTTGAGTATGTATACCAGTTATGTTTAATTTCAAAGCGTAAGTCTTTTTTACTACTCCAACCTATAATATTAGAAACTGTCAAGAATTTATTACAGTCTTCAGTCATTGCTGGAATAAATTTGGGACCTATAGGAACATTTAAACCTGTAAGTTCTTCAACGGCATTTTTATCATACCAGTCTTTAGATTTTACTAATACTTTATTATTTTCCTTTAATTGATTTCAGTATTCTCGATTAGAATGCAATTTTTTCATTATAATAATCAATATTATGCTCAGAATTGATTTCTACTTTTTCACTACCGACGTAGACAACAAATGTAGTTCCTTCTTCTATAGCTTTATTATAAATTTCAGAAAGTTCCTTTTTATTCTTAATACTACAGATATGATTATCTTCAGTATCATAGACTTCGTAGTCTATAGAAAATACTCCAAAGAGATCGCTTCCTATAAAACGCCCAAGAAATTCTTCAGCTTCATAGAAAACAGTTTCTGCAGAACTTTCTTCCTCATCAGTTTCTGCAAGAGCGGCTCGCATTGTTTCCGTATTATGTTCCTTTCGAGATATGTGAACAATACACTTATCTAATTCAGGGAATTTCACCGTTACAATATAAAATTCCTCCTTTTCTTCTTCATTAATATTTTTAAAGAACTTCTGTTCTATTTCAAAATCTGCAGGGTTTTCGATAAGAGGATTTTCATCATCGTGCATCCAAGTAAGTCCTTGTTCAGAATGAAGTTTGTTAATTACTGCCGTTACCTGTTCCTGAGTTTTACAGTGAATTACGTCAAAATACTGTACTATCATAGTTGTTTTAAAATAATTTACATTTTATTTATTCTTTGGTTTCGATATCTATCTACTTACAACACCACCACGTGAAGGTAGAATAAAGGTGTCATAGGAGAGCATATGCTCTCCATAGCACTTAGTCTTGCATTTCAATAAGTTCATCTACTTTCTTCTCAACGCGATCAATACCAGTAATTTCGCGAATTGATTCAGCAAATTTAACTTCAGGAGTTTCAGTCATATCTTTCTTCTGAGCAAGACCTACTTGACGCAGATAAGATTCAACTGCTACTTTAATATACTGAGGTAATACAACCTTAGTATCATCCATAAAGATCATGTCACTCTTCACAGATTCTACAATCTCAGCCATAAATGCAGGAGCAATATTCGAATCTCGAATCTGCTTACATACTGCAGAGAAATCTCCCTGAAGAGTATAATCTCCTACAAAAGAACGCTCAATGAACTCTTTAGCAGTAGCTTCATCTAAAGCACCTAAAGAGATAACTTTGCCAATACGCTTACCACGCAGGAAAGTAGGCTCAATAAGTTCAAGATGATTAGTAGTAAACAGAGTAATTACATTCATACCCTTAGTATCACCACCATCAAGAGTATTAAGAATATCCTGCATAGCAGCATCTCGTTTACCACGAGTTACCTGATCGATATCCTCAACAAAGATAACAACTCCATGCCCAGTTCCGTCGATTACTTTACAAAGACGAATAGTCTCAGCAAGTAATGTAGGATCTTTCAGATATACGCTTACCCAATTATTCTGAATAGCTTCCTGAATAAGCTTAAAGGCAAGCAGAGTTTTGCCAGTTCCATAAGGACCTTCAAACAGTGCACCATACTTCAGAGGAATTCCTCGTTCAGTACACTTCTCAGGATACTTGATACGAGATTTAAGAGGACGTAATCCGAGAGCTGTATCTTCAGAAAGAACCATCATTTCACGGTCAATATTTGACAGATCCATGACAAGAGGATTGTTGAGATTAGAGATCTCTAATGCCTGACTCTTATAAATAGAATCAGTTGCAAGAAGTTCTTTTGTCCGATCGATAATGTCGTCCATCAGAGTAGTAAACCTGAACTGACACTTACCCTTGATATAGAGATGGTGATCGTTACCATTGTAAGAGATAGAAATAACACTTCCTTCTCCTAAATCCGCAAGTTCAATATCTCCATACGGAACTTTAACACGACGTCCATCAGCAAGGATAACTTCAATAGTATTAACAGTATCATCACCTCCTGAAGGGTTATCGTTTTTAGCTGCTGATACAATTCCAAAAACTTCTTGGATTGCACGATTCAGCTGATAAACTCCATCATTCATAAAACACAAGATCTTATGATTGAATGTACCCATACGCTTCGACTGCTTAATCTCGTTTTCAACAAAATTTAAAGCATCTGAATAACGCATGCGAGGATCAGACATTACCTGAATAAATTTCTCTTTTTGCTCCTGCTCATACTTAGAAACAGTACTTCGCATTACGCTTTTAACTCCTACAGGATTTCCCATTTTTAATTTTATTTATATTTTTTATTACAGTTTGACAATATTCTTTAGTTGTAGTTAAACAACCAAATGTAACAAAATGTTCTTCTTTTGTTATAGTAAGAGATTTTTCCTCAATTTTTTCTCTTGAGAAAGGACTATCGTATAATCTTTTCAATAAAGAATACTTTACAGCAGTGTTCTTACAGAAAATTGTATCTTTTTCTTCAATATAGATTACAGGATACCCTTCAACTTCTCCTACAATATGTTCTTTAAGATCCATATTTTTATTAGAAGTCTACATAATAATCGACTAAATCATCCATAAAGTAGGATGCAGGACAATTGGTTATTTCTGCCAATATTTCATACTGTTCAGGAGTATAGTCAGTTACTCCTAAGATTTGTCTAGCTTGTTCAGGAGTGATGTCTAAGCTAGTAGATTTAGTGTGATTTTCGAAAATTATAAGTTTATAATGCATAGTGTGTAAAAAATTAAACGTCCGTATCTTGAATGACAAGAGTTTATCATTGCTTTTTATCTCCATATCTTAAATATGTGTAAACTACTAAAAATATAACGATAATAGTTAGACATAGAAATGAAGATATGAATACTATATTTGTTAATGAAAATTCAAATAATATAACTGATGTAGCTTACAAAGACATAATATATTATCAGTCTATGATAGATACAAAACTTAAATGTTAGTGAGAGTATAAGTAATCCAATTGCAATTAAAAGATCAGTAATTGAACTGACCAACCCAATCAACAAAGAACTAACTACAAAATATTCAGCTAGTAACAATATTAAAATCTTAATTGCAAGAAGTACAGGAGCTAACCTAATAAAAATTATGCTAAGTTTTCTTAACATTATAATTTCTTAATAATACTTAAAACTAATCCAATCTTAAAACAAAGACTTGGAGAAATAGTATAAATAATTGTTTCTGTAGGAAATACATTAGGAATAATTGCACTCCAAGAAAAATAAAGAATTAATGCTATAATTACAGCACGCAATACAATCCAAAATAGTACAACTATTATAGAATATATAGTGTAATCAGAAGTTTTCATTATAATATAATATTAAGTAATAAAATTACTATAAATAACATAATAAAATATGCAATTAAAGTAAATATCCGAGAAAGACATCCATATTTTGTACAAATGTCATAAGAAGTTAACTTATCCATATACGATATTTTATATGATAGATAGTATCACATGGCTCTAAATACCTTCCGCTAAAAAGATTTAATTTTTGTAATTCTCTAAAAGTAAAATTACACTCAATAACAAGATGAAGTAATAAATCTTTAGTAATTCTCCAATTTAAACTAGAAGTATGAGCTAAAACAACGGTTCTATCCTCATCCACACCTAATATTAAGCATATCTTATTTTTCGCATACTGTAATCCACGTGCATATTTAATCTGTACTATTTTATCCATATACGATATTTTGTAATCTCATATTCATCCCCTGCAACAAGTACTCTTCCATATCTTAAATGATTTTTCTCTAGGTTAACAAAATCCTTAAATTCTGGAAGCCACTCATCAAATTCCCAAGACAAAAATTTATTACTTCCAACTATAAGTTTACTTGAAGGTGCAGAAGGATTATTGTAAGTTCCTACGACCTCACAAATTCTAAATAACAATCGTTCATCATGGAGAGAATCTATAATTTGAACTATCTTACCCATATTCTATAAACTATTTGTATACACATATCACTATGTACTATTACATGCCCATATTGATAACTCATAGAATATGGAATAAAATCTTCTTTATGTATAGGTAACCATTTTTTAAATTCCCAAGCTAAACGTTGATTACTTCCTAATACACTTAGAAAACCTTCTCTAGAATTATATACTCCAACTTCTAAAGCTATTCTATATTGTTTTAGATTGTATAGATGTGAGTTATGATATTGAAATATCTTTAATTTACTACTCATAAATTTCAATTTTAAAAAATACTCAGCCACCTAAGTAGCTGAGTATTAAATAGTGGAGCTGACGCGCTATTTTTATTTTGTTACATTTTAGTTCCACAATTGAATAATTTTTATTATATTTGTAATAAAAAATTTAATTATAAAATAACAAAAATTATGGCAAAAACTGAGAAAAAATGTAATTATTGTGGAAAAGTCTTTTTAGCAGAAAATAAAGAAATAAACAGAGGAAATGCTAAATATTGTTCATTATCTTGTGCTGCAAAAGCAGAAAAAACAAAACAATTTGAACTTATTTGTAAACATTGTGGTAAACTCTTTATTGGATATCATGCTACAGCTAAATATTGTTCGTTGTCTTGTAAACAAAAACATTATAGAGCTCAACAAAAGGTTGACAACACAAAAGATATGAAATATTATTACAAAATATTTGAATATATTCCTTGTGAATTATGCGGTTGAAATAAAGGTCCAAGAGATATACATCATATTATAGAAGTTTCTCAAGGAGGTAAAAATGAAATTTCAAACCTTATTTCTTTATGTCCTAATTGTCATAGACTAATCCATCGGAACCTTATTTCTAAGGACAGCTTAATTGATGCTGTTAAAAATAGGACTATATCATCATCCAGTGAAAACACTGGAGCAGGACGCTAAATCTGGTTATTAAGGGAACCCATTTTCCCTCCAGTAGTCTCTGAACTTTCTATAGAATGGTCTATAGCTTAGCTGCTGATTAGCATATCATTTCTGACTTAGCCTTCCAGCAATTCATCCTGTTTAATCGATGGAATTACTTCCAAAGCGACCCATTGAGTCGAACGCGTGTCTCCTAATTCTCCTAATATCAACTTATTACGTGTGTTAGTTTTGTTTTAATTGGAACTACCCAATAGGGGTACCCGAAGGTGACCCATCCACCAGCTCATTTTTAAGGAACGAAGCCAAACCTTGAAAGGAAGTGTTGTTCTCGCCAGTTTAAGAGTGACGAACCTCCCATTGATTTACGCAGCCATTAAAGCTACTCCTTCAATGTCGCCAAACAGCGCCGTCTCAACCTTGTTGATAATGCGCGAAAAAATGTTATTTGCGTTTATTGTTTGAATCTGTTTTACGAGTATGAATCAAACTCGACCCGATTGATATTACTTGACATTAGGATCAAATACCTAGCAGCCCCGAGCAGGGAGGAATTAACCATCACCTCCCTAGTAGGATTCTTTTTTAAACTTGTAGAACTCCAAGCTTGTAGTCTAGAGTATCCCTACTCTAATTATAATGGAGATTAGTGTGAAAACACTAACCGCGGCTATTATCTCACGATGGAGACTACATAGCATGTTCTTTATTTCTGCGGAACCTAACATGAAAAAACCGACTGAATTGCCCCGTATTCTCGATAGGCTCAAGATCCTTGTTTAATGTCTTAGGAAAGACGATAGGGATACTTCAGATACGCGTGAAGTTGCCTGAACATCGCGGAGGGCCATTTCTTGTGGGGATCTAATGGCCAATCTACCAAACTTTTAAGATTAGTTTTAACTCCCTCAGTCTTAAGTGTCACTGAGTTACATACCCTTTCATATATAGTCGAAGGAATACTGCTCGATTTCTATACCGCCGAGCAAGCAGGTATATAAAGAAATAGTCATAGGACTAAATCCTAACAGAGGCAAAAGTAAAAGCTATGACCATGACGAAATACTTCTCAAAGCTAAAAACAAAGTCATTTATATTTATACTTGAAGTATTTCACAAGTTTGTACAATAGCGGATAATGTTTAATATGCATTTGCTTTACTAGAGCAAGTGTTTGTCTATATTTGTATTATACACACATGTGTATTAACACATAATATATTCTTGTAGGATTTAGTCCTATGTAAAAGATAGAGTATACTGATGAAGATACAGTATAGCATCTATCTACCTATTAAAGAGAACTTAAGAAATCATAAGTATCTTTCAGCTCATTCGGAATTATAATCCGAAGTTTGCCAATTTTACTTATTTCCTCATTTTTCCAGGTTGTAAACTGCTTGTTCAAGAGTTCTATCTCGTTTGAATACTGCTTGAATTTAACTGCAGTTTCAGTATCAAGTTTTGCAGTTTCTTCTGCAACACGTTGATCAATGGAACCCTTAATAGCGTTGAGGCTTGCTTCAACAGCACGATGTTGTTTTTGCAACTCAAAGTAGAGTTCTTCAACTTCTTCCTGTTTTACAGATGCAATGTGACGATAAACTTTATCATCTTCTACTAATGCAGGATTTGATATTGCATCAAACAGTTTTTCACGTGCTTCATGAATAGCACCACGAGGATGAATCTGCTTACCAATAATAGCAGCTTCTGCACCAAGAGTGTAATAACGATTACGCTCTTTGATATCTAACTCTCCTAAGATATCTTCAAAAGAAGGATACTTAGGATTAGCAGGATATTCAGGAAGAGTAATACTTTCCTGCTCGCACCAATCCTTAAAAGAAAGCTCTTTTACAGTACGATGTTCAGCTTCTTTTGCCTTAATTGCCTCTCGCATATATGCAATAAATGCATTAATCTCGGCAATCTTTCTGATCTCTTCCTTTAAAGAAAGTACTTCTGCAGAATTTAATCCTTGCGAGAGAGTAATGCGGTTGTCTGCACTTAATGTTTCTACAGTTGTAGTGATAAATCGAATGTTATCAAGACGACTGTGAGCAGATGCAACATATTCTTTACCTATGTTGCAGAGATGATTTGCAGAAGTAGCAGTAATACCATCTGCTGCAAAAAAGACTTTATTCTTTTCAGTCATATGTTTAGTATTTTTCTATTTGTTTGTATAAAAGATATATAATAATTGCAATAAGAATCATAATATATCCAACACCTAACCAAATAGACGCTTTAAACATTATATCCTATTAAAACAATTATTAAAAGAAAGAGTAGCAATACAATTGCTAATAGTACTAAAATGTTGAGGGCTCTCATATTAAAGATCTTTATAATCGCAATACTTAATCTTTGTAATAATTCTCTTACCTCTGCGATTTAATAGACCACAAGGTGCTTTAAGTACAAGACCCTCAGCAATATAGTCTTTATTTTCTGCAATTAAAGACTTGAAACCTGCTTTTACAAAATCCTCAGCTTCTTTAATAGTCATATAACCTACTAAAGGAACAATTTTAAGATTAAGCTTTTTAGCAATATCTTCACATGCTTCTCGAGTTAACCAAAGAGATTCACCTGTAGATGTAAGAATTCTTACATCAAATAAAATGAAATCACAATGATCTTTAATATAGTTTCCACCTTTCTGAATCTTTAAACCATACCCTTCTCCAAAGATTTCTACTTTTTCAGGATAAACAGTTTCTCCTGTTTCTGTTTGTACTCCGAAAGCTTTATATAAGAGATCAAACTGAAACAATTCCTCCATTCGCTTATGTAAGTGAGTGGGAATGCTTGCGTTTTCAGTTTTCCCACGAATTTCAATCATTCTGAAACCTGGATGAAAACAACAAGACATATTAGTTCCATCAATCTTTTCAGTAGCTTCCCATTTGAGATCTTTAAGAACTTCAAACTCAGGCTCCGAATATTCCCCAAGAATTATCGGTTTCTTAGGTTTTGTCATATCTCTTTTGTAGAGAGTGTTGATTTTTTGATAATAACTACTCATATTTAACTTATTTCTTTTATCCCATATTTTTCAATGAACTCTATATTTCGAATACACGTTCCTTTAATAGTTGCTATATAGTGAGAAAGATTCCCAGAAGTTACTTTAGTACAAACTTCAGATATACCTATGAAATTATGATAAAACATAGTTTCTCCTTGTTCTTTCTTTATTTTACTTGCCCAATTAGATGCTAAGAAACGAATTGAATTAATCTCATGAGAACAATTACCTGTCGTTACTCTATCACATTTATTTTTGAGAACTTCAAACCAGTGAATTATATCTTCTTTTGTTATCATTTTACTAAAAATTTTGTGTCCATCCTGAGTCTCGCTCTCAGTTCCCCTGTATTACCAGGCCCTATCTAACATCTTACTTTCATCTTTCATTCGCGACCTCCAGATTATCCTCGAAGTATGTCTCCTTCATGTACTAGAACTAAATATACGGTACACTATCTTTCCAATGAAAGGTGAGACGGCGAGCTAGTTTAAATTAAAGTTATCTTACACATGAACCTTCTTAAACCTCAGCTGAACACCTAAGAGATTTAAGGAATTCACTTCCACCTTCTACCTGTCCGTGTTCAGTACAGAGCGGTACTTTCCTTCTACCTCAGATAACTTTAATATAGTGGGCCCTACCAGACTTGAACTGATAACCTACTGATTATGAGTCAGTTGCTCTAACCAATTGAGCTAAGGGCCCTAAAATAAGTACTGTTCTTCGTTTTGAGACTTAACATACTCTGATTCTCAGTTCTGATACCTCTCGGGAGCTTTAACGCGTATTAGGAAGATGAACCCTCATCGCTCGGCTTTCGCTTAGTACTTATGTGATTACATTAGAGCTAGAATTATTGCTGCAAGTATAGCTACTATTAATAATCCTACTCCTAATATTTGATTTCCATCAAAATCTTCTTCCATAACTTAATAAAGATTTAATAATAAAAAAGTTAAGGTGTGCTAGCATGGACTATTATTCAGCCTAGTACTGGGCCATGCCCTCTACACTACTATACACCAGTAGACTAACCTTCCTCCTTAACTCTACCTATTCCCACGCCTTCCAATGGGTAAACAATAACAGCCTGTACGCCTACAGGAGAATCTACACTTTACGATCATGTAGTTTAATTCAAGTTCGTAGGTATGAGCCACTCTATCTGATATTATTTAATCAACAAAATTTAACACTTGTGGAATCAAGTTTTAGGTACGAGAATCTGCGCATAATAAAACCATACAAAAGTATTATTAGAGGCTTCGTTTTTCCTAATAAATTTGTTTGAAAATAGGTAAAAATAGAGCCTACACCTCCGATCAGGGAGATGTAGGCAATGTTTATCGTCCTTTTAGAACTTCATAGTTTTAGTATGGGTTCCTTCTCTTACATATGGTTTTTCCATACGCTCGGTAGAGAAAACTGTAATGTTCTATTACAGGGACTACACCTTTGGTGAAGCAGGTAGGATTTTCTGCCTAACGGTGATAAGTACGGGGAAAGTATGCTGCATTGTGGCGAACCTTTCGGAACACCCGTACATAGACAGTTTTACCTTCATTATCCTTTACAGGATTTCCCTCCTCATCGAGAAGAACTTCTTTGAAAGCCATCGTAATAGCCTTCATGTTCATTTTTGCCATCGTTTCTTTTTATTTAATGAATGATATTTTTATTCTAATTCCTTTTCAACTAAGTAATCAAAAACTTGTTCTAACTGTTCTTTAGTTAAATCGTTACACCGACTCACTTCAACTCCAAGAATAGAAGTAAGAGTTATGTCTTTATTACTATCAAGTGCATCAAGAACATAATAGTACATCCTTTCATTTACAACTGCACCACTTGCAAGTTGTTTACCTCTAAACTTTAACATATTCTTAAACATTATACTGTTAAATTAGAACAGAAGAGAGGATTCGAACCCCTATTTTAACCTTATCGGTGTTACGTTCTACCATTGAACTACTTCTGTTTGTTGGGAGGATTGCCATAGGCTCCTCCCTAGCCTTAAAGGACTTAATTCGACATCTTATCTACAAGATCCGATACCATCTTAAGTCCCATCGCATCCATGGCAGTGCCACCACTGTTAGTGTTACCGCCTGCCATAACTACACGAGGAAGCTCGAGCTTCGACAAAGCTTCAGCTACACCGATCTTTGTCTTCATATCATACTCAGCTTTCTCTTTCGGGCTTAATCCTGCACGTACTAATGCTGCCTGACGGAATGCTTCTGCATCACCTTCAGCCTTCACCTTCTTTGCATTCTCAACTGCTTCCTTAGCAGCGAGAGCAGCTACTTCATAAGCCTGTTGAGCCTTGGTAACTTCAACAGCCTTTACTTTTTCCTGCTCCCACTTTGCAGTCATTGCAGCGGCTTTACCAAGTTCCTCTGCTTTGATTGCATCCTGCTGGGCAGCAGCCGCCTGAGCTTTTGCAGTCTGGATGTCCATGTTTGCTTTCTGCTGTTGTGCAATCTGCTTCTTAACCGTTTCAGAGTAGTCAATCTTAGAGACTGCTACCTGACCGATCTCCAATCCATAGTAGGCAAACGGCGAAGATTCGCTACGCTTATAACCTCCTGCAGAGAGAGAATCGGGGATAAGAGTTGCAATATTAACCAGCTTTTTATCTCCTGAAATTGCATCCAGAATCTCAACTCGCTTTACAGAAGTTTTGTATACACCATTATTGAGCTGGTCAGTGATATACTCAATAAGGTCGTTCTTCTTTTCAGCATAAGATTCAAATGCAGACATCAGAGGACCAGACGCATAAATAACCTTGGTAACAGTAGGCCGAACGAGGTCATTAATAAGCCTATCCATACCGTTATAATCCGTCTGAATACGTGCTAGATACTTAGGATCAGTAGGGAGTTTAACTCGAAGTGAACCATACACCATACGTTTGGATCATCTAAAATGTGACCTCACAATGGTTACAACCCTACAGCTAGGTACTGTTGCCATATATTCTTTCGAATCTTCAGACTTTGCCACCTATCTCTATTATTTTCTAGGACCTATAACACCGATCAAAGTGTTATAGGTAAAAAGTGATAAACATTCCAGCTAGATAAATTCTAATTATGAGCTTATTGCACCAGCTCTTTAACCTTCGTATCATCCGTGTGCAACCTTCGATATTACTTGTACAGGCATGTTTATCAATAAGAGCAGATATTCATTTGGCTATCAATCATATGACCTCTCATATGCAATTGACTGCTACATCAAACATTCGTAGTTACAGCTACTAATAGTTTCTATTTTCCCAAACATCATTTAATCTGTACATTGCTTGACGTCTGTTTGCTCTTATAAACTACTAAGTGTAAGTTTCCTTGCGACAACTTAATCTTTTCGTTTTTCATTGTGACTACGGTAGGCTCCGCCCCTACTCTACTGACCTTCTCGGGCCAGTCTTTTACTGCATTCGTCTCTTAGTCAACCACCTTAAACATAGATCAAGCAGCCTACTGTCACTATGCACCTTCATCTACTCATAGGCTTGATCAGAAGGATTTAAAAAATTAGAGGTACTTACGTATGCAACTTCCCTCCGCCCGATACTAGGATCTCTCATGATCGGCTAGCCGTTGCAGCCTCTGCCAAGGCATCTCTGTTTCACACAATAAATTGGCAGATCTATCGTGTTTATCAGATCGTTCAATATATCTAAATTGTATATGTGACTTTAAAAACTAGAGTTTACGACACTCTAGAAAACGATTCACTTTAAGCAATCTGAAACTTATTCATCTGGGTTTATGGAAACTATGCCCACCAGAAGTAAAATACAGACTATTTCCTGGATTGTGCGCCACTCTCGCGATATCCTTGTCTTTAATTCCCACTCAATTGCGGTTTAATCCTATTACTTAAATTATGTTAACCCTCTTAAGTCCGTAGGCTATTTTTCTTGAGCTTCAATAGCATTATCATCGACAAATTCATCTACTAAAGATTGCCCAATATCGTTTGTTTCAATATCTTCCATACTTAAGCGTATTTAGTACAAGATATAATTGTTATTTTACTTGTAGAATAATTTTGTGCTTTTTGTATTGCTTCCTCATCAGAAGTTGCAATGACAAAAGCAAAACTTTGAACTGGTAAATTATCCTCGTTATAAAAATAATATTCTACACAATATTTACTCCCTATCATTTTTAGTTGTAATTTGAATGGCTCTATATACACCATAAATAATAAGAAGTGTATTGATAATGGGAGTCAATAAGATAATAAATTCTCCTGTCGTAAATAAGTTAAAAATTTGCGACTTGAAAAGTTCTCGATCTTTAAAGTATACTGCAATTATTATCATTACAATAACTACGAGAGTTATTTTATATATAAACCAAAACATAATTTTAATTTTTAATTTTGGATGTGAAACAGGACTCGAACCTGCGACCCTCAGCACAACCTGCCGCTCTATCCAACTGAGCTATTCACATCTTTTCACTAACCTTCTTACTATATGTTTTACTGCAACAACATCATAATAATATCCGTTAGCGTCCCAAATAGGTTGCAGCCTATATTTTATTAAAAATCTGTATCTCTTATTTGGTCATTGATACAGTTCGAACTCTCAAGGATGCAAGTATTAGAATCAATTATGCTGCCTTATGTTATCCTAACAGAAAAATTCTGTACAGCAGTGGAATCATCTAAATTCACCAAATCTTTTACTGAAGCCTGAAAGTATACGTAATTTTATTCAGTTACCTGAGTTTCTACCTCTGCAGGAGTCTCTTCCTTCTTAGGAAAATGAGTAATCTCCTTTATAGTGATATTCCTCGTAATCTTATCCTTGATATAGATTTTCTGAACACGAGTACGTGTCCGATAATCCTCACGTTTTGCAGCTTCGAGTGCCTGAATACGAAGCATACGTCTTACCTGTCCAATCGTTGACATTTTCTTTCTTTGTTTTAGTTATAGATTCGAGATTTGAGTGTTGCAATCTCACGCTCCATGCGTGCGATTTCTTGATCGTAGGGAATAGTTTTTCCCGTAATCAAATTCCTTTTGTCTTCACCTGCTTTTTTGAAAGCTTCATACGTAACTTCCAGGCGAGCAAGAGCACCTTTGCGACGGACATTCAGTCCAGGTTTTCCACCCTTCATACTGTTAATTTATTTATTATTAATTATAGATACAACTTCCTACATTATTCTGTAAAGACTTTTTCGTATAAACAACAAGTCATTAACAAATCATACAATCTGTTAATGCAAATGTGAAGAACTTGATTTGTCTCTGTATTTACAACAAAGCCTTTAATTTGAATAATACGAAAGGGAATTCCTTTAATGAGTACAGCTTTATTAGAAGCTGTTGTAATACAAGAAATAATCATAGTTAATTAACCCATCTGATTTTTATACGAGGATTTTCCAAAGGATCATAAAAGATACTTTGAATTTGGTCTTTGTAGTGATTCATTACTTCAATACAGTAGTTATTGAACACTTCAGTAGGAATCTTTTGCATACCTGCTTCTACTCGATAAATATTATCAAGTGAATCAAGTTCATGCATTACAGATATTGTAATCTGATTACGTTCGAACTCAGAAGTAGGAGTTACTTTAGATACTTTTACTCCATCCTGAGGAAACTCTGTAACGGTTACTACTTGATCCTTAGGTTTAGAAACAAGTAATAAACAGGAAGTTAGAATAATTCCCATGAAGAGAATTAATCCTATAGCTTTACCTAAATTATTCATTTTCTTGAAATTGTTATGGCGAGGCTGAGATAGTGACCATCACCGACCTACGTTCATACAAGGACGCTAGGCGACCTTGTTAATCACACCTTCGAGTGGTAGTAGGCATAGAGTAAACTCTATTAACGTGCCGATTAACAAATAAAAAACCAGAAATTATCGCAACAGAGCACTATATGCAAGTTCCCACTCCTTACGATTCTCAACGCTCGGAACCTGAAGATTACCGATACGTTTGAGATATGTTTGAATGTTAGGAATCTTGTTCCAGACATGATAGAAAGCGAGAACAATGTCTCGTCGAAGGACGATCTTATTGTTCAACTTTTCTGCGATCTGAATGAGAGCAGCAGCTTTCTTACATGCTTCCATGTACTCTTCGTTAGAGATCTCCAAGAGACCGTTATTGAACTTTCTCGAAGAGTGCGAACCCTTGATCAGCTGAATAGCTGCCTTGAATTCGAACTCAGGGAAAGCTTTCGTGAAATCCTGGAGCTGCTGATAGCCATGAAGACCTTTTTCCAGATAAGCCTTCATGTAGTCGGTGATTACCCAGTTTGCATGTCCTGCATTGAACTTGATTGCGAGATTCAGAGGAGATGCATCCGAGTTAATAATAATCACTCGAATTGCAGTTTTGTTTTGCGGATACTTCTCTTTCAGCATACGAAATGCTGCGAGACGATTCTGACCATCGAGAACTTCACCGTCTGCAGAAACATAGATAGGCGGTATCCACTCTCCATCAAGGAAAGCTTTAAAGATTCGATTTACGTGAGCTGTTCTCAGGGTACGATTCCCTGGAATGAACGAAAGATGTTTTACGTTTTCTACGAGATAACACTTCTCAAAGGGAGTACGACTCGAAAAAAGATCTTTAGACATAATTACAATTTTAGATATTGTTAAACTTAGAGGGTTTTAAAAAATCTCCAGGTCGTGGCAACCACACTATCGCTCGCTGGATTAAATCGTAGTTTTCATCTAACTAATGCCAACTGAAAAGTTATATGGAACTAGGTGTGTTATATAATGAATGCAAACACAGGTTTCTAAAAATGGATCTTAGCTAAGCTCAGAGAGGTAGCTCACTCTCACTAAGATCCAGCTACTAACTATGGAATATATGTATTATTCTTCAAGTTCATCAACTAACTTAAACTGAAGCGCAGTTTCGTAATTTAGCCATATGCCTTCTTCATTTTGTAAGCGCATGACTCTTTCAACTTGTTTTTCAGTTAAAGCTGATTTTCTCTTAAATATAGTTTTAAGTATTTTGTTAGAAAACGCAAGATCTTCTTTAATAATACCTAAAAGCCTAAAAGTAATTGCACTACTTGTGTTGATTCGAGGAGTATGAATAAGAAGTTCTGCATCTTTATCCATATATCTCTTTTTTCCTGCTTGAGCAATAATAGCTGCTGCAGATGCTACTTGACCATGACAGAAAGTAGTAATTGGAATGCTAAGAGAGAGAAGATAAAAGTAAATAGCTAAAGCTTGATATGTACTTCCTCCAAGTGAATTGATGTGAATAGTTAATTCACGAGGTTCATGTTTAATTACTAATTTAGTAAGTTCTTCAAGTGTAGAGATGCGATTCTTTCGAATCCTTAACCATTTTCGGATACCTATAGTGCCTTCAAAATATACTTCCATTACTCTTTTAGTCAATTTTAGATTTCAATTTTATGTACTCGGTACGGGATTCGAACCCGTGATTTCAAGAATGAAAATCTTGCGTCCTAGGCCAACTAGACGAACCGAGCGAATCCGATTTTTATAGAGATCGGAAACTCTCTTTAAAATGAAAAAGTGCAATTACAGACATTTTAGTGGTATAGCTTCCGATCAAAGAAGCTATACCTAAACGACAGATTCCAAAGAGAGTTCTGCCTTCTCTCCAGCATGTAAAAACTTTAATAATAAAGAATTACAATTACTACTGTTACGGTTAATCAACATATAAGATTACGATCATCTGTCGTACTACAGTCAACGTTACAGATCAATCTTACTAGCTAAATAAGATAGTAATTCTTATATGACCTCTAACTCGAGGGTTTTCTTCTTTTCTTGTCTATATGACTCACTCAACCTTCTAAATCAGCTAATCTAAAAGGCAGACATTACGAGCTAACTGGTTATTGTCTATAGATAAATTTCGTCCCTATTGAAAAGAAGTTTGGTAATTCTGCCATTTTCCTTTGCTCCACATTTACGTATGTGAACCCACGCTATCCAGCAAATTCTCTATGTTACCATAGAGCCTCTATCTCTGTTAAACCGCTTGGTAGTTCGACACTTAACAGTCTTCCGCATCTCTTATATAGGCAATATTAATTGGGTTACATCAATGTTGCTAGCATATATTAGAAGTAACCGTAATTAACTTGCGTGCAATAGGACAAGTGCCTTCCTATTCAACACACCTAATTTCTTAGGCATTTTTATGTTTAATTTCTCCAAATAAATTATTATGAATAAAAAATAAATCCTACATATTCGGACCGTCTCTTGCTTTCATATTCTAGCTTGTTAGTGCAGGTGAGTTACTTCTGCAATTTGTTCACTCGAATTAAATCAGAGGAAATAAAATTAAACTAAGAACTTTTAAGCATTAAAGCTAGCCTACTGCGAATTTCATAATCTAGATTTATATATTTAGATAAAAAATGTCAAAAAGAAACAGTTTTAACAATAGAGGGTACTACCAATCCTGCTCACGCAGACATCTCTATTAACTATCCAATTTGGAATAAAATTCAACTTGGGGAGGAGGATTTATATTCACAAATTAGTCCTTAGACCTTATGTGTAGATAGACTGTTCCTGGCGTTTACGAGTTGTGCCAGGGTTGCTCGTTGTTAATGGTTCAGTCGCGGCAAGATAGCCCCAAAGGTTCTCGCTATGAATTCATTAACTACAAAGAAAGGAGGTGGCTTACCAGCCAGTTTCGTATTTGAAATGACACTCGTCGAGCCATTCCTGAGCTGCAGGAACAGAGATCTCGCCGATCACACGCTTCTTGTCTTGCATCATGCTGAGAAACCAGCCACGAGGAGTTTTGAAAAGCGTCTGAAATTTGTGTTTCGCATTTTCTTTCGGTGCACGAAAAGCTTTATAGTTCGGCTTTTCTGCTTTGAGACATGCGAAATCTTTCTTTCGCATAGTTTTCTTAGAAATAAACATAATTACAATTTTAGGTATTGTTAAACTTTATTTAAGAGTTTTAATGTCTAAAATAACTTTTTCAAGTGTTTCAATAACTTGATTTTTTATTTGAGACTGTTTGCATTCTTGAGATGCAATTTCTTGATCACTAGGTATTTCATTGAATTTTTCTTGGACTATTTTAAAATATTCCTCAAATTCTTCTTTTTTGAAATTATGCTTTTTACAAAGTCTTTTACAAAATTCTTCAGAGTCTTTGGTATGCAAGAATAAAATAAATTCTTGAACAAAAAGCTTAAAAATATTATTCTTACAGAGCATATTATTTAAAATTAAAATTTTGTTAGACTTTTATTAAAAAGATTCATATAATCCCATTGTACACTGGATAACTTAGAATCACTAACTAGAAAAAACTATTTTCCTAATCAAGTTTGAGAATCACTCTTATTATCTCATACATAAGGCTGATGAGGCACATATGCGACCTATGTAAGTTCTGCAGAACTCATAGGATTTTAAAATGATAAAATAACTACTAATAATGTTGAATGTAGATAAGGATTCGAACCTTATTCCCTTTCTCTCCTTATCGGATTACTCGTACTAACCAATATACGACTACACTGTCCACCCTAGCTATGGGTAACCACCTCTTATTCGAAATCGAGGATTTTAAAATTACGAATGTAACTGTTTTATTCTTTAAAAAGCTATTTTTGATGAAAAGGTTGCTACCCTAAAAGATTTCGTTTCTCGATAACGGTTCTTTCAAACGAACTAGAAAGATCTGTAAATGCATATAAAAGGACTTTCAACTTTTATATGAGAAAATTTTTCTTATAAAACTTTCAAAACGCACTTAGTCATCAGCTAAGAATATTGTACCGAGAACGGGAGTCGAACCCGTAAACCCCTTGCGGGATACAGCATTTTAAGTGCTGTGCGTTTACCTAATTTCGCCATCTCGGCATTTGTCTTGACTAGCTTTCTCGAATTATCTTCGACTCTTCACAAGACTGTAGCACTTTTTGCGTTTTACTGCCTTTGTTAGGTTGCTGAATTTTACTATTAAACCTACAACGATAGATTATTTTCTCTCACGTTAAGATAGTATAACTACTAGACATTCCGTTATTACTCCGATGTCAAGAGGACTTGCGATCTAGCATCGTCATACTAGATAAACTCATTAAAATGAAAAAACATCAATAACATTATACATCAGACTCTCAATTTGTAATGGTAGTCTCCTCTTAAACTGATTGTACAACTTCCTCTACCGCTGTTGTAGATATAATGTTAACCTAATACTAGTTGTTGTACTAGGATTTTGGATTTATATTGTAAATCCTAAATGGTCTAAAAAGAGAGAGCTACTATGCTTCACTCTCTCATTTGACTGTTGCGAACGTTTTGGCTTTTATTTATACTCGTTTAAGCCCACTTATATTAGATAAACTAATTATAGTGAATCCAGACATTAATTTCTGGTAATCGTCAGGCAACTTTCGAGTTTATGTATATTTAAGATTTAAAACTTTGAATTGTCAAATTATAAAATAACTAATATTGCCAAAAGCGATTGTTTAAACTTCAAAATAATGGATAAAATTATTATTATTGAAGAGTAACTTTCTGAATGTGAGAATAATAGATATTTTACATGAAGGAAGTTGGTCTGACAAATTGACAGTTTTAAAAAGAGTAGAGGATGAGTAAAAGGGTGATAATCAACGACTTACACCGATCACTTCACCCTCTACTTCAGTCACAACATGACATTTTGTCAGGTGTTTCTGCCATTTTGTCATGTCAATATGTCAAAGAACTATTATTACTATGCAATCGCAGTCAATCTCGGTTAAGATAAATAGTTAAAGCGATCGCGGCAATTACTACAGCTACCCAAGGACCACAAGCCATGACTATTACTGTAGCAATCCATCCAAGCATAATCAAGCCAAAGATTATACCGAGTATTACTTTAATTGCATCCATAATCTTTAATAAAAATGTGGGAAGAGCTCATCACTTCTCTTCCCACGGTCACTAATCATCTAAACTCATCAAATCATCACTAGGGCCTATAAGTCCGATCAAAGACTTATAGACAATGGACACATCGTACAATGTACCACATGTCATACCGTCCTTTTTCAAGGACTCAGAAACTTTCTGGATTACTATATCAGCTATCTGCGTTAGCTACATATATTCTACCCATATTAGTTTCTAAACAGTTAAGAGGCCGTACTCACGACCCCTTAACTGTAATTTGACCGTTACGCATACTCGAGAACGGGTACTTCGCGCTCCGTCAGTTCATCGGTTGCGACACCGTTGTTGAACTTACGAACCTTGATTTTCGTCATCTCTTTACACGTCAGCTTCTTGCCACACGTCTTGACTACACGATCGTAGTCATTCTCTGCCTTCTGCAGATCCTTACATACAGGACCGACGAAATTGCCCTGATAGTCCATGCGACGAAGTGCTGCGACCGAGAAATAGCCGTCCTGACCATTTCGTTTCACTACGAGCAGTGTTTCAACTGCATCACTGTTCGTCCGAACAGTACGAGTGAAAATCTGAATATCAGCTTCCGTATCAGGGAATTCGACAACTTCGTTCGGTGCGATACCGTAGGTTACTACACCTACACCCTTCTCCTTCAGGAATTCAGGAGACACTTCTGCTACTACACGCCCACCAGGAGCTGCAATCTTCGGCAGATTTTTTACTTCAGAAATCTTCATCTTTTATAAATAAATTAAATTAAACTTCTATGTACTACAATCACGTTTATTTTATACTTGTGATGTACTACGAACTTGTCGGGAGCTTTGGTACCTGTTGGTGGCTTTGGTTGATGGAAAAAAGAAGGAGAGCAGGGATTGCTCCCCACTCTCCAATTATTATGCCAGTTCCTCGAATAACGAGACTGGTTTGAGGTCGAACTCTCCCTCAAGCTTCTCACGGTCCTTGTTGAACCGCTGGAACTTAAAGGACTGGTTCTCCGTGACTTTGAGTCGTTTGCCTGCGAGGAGTTGGGCGACCTCCAACGCATCACCGCAGGTGAGTATGCGCAGATTGAGGTCGTGTTTCTCGCAAATGGCCTCCATGTAGTCCGTGCGACCTTCAGGTGCGATCTGACAACCGCGCTGAAACGTGCTGAGCGGGAACCAGCGCCACACTCCGTTGATGCAGCAAAGGATCATGAGACCCCGAACGGTAATCTCCTCACCGTCTTTGTTGACGGTCTTAAATTCCTTCCCCTGCTTGATGAGCTGGATATCGAAGTCCTCAAACTCGACCGTATCACCCTTCAACAGCAAGTTCTGGGTAAAAATAGTCTTCGACTTCAAGATCTCGACAGTTACGTCATCGAATCCCCTGTTGGCTGCATCCTGCAGCATTTCGGCCCTCTTGGCGCCTTTTAATTGTTTCATAAACGTGATGAGTTAAAGATGAGTGATTAGTTAGTGATTCGCTACCTTTCAGTAGCTTTTGTTATTTAACCAGTGCTCGAAGTGCTTGTAGCTTAGCTTCGAGTCCTGCAATGTACATCTCAACAATTACATTGAGCGGAGTAGTAACAGTCGATAAAGCTTTTACAGTGTTGTGAGAAATAGCTTCAATAGAAGCTATTTCATCTGCAACACGTTGGGTTCTGTCATCCATAGCAAAAGCTATTAAAGAAAGGGCTCAAAGCCCTTTCTTGATTACACCTGCCCACATATCGCGAGCAACATCCATGAGTGCACGGTCTTCTTCCGTGACCTTATCGACGTTCTGCAGCTTGAGTGGCTCCTGATAAGTGTAGTGAGCCTTGCTCATGCCACAATTGTGAACATCCGACATAGATTCTGCTTCGATGAGCAGGTTGTGAAAAACAGTCTGTACCATGGTTTGATAGTTTGATGAGTTTCCGAGAAGCACTATTGCTATCTAAATAATATTCAGATATTTTGGTAAAAAGAAAAAAAAATCTATCTCGGATTTCTCCGAGATAGATTGAGGTGGTTAGCGTTTCCACACGGCCTTGCCAGTGTTCCACTCGCGGATGTCGAATGTTACACTCGTAGAGTCTTTATACGCTTTCTCGCGCGCGATGACATAGTCGTCATGGTTGTAGCTGCCGTTCCTTCCAGCATTGGCGTCTTCCTCGGTCTTGTACCAGCGAGTTTCGGTTCGTGTGTAGTTGACAGAGCAGCGAACCGTTCCTTCGAGCAGATTTACGGTAGGCTCGCCCATGAACGAGAGGTTGGTGTAGTTGCTGCTGTTGCAGGTCAGTTCAACCTGGTCTACAGGACGAACCGTGAGTTCTGCAGTGCCAGTGAGGATGGCAAGCGCGTTTTCTCGAGTCTCTTCAGGATGAGCCTGAATGAGAGCTGCTATGTGCTCAGTGAGCTCAGCAGGGTTTGCCGACGAGATAGAAGCAGCGATGATCGATTTGATAAGTGCGATGTTTTTCATAACGGTATTAGATGAAAAGGTTTAACATATAGACAATTCAGATGCTTTGGTTTCTAAAAATAGAACTTTTGTCAGAAATATTTTACTCGAAAAAATTTCGATTTTCCATCTGAAACCCCCAGGGGGAGTTTTAATAGAGTATCTATATGTGTATACAATATATACAATATTCGTATGTATACATGATATCCATACACAAATCTCTTTTTCTAAACTCAATGGGGGGGGTTGTTTAAACAACCCAACAGGTATATAGATCTGTTCGAGCGCCTCCGCGAAGCGAGAACATATATAGATAGGTATCTCCCAGGGCATATAAGTGTATCTCCCAGGGTACTTTTTTAAAATAGGTGTATCAAAAACGACACCTTAGTGTATCTCCCAGGGCTATTTTTAAATTGAATGTACTATATCAAATTCTTATACACTTTAAATAAATATTGGTATAAATATTTGGTAATATTAAATAAATGTTATATCTTTGTAATATTAAAAATATTAATTTATGGATAATAAAGTACAACACATTCAAGTCCCTCATGATTTGGGGGTTGCAAAAGAAATTAAAATGAATCCTACTGATTATCTCATTTATGGTTATATGAGAAAAAATATGGATAAAGATACATTCCAAACTTTTGTTTCACTAAGAACTCTTGCAGAATTAGCAAGAGTATCTATTAATACAGTGCAAAGTAGTATTAAAAAACTAAATGCAGCAGGTGAAATTAAAATTCTAGAAAAGAAAAAAGGTAGGAGTAATATTTATGAGATTCAAAAATCGGGAAGATATTTTGAAAGATTTACTTACGAGTTTATGGATGCTGAGAATACTACTCCTGAAGAAAAAGGAGTTCTATTAGCAATGCAACAATACACTAGTACAAATGATGGACAATTTGCTATTACAACTAAAACTAATAAAGAACTTGCAGCAAAAATGGACATAAGTACTAAAGTATTAACTAGAGTATTTAGACAATTAGAAGATAAAGGTATTTTAATTACAAGTAGAACATCTGCTTTAGATAAAATATCAGGATTACGTAAATCTGCTAAACTTATTGATTTATCTTTAGTATGTCAAGCAATATTATTTGTAAATCAAAAAGTAGATCAACATTCAGAACAGATTGAAAAACATTCAGAAGATATTAAAAATCTACGTAAGGAAATTATGAAATTAAAACAAGAAAATGAAAAACTTTTAAGTAGATTAAATACTAATTCTGATTTTAATTTTGCATAATATGGATACAACAAATATGACTATAACAGATAAGACTACAGCAGATTTGTCGGGTACTATTTCATTTCCTGGAAGTATAATTAATACAACACCTAATCCATATATAGGTATGGCAAGTACTATAGGGGTAGCGAGTGCTATGGCAAACTCAGTAGGTACTACAGTAACTAATCTAAAAAATGAATTAGAACAAAGAATCGCAGCTTTAGAAAGCGTAACAAGTTATTTATTATCTAAAGTTTCTGAATTAGAAAATAAAGTAGATAATTTAACATCTAGAATTTCTGAATTAGAGAATCCAAATCGTTGTAAATTAGATCCAGAAATAGGTACTGTAATTTGTGATTTATAAAAATAATGTATATATTTGCAAAATAATATAAAACAATTATTATGAACGATATCACATACAGACCATTCATACGAGATAGTGCTTTAGGAGATATTAATATTCAAATTCCAAATCTTGAAATACCTGTATATAAACCCAGATATTCTCAACCTTTGGAAGATGATACAGAGACAGAAGTACAATCTCAAGTAGAAGAGATAAGAAATCCAGAACCAATAGTTCAAGAAACTACAGTTCATAAATTCAATTCTAAAAAGGATTTCAAAGATACAATGCTTCCTATTTATGAAAGATTATTAAAATCAAAAGGTTTAAATCCTGCATTTGCTAAATCATTAGTAGCACAAGACGGATTAGAATCAGCTTGAGGTTCTAAACCTGCAGGATTATACAATTTTGGAGGTATTAAAGGAAAGGGAACAACTAAACGAACTAGAGAAGTTATTAATGGTAAGGATGTTTATATAAATGATCAATTTAGAAATTTCAAATCACTTGAAGATTATGCAAATTTTAAAATTGATCTATTAAATAATAAACGTTATAAAGCATTCTCTGGAGATATAAAAGAGTTTGCAAATAGAGTTCATAGAGGAGGATATGCTACAGATCCAAGATATGCAAATATTTTAAATCAAGTTATAGCTTCTGCTAAACATGGAGGAGTATTAAAATTTCAACAAGGAGGAATTCAAGAAGGAAAACAATGACTTGAAGACTGATATAAATCACGTAAAGGATTAGTAAAACAAAATGTTAAACAAGTTCTGCCAATTCCTCTTCCTGTAACTGAATCTTTAGTATTTAATGCACTTAAAAGAAATTTAGATCTTACTAGTGCAAAGATAAATCCTAGTAAAGTTCCTGATAATGCATCAGGAGTTTATTATCCGTTTGGTAGAAGAATATTTTTAACAAATGGCTCTACTAGTACTGCAATTCATGAATGAACTCATAGTAGTTTACCTGATGCACAAGAGAAAGTAATTAAGAAGTATCAAGATAATTTCGGAGATACAATTTATGATAATAAAACAATTGCTCCCGATGAATATTTAGATAATCCTCAGGAAATTTATGCTAGATTAATGCAACTAAGACATAGTATTAATGCAGATCCTAATCATAAATTTACTAAAGAAGAAATACAAAATATTAAGAAGGAACATTTAGATCATTATACTCTTATAAATAGACTTAAAGGTTCAGAAGGTAAAGGTAGTTTTTCAGTATCACAATTTGATAAAAACGGAAAGATAATTCAATCAGAACCTTTTAATCCAGAATATAAAATTGTACCTGAAGAGTCTACAGTTACTCCACATTATAATAAAGAGAATACATATAATTTATTGAATAGATATAGTGATGATTTCTTACTTTATTTATTTAATAATGTGGCTCAAGCGCCTACTAAAAAGAAGGATGCCACATTATATGCTCAGTTAGGGTTAAAACTTCCAGGTTTTCAAAATTCAATACAAGTAACAGATAATGAACGAAAACCAAACCTTAGTTATCCCGTAAATACTGAATATGGAGATTATATTCCAAATAGTAATTATCCTAATTTAGATTACTATCACAAGTTTGGACAAACTGATAATAAATTTAAAGAACTTGCAGAAATTCTTAAGCCTATATTTGTACAAGTATTAAAAGAAAAAAATTTGCCATTAACTCAGGTAGATAATTTAGTTAGACAAGCTGCTCTTGAAAGTCAATACGGACTTGATCCAAGAGGATCAAGAGGTTTTAATCTTGGAGGAATAAAATGGAATAATAACCAAACAGATAGAGAATGAACAAAGCATAAAGATGGAGAAAAATATATAGACTTTGAAAATCTATATGATTATGCACAATATAAAGTAGATTTACTAAATTCTAGATATAATGCACTAACCGCTACTAGCACAAATGATTTTGTAGATAGACTTCATGGAAACAATGATACTAACTCTAATTATAGTCAAGGTAAAGATAATTATATAAGAACTTTAAATCGAACAACTTCACTTAATAAATATCTTTCAAATAATGGACAATAAGTTATATGATAAAGTAATAACAAAACTGCAAGATAAAGATACTCCAAAAATTGAATTAAAAGATTATGGTTTTTATAAAAATGCAGCTGTAACTTTTATTAAAGATTCAAAAGTATATTATGCAGTTTTAAATAATGGATCTAATGGTAGTGAAAACTCTATATTAAATCCAATGAAAGAAGTAGTTTCAATTATGGAACTATTAAAACAAGAACATGAAGAAATAGATGATGTTACACTTTGTGACGTGTTCATTGATATTCCAGATGATGTTTATACTTGAGTATTTGTAATATACTTAAAATAGACTTTTAAATTAATAAATATATAAATACATGTTTGCATTAAGAAAAATTACAGGTAATGGAAGTGAATTAAATTTCGACTTAGGAGACTATTATGTTTTAATTACAAAAGAACGTTCTCCAGAAGAATTTGAAGATAAAATGAAAGACCATCCTAGTTATGATGAGGCTTATGCTTTTATTTGCTGGAAAGATGGAGTATTACCATTATATAAAGAACAACAAAACTATATTGTTTCTGGAAATGGAACAACTTATAGTAACTTAACATATAAATAATTATGAAAACAATGACTTGGAAAACAAAATTAATTATTGCCGCAATTATAATTGCTTTAGTATTGGCAGGTTGTGGTATTGTATCAGCAATGAGCTTTAGTAGTCTATTACTTGCAGTTGTAAGTTTAGCTGTAGGTGTAGGTTGTGGCTGGTATGCAAAGAATGTTTATGATAAGTATTTCAAAGATAAGTAATGAAAATATATAAAATATTCTACATATTAGGATTAATGTTTATGGCATTATTCTTTTTAGGTACTCTAAACTCAGTAACTCCAATCTATGCATTACTAAGTTTAGTATCTTTTATAATTAGTGGAAGATATTATAAAGAAAATGATTAAACAATTTATAAGCCAAAATGTTTGGGGGGGGGGTTAAGATAACATTTGATGCAGGAGTCCTAGAAGGAATTGATCTGGATTATGAAGTTAGTGTATTTTTAACAAATACTTATGGGTCTATAACAGATACTTATGAATTTAATAGCTCTCAATTAACAGATTTTTCTTTTATAGACAAGAAAGGAGCGATTGGAGATCCTAGTGGTTGAGGAATGCAAGTACGTATTCCTAATACTAGAGCATCTAGAGATGCTTATAAGTATGGTATACAGATGTCTATAAACGGAATAGTTATAGATACTGTTGCTATAGCTCAATCAGAAGGAGAACAAATCGTATTTTCAATTATATACATGCAACAAAATATTGAAACAATAAACCTCAGAATAGTATATCTTGATAATTATGTATGCGATGAAGACGTTGTTGTCAATTTAGCAAATGGAGCTAATACTCAAATCTTTTGTCCAAGTTTTATACCTAATATGCAGTATAAGTTCATTTTTGAAATTGGAGGAGTAATAGATACTGTTAAAGGTGTAACTCCAGGCGCTGGTAAGTATGTAACCGATGCACTAACAATTAGTAATGGTTCTAACAAATTGTTTGTTTCAAGACTACAAGGTGTAACAATGGGAACTCTTTATCTTCAATATGATTCTGATGATAATATATTTCTATACACTAGTTCTGGAGGATTAGGTTTTTACACCTCGCTAACACTAACAGGAGTAATAGCAGTACCTATGACTACTCTCTCTCCAGGATATGTAACATTAGATTTCAATGATGGATTTATTGACAGATATGATCCTTATTATACGGATGTTAAAAATTGACAGGAAGTCGCAGATTTTATCTGGGTTGACAGTATAGATAGCAATCAAGTAAACCTTCAAATAACAACTACAAATGATCTTCACTTTGTATATCCAGAAAAAGTATCAAGTGATGGCAGATATTTATATTTTAATGTAGCAGAAACTTTAGGAACTGATGTTTATATTGAGACTGTGCTATACCAAGATACGGTTATTGGCGAAGAATTTGAATATCAAAATCCAAATCATACTACTTATATAGGAAACTATATTGCTAATAAAGGAATGAGAGGTGCTATTGAAAACAGTGCTTTAGTACTTAAGGAATCATAAACAATAAAGGGAACCTTAATGGGTTCCCTTTTTATTTATATTGTATATTATGCATACATTCCTGCACTAGTCATTGATTGTAGATTTTCTAATAGAGATGTATCTGTTATATATCTTCGTTCTCCAGTTGTTGGTACTTTTATTTGTTTTTTCAGGAATATTATGATAAATTTTAATCAAGAGTTAAATATAATGTTCCTAAATTGATGAATTCTCCACTTTCTCCGCCAAGGGATACTTCTAATTCTAATGTTTGTGCTATAGAACTAGACACGGGAGAATAGATATTAAAATTACAATAATAGGGATCATTATAGCCTCCAGAGCAATAAAGTATTGAACCATCATTAATAATTGACTTCCCATCTTCAGTAGACTCTCAGGAGAATGTTCCTTCATTTCCTCCAGTATAACGTAACTCTAAATAATCAGGATCTGCTACAGGTCAAATTCGAAAATGCATTGGTTCTCCAGGTTGATGACCTGAAGCGCTCGTATTATATCTTACAACATTTTTAAATGGATATGCATCTTCTCAATAACCTCCCTCAGTATAATACAATTGAATTGAATAAGGAAATGTTTCTTTTCCTATATTTTGTGATATAAAAGCTTTTCTCACATATTAATATCTTTTAGGTACACCTCCAGATCTATCTGCGAGCCTTTCGGTGTAAAATCAGTAATAACTTCTTTTAGAATATGGAGTATGGATCATAGCTCATATAATACTTGGTAATCCAATTATAAGTAAATATAATGGCCCTAAATATAATGACCATCTTGTGTGCCCTCATTCATGTTCTTTAATGAAGTTTCTATTGTTTTTCCAACTTGATTCTCCCATTAAGATGTATAATCCTAACGAAATACCTCCAGGAAAGTTTCCTGCATAAATTGGAATTTCTTTAAATGTCTCTTTACGTTCGACATTGTAACATTTGGTTAAGATAAGACCTAGGAGACACTGTGGGAACTCCCAGATCCATCTTAATAGTTTAATATATCATTTCATATGTTATGCTTTAAAAAAATATAATTTTTTACCTTTAGTGTTTAATTATTCTGTAGATAATCATCTAAGTATACAAAATAATAATCTTTGTGTAAATGTTTGATTGTTGTTTGATTTTTCTTACATACTTTAGCTATAGTTACAGCATTATAATTAATAGTGTCTTGTATTTCCTGTCTTCCTTTTCAAACACACATTGGATTTTTATTTTTATCTAACTGAATAATTAACTTAATCTTTTTATCTCTAACTTTTGCTTTTGTTATGTCTAATACACTATGTCCTTTTAAAGCTTCAGAAATCTTATTTTTAGTCTCTTCTGAAAATTTTCTCCCCTTATTTGCTTTTCTCCACTTCTCTTTTGCTTCTGGAGTTTGCAAATACTTTTTCATGGTTTCAGAACGCTTTCTTAGAGATTCTTCACTTGGATGAATATTCTTATGAGAGTCACTTAATTTCTTACGAGTAAGCTCTGTAACAGGGCCTCTAAGATCTCCTCCTTTTGTAATATTATAACCACATTTGTGATTAGTACTGTTATATTCTGCAATTAATTGAATCTCTAATTGCATAGCTTCTTCTTGAGACAAATTTTCATAAAGTATTTCGTGTTTAAAATTAGATCATCCATATTTATTAATTGCAGCCTTGAAGAACATATTATGTAAATATCCGCATCCTCCTCTTCAACGTTTATAAGTCTTTTGTTTTGTTATTCCAATATAAACTTTATTAGATGGACTAGTGTGTTTATATACAATAAAAAGCTCATTATGCATGAAAGAAGTGTAATTTTTTTCCATGTGTGTTCGGAGAAATATCAATGTGTAATCAAGAGATTTCACCTTTATTGTCTCATTTTTCTACTCGTATAGGATATCTAAGTTTATCTTGATTATTTTCGAGAATTTCTCTCATCTCTTTAGCAGTTAATTTAGTTGATATTAAATCAAACGCTTGACCTTTATAATGATAGCCTGTAGGAGTACCAACTCCACATCCTGGCTCTCTATAACCACTATAATTTCTAGATCCACCTGCTGCTCAGTTATTACAGATCAGAGGAACTCCTAAAATCTCTCTAACGTTCTCTAAAGCTTTAAGTGCTTTTGGATCTAAAAATTTTATAGCATCATCTCCATATTCTTTGTAGATATTTGATGATACTAATTCTTTTACTTGAAAATACTTGTTTGCTTGCATTTAGTTAAATGGATTATATAAACATGCTCAAGCGTGCTCTATAAAAATTTTATTTCTAATAATAGTATTATTAACTGAATTTGATAATGTTCTAAGTTCGGAACCTTTATATAATCAATGTTCTCCCTCATTTGAAGATTTTATTATTAAAGGTTTGAAGTTAAATTCTTCAGATAAAGATTTTATTATTTTGTTTTCTTCCTTAGCATATCCATCAGCATCATATAGCCCATAGAAATCTTCTTCTATAATTACTGCTTCTAGTTGAGGTTTAATACCAAAAACCTTAAATCGTTCTCACTCTATTTGTGCTAAAAATCCTGAAGATAATCTTTTTGAGACTGTATCAATATAAACTCTAGCATTATACTCTGTAGCTGTTGTAATAATATCTGGCATTGCTTCTTGTAGAGATTCAAGAGTGCCAAAAAAAAGATCTCTCCCAATTCTCTTTTGTAAAAGATTTCCATCTTTTGATCTTGAAAGAATTATAACCCTTACATAATAATCCTTTTCAAAGTGCAAAATAGGTTTTAATATTTCTAAATTATTTATCATTATCTAAGATATGTATGTATATTAAATATAAGATAATCTCCTATCATACTTTCGTCTATGTAATTTGTATTAGCAACTGTCTGTAATTGTCCAGATACTATTGGAATTGGGATATTTACTACTGCACTATTCACAGTATCTATTTCTCCTCCAAAATAGTATGAAGCAATATAGTAACTAACACCCATATACATGTCAGAAACCATGCCTCCTTGATTTAAGCAGCGTAATCTTCAATCAGGTCTTGTTAAACTAGATACTAAATCTGTTCTTTTTGCCCAAGTAGTACTTAGTGCAGTTAAGTAAGGTTGTGTATCTGCTGAGAATTCTCTACTAATAGGATTTTTCAATGTTAAAATACCTTGGCTAGAATTATATAAATCAGCTTTAAATATTCCTTGATAACTTCCAAACTGAGAATTATCCATATATAAATTACTTATTACTGCAATATATTCTCCACCTGTTTCAAATGACGTAGGGTTAGTATACATATACTTTGAATTCGGATTAAGTACTTCAATAGTTGCAGATTTAAGTACCATACGTTCTATAGTAGATATAAAGGATAATAAAAATTCAGGAATAGCAAAATTTTTATTATCTCCTCCTATACCTGTATCTTCTATTGTTCCTGTAGTAACTGTTTGATTTATAGGCAAAGAAGTTGTTACACCATCGTGTGTTGTAAGAGTTAGTTCAGCAGTTATCTTAAAGAAAGCCCCACTATCATCATATTCTAAAGGATAATCAAAAGATACACCTAATAAACAATTTGCTGTGTTTAGTGTTTCTACTGATGTATCCTTAATAACTGTATTTGTATAATCTGGACCATAAAAATATAAATGAGAATTATTTATTTTAACCCCCCCCCCCTCTATATTCTGAGATATGAATTGTTTAATCATTTTTATTTTTCTTATATCATATACCAACAATACTATCTATTCCTAATAGTGAAGTACTACAGATAAATAATAGTTGAACTATTTCTGGAGCTGGTATAACATATATTGTACATCATATACAGATGAATAGACATACCAATCATCCGAGAAATCCGCACACTCTTTTACTGCTTAATCCACTATGAGCAGTAAACATCTTTATAAAGAAATTTTTCATAGTTATGTATTTTATAACTATGAAAGTAGTAGTTTTTATTTCTTATTTCATTTAGCTGCATTACGTGCAAAGTTAGCTCGCTTTTTCTGTAATGGTGTAGCATTAGGATTATTTAGAACAGATTTTGCATGTTCTTGTACACTTTGCCCTGCTTTACGAGCACTTGCACTAAATTTTCCTCGATTCTTCTTTTTAATATGGATCTTACTTCCATTCTTCATCATTTCAAGATAACCTAACATAATATTATCAAGATTACCTTTTTCATCTGCAGGTTTACTATATGCCTGCGCAATTTTGTTTAAAATTTCATCGTTATATTTCATAATTATAATATTAATAATTGAATATGCACATTATTTGTGCAAATATAGTTATTTATTTAATTATATACAAATATTTTACAGTTTTATTTGGATATCCAAAAAAATTATTATATATTTGCATCATCCAAATAAAATTATACAATAATTTAAAGAATTAGATATGGCTAAGAAACAACACGATTTAAGCTCAGGACTCTCATGACTGGGGACTATCCTACAGTATATTAGAGATTATGGAGTATGTAGTATCTTTAAAGCCTTAATCATCATGTTTATGTTAAGTATTACTTTGAGAATATGTTATGATCCAACATTTTTATTTGATAAGTATTCAGAATATATGAGTCAGAAACATTCACAAGAATTGTTAAATAGGATTAATGATGATAAGAAAGTTAAAGATCTACTTCCAAGACTATTATATATGTTAGGTGCAGATAGAGTATGAGTAATACAATATCACAATGGTATTTCTGATTGATTATATGGTTCTATGCGATTTGAGTTATGTGGAGAAAACGCACACTCAATCAAAGAACAATATGATAATTTTCATCTTAGTTGATTAAATCTTCCTGATTATTTAAAAACACATAATCAGTTTATCGGTAACTTAACTACTTTAGAACAAATAGATCATGTAATGTATGATCGATTTGGAAAAAATAATGTAGAATATTTAGCATGTACTCTACTAAAAGATGATACTGGAACTCCAACAGGAATTTTAGGATTCACTTGAGAAAAAGAAAACGAAGTAGGATATGAAGATAGTACTATTAAAGAGAATTTAATTAGATACGGAGCAATAATAGGACAATATATAAAACCAAATATAATAAACAATGCCAAAATTAAGTAATGTAAAGGAAAAATATGTTAATGGATATCAAGTAGACAAAGAAACAGAAGATGTTATTTATTCAGATGCAAAACATCTGTACTTAGATAAATATGATAATAAGCCTTATGTATCTGTAACAACATTGATACATAAATATGTTAATGAGTTTGATTCAGCATTCTGATCTGCATATAAAGCTTGCGAAGCTTTAGTAGAACCAGAAATTTTTAAAGTTGTTAAAACTACATTACTAAATACAAAACGTTGAAATCCAACTTTACTTGAAAAGTTAAATATCAACGAAGAAGAGTTTGAAAATAAACGGGCAGAAATACTTCAATCGTATGAAGTAGAAAGAAATAAATCTTGTGAAAGAGGTACAAAAATACATGCTCAATTTGAAAACATGTATTATCAATCTGAAGAACAAGATCTAAAAAAGTTTGGACTTGGAGGAAAGTTTACTTGCAAAAAAGGATACTATCAGTTAGATTTAGAAAAAGGAGTATATCCTGAATTTATGATTAGTTATAAATCAGATGATGGTTTATTAAGAATTGCAGGACAACTTGACTTACTTATTAAAGATGGGAATGATATTTATATATATGATTATAAAGGACTCCCTCTAGATACAAAAATTCCAACTAAAAACGGATGGACAACTATTAAGGATATAAAGGAGGGAGAAGAGATATTTGATAAAGAAGGAAATATAACTAAAGTGTTACATAAATCAGATATCCATTACAATCCATGTTTTAAAATAACTTTTGATAACGGAGAGTCGATTGTGGCAGACCATGAACATAGATGACTTATTTCTTTTAGGAATATAGATAAAACATTTAGGGAAGTAGTTATGACCACAGAAGATATTGCAAAGTGGTTAATTGATAAACCAAGAACCTCGTACAATATCCCAAAAATAATGAACGCAAATCCTCTAAATCTTCCAGAAATAGAACTTCCTATAGATCCTTATGTACTGGGATGTTGACTAGGAGATGGCTCTAAGTCATGTGGAATTATCACTAATATAAACTCTAAAGTATGGGAAGAAATAGAAAATAGAGGATATACTTTTGGAGGAGATCTTTCTGACGGAAAATCTGCGGAAATGCGAACTATATATAATATTAGAAAAAAACTTAACGATCTAGGAATACTAAATAATAAGTTTATACCTGATTTATATATGCGAGCCTCTTATCAACAAAGACTTGATTTGCTTAGAGGGTTAATGGATACTGATGGTTACTATCATGAATCTAGAAAAAGATTTGTAATGGGAACTACTCAGAAATGACAAGCTGAAGATTTATTAAGGTTAGTAAGTACATTAGGCATAAAAGCTACTGTTTTTGAAGTAGATAAAAAATGTAATGGAAAGATATTTAAAGGATGAGATGTATGTTTTTCAACTGATGGATTAAATCCCTTTTTAGTAAGAAATCAAGATATCGACTTCCCATCTAAAAATAAGAATACATTTAGAAATATTATATCTGTAGAAAGAGTTGATACAGTAGCAACGCAATGCTTAGAAGTTGACAGTCCATCACACACGTTTTTATTCGGTGATTCAATGATAGTTACACATAATACTAATAAGAAATTAGAAAAAGAATCATTTTATAATAGATTTACTAAAAGTAGAACTATGATGAAATTCCCAATGGATAATATTATGGACTGTAATTTTTATCATTATACATTACAATTATCATTGTATGCATATTTATTACAGAAAATTAATCCAAACTTTAATATTAAACGTTTAGTACTAATACATATTGACCATAATAATCATATTACAGAACATGAATGTGATTATTTAAAATCAGATGTAGAAACAATGTTAAAACATTATAAAAGAGATATAAAGATTAAATCTGAATTAGATTTAGATAAACCTATAGTATTTTAATTATGGGACTAATAGATATTATTAGTGGACATGTTAATGAAGCAATTAATAAAAATGAAGACTTATCTGAAAAAAGATTAGCAATTTGTAAAGAATGTCCATTATACAAAGAAACACCAATGGGTCCGATATGTAATCCTAGATTATATATTAATGAAAATAATAAAACAGACTATTCAGACAGACCAAAAATTGGATATAGAAAAGGATGCGGATGTGCTCTTAATCGAAAAACAAAACTGCCTGCAGCAAAATGTATAGTAATGAAATGGTAATATATTATATTTATAAAATACATTTTCTTTGCGGATTTCCGAGTGGCAGATATTATATAGGAAAACACAAGCATACTGGAGATTTAAGTAATGACAAGTACACTGGATCAGGTAATTTTTGTAAAGCATATTTTAAAAAATATGGTAAGAAAGAAGGAATAACTTATATTAAAGAAATTCTTGAAATTAATCCTTCAGAAGAAATTAACAATAAAAGAGAAGAATTGCTTGTTGGAAACAAATATAAAACAGATAAATTATGTATGAATTTAATTCCTGGAGGGTCTGGAATAACGTCAATAAATGAATATGCAAAATATGTTGTTCAATATGATTTATTAGGTAATTTTATTAAAGAATATAAAAGTCAAATCGAAGCTGCAGTAGAAATTGGGAATATAACTAGCTCTTCAATTTCAAAATGTTGTATTGCTAAGCAAGGATCTGCTGGAGGATTTGTTTGAAGATTTAAAGAGGACCCAGCACCGACAATTAATGAAATTAATGTTCATTCTATTCCAATCATTCAATATGATAAAACTGGAAATATAATTAATACATATTCTTCAATTATAGAAGCTTCTAATATTACTGGTATTTGTGAAGATTCAATATCTAAATGTTGTATACATAGACGTAAATCAGGAGGGGGATATATTTGAAGAAAAATAAACGATCCATTAATTAAATCCGACATTAAATCTGATAAATTTTGAGGTAAAAGAAAAATAAAACAATATACTATTGATGGAAAGTATATTAAAACTTTTAATTCTATAAAAGAAGCTAGTAAAAGTATAAACGCGCCATGACAATCAATACAAAGAGTATGTATAGGAAAAAGAAAAACTTCACATGGATATAAATGAGAATACGATTATGAAGAAAGTTAAGAATATAATTATTGGATGGTATAGAAAAATATTTAATAAAAAATCTGAATTAGCAGAAAAAAGACTGGCAATTTGTAGCACTTGCTCGTATAAAACAAAATCATGTGGGCAAGATATTTGTGATCTTTGTGGATGCGTATTAGATGCAAAAGTAAGAGTTGAAGACGAACAATGCTATAACAATAAATGGTAATAAGTTAAATTTAAAAAATGTAAATGATTATGGGAAAAAATCTTTTAGGAAATGCACACATGCAAGAAATGGGAGTTCATCTTATGGGAGCAAATATTAAACATGAAACAAAGGAATTAACGCCTGAGGAAATTGCTGCTCACAATAAAAAAATGGAAGAAGAACAACTTTTAACAGCAAATAGATTACTTGAATTAAATAAAGGTGCCAAAGATGCATCTAAAATGAAAATAGCAGCAACTGGATATACTGTTATTATAAAGCCATTTGAAAAAAATCCTTATAGAGAAATTAAAACAAGTGCTTCAGGTTTAATTTTATCTGCAGGAGATCTTTTTGCAGATACGTATAAGTCTGATGATACTGGTGAGATGGAGAGAGCCGAACAATTCATTGCGTGTGGTACTGTTATTTCTGCAGGACCCGAATGTAAATACGTAAAACCTGGAGAGGATATATATTACAGAAATTCTGTAGTACCTGTTCCATTTAATAATATGGGTTATTACGCTATCAGTGAACAAAACATTATATGTCGAGTAATTGAAAAGGACAAAGAATAATATGATAAACGAAATTGAAAAAACGTTTTTTAACCCAGGAGATGTAGTCACTTTAAAACATAGTGATCTTACATCTCCTGTTATGTATGTAGTAGAAAAAATTACACAATCATACAAACATGGTAATGAAATAACTAATATCTTTAAAGGTATTAAATGTAGATGATTTGATAAGAATATGGTTTTACGTGAAGCAGTATTCTCAACAAAAGATTTAAAATTTTATAAAAACAAGTAATTATGAAAGCTTATTTAAACAATGGTATAACAATAGAAGGCACTGTAGCTGAAATTAAAGAGTTTTTGGAAGGACAGAATTATACAATTACAACTACTCCAAATACTACTCCTATTTGGATTTATCCTTCGCAACCTTTAGACCCTAAATATAATAAATTTGAAATTACTTGCTCTACAACAGATATTTAACAATAAAACAATATCATCATGGAACAAGAAGAATTAATGCAATTTGTTCAATGACTTCCATCTAAAGTAGAAGAATTCCAAAATAAAACTCCTGAAGAAATTGTAGGAAAGCTAAATGAATTAGCACAAACAGAAGATGGTATGAATACTATTTCTGGATTGATTAATCAATTTAAACAAGAGCAATCTGCAGGAATGTTTAAACAAGGAGGCAAACTTGCTTATCTTGTTAATAAATTTAAAGATGGAGGATCTGCAAAGAATGAGCGTAAAGAAAATAAGAAGGTTGTAAAAGAAGGTAAGAAATCTTCTAAATTCAATCGCACTGCATATAGAAATATGAAATCTGCTATTAAGGATCAAGATCTTGGATTAAGTAGAAGAGAAGTCAAAGCAGCTGCAATGAAAAATATTGTAGGAGATAATTCTAAACCTAAAGTAACAAAAACTGAAGGTTCAGTTATTTCTCAACCTTTATCTTTTGGAGTATCTATGAAAACTGGAATTACTCCTAAAGTAAATGTACAAACTAATGTTACTCCTGATTTATCCCAAGGTAATTTCAATCAAGCTTTTGCAGCAGCTAGAAGTGCAGGACTTACTAGCTTTACTTGAAATGGAAAATTATATGGAACTCAATTAGCTCCAACAAGACCTGCTCCTAAGAAACCAAAACTTCCACAATCTAATCTTGGATCAAGAAATATTTCTGGAGCAGAAGAAGCTGGAATGTCTGCAGCTAAAGGAATTAGACCTACAAATATGAATGAAGAATTAGTTATAACTAATCCTTCATATAGTGATTACATAGTGGCATCTAATTTAGGTAATCCTAATAGGTTTGATAGTAGATATGTAGGACCTAGAAGTATGTCGGTCAATTATGGAAATAATGCTACTTTAGGATCTATTCCTGTTGAACACCGCATCAATCCAAGAAACCTTGGTTCATTTTTCCAAGAAGGGGGTAAAACTACAACTAAAGTAAAGGTTAATCCAAATGATAGTGTAGCTGTTACTAAGGCGCTAAACAATAGGACAGGAGATCACAATGTACATGATGTATTTAATACTACAGGATTAGTTAGAGATTCTTTAATTAAAATAGGTTATAATCCTGTTATGGTTAATAGAATTGCAAATCCTATTATTTCTAATGCAGAAAGAAAATTAGATGAGTTTGCTCCAGAACAATATACACCTAGACAACAGAATCTATTAAAATTCTTACATCCGACAGGTATTCCTTACTGGGCAAATGGTACAGCTGATACTGAACAAGCTAAATCTAATGGATATAAATCTGAAAGAATAATTAATTCAAATGGATCTATAAGAGAAATTGTAACAAATCCAAAAGGAAAGCGTTCATATAGAGATATAAGTGCAGATAAAAGAGATACAACATATACAAACGATTTAAGTAGCATGTCACGTTCTAATAATCCTAAGTGGTGAAAATTTAGAGATAAAAAAGTTGAAAGACAAGAATATGATAAACGAGACAAAGCATTTAATAAACGTTTTAATCTAAAATAAGTAATGCTAGATTTATTCCTTTATGATAATGTAACATGTAATCTAAAGATTAACGAATACGAAATACTATTAATAAAGGAGTTTGCAGCGCTGTGAGATACAGAAAGAAATAAATGTAAAGAAGATCCAAAAGGAACAAAGAGGTTAAGAGCTTGAAGAGAATTTAAATATATATGGTTGTTTTGTGACTGGAAAAGTCCATATCAACAATACTTAGAGAGACAAAAGCATGATGCAGCTATGGAAGATTCTGGATTAACTCAAGAAGAATGAGACGATCCAGTCTTCCATGCAGCAGTTAGAAAATACATGGAAATCAAAGATTCTTCTAGAATACTTAGCCTTATAAAAACAGCGTATCGAACTCTTGAAAAAATGAGAGTATCTTTAGATAATATAGACCTTGAAGAGAGAGATAATAATAGTAAACCTATCTTTAAGGCAAAAGATGTATTAGCTGATATTGCTAGTATTGGAGTTATGGCAGATAAATTAAAAGAACTTGAGCTTAATTATAAAAAAGATCAAATGCAATCCAATGCTAAAAATAGAGGTGATGTAAAACCTGGATTTATGGATAGTTAAGTATGGTAAAGACAATTAAATCTTCAATGTCTCAAGCACGTAAAAAAATGCTTGAACAGATAAAAAATAAAGAAGAATCAGAAGTCAAAAGAAAGAAAACAACTAAAGAGAAATATAAAGAGCTTAGAGAATCAATAAAAGGTCCTGAACCAACTCCTCAATCTTTTTCAGATAAATTTGAAGAAGAATTAAAAAAGCAATTACAAGAAATGCTTGGAGATCAGAAAGAAGATACTACAGAACAATTTGAGTATACTGCAACTGATTTTTATAAAAAGAGAGATGGTTTGTGAGATGTGGCGGTCACCGAAGACGTACTTTACTTTGATCCAGAATTATCATATGAATTAACTGGATACCGCCCAATTAATGAAACTCAAGGTTTAGATTTTGATCCTACTCCTTTTAATGAACTAGCTCAAATTTATGATAGAACTGGATCATATACTGAATATCCTGCAGATTCAAAGCCTTATAATGATTTCTGAAGAGAACAATATAAACGTTGTACTGAAGGTTATACAGTTGGTAAATATAGAATTACAGGAGATCATTATTTCTTTTTAAATTTCTATAGAATGGAAGTTATTTCTGAAGGAGCTAGAGGTGGAGCTGGTCGTAATGAAAAGTTTCCTACATTTCTAGCTAAACAATATGAATTCTTTCATTATGTTGAAATGGCTGAAAGACTACATAAAGATGTAGCTATATTAAAAGCTCGTGGTATTGGACTATCTGAGATTGTTGCTTGTTTAGCAGTAAGACCTTATATAACTAATAGAGGTTATCGTTCTTTATTAACTTGTGCTGCAGAAGGTAAACTTACTCCTTTAAAAACTAAATGTTGAAAGCAGTTAAACTGATTAGACATGAATACTAATGGAGGTATGCGCCATTTACGGCAAAAAGTTAATAATGCAGATACTAAACGTGCATCTCAAGTTACTCCTGATGGAGTTGAATATGGTTGAATGTCAGAAATTGATTCAGTAATTGCTGATACATCTGATAAGATTCGTGGTGATCGTGTCGATAGATTAATCTATGAAGAAGCAGGATCTAATAAATATTTAACTAAAAGTTGGATTCAAGGTAATGCCCTTGTTGAGCTTGGTGGTTATCATTTTGGAACACGTATTGCTTTAGGTACAGGTGGTGATGATATGGCACTTGAAGGTTTATCAAACATTTTTGCAAAACCAGAAGGGTATAATGTACTTCCATATAAAAATTATGATACAGAAGATAGAAAGCCACAATTAACAGCTTTCTTTATTCCAGCTCATAAGTTTAGTTTACGAGAAGAATTTTTAGATACAAGAGGAGTTACACAATCTGAAGAATTTAAAAAGTTTTATGAGGAAGAACGTAAAAAGCTAAGTGGTAAAGATCTACTTGATTATTGTGCAGAGCACTGTTTTATTCCAAATGAAGCGTTGTATAAACAGGGTGAAAATATCTTTGATTCAATTGCAATTGCAGATAGATTAACCCAAATTAGGATATTTAAAGCAGGATTAAAACCAGAATACGTATCATTATTATGAGATCGTTCTGGAGATACTCCTGATTTAACAAAAGTAAAAGTTGTAAGTAATCCAAATAGTAAAATTACTATATACGAAAGACCACTTCGAGATGAAGACGGTCTTGTATTAAAAAATCTATATGTTGCAGGAATAGACTCTATTGACCAAGGTTCTGGAGATTCTTCTACCTCAACAGATGTATCTGATTTCTGTATAGTTATTAAGAAACGTATATATGGATTACAAGAAGCGAAATATGTTGCGATCTATAAAGATCGTCCTCGAGATATTCGAGAAGCATATGATGTAGCAATGAAATTATTAGTATGATATAATTGTAAAGCACTACTAGAACATACTAAGATTAGTATTGTTACATATTTTAAAGAAAAAAAGAAAGATAGTCTATTTATGAAACGTCCTGCTTCAACTCTTGGAGATATGAAAAGAGGCAACTCACAAATGATTGGCGTACCAGCTACAGAAGCTATTATCAAGCACGGTCTTGAATTAATTAATAATTTTGTTAATGATTACTGTTATTCAATTGATATTGATGAAATGCTTGAGCAATTGTTAAAATATTCTTGAGAAAATAAACGAAAGTTCGATATTATCGCAGCTATGGAAATGGCAGAAATTGCAGATGAAGAATTAATGAATATACGACCTGCTGCTCAAGATAAATTAGCGAAAGAATGAGAAAATATTGGATGGTTCACTAATGAAAAAGGCTATAAAGAATATGGAGTAATACCGCAAAAGAATGGAACTCGTTGATAAAGTATATGAAATAATTGAAAAGGCTATGTGTGCATATTACACTGGAGACTTTACATTAACTATAGATGGTAATCAATGGAAATTAAGTTTAGATTTGAATCAATGAAAAGCTCCATTAGTTTTAGTCTATGAAGGTGATGAAGAAGGTTTTTTCGAATTTCTTGAAAAAGAACTTAGAAACAGACAACTAGATAGAACAAAATATTATTCTGGAGAAATGACTACTCCAGGTGAAGGAAATCAATATATAGTATTAGAATATGGTGATAGAGAATGAAGTAAAGAAGATTAATGATGCGATAGGTAATCTTGTATATGATAAAGTTGCTATAAGAAAAGCTTATGGATATTATCATTGTCGTAGAGATGCAGATCAATTCAAACACCTAGAAGAAAATTACGGAATTGGGACTCCTACATCAGTTAGTTTTACACCATTAATTAAGAAACATATTGATGTATTAGTTGGAGAATATCTAGGTTTAAATCAAGATTTAAAAGTATCTTGCAAAGATGAAAAGACTGTTTCAAATATAATGAGAGAAAAGCAACTTAAAATTAGTGCAGAAGTATTTAATTATTTGCAACAGTATTTAAAGAATAACATTATTGCAGCTATTATTGAAAATAAAGAAATTGTAAATGATCCTTTTATTGAAAAAGAAATCAACTCAATTCAACAAGATATTGATCAATCTTTTGTTTCTGAATATGAAATTGCTGCACAAAATATTCTTGATTATTTAAGACAATCAAGAAACATCGATTTAAAACGTAAAATGGCAGAATTACTTACAGATTTACTTGTTACAGGTACTTGTTACTATAGAGTAAAACCTACAGAAAGTAATTCAAATGTCAATATTGAAATTTTAAATCCTGTTAATACATTTATAGAACGTAATCCAAATTCTCCTTATCTTGCAGATTCTAAGAGAGTTGTTATTAGAAAATGAATGTCAAGAGAGGATATTTTAAATACATTCAGATCAGAATTAACTACAGAAGCAGCTAAGAAAATTAGAGATATGCAACAAACTGCAGATTCAACATCTCCTACTTATTTGGTTAGATATGTTGGTAAACCTGCTGAGCCTAATTTACGAGCTGATAATTTACATACAGGTATTCTTGCAGGACTTGAAGCACATCCAGGATGGCCTGGAGATTATGATTCAATAGAACCTATAAAGAATCATCTTATTCCTGTATATGAAGTTGAATGAATTGAAGCAGATTATAAAACTGGAGAATTAACAAGACATGAAGGAGTAAAAATTGGTTCAGAAGTATATATTACTCGTGGAGAATCAAAGTATATTGTAAGAAGTGCAGATTGTCCTAGTAGATGTAGATTATCTGTTAACGGAATGTTTTTCTTAGATAAAAATGGAGATCCATATTCATTAATAGCACATACTATGGACCTACAGGATTAAATTATATGAGTCCTGTATAAACCCCGTGAATTGCTGGAAAACCTTAAATTGAATAATAGTAAATTTAAGACAATCAGCAGCTAAGCTTAGATAGAAATATCTTTGAAAGTTCAACGACTATCCGAAAGGAGTACACTTAAGTAAGTGGAAGTGCGGGGACAAGTTTAATTTAAAATTAATTATAAGTAGTTATGAAATATAATGAAACAGAATTTATTTGAATTAATTTTAAATCAAATTTGTATGATATAGTCTAATCTGCATGGTGACATGCAGCAGTCGAAAAGACGGATATAGATTAACGACCTATATCGAATAAACAATGAAATATGATTTACTTATATATTTTAGAGATAACCTTATTGCTTCTTCAGGAGGAGTTGGAGATTGGATGGATGTTTCTTTTATTCCTTCGTTTTTAGGTGAAAAATTAGTTGATAGAGTTAAAGCTTGGCAAGCATATAAAAAGAATGGCTTAGCATTAATAAATAGTAAGGAGGAAGGTAATGAAGGTATGCCTAATACTATTTTTAATGGATTTGATGATACAGTTAAAGCTCAAGCTATTCAAGGTATTCAATTAGCTATTCAAGCTGTAGAACAACAAGCTTCTTCAATTACAGGAGTGTTACCTGAGAGGTTAGCTCAATATGAACAGAGAGATGCTGTATCTAATGTTCAACTTGGAGTTAAAATGTCAGGTTTATTAACTAAGCAATATTTTGAAACTATGGATATAATTTATAAAGAAGCTAATTATGATATGCTTAATTTAGCTAAATTGGTATATCCAAATGGTATTACTGGTACTATTGTATTAGGTAATAAATATTCAAGAATATTTACAGCACTTCCTGAACATTATACACTTACAGATTTTGATTTACATATTGAGGATAGTTCTAAGTCTTTTAAAGATATGGAAACTGTAAAGGCTCTTAATATTGAATTAATTAAAGCTGGAATGTCAGATCCTGATATGGCAGTAAGTATTGCAACTGCTAATAGTATGTCCGAACTTAAACGTTATGTAGCTAAAGCTACTGCCGTTAAGAAGGAAGAAAATAATAGTGTTTCTCAATTGCAGCAACAACTTCAGCAATATGAACAAAATCTGCAACAGTTACAGAAACAAAATGAACAATTACAAAGAGAATTAGGTCAATCACAAAATCAACTTGAACAAAATAGTCAAGCTAGACTACAACTTGAAGCTGAAAAAGTAGCTATTGAAAGAGAAAAAGTTAAAAATGATAAGGATTATAACGATAAACTTATTGAAACAAAACAGCAACAAGTTCAAATTCAAGCTGCAGAAACAGTTGATACTAATCCTTATAATGATAAAATAAAACAAGTTGTATAATATGAATAAAAAAATAAATATTGATGTAATTGTTAGATCTGATTGTAAATTAATTGCTGTAGATAATAGTGATTATTTAGGTGTAGATTTAAGTCAGTATATAATGTTAGAATTTCTATCTTATAATACTGACGAAAATTTGCTTCCAGAATCAGTAAAAATAAGAAAGGAATTACATAATCGGGGACACTATTTAAGTAGATTTGCATCTGAATTTACATTAAATGTTGACGGAACTTATTCTTATTATAAATTAGTAGTTCCACAATTAATGCATTTTCAAGACGATAAAGAGCCTGATAAATATATTAATTTAATAGATGAATTATTTTTTTTAAATGGGGATCTTTATAAATCTAATATTACAGACCAGGAAGGATATACATTAGACGAAGTAATTGAAAATTCTGAAATTATTGGTTATAAAGAAGCATATGAATTTGTGCAAGAAAATAAGGCTTCACAAACTTTCTATTGTCCAATAAAAAATGTCTTTAGTGTTTGCAAATTACAAAGATGTTTAGTATATTTGCAACGGCAATTACTGTTGAATAACAGTAAAATATGTAGTTATGATAAATGTAAAACAGATGAAAATTTAAGGAATCGCAGAGATTTCTTATTAAGTGCTATGTATGTGTTTGATTATCTAAAAGATATGGGGAACTTTACAGAAGCGCAAAGAATATTAGATAATTTATCTTCATGTAATTCTTTATGTGGAGAGGAATTAGGTAATATAAATAATAGTTGTGGTTGTGGAAATTCTATATAATGAATTATATAAAATATTTGTTCAAGAATTAATTAATATTAATATTGGGCATTTACCTGATAAAAAAGCATTATTTACAATGAACGAATTAATTAATGCAATTGATTATATTGAACACGGTAATCCAACTAATAATGAAATAATCAAAATAATTCAATATTATGAAGAGATCTAATGTTAATGTAATCATAGATAATGCAATAAATTCTCAAGACTATTATAGAATGTATAGTTCTAGAGATTTTTATAGAGGAACATCTTTTAAGATGGCAGGAGCCTGAACTCCAGACACTCATTATTTCAACGATGAACATATTATTGATTTTATATCTTGTGAAGGAGCTTTATTGTATTGTCTAAGAGGTCATTTATCCTCAGAATGAAATAAGCCGAATCTAATTTATAAAGACGATATAATTGTTGGTGTAGAATCTAATCCATATTGAGCTTTTATTATGGGAAATAGTGGTAAAGGTCAAAAAGGAGATAAAGGCGATATTGGTCCTATCGGACCGAGTGGAACTGATGGTATTACTCCACAATTAAAAATTGAAGATGGTCGTTGACTACTTTCAATGGATAAAGGTCAAACTTGACAAGATATAGGCCAAGCTACAGGTGATCCTGGGCAAAATGGAACTGATGGAAAGAATGGCTCTGATGGAATTGGAGTAATTCCTGGAGGAACTACTGGTCAAGCATTAGTTAAAAAATCTGATGCAGATTATGATACAGAATGAAAAACTATTTCTGAAGGCGGAGAAATTCCTAATTTTGATGCAGAAGTAGCTAATGTTTCTTCAACAACTGAAGCTAATGCTAATGTAGTTTTAGAAGGGGATATATTTAAATTTAGTTTTGGATTACCTAAAGGAGCTGATGGTAAAGATGGAGAAGATGGTAAGGACGGAACAAACGGAACTGATGGTTCTAATGGAGAAGATGGATTAAGCATTAAGTTAATGTATGCAAAAAGTAGTAGTGTTAATACTCCTCCTATTGTAAATAAAACTAATACAAATCCTGGATCTGTATGAACTACTGTTGTTCCAATTCACACATCCTCTGAAATTATATGGTCAATTACAGCATCTTTTAGAAATTCTAGTCTTGTTGGAGAATGATCAGATCCTGTTCAAATGACAGGAGAAAAGGGACAGGATGCAGTAATACCAAATTGGAAAACATACGTTTATAAATTAAGTGATAGTAAACCATCAAAGCCTACAGGAAATAGTCCTAGTCCATCTGGATGGGAAGATTATCCTACAACTAGTGGCAATTGGTGACAATGTATTGGAACAGTTAATGGAGAAACAGGACTTGTAACTGAATGGTCAGAAGTAATACCAGTTAATGGTAGAGATGGCCAAGCTCAAGATGGCAAATTTACAGAATTTAGATTTGCTGTAAATACAAGTAATTCAAATCCTCCTACATTAAACGCAACAGTAAGAACTCCTTCAGGATGGTCTGTGGTTCCTCCTGAAAAATCTAAAGATGGATATCTCTGGATGACTACAGCAACTATTAATCCTGATGATACTTTAAATACAAACTGGACTACTCCAGTTGTTATAAGTGGAGAAAATGGTACAAATGGTACAGACGGAATTCCTGGAACTCCAGGAGAAGATGGAAGAACTACATATTTTCATATTAAATATTCTGCTGTTGCTAACCCTACTTCTTCAAGTCAAATGACTGAAACTCCAAGTACATATATTGGAACTTATGTAGATTTTACTCAAGCAGATAGTACAGATCCCTCTGACTATACTTGGGCAAGATTTGAAGGAATTCAAGGAGAAAAGGGAGAACAAGGAATCCCAGGTACTAATGGAGAAGATGGAAAAACAAGTTATCTACATATTAAATACTCTAATGATGGAGGTGTAACCTTTACAGGTAACAATGGAGAAGATCCAGGTGCTTGAATTGGAATTTATGTAGATTATAATATAAATGATAGTGATGATCCTTCTGACTATAAATGAACTAAAATAAAAGGAGAACCTGGAATTACTGGTGATCCTGGTCCAGCAGGTAAAGATGGAGTTGATGGGTTACCTGGAATTGGTATTGAAGTTCGTTATTGCTTAGGAACTACAACTATTTATGGAGGAACAAGTACTCCTGGAACAACAAGACAGCCAACAGGTTGGAATTTAGCGGTTCCAACTCCAACTGAAGAGACTCCTTATATTTGGTTTATTCAAGCTAGAGTAAATTATACAAGTAACGCTGATAAAGTTGGTACAATTGAAGGTAGTTGAAGTACTCCTACTAAATTAAGTGGAACTAATGGATTAAATGGAGAGAATGGTTCTAAAGGACAAATAATTTATCCTGAAGGTATTTATAATGTTAATACTGTATATCAAGGAACCGCAGATAAAACTCCTTATGTATATGATTCTAATGATGCTAACTATTATGTTTTAAATATAGTAGGAACTTGGCAAGGAACATTACACAGTAATGAATCTCCTAGCACTGATACTAGTAATAGTTGAGTTAAATTAGATGCATTTGAAGCGCTGTATACTAAAATTGGGATTATCGCTAACGGTCTTATTGGATCTGCTGTATTTAATGGAAACTATATGTTTAGCCAACAAGGTATTGATGCAAGTGGACAAACATCTACACAATATCAAAACTTTGATCCAGAAATTCCTACAGGAGGTGAGTTTACTCCAAATATACTATTTGATTTTAGAACTGGAGCTGGACATATGGCTGCAGGAAAAATTAAATTTGGGGATGATGGAAGTGTTGACTTAACAAATATTAAAATTAATAATGCACTTATTCAAAATACTAAACAATATACACTGACTCAATCATCTGATCCACATGTATTAGATTCATTGTACTCAGAAATTGTATATTCTCCAACCATACATGAAGATGTAATACTTAAAATAGATGCTTCTAAATATCAATTAAATATTGATGGTTCATATTCTGGTGCAATTTATAACAAGTCGGATAAACAATTATTTGTATACCCATTTGATAATGGCCATGATGATGAATCTATTAAAATTTGTGGATATTACAATGGTAGGCTATTATTCTCTTATGATGAACCAATTCTTTTTAATGCTTCCCAAATTTTGCTTCCTGCAGGAGGTGTAGTAGAATTTAAATTCGTTCCATCCTCAATAGTAAGTAACTACTATGTTGGAACAATTTGGGTAGAAAATACATCAGATTTTGAGCTGAAAACATGAAAGCAGAATGGAACACTACGTTCAGATCTTTATTATAGAAGTTATGGTGATTATAATAGTGATTCGTTTTTAGCATGTGGAGAAGTCTATTTTAATTCATCTGGTGTGCCATCTTTATCTTCTTTTTATAGGTGTAGAACTGACTTAGTATTAACTGTGAGTCAATCTGGAAATTTTGCTGCAAATTTAGATTTAACAAGTATTTATCCTGGTAGAACTCTATCAATAACTACTGTAGCTATTTCACAACCTATATGAGATGAGGCTTTGTTAAAAATGTTTTATGGTTCTGCAAGAAGCAGGATTAATGGAGCTTTTTTAGATGTAAGAACTGCAGACGGCAAAGTACCAACAACAAGTATTAGTGTTCCATTTTTAATATTAGGGTCAAAATAATAAACTATGAAGAAAAATAATATATTACCTACTATAGATCTACAAAATTCAAGAGAGTATTCTGGAGCTTATAATTCAAGAGATTTCTATAAAGGAACTTCCTTTAAGATGGCGGGAGAATGAATAACAAATACTCACTATTTTAATGACGAATATATTGTAGATTTTGTATCATTTGAAGGAGCTTTATTGTCTTGCATTAGAAGTCATACATCATCTTCGTTAAATATGCCTGAATTAGTTCGAGAAAACGATAAAATTATTGGTATTAAACCAAATCTTTTCTGAGCTTTTGTAATGGCAGGAGTTGAAGGACCTGCTGGCAAAGTATGAGTACCTGAAATTAATAATGGAATACTTTCTTGGAAAGAAAGTAATACTTCTCCTTCATCAACTCCTATAGAAAATCTAAAAGGAGAACCAGGAGATACTCCAATTGTAGGTATCAAAAAAGATACATTAAATAATACTTATTATTGGACTGTATCTATTAATGGAGAATCTCCTAGATGAATACTTGATGAAAATGGACAAAAAATTTCTGCACAAGGTTTAAAAGGAGATCCTGGTAAAAATGGAACTGATGGAAAACCTGGTAAAAATGGAGCTGATGGTATAACTCCTGAATTCAAAATCGAAAATGATTATTGGTTTGTTTCCTATGATAACGGAACGAATTGGACGCAATTAGGCAAGGCTAAAGGTGATCGAGGAGCTACTGGAGAAAAAGGAAAAGATGCAATCCAACCAAAATTTAGAATTTCATTAGGAAACTGAGAAGTATCTTATGATAAAGGTATAAATTGGGAAAAAGTTGGTAGAGCTACAGGAAGTAAAGGAGATCCTGGAAAAGATGGCGTTGATGGACGTGCTGGTAAGGACGGTAAAGATGGGATAACTCCTGAATTTAAAATTGTTAATAATAACTGGTATATAACTTATGATGAAGGTATTTCTTGAAAGTTATTAGGTAGAGCAATTGGAGATCAAGGAGAACCTGGAAAAACTCCTGGACTTATCAGAGAATTTGGAGATCCTAATAATCTAACAGATGATAGAATTCTTTGAGGATATATAGGTGATCCTACTAGTGAGTGAACTACTTTATGTTATTTAGAAGATCTAAAAGGAGACAGTATTAAATCTGTTAATATTAGTGATGCTGAAGGACATTTAGAAATCACAATGGAATCTAGTAAAGTGATTACTTCTACAGGTTCCGTTCTTCCAAGGTTTGAACCAGGTACAATTGAAACAGTTGAGTGAGATCAAAGACCATCTTTAGTAATAGATAAAACTAATGCTCCTAGAGAATGAGCTTTAAATGTAAAAGTTCCTAAAGGAAAACCTGCTACAGTAACTGTAGTTTCTGAAGTAGAAAAATTAGCACCAGATGCACAACCTTATGTAACTGATTTAAATCCAGATATTAGTGATGCAAATCTTAAATTTGGAATTCCTCAAGGAGAAAAAGGAGATCCTGGCGATGAAAATATAGCAATCGGATGTCAATCCGATTTCCCAAATAACGAACCAGAGCACGATAAGATTTGGTATGATCCGTGTGATGAAGCTATGGATCAGTATTCAGTCCAAGACTTTTTATATCATTCTTATATTGCTGTTGATGGTACTCTTAATCAAGAACAATTCGAAGCTGCTTGAAAATCGTTTCCTAACACAGCAGGATTTGAAATTAAATTTGCAGATAGCTTTGAAAAGTTAGGTGATCCTACTGCAGATAAGTTAGGAAAATTATATATAATTCCTGCTCAATCTACAGTTTTACATGATTTATTTGAAGAATACATTGTTGTTCATTCTCCTAGTACTACAGAAGAAGTTTATATGTGAGAGAAATGGGGAAGTGGACAAATTACTGTAGATTTGAGTAACTATTATACTAAAACAGAAGTAGATCGACAGATACAAAATTTAGAAGATAAAATTGAGAAAGTTTCTTCTACGATTTGAAACGAAGTGTAACAATTAATTTTAAAAAACATGACGAACAATATTGTAAAATTTTATAGAGGTCCTGAAGCTTCTTATAATTCTGTTACACACGCAAATGGTATTTATTTTACAACTGATACTAATAAAATTATTATGAATGGCTCCGAGTATGGTGGAGATTCTAATAAAAAAGTAGCAGATGTAAAATTAAATGCACAAGCTAATGGAATTGTAATTACATATACCGATACCACTTCTACTACATTACTTTTTGGAAAAGCCTCTACAGTAGTAGATGGTCTAATGGCAAAAGAAGATAAAGAAAAAGTAGACTCTCTATCTACTACATATAATAGTAATATGCCTGATGATTTACAAGTAACAGATAATCATGGTGGTATTAAGAAAGGCGTTACCGCAGGAAAATTAAAAACAAAGACATGGGCTCAGCTTATGGATGATATTTTATTTCCTACTGTTCAACCAACTGTAAATGCTCCTTCAGCTTCTGTAGCATTGTCTAATGGATTTTCAAATAATGGAGTTTATGAGATTGGAGCAGCTGCTCCTGCAGCAGGAACTAGTGTTAAGGGTTCATTTAATAGAGGTACTGTTACAGTTGTAGGACAGCCAAATAAAAACAGAGCTGGTGCTCTTATTGAAGATGAAAGTTATGTAGCAACTGGAGCTGGAAGTCAAGAACTTCCTGAAAAAATTGTTCTTGGAGCTATGACTTATAAGTATCATGCTGCTTATGGAGAAGGTGATGAACTTGTAGATAGTAAAGGAAATAAAGCTACAGTTACTCCTAACCCACTTTCTGCAGGATCTATTGATTCTTCAAACGTTACTGTTTATGGAACATATCCGTATTTTAGTAATGGAGTTATGGCTTCTACTTCAAGTAATGAACTTAGCTCATTACCTGCAAGTTTTGTAGATAATGCAAAATTTAGAAGTCTTATTAGAATTGATGATAATACTCAGATTGCTGCAAAGTTTGCTTCAGAAGCAGAACATAGTACTAAAGCTCGTTTATATGTACCTGCAACTAAGAAAGTAACTGCTGTAAAAGCTATGAACGCTCTTACAGGTAAGTTTGATGTAGACTTTACAGCTTGGGAAATGTTGGCTGATACAGTAAATCAAACTGTTCAGGGTACAGAAGTAGCTTACAAGGTTTGGACAACTACTGGTGGTTTACAGGGTGGTAACCAATATTTATTCACAATTGCAAACGCTTAATAGGAGGAAAGAAATATGGCAAGAACACAAGGTAATATTCAATTAGGTCTTAATATTGAACCTACTGGTCAGTCTATCCTAGATGCAAGATTGTGGGTAGCTACCTTAGAAGAATTATATTCTGCATATCCAACAAAGAACTACTATCAAGATATGGTAGTAACTGTTGGAGATCAGAAATCACAATACATGCTTATTGATGTTGAGAATGTAACAAACGCTTCAGGATGGAAACGTATTGATGCGGGTGCTGCAGTCGAAACAGTTATAGTAGATAATTTAATTTCAACAAGAACAGATGCTGCACTTTCTGCAAATCAAGGTAAAGTTCTTAAGGATGAATTAGATTCACTTGGAGTAGTAAAACTAGAAACTCCTGAAGAGGGTTTTGCTGCTTCTTATCAACTTCAGAAAAATGGCGTTGCCCTTGGAGCAACTATCAATGTTATTAAAGACTTAGTAGTTGATTCAGGTTCAGTTAAATCAGTTACTGAAGCTGATGTTCCTTATGAAGGAGCAGTTGTTGGAGATTTATATATTGAGTTAGTAATTACTAATGGAACTTCATTATATATCCCTGTAAATCAACTTGTAGATAAATATGAAGGTTCAGATTACATTACTGTTAGTGGTGCAAATGTAGTTTCTCTTAACTATGATGCATTAAAAACTAAATTAGATACTGATTTTGGAATTACAACAATCGCATCTGATTTAGATGCAGTTGAAACTACTGTAGGCGCATTAAAGGGAACTGTTGCACAAAATACAGCTAATATTTCCACTAACTCTACTAGTATTGCTAATCTTCAAACAGCAGTTTCTAATATTACAAATACAGAATCTCCTAATTCTCTTGCAGCAAAGATTGCTACTTTAGAAACTACTGTTGGAGATGAGGAATCAGGTCTTGTAAAAGATGTTGCTGATGCTAAAACTGCTCTTAATAAAATTAAAGTAAAAGATGTAGATACTACTTCCTCTAATGGTGTTGCTTTACAACTTGAAGAAGGTATAGTTAAAGTAAATGTAGTTCCTGCAACATTAGCTAGTTCAATTAACAGTACTCAAGTTAAGGTTGGAGTTGCTATTACTGGTGACGCAGAAATTGGTGCTGATCAAACGATCGCTCAAGGAATGCAGGCTCTTAGTGATAGTATTAGAACCGCTGTTGCAGGAGGTATTACATCACTAACAAGTCCTGATGAGACTATTACTGTTACAGGTACAGGAACAGGAACATCAAGAGGTTTAGCAGTAAATATATCTAAATTAGTATCAACAAGTTCAGCTATCCAAATTGGAACAGACGGTAAGCTTGATATATTTTGATCAGAAATTGAATAAATAATAATTTCCCCCTTCCTCACATTTAGTGAAAGGGGGGGGGGGATTAAAATTTAAAAAAATAAACATGGCAACAATTAAGTTTTTTAAAAAGGCGACAGAGCCTACTACAATCGAAACTGGAAATCTTTGGTTTGATACAACAACTCAATCTATTAAAGTTAAAACAGATACAGGATATGATGTATTTGGTATTGGGCTTAAAGATGCACAATTATTAAGTAATAAATTAACAATTACCAGATCAGATAATACTACTGTTGAAGTAGATTTTAATGATATAGCGTCAGCAAGTTCTGTAGCTGCAGCGTTAGATAAAAAAGTAGATAAAACAATTACGATAACAGGAACAGGCGGGTTATCTGGAGGTGGAAATCTGGCAGAAAGTCGTACTATCTCTCATGCTGTTCCAGTAGGAGCTGCTGCGAAAACATCAGGGTTGTATAAAATTGCAACTGATAAGTTTGGACATGTCACGAGTACAGCAGCAGTAACTAAAACAGATATAACAGCTCTTGGTATTCCTGCTACAGATACTAATACAACGTATACATTTCAGGGAGCATCAAATGGATTTAAAGTAACTCCAAGTAATGGCGAAACTCAAACAGTAATTGTCTCTCCAAGTATTAAAAATAACGTTACTAAAACAGATGCCACAACAACTGCTGGATATATTCCTAAGTTTAATAATACGACAGGAGTTATTGAAAATGGTTACTCTGTACAAACAACTTTAGCTAGTAGTTCAACTGCAATCCCAACTGCTGCTGCTGTCGTTGCAGCTATTGATAATAAGATCGCTACAGCTGATGCAATGATTTATAAAGGAACATTAGGCACAGACGGTACTGTTACTAAAGTTCCAGCTAACGGATATAAAGTAGGTTGGACCTATAAAGTAATTACTGCTGGAACTTATGCGGGAATCAAGTGTGAGGTTGGAGATATGCTAATTGCTATTAATAACGGTCCTATTAGTGGTACTACAGTAGTTAATGCAGATTGAACAGTTGTTCAGGCTAATATTGATGGCGCAGTAACTGGCCCAGCTTCTGCGACAGCAGGTCATATTGCAGTATTTGATGGAGCTACAGGTAAAGTTATTAAAGATGGTACATATACTATCGCCACTAGCGTACCTTCAAACGCTGTCTTTACTGACACAAAAGTAACTTCTGTAGATAATCACTATAAACCTGCTAATGGAACAACTCTTATAGGAACCGCTGGTTCTCCTGTTACTGCTGGTGGCAAAGTTATTACAGGTATTACAGCTGATAGTTCTGGCCATATTACAAATATAATTACTGGTACTATACCAGCTGCACCAACCTTATCTGATTTAGGTGGAGTTGGAACTATAAATGCATCTGGCACTGCTCCTTTAACACTATCTGCATCTAAAAGTAGTACAACTGTAACAATTTCTGGATCAGTAGCAGAAATGACAGCCGCAACATCAAATACAGCAGGTGCAGCAGGTATTGTTCCTGCTCCTGATGCAGGAAAACAAGCTGCGTTTTTAAGAGGTGATGGAACTTGGGCAGTACCTACAAATACTAATACTACATATACATTTGCAAATGGAACTACTGGTAATTTTACTGTAACACCTAGCGGAGGAACTGCACAAACTGTATCTGTAGGTAAACCTGCAACTGCAGGAACTGCAGATAAAGTAGACCATGCTTTAACGCTTACTGTTGCTGGAGGAAGTACAGAAGGAACTAGTAAATATACATTTGATGGTTCAGCTGGAAAAGCTCTTAATATTGTAGCTGGATCTAACGTTAAACTAACTCCTGCTGCAGGGCAATTAACTATTGCAGCTACAGATACGAAATATACTCACCCTGCAGGTAGTGCTGCAAGCAAAACTTCAGGATTCTATAAATTCTCAACAGATTCTACTAGTCACATTGCTAGTGTAACAATTGTAGCTAAAGCTGATATTACTAGTTTAATTGGAAGTAATACATATGATGCATATGGAGCTGCAAGTACTGCAGAAACTAATGCAAAAGAGTATGCTGATTCATTACTAGCTTGGTCTGAGTTTGAATAACATATCAATAGGGAATGGGAGTTTCTCATTCCCTTATCTTTAATTTTTTAAATAAGGTTAAAATGTCAAAAATTACAAACAGGTTCGTCCATTTTAAGACGAAAGCCAGTTTCACTTCACGATTGGGAGCTGGTGATATCCAGGAATCAAGTGTTGTGTTCATCCAGGATGCAAATGAAATTTGGACACACGGAACATATTATAAATGTGATATTAGTGAGGCTGAAGTTATAGCCCTTATTAATTCTAAAGGATACATTACCGAAGCTGATATTCCTTCATTAACTGGAGGAGCAGCCGCTACTTCAGGACAATATGTATCTGGAGTGACAGTATCAGGACATAATGTAACAGTTACTAAAGCTGCTTTACCTACTTCTGTAAGTGGTAATGCTGGAACAGCTACTAAATTAGCAACCTCAAGAGTAATTGCAATAGCTGGAGCAGTACAAGGAAGTGCAACATTTGATGGATCTAGTAATGTATCTATTAATAGTACATTGAATGGTTTTGATGCATCTAAGATTACTTCTGGAACTATTAATGCTGATAGACTTCCTGAGATTCCTATTTCTAAAATTCCTGCGGCTGCAATGGAGAGATTATATGTAGTGGAGTCCCAATCAGCTGCAATGAGTTTAACTATACAAGAAGGAGATGTTGTTCAGATTGGTTCAGGAGGTCCTATGTACTTCTGCGTATCAGAATCTGCATCTACTTTTGCTACTAAATTTAAAGTATTTACTGCAGGGGCTGCTACAAGTGTGCCTTGGTCTGGAGTGACTAATGCTCCTACAAAGCTAAGTCAGTTTACCAATGATTCTGGTTTTACAACAAACAAAGATACAGTAACTTCAGTAGCAATGTCAGTTCCTACAGGACTAAGTATATCAGGTTCTCCAATTACAGCAAGTGGAACGCTTGCTTTAAGTTATACTTCAGGATACTCAATTCCTACTACAGCAAAACAAACAAATTGGGACACTGCTTATGGATGAGGAAATCATGCTTCTGCAGGATACGCAAAAACTACTCAGTTAGCTAATTATCTTCCTTTAAGTGGTGGAACTTTAAATGGCTCAATAACTCTTAATCGATTAGTTGCAGGAAATAACTTAACAGAAACAGCATATAATACAACAGATGTAATTGCTTTAAGTAAATATAGAACTCCAATTGCTTTTTATTCTGTACAAAGTAATGCTTGAACTTGTTTCCAGTTTGAAAATAATAATACAATCTTATTTGGCAATGATAATGCAGTTCCTATAAAATTTTATTCATCAGGCAAATCAGCAGTATATGCAACAGAGTTCTATCAAGATGAAAGTTTAGTTGCCACACAATCATGAGTAACAGGTAAAGGCTATCTTACTTCAGTTCCAGCACAAACTTGGGCAAGTATTACAGGAAAACCTACATTTGCTGCAGTTGCTACTAGTGGTTCATATAATGATCTAACTAATAAACCAACTATTCCATCTGCTTATACACTTCCAACCGCTAGTTCAACAGTATTAGGCGGTGTGAAAATAGGTTCTGGAATTAGTATTAGTAGTGGAGTAATTTCTGCAACATATACATCTGTAGGAGCTGCTGCTGCATCACATACACATACTGCAAGTCAAGTAACTGCAGCATTAGGCTTTACTCCAGCAGATGTTAGTGATATTCCAGAGATCCCCATAGCTCTTCCAAACCCATATGCATTAACAATTAATGGAACTTCATACACAGGTTCATCTGCGGTATCTATAAATACTGCAACAATACTATCAACGTCTACTTTAAGTAGTAGTACAGTTTCTGCAGGATATAGTTATAATAATACTTCATCAAAAACTATTTCTTCTCTGAGTGGATTTAGTTCAAGTAATCCTGATTCAGTTATTATAAGCACTGCTAAACTTACATTTACTGCTTCTAATGCAATTAAGATGGATGGTCTTGCAGATTTATCTGGAACTTATTATATCTACTGCTTAAGTTATATGGCAAATGGAAAAATTGCTGTTAATGGTGCAGTATATGCGTAATCTTAAAAATATATAAATTATGAGTGTAAAAATTTTTGATAAAGCACAAAATAAGTGGGTTATATTTCCTGGCTCAATAGGTGCACCTGGTAGATCTGCATATGAATTAGCAGTACAGCAGGGTTATAAAGGTACTCTTGATGAGTGACTGAAATCAATTAAAGGAGCTGATGGAAGAGATGCATATACTATTGCTGTTGAAGGTGGATATAAAGGAACCGAAGAGGAATATAATAACGCACTTACTATTGCTCCTGTAGCAGTAGATAAAATAAATAATGCAGATACTACTCCTACTAAAGATAGTACTAATTTAGTATTATCTGGAGGAGTAAAAGATGCAATTGATTCATTGAATTCAGATTTTAATGCCGATTTAGCTACTATTAGTTCAAGTATTACTAATTTAAGCGATGAGATTGATAATATTATTAATGTAGAGATTGGCGATCAATTAAAGGCTTCTATTATAGATAATCTTACTAGTTCTGATACAGAAAAGGCATTATCTGCAAGACAAGGTAAAGTATTAAAAGAACTTATTGATAATCTAGCTAATTTACAAATTGCAGTAGTAGATACACTTCCAGCAACTGGAGAGAGTAATATTATTTATTTAATAAAGAAAGTTGGTACAGGAACTGATATACATGATGAATATGTATATGTAGAAGGAAATTGAGAAAAGATTGGAACAACAGATGTTGATCTATCTAACTATTATACTAAAACTCAAGTAGATTCTATTAAAGATACTTTAGATAATAAAATCTCTAATAATACTTTAAGCATTGCTAACATTACTACTAATGGATCTATTACTCCTGAAAGTTTGAAAATTCAGAAGAATGGTGTTGATCTGCTTGATGCGTGAAATGGTTCTAAAGAAGGAGTTGCAAATATTGTGGTTCCAACTTCTTTGTCTGAGCTAAATGCAACAAAAGACGATATTGTTGAAATTCTTGGTTATATACCTGCTGATTCTGCACAAGCTGGAATGGGAGATGTTACAGGTCCAGTAACCGCTGTAGATGGAAATCTTGTAGCATTTGATAAGGACGGTAAACATATTAAAGACTCACAATATAATGTAGGATCTTTTGCAGTTAAAAATCATACGCATACAGTATCTCAAATTACTGATTTTCCTGAAATTCCAGACCCAATTACAGTAGATGATACTTTAAGTACTACTTCTACAAATCCAGTACAGAATAAAGTAGTAGCTACAGCTTTAAATAATAAAGTTAATAATGCTACTTTAGGAAGCTATGTTAAGACAGCAGACTTAAATGTAACTTTAGGAAATTATTATACTACTACAGAAGTATATACAAAAAATGAAGTTGATGAGAAAATTGGCTCTGCGGGTGGCGGAGATGTAATGGCTAGCGGAGATTTGGCTAATAACTATATTGTTGTTGGAGCAGGAACTAAATCTATTAAGAAGTCAGAACAATTACTTTCAGATTTAGCTTTAAAAAGTGATATTCCATCTTTAGACGGATATGCTACTGAATCGTGAGTAGGAACTCAAAACTTTATTACAATGCCAGAAGATTTAGCAGAAGATCGTATTGTTATTGGTGCAGGAACTAATAGTGTTACATCTAAAAGGTTAAAAACTATTAATGGGGTTTCATTACTAGTAGATGATATATATAATGTAACTAACTATAATGTTAGCCGAATGTTTCCATGAGACGCGTTTACAGGTAGTGGAAATATAACTGGATTATATAACTATTTGTTTGATGGAGTTGGGCAATTAATACCAATTGAATATAATAATAGTGCATATACAAATCTCCCAGTTGATGGAGAATCTTTCGTTGGTACTTTACAACCGTATAAATATACTGCAGCTAATAATTGAAGTGTTAGAGCATTCCTTACTAGTGAAAATACAGGTAAAACGTATACAGGAGTATTTAACATGGGACAATCTGCTTTAATTAATTGGATTGAAATTGGTAAAGATATTACCTCATCAGAAATTGTATCTGCATTAGGATTTACTCCTATTAGCTCAAATGAAATTCCTGTTGCACTACCTAATCCGTATGCGTTATCTATTACAGCTAATGGAACAAATAATTCTTATACAGGATCTTCTGTAGTTAATATTAACTTAGATAGTATTTTCTCTAAGAAGCTTAAAACTGTAACTACTCCTGGACAACCTGGAATTTTTGTTGGAACAGGAGCTTCTGGAGCTACTTACGAAGTAGATACGTTGTTTGTTTCTGCAGATGAGCCTGATGCTATTATTGTAATTCCTTCTTCAACTAGTATTTCTTTTGACAATACTATTTATACAGAAATGCAAGATTTAGGAACCTTAACAGGCGGCACTTATAAATGTTACTGCATTACATATATTAATTCTAGTATAGTATTGGTTAATGGAGCTATATATGGTAACAGTTAGTAATTATGATGAAGATTATAAAAGATCTCTTAATTAAAATTATCAATGACATAGATACAGGTAATTCTAACTTAAGTGCAGATGAGTGTAACAAAGTTATTGAATATCTTACTGAAATAACAAACAAGAACGAGAAACTTAGTAAATATCAAGCTTGCAAATACTTGAAAGTTAGTAGAGCTACGTTTGATAATTATGTTAGAGCAGGTAAGATTCCTAAAGGTCGTAAACAAATAGGATTTAAAGAATTATATTGATATAAGAAAGATTTAGATATTTTACAGGAAAAGAATTAGTAACGAGTTACTAATTACAGATCCTTCTAATCCCCTTAGGTTGAGAAACTTAAGGGGATTTTTTATTTTCATAGTAACGTTATGTTTTGGATTGATGCGGTAGTATCTTTGTACTGTAAGCTTACAACAAATAGATTTAATTAATTTAAAAAATAATAGAACTATGGAAGTAGTAGAAAAGAAAGAAATGGTACACAAAGATGTATATGAAAGCGGTGAAAAAGAATACGCTTCAAAAGGTGTAGCTGGTACTGGATTAGGCTTAATATACTAGGTCCTTATAATAGTAATATTATATGCAAAACTCCCTTAATTGCTGGAAACTCCAGAAATGGACAATCAGCAGCTAAGCTTAGATAGAAATATCTTTGAAAGTTCAACGACTATCTCGGAAGAGAGTAGCACTAAGTAGTGCGAAATGGGGAGCATCCAAATTGGATGAAGATATAGTCTTAACTACATGTATATATAAAGATGTAGAAGTTCATAAGAGAACTGCATAAGATTAACGACCTTATGTGAAAATATTGTAGGTATTGCTGGAACCGCATTAGGACTTTTAGCTCTTAGCGGAAGAGGTTTATTCGGACTTGGAAATACAGGTAGTGCAGCTGCTGGTGCTTTAGCTGCTGAAGCTATTACTGGTGGTCCAACGACATTCCAAGCTTGGCAACACTCTTGCAATGCTGAGTTAGCTAATCAGAAAGCTCTTTATGATTTTGCTTTACTGTCTGCAAATGCTCGTTTTAACGATCGTCAGACTATTAATGGTGAAATGTTTGGACTTTACAAGAGCCAGATCGACGCTGACTTCGGGCTGTATAAAAATCAAAGAGATCAATTCGATGTATTAGCTGATCGGATTGGTAAACTTGAGACTGCAGCTGCTGTTAATGCTGCTGTAGAGCCTTGGAGAAGCAAAGTTACTAAGATGGAGATTGCTAGTGTAGCTGGTATGGTAGGTCTTGAAGCAGAACGTAGAATGTGTGCTGACAACAAGATTGTTAACTATGCTAATAACACTTTCTATCCTATCCGTGTAGCCGCTGTAGAAGTAGGAACTGATACAGTACAACGTTCACTTTATAATCCACTTTGCCCTTGTGCAGGTTATTCAAACAGTATTCTGTTTGAGCCAACTACAACACCCGCGGCCTAGTAATTTAAAGTAAAATAAAAGATGTATCCTGTGAATCAAGTTTTCCTAGGTAATTCAGACCCTCTATTATCTCAATCTGATATTACAAGTCAGATGCAAATATTAAAACAATATGAAGCCCAACTAGCACAACTGCAGAAGAAGGGAACTCTCCAGACTGATTTAATATGAGATGATATAGATAAAGAGATGAGTTCTTTAACAGAAAGTCAAAAAGCTAGATTTTTTGAAGATCAAGAATATTCAGAAATTACAGCTTCATTACAACAAATGGTGCAAGTAGAATTACTCAATTTAGTAAAAGCTAAAATTGAAAGTAATTCAGAGGGTAAGGACTTATTACAAAGACAGCTAAAATTAGTTAAGAAGTTAAAGAACAAGATAGTAGAAGAGACAGATAATGAGATGGCTATCTTTAAAAAGTTCCGCGAATTCTCTAAAGATAACCCAGGTTTAACTTATGAAGAATTTATTAAACAATGGCGCAGCACGTAGATGTAATAATGACTAGACTTAATAATTTTGTTGATAAACAATTAACTTCATTGTCGCAAAGCAATCCAATGATGGCATTCGCTAAGCCTTTGATAACTAGAGTAATTGACAACAATGCTTATAAAGTTGAAGGAATGTTAAAACAAATCGCTGACAAAGATGGTATGGTTGATGTTAATGGTATATTATCTGAAATGATTGATAATGTAATTAACACTAAACCTTTCAAAGTCAACAGTGGATTTCTAGGAGAACTTGAAATCGGGAGCGGAAAAATAAAGATGAATTTACCTTTGGTAAATCGAGCCTTAGTTTTAAGTCATCAAGATTTAATCGAATTAAAAGATATGTTAAATGAATAGATAGAAAGGAGTGGCAGAAATGTCACTCCTTTTCTGTTTGTATACAATAATTTGTATAAAAATTTGTTTATTTATTAAATAATCTTTAACTTTGCGATTGTTAACTAAAATACGAACTAATATGAGTAAAACTAAAATGAAAAAAATTGATTTAAACGTAGCTACACGATTAATGTTACTTATGAATTTACCTGAACAAGGTTCAGTAACTGAAATGATTTCAAAGCGTAATGTTAGAAAAAAGATTGATTTTTCAAGTGAAGAAGTAGAAGCATTGAAAATTGAGAATAAAGATAACAAAATTGTTTGGTTACCAGAAAAGGAACTTTTAACAGTTGAATTTACAGATAGTGAAGTTGATTTCTTAAAGTCACTTATTGATAAGCTTGATAAAGCTGGATCTATTACTGATAATATTCTAGACTTTGTTGAGGCAATACAAAGTTAATAAATAGAAATATTTGTAAATTATGTATAGTCTAGAGCCAATAAAAGTTATACAACTAATAAGAGAGTCTTTTATTGGCTCTGAAAAAGTTTATACTCAAGATAGTTGTTATCAATTATATTTAATATTAAAATACATATTTCCAGAAGCAGAAGCATATTATAATTGTGATCATGTTATTACTAAAATTAAAAATGTATATTATGATATTAATGGAATTGTAGATAATACATCAAATTACCTACCAATAGATGAAATATATGTTAAAGATATTCGAAAAGAAGCAATTAATTGAAAATTTAATCTATTTTCGGAGAAAAAGTAAAAAATATTCTTTTTTTATTTGGAAATTAAAAATTAATACATTATATTTGCTGCGAATATATAAACATATTAATAATCAATTAATAAGGAAAAATAAGAATTATGATTATCGATGGACAAAATCACATGGATTTTCTATTAGAAGATCCAGAACCAACAGACAAAACTCCTATTACAGATCAAAATACTAATAGTGAGCCAGAACCTGAACCTAGTCCTACTAACCAAGAACCTCCTGAAAACCCTGACCTAAATACTGGCGAGGGTTTAGACGTGTTTAGTGAGTTCTTAAAAAGTAGAGGACTAAGAGATGGAAAAACTTTACTTTATCAAGATGAAGAGGGTAATGAACAAGAAGTAGATTTTAGTTCGTTGGATAGAGACGAACAATTAAATATTCTAAATGAATTAGCTAAGCCTGATTTATCTGATGATGAAGTTAAAACAATTGAATATTTAAGAAATAATAACGCAACTATTCAGGATGTTATTGAATATTATTCTCAGAAAGCAGTACAAGACTATATTAATCAAAATGGTCCTGTAAATAAAGCTTACTCTGTAGATGATTACTCTGATGAAGAATTGTATATTGCCGATCTTAAATCTAAGTTTGAAGGTATGACTGAAGAAGAGATTCAGTCAGATTTAGACTTAGCAAAGAGTAATGAAGACTTATTTAAGAAAAAGGTAGAGGCAATTCGAAACCAATATAAAGCACAAGAAGATAAAGCAGTAGAAGATGCACAAAGAGCTCAAGAGGAACAGTATAATGCATTTAAATTAACACTTGAGGAACAGTTAGTAAATTTCAATGAAATCTCTCTTGACTATCAAGATGAAAAATCTGATAGTTTACAAATTGAAGATCATGATAAACAAGAGATCTTTAGTTATATTCTAGATCAAGATGAAAATGGAGCTAGCCAGTTCTTTAAAGATTTAAATGATCCACAAGTTCTTGTAGAGCTTGCTTGGTATCGTCTCTTTGGTAAAGATGCTATTTCAGGTATTTCTCAGTATTATAAGAGTTTAATTAAGGAAACTAGGAAGCCAGCAGCTCCTAAGAATGAACCTCCTAAACCTTCAACTGTAATACCTACTAATGAAGAGAAAAATAAATCAAATCCAGATAAATCAATCGCGTCATTATGAGATGACGAATTATAAATAAACAATTAAATTAAACAATATGAGAATTTCTAGTTTTAGTACAGTACGTCCTCAGATGAGTTCAACTCGTACATATGAGGATTTTTACAAATTTTTAGGTGAAAAACCTGCACGTCTTGGTATTGTATCATCACTTTATGAGCAGTATACCGCATCGTACCTTACTGAATCTCTGATGAATATATATACAATGGAAAAAGACAAGAAAAATAGTTTCCAAAGTATTAATTCATTTATGGTAGAGTGGGACATTAATGTAGGATTTATTAAGAGAATTCCTTTCCTACAGGTTCCTGATGGCGATGGTGCTCAGGGTACTGATATCATCTTCCACTTCCCTGAAAATTATTATCAGAGAAATGACGTAATGATCATCGAAGGATCACGTCAGCAAGTTATCTTCCTGTCACGTCCTGTTCGTAGATCAGATAGAGACTGGGAGATTGTAGGTAAACTACAAGATTCAGATTACAATGCTACTCTTGATGTTGAATTCTGCCAGCCAGGTATGAAGACTCGTTTCTTAACGAACTATCAGCCTGAAATGCATGAGGAAGGATACGTTAAGTATCAGTCAAATGTTGAAAAGCATCGTACATTTATTGCAACACATCGCGCAGATGTAGACTACACTGCTAAGTATCGTGCAATGGAGGACGTTTTCATTCAGATTGGTAAAGGAACAGAAAGTGATCCTGTTTACAAAATGAATGCTGCAGAAAAAGATTGTCTTGATAGCTTCATGGCTGCTCGTGCAAATGCACTGCTTTGGGGTAAGACTAACGTAGATAAGAATGGTAAACCTAAGATTTTTGATCCTGAAACAGGTGAGCCTATTATCTCTGGTGATGGTATTATTCCTCAGATTGAGCGTTTCGCAGGTAAATATGTGTATTCAAAGATGACTAATAAAGTTATGAATACTGCTATTCTTGCTATGATCGCTAAGTCAAATAATCCTACTGGCAATAAATATATCTTTATTTGCAATACTCCTATGTGGGCTGAAATTCAGGATAGTCTGTCAGGATATCTTCGTGACTGGAAGACTGTTGGTACATTCATGTTCTCTAAGGGTGCTAATGATTATATCAAAGTTGGTGCAACCTATAACTCATACGAGTATGCAGGTAATACTGTAACTTTCAAAGTTGACCGTGCTCTTGATATCGAATTCCCTGAGAAGAAATATGGTATCTTCCTTGATCTGACTGCTGATGCTGCTAGTGGAAAACCCGCTATTGCAATGTTCACATTCAAGAACAATGAGTTCTGCCATAACTGGTTAGAGGGTGTTGGTCGTAGAAGTGGACGTGAAAGTGGTCCTGTTGCAAGCCCAGTAGCTGCAACTAAACTTATTGACTGGGGTTATGCTGGTGTTGGTGTATTCAACCCATATCGTAGCTTTATCTTAGTTAGTGAAAAGTAATATAAAAAAGATAGAATAGAATATTAGTAGGCTTCTCCTTCGGGAGAAGTCTACAAAATATTTAAAACTTAGATATCATTATTTGGTATAGATAAATTTAATAAGAATAAATATGAATAATATAGTAACTTTAAGAAATGTATATGGTAAGGAAAAAGCACATTGCTTTATTAATCCTTTAAAACAAGCAAATGGTTCAAACTATCCTTTTGTAAAAAGAGTTCGTCAGGTAGACGCTAGTGGAGATACAGAAATGATCTTAAGTGAAGCAGAAATTAATAGTCCTGATAGTAATTACTTTATTAAGGAAGATGAACGAATAGAGATTTATGATGGTAAAACGTTTGATTTAGATAATCCTCTAGAAAGAAATATTTGGACTTGCATTAAAGATTCATTCTTAATTGCACCTGAAAGAGATTCTAAAGATTCAAAAGGTAATCTTTTAATTGACGGAGGTCCAAAACGTTATGGTCAAGCTGAATTCTATGTAGAAAGACCTGGAGTTGAATCTGAAAAACGTATTGAACGTATGAAGCTTGTAACAAAAGCGTTCACTTATATTGAACAAGATTCTGCTAAAGGAAGACTTACCAAAACAAGGTTACTTGGCAAATCAATGAGAAATGCTCCTGACTCAGATGTTCAGGACTATTTATATCAAAGAGCGGAAAAAGATCCAATGGTTGTTATTGACCTTTATACAGGATCAGATACAGCACTTAAACTGCTGCTTATTGACGCAAAAGAACAACGTGTTATCAACCTTCAAAGTGGAGTTTGGATGTATGGGGATGTTCGTCTAGGTACAACTGACGAATCTATCTTACTCTTCTTGAAGATTCCTGCAAATAAAACTATCTACGAGGGTATTACATTAGAGACATACCCTGATCTTCAGAAACTAAGTTTAAAAGACGGAAAAGAAGAAAAGCAATAAATAACAATATATAATGACTATTAGACAAGTGATATAAGTATACTACATATTAAATTAAGTATTATAAATGAATTTATTGTCTATAAGTTCTTAAAACTTACTAATAAAAATAATTATACCTTAAATAGGAAAATATTATAATAGTATATTAATGATTTGGATTGTATATAGAACTACATGTAAAATTAACGGAAAATTTTATATTGGAGTACATAAAACAGAAACAGATGAAATTTTTGATGGATATTATGGTAATGGAATTCAGATTCCGAAACATACCTACAGTATTACTCACCCAAAATACCCATTCCATTTTGCATTCAAAAAATATGGACAGGATCAGTTTTATAGAGAAACCTTAGCAAAATTTGATAATCCTATTGATGCCTATAAATATGAGGCAAAACTAGTAACACCTGAGGTTATTAATAAAGGGAATACATATAATGTTACTGCAGGTGGCGGAAGGACTCATCCTACAAAAGGAAAAGTTTATCAATATTCTTTAGAAGGCAAATTACTTAAAATTTGGGACTGTATTAATACTGCCAGTAAAATTTTACAAATTTCTAGACAATCTATTGGAGAATCTATTAATAAAAAAGTGGCTCGGCATGGATTTTTATGAAGTTGAGATAAAAACATAAATATTACAGAATATAAAATTAAACAGCTGAGAACCTATTATATTTATGATCATAATGGTAATTTTATTAGAGAGTTAACATTTAAGAAATGTATAGAGTTTTTAAACACTAATGGTTCAAATTTATCTAGAGCTATTAAGAATAAATACACAATAAATAAGTATTTTATAACTTTAGAAAAGGTAGATTATTTTATACCACCTAAAAATAGAAAACTAGCTTAAATAAAATGATATGACAATTCGTCAATGTTACGAATACATTTTAGTTGAATGCAACAAGGTGAAAGCTCCTCAAGTTTTACTTGAGGACTTCATATACTTGTTTAATAAAGCAATTCAACAATATATAAATAGTGTATATAATAGAAGTGAGTACAATCAACAAAGTTCAGATGACTTAGGATTTTTACAAACTACATCAGTAATTAAAGTAGGTAAAATTGCTCCAAGACAGGAATTTAATGATACTGTTTGAGAGCTACAACTTCCTAAAGATTACTTACATATGTTGAATTGTATTGCAGAATTTACAGGTAGTGATTCAAATAAATCTAGATGTGGAAATGGAGTGCAAAGAACTATTACTTCAACATGTCAAAGATTAACTGCAGATCTTTATGCAGGTATTATTAATAATTATTATATGAAACCTTCACATAAGAAGCCATATTATTATATTATTAATAGAAATGAAAAAGATCAACCAGTAACAAATCCTGTTATGGATAATGAAATTAAAGAAGGTAGTTATCGTCCTAATTATATTAAAACAGAGGATGGAAAATATCGATTTTATGCATTAAAAGAACCATATAAAAGGATTGTAAATCAATCTTCTGTAAATTTGGAAATACATAGTGGCGATTCGAATTGAAGTTTAAATAATGTATATATTACTTATGTAAAAGCTCCTATGTATGTTTCCATGACTCAGGATGATGTATTATTGCCAGAAGATAATACTCAAACCCTGGAATTTCCAGACTATATTTGTTACGAGATTATTAATATCGTAACTAGATTATTATTAGAGAACGCAAGTGATCCAAGATTACAAACAAATGTTCCTATTAATCAAACTATAGCCATACCTGGAAATAAATAAATTTATTAACTTAAAAATTAGAAAACTATGTTTGATTTTCAAAAAGAAGTAATAATTAATTCAAACCTGCTTGACGATGGTGTAACTCCTCGTTTTATGGCACTGACTAAAGGTAAAAATATTAATAATGATGAGGGATATAACTTTACTTATAATGGTGAAGTTAGTATGTTCCGTGTACTACGTTGTGCTGATTACAAGAAAGAGGGTTTACTTGAGGGAGTTATCTATAAAACTCCAGGTGAAAAAGGTAAAGTGGCAAGTGCTACATTTAATGTACCTAAAGCTGAAGGTACTTATAGAGTAGTAATTGGTGTTACCTTAATTGGCAAATATCTTTCAGACTACGCTATGCCTTGGTCAAAATTTGGTAAGCCCGTTCTTGCTGAATTTGAAGTATCTACTGCAGATTTAGCTAAGGCACAACAGATTATGGTTAAAGCTATTGAGTCAGCTATTCCTGAAAATTATAGATATGTTAGAGTATCTAAGTCTGGTGCAGATAAAGTACTTGTAAGTTGCACTGATTCACATCAGGTTCTTGCTGTAGCTGAACTCCAGAAACAAAAAGATATTGATTGTCCTGAAAGTTGCACTGAAAAACAGTATGTAACAGTTAAAGAAGCTGTAGAGGTGTCTAAGAATAAAATGGAGATTGGTACAGCTGCTTGGCTTCAGGAAAATCTTCGTTTTCCAAGTTATCCTAACTTACGTTATGCAGCTCTTAATGAGGAAGAGTATCCTGTTAATGGAGGTCTATACACTCAGTTCTCATTCCTATATTGCATGCCTCGTAAGGGTCTTCATGGACAAGGAACTGTAGGACAGGCTCTTAAGTCAATTACAACACATACATTCTATGTATTGTCATCACTTGTTGACAAGTTTGAAGCTGACCTAAAAGCAGTATTTGGTGCTGATTCAATTAAAACTATTAGTCCTGATATTAATAATCTTATTAAGATTGAATTCTTAAACAATAGTAAGATTTCAATTGCAGATATTACTAACAAGAAAGCTGATATTAAAGTAAATGTATCAGGTCCTGCAATTAATGGAGATGCAACAAATTTTGTTGAATTCTCTATTAAGGGCGATAATAGCAAGTATGAAATCGACAATGAAGGTAAACTTACTGTAAAAGCTGAGCAAAGCGCAGCAGTAGGAGATCTTATTACAATTGTAGCTTCATATGGTGGTGCTACTGCAGAAAAAGACTTTACAGTCGGAGCTTAATTGCTCTTCATAAATATTTTCAAAGAAGGCAGGGCGGGGTAATTTCCCTGTCCTGCTTTAATTTTTTAAACTGAAGTTTATGACGATCGAACAAATCGCAAGTGCAGTATATAATAATACAGTAACAGGATTAGCTGGAATTACTTCCAATCCTAAAATATCTATAGAACAACTTCAGGATGAAGTAGTAGCAGAACGTAATCAAGTAATGCGAGAATTTCTATTAAAAGGAATTCTTACTTTAGATGAGTTATTTTTAGCAATTAACTGTATTGAAGTTGATTGTGATTATATGTCTAAATGCTGCGAATTACAAGTTGGAGAGAAAGCTTTACATTTTGAAATTCCTCCAATTGTTTATATAAATGGAATTGATACTATTAGATTTGTAGGAAGTATAGATAGACATACACGATATAATATTTATACAGATGAGTCTTACCGTTTTCATAAACATAGAAAACACAAACCTAATAGTCCATATGTATATATAGATACAGCTATTAATTCTAATGGAAATATGGATGGATATATATTTAATGTTCCATTTGTTAAGTATATATCTGTAATCGCTCTATTTTTAGATCCAAGAAAATTATTAGAATGAGACTGTTGTTCTGAAAATCCCGATGCTTACTTAGATTGTGGCATTTTGAGTGATGAAATTATTAAAAGAATGACAGAAAAATATATTCGCTGGTATCGTCAACTTGCAGCTCCTGTCACTCCTAACGATCAAACTCCTAAATAGTTATGAAGTTAAATAATATAAATTCTGTATATTCTCTTGCTAATATATTATACGGGGTTACAATAAATCCTGATAATTTTGAGGATATAGTTTTAAATGGTTTACAGTTAATAGGTAACAAACATTCTAGAATGTATAGATATGTAGGAGATACTACAAACAGAATACTAGAATTACCTTGTAATTTATCTTTTATAGAATCTGTGACAATTCCATTTGAAGACTTTCAATCTACTTCAGATACTAGTATATTTCCATTAGTTCAAAATGCTTATTATGAAAGATATAATGAAGCTTGAAAATGAAATAAAGATCCTTTATATCAATCAGGAAAACTATTAAATTATAATGAGATAAATAATGCATTAGAGTTTGATAGAGATTATTCGAATGTATCTGTACTATATCATGGTGTAATTGTAGATGATGATGGACTGCCACTTATAACAGATAAAGAATTAACTGCGTTAGCTGCATATGCTGCATATATTGATTTATATAAAAAGAGTCTTGTATTAAGAGATAGTAATTCTTTTCAAATAGCTCAAGCAGTTAAACAAGAATGATTGAGAGCTTGTAGTGATGCCAGAGTTCCTGAACATATCTCGCAAAATGAAATGAATGAGATTCTTGATGCTCGTACACGTTGAGATAGAAAGCAATATAAGAAATCATTTAAACCTGTTAACTAATGAATAAAAAAATGTTTCCTCATGGTTTTAACTCTAGGGAACTATATAATGGGTTAAATCCTAAGTTATTAAAAGGAAGATGAGTAAAAAATAGATATAAAGATCGTAAGAACCTAGCTGCTAAGATTTTTGATGACTGTTTTTATGAGATCTTATTGGATATTATAAATAATAATGTTACCTTTGTACTACCTCTGCGGTTTGGAAACTATGGAGAAATTTCTATGAAACAAATTGCAGATGAAGACTTTAAACAAGCATATAGAAGAGGTAAATTTAATAATATTGATTTTGTATTATCTCAATTTACAGGAAACCAGCTAGTATATAGATATATGAAACATAATAAAGAAACTATGGAAAAACCAATCTATGTTGATAAATATCTTAAAAAACTCATAGATCAATATACTGAAGAAGCAAAAGTGTACTATTAATTATGATTAAAGAATTAGACGATTATTTAGGTATTATACAAGAAAAATATCCAAAGATCTCAAAAGATGAGTTAAAAAGAGTTATAGAACACGGTTTTAGTAGTTTTCATTTATTAGCTAAAAGTGGAGCAGATGTAGTTTTAGGAAATCATAACTATACTGCTTTTTGTGGAAAGATGTTTTTTGATGATTATAAAAGAGTTAGATATAATAATATTAAACATCGTATTAAATTAAGACTGAAATATAAGTACGCTCAAGAAGTATACAACGGAGCGTACTATTTCGGTCTAACTGAAGCTGAGTGAGAATTTTATAAAACTCAGATAACTTCAAAGCGTAGATCTAAAATAAAGTTTAGAGATTTGAAGTTATATAAAATACAAGAAGAGTGTTATTTAGATAGATCTAGAACACACTTCTTTAAATTGTACTATCCAATCGATGTTGGATGGACATTTTTAAAAAGTGAAATCACAACAAGAAACTTTGAATATATAGCATATAGAGATGTAAAAAATAAAATAATAATGATTTAATATGGCAAAAGAAGAAATAATAGGGTCTCCTAGAAGAAATTTAGTTTTTGAAACTAGTGGGGTAATAAGAGTAAAAGTTGGAGATAAATATTATAAGTTAAATTATGATAAGGAAACAACTGATGATGAAGACGAAGAATCTATAGAGTCTAAAATTATAATTGTAGACGATATATTATTATATGAGACAGGACAGTATGAATATCCTGGAGATAGAAAAATAATCTTTGCATTAAACGGGGGAATTTATTATACATTAGATAATAGTTATTTTAGTTTTAGTGATTCTCAAAATTCAGATGCTTCTCTTGAAGGGAATATAATATTTGATAATACTGTAATATTTAATGGGACTCCGCCATTTAAATTAAGTAGTTCAGAAGTTATAAGTAATCTTAATGCACAGTTTATTGATGGGCATAGTTGAAATGATATTCAAGCATTATTAAATAAACAGAACATCTCTTTTAATACATTAGAAACTACAGATGGAAAATTTATAGCTGAAGATGGGAAAGTTACATGTAATACAGTAGTTTGTAGTAATGCTAATATTAAAAAACTTAGTTTTGAAACTCTTTCTGGAAATATCTCAGTTGGAGGAAATATAAGTGTTACAGCAAGCGAGCTAGATATTGATGGAAATCTATACGATCTTGGAGTAAATATTTTACAGCTTTTATATAAATTATATTCTGTAAAAGGAATAAATACTAGTAAGACTACATTTGTCGAGTTTGCTAAAGATCTTGTAAAATCTGTAAATACAAGTTATAATTGACAAACTCCATCAACATATACCTCTCATCAATTAGATTTTGATAAACAACTTTTATCAGAATCTTTTTATTGGGAGCCAATAAATATTGAATCTTGAAAGAATATTTCGTGCATACCATTATCTGTTGCAGATAATTATTATATAGATCCTGAAGAAATTACGGAAGATACAGAAATTACTGAAAACGCTGAAAATATTGCACGTTCATCTAATCTATATAATGAGATTATAACAAAAATTTACATTATTCCAGAGGAAAATAAATCTACATTTAATGGTGTTGTTTTAAAATTATATATAGATTCAGGATTTGTTACTCCTGGTACAGAGGGAGAATTAATTATAAATGAATATAAAAAAGATACATCTGAGGAGATTGAGAATATTAGTGCAAAGTTCATAGTCACAGGTATTAATAATGACGAAATATATGTACATACTACATACATTTCAGATAAAGCAAGCTTTCTAGCTCTTTTTTCAGAATCTATTGGGTTGTATGCATATTCAGAAGCTGAGAATCTAACTTCAGATACTGAAGAACAACCGTTTACCTCAATTAATGTACAATATTATCAAGAGCCTGAAGAAACTTCAGAGTATTATAATATTATACTAGAAACTAATCCTGAATCTATCAGTTTTTATCAAACTAGTAATACAGTTATTGGAAATTTATCTGTAATATCAGACGATATACTGAATCCTTCTGGAATAGGGATTTATAGTGATAACTGTTATTTAAATAACCCAACTATATGCTTATACAATAGTGCTGAACAAAAGAGTTATCTTAAAATATCTGCTTTAGGAACCTCATTCGTTGGAATAAACGATGCTCAAGAAAATTGAATTAGTATCGAAAATACAGGTAAATGTAGTTTGAAGAGAGGCAATCTATATAATATTAATAACTATGATACTTTTTGTAAGTTTGGGCCTTTAGTTGTATATGAAGACGGTTCTGCAACTTTAGGAAGTGGAGATACTCAAATTACTATATCTGCATCTGGAGAAGTTAAGATTCCTTCTGCAGCAATAACTACATAATAACTATGAAGAACAAATTAAATCAAATAAATCAGTTTAATGGAGGAATGATAAAGGATATAGAACCATTAATGGTTCCAAATACTGTAATGACTGATTGTTTAAACGGCACTTTAATTACTTATAATGGTAATGAATTTGCCTTACAGAACGATATGGGTAATTATGGGTTTAAAAATGGAGCTTTGAGTAATGGTTTTGTTCCTGTTGGAATGAAAGAACACCAAGGAGTATTATATATTATTTCATATAATCCAATTGACGACAAGGTAGAAATTGGAAGTTTTCCATCACAACAAACAATCTTTACCCCAATTGTAGATAATAAGGATGCTACAATTGAGGATATCATTATTGATAAAACATCTTTATATAAAGATTTAGAAGGTGAAACTAAAATTATACTTCTTAGTAAAGATCCTAATTTTTATTTAAATCCAGGAGATAAGTATCTTCTTATATATGAAAATTCAGGTGAATATTCCTTTAAGGAAGCACTTGAACAGCTAAATAATAAATACTATAGACACTTAGTTCCTTATATTCTTACAGATGAAAATAAATTGTATAATATAGATGGGCTTCTTGAATTACAAGTCGATAAATCCACAACTAATAGAAGTGATTGGATTCCTGTATCTTGGGATATTCCTGGCTGGCTTGCTGTAAAGTTTAGTATTACGGTTCCAGAACAATTTAATATATATTTTGATAAAAGTAAGACATATGTAGATGATAGTGATTCGAATGCTATAAAAGTTTATCCAGGCGGAGATCTTAGAGTACAAACTTATTGGAATCTTGTAAATTATGCCGATGGAGATTTAGATAAGATTAAAAATAATTTAGTATATTTTTTACATGATTATGACACTTTAGATGAAAAAAATATAAGTAAATTATCTCCAATAAGTCTAGAGCCTAATCAATTAATATCTTATAATAATTTCCAGTCTATAATATTTAATACTATTGATGCAAAAACGCTTGGAAACTATAAATATATTACTCCCGCATTATTAGTTGAAAATGAAGATAAGAAAAATTATATAATATATAGTCAATTTACACAAACAATTTCTAGAGATCCTATAACAATAGATCCTAATGAAATACACTTTGGAAGAAATTATTTTAAATATTTTGTAGGAGATAATTCTCTAACAATGCTTACTTCTTGAGAAAGTTTTCCTGGAGTTAGCCTTGAATATAAGTTAGAAAGATATTCTACTTCAGATTCAGACAACCCCTATACTGCTATTGATTGGACTTCGGTTTCTGATATAATAAGTAATGGAACCATTATTATAGATATACCTTTTTCTGAAAATAATGAAGACATAGCAGAGTATGATACTACCCAAACTGGAGAACCTAAGATAAAAAAAGTTAATTTTAATAAAGAGGATATATACTTTCTAAGTCTTCGTTATGTTATTAATATTGAATCTGGAAATCCTATTACAGGAGATATAGAACCTGCCGAGGATAGAATTTATGCTACAGAACTTGTAAATAGGTGATATTATGTTAAAGATAACTTTAAGGATATTACAGGACAAAACCTTGTAAATTACTTTGCTGATTATATAAAACTCGAACTTAATTCAGGTAATTATGCGTTTACAGAAACTGCTTTTCTAAAACGAAGAGGTAATGAAGATTCAAAAGATGAAAAAATAAATAATTATTCATTTGATTCTAGTGACTATTTTAGTGAAATTAAATTAGTATATCCAGAACCTCCTGGAGAAACGTATGATACTTCTAAGATTGGAATTAAGACTATATTTAAACAAGGCAATACATATTCTATTAAAAAGGTAGGAAACTCTGAAGTATATACTATATCCGTTCCAAAAGACCAAAATGGAGATGACGGTAGATTGTGAAGATGAATCACTTCTAAAGGCGTTACTGTTAATAATGGCAAGGCTATAGATTCTAAAGGCAATACTTATACACTACTCTTTAATAAAATAGATGGATCTTTTTCATTTGATTTGTTTAATACTTTTACAGTTACAAATACTGAATATAATATTGTAAAAGAAATCAGTAGTAATGATAAATATTTATATGAATATCATCCTATTGGAAAAACTAAAACTAAAGTTACAGATAAAAACGATACTCATACAATAGAATATAGACCTGAATATGTAGAATTTAGAAAAGACGGTTCTGGAAGAGATAAATGGTCAATGTGTTTCTGATGGAAAGAGGTAGGTCCTTTTACTATTAGGTTTGAAAACAATAAGTTGTATTATGGTGAGAATACAGAAGAATTCACTCCAGAAAAGAACTGACCTAGTGTTCTTGGAGATTTAAATATTTCAAGTGGAACTAATTGGCATAGAACAGATTGAAAACCAGATGGTCATTCTGCAACTAGTACAAAAAGTTATGCTGATGATTATGGATTTAATATATATAATTTCTATAATGCAAAGTATGGTAATGATAGTAGCCATTCTGGAGATTCTGGTTTCTTTGGCAGATACGGATCTGCAAATAATTTCTGCCTTGCAATGTCATATGAAACAAAAAATTCATGACCCTGTATATATTACTGTGCTAATAAAGCACCTTCAAATTCAAAGGAAGATACGTCTTATATTTCTAAAACTTGTATATATTCCTATCTTATGATGATATACTGTTTAAGATATTGTATGTCTTCTAAAAATAATATAATTTATTATTCTTTATATAACTATGGAGAATCTCTTATAAATCCAGTATATATAAAAACTATTAATCTTTCTGGAACATATGATTGAAAATATTTCATGGATGAGAGAGTTGACATTCCAGATGAAATAGATTTAATATTTAATGGAGTATCTTTTGCAGACAATAATGTAATATCTACAAATACAAATGTCAATTTTAATTGTATAGTTACTCCTGATGAGTCTTTTAAATATGAGCTCCAAAGGTTAATAGATAATAAGAATAGTAATGTAAGAATTAAAGTAGATGAATTAGAAAGACAGCCGAATATAAAAAGTGGAGACCTATATCTTATTCATGAGTATAATGAGAATGCAAATAAAGTGAAATTAACTAATGCTATAAAAAGTATGGTGTTTACAGATCAAGTAAGATCTAATATGGATGCTACTTTAGAATTGTTTATGAGAGAGACAGATAATAATACGCGTTCTGTAGCAAGAGAGTTTATTTCTAATATATATGATGACGGGCAATAATGGATATAAAACTGAAAGTAAAAAAGTACAAGGATACTGGAGATATTGCTTGAGAGTATAATCCTTTACGTAATTTAAAAAAATCTGATGATCAGATTGATGATTTTACAGTAAGTAACTCTCAATTAAAATTAGATCTAGAAAATCCTATAGACATAGAATGTCAAAGTTCTTATGATGGAAGTACAAATTTAATATTCAACGATGATAAAAATCCTCCTAGAATAATAAATACTAGAGTAGCGTTATTAGAAAATAATAGATATAAAATTATAAATCGAAACCAAATTAAACAATCTAATTTATATACAGAAAATGAATTAGATCAACAAACTAGGCTATTTAGAAACGTTACTAGAATTCCAAAGATTCAATTTAAGAATGTAGATTACTTTGGGACTCTCAAAGGAGGTAATTATATATTTTATATAAAATATTCTGATAGTGACTATAATGAAACCGATATTGTTGCTGAATCAGGAATAGTGTCTGTATTTAAAGGAGATTTATCAAATCCTAAGACTTGTGTTGGAGCTTATATGGATGAACGTACTGATAAATCTATAATACTTTATCTTAAGAATATAGATACGTCTTTTAGTTATATAAATATATATTATAGTAGAACAAGTTGTGATGTAAATGGTATTTCTAAAACAGATTTTCATAAAATAAAAAAGACTTATGAAATAACTGATGTCAATCAGACAATAACTATTAATGGATTTGAAGAACTTGAAGACATAACTGCAGAAGATTTAAATATACAATATAACTACGTAGAGTCTGTAAAAAGCCAGGCACAAGTTCAAAATAGATTATTTTTTGCAAATGTTTCAAAACTTAAAGAAGACTCTGCTACTTTAAGTAATCTTGCGTTATATATTAATGTAGAAGAATGTCAAGAACATGATATAGGATATATTACAGATAAATATGGAATTTATAAAGGGGATATTACTGCTGCAGAATACTATTCTCCATATAATATATATTATAGACTTGGATATTTCCCTGGAGAAATTTATAGACTAGGAGTAGTATTTATATATAATGATGAGCATTTATCTCCTGTATATAATCTTAGAGGTATTGATTTTAATCTTTCAACTTATCATTTTAAAGAAAAAGGAGATAATGGAGAGATAATATCAAGTAATAAATGTAATTATGATTATAATATAGACTTAAGAGATCCTGAAACTATAGAAAATAAAGATTTTATATCTTTAGAAACTTTAGAAAATACAAGAGGAGTATTTAGATTTACTAAAGATAAGACTATTATTGATCATGACGGAAAATCTGTGAAGCCATTGGGATTAAAAATTAGAATCCCTGAATTTGTAATTAATAAACTTAAAGAACTGAATATTAAGGGATACTACTTTGTTAGGCAACAGCGTATTCCAACATTTTTATTCTCTGGGTTATCTATAGGAGTTGACACTGTAAGTGGAGTTCCTTGTCTTGATCTTTCTGAAGGAGGCCAAAATCCAAAGCTTGTAACAGAATCTTTTGTAAATAAAAATAAGGTATTGATTAACGATTATGATTCAAAACTTATATATAGTAACAATTGTAGCTATTCAGGATTATTATCAGCAGATGTTAAGTGCGATAAGCAAATGCAATCTCTACTTAACTCAGATAGATATAAATTAGTAGAAGCATACAAGTTTAATCAATATAACGCATCAGGAAGAAGTTATACCTTAGATTTAACAAATGTTGAAAGTACAAATGCAGAAACAACAAGCGAACTTTTATATATAGACTCGGATATTCCTCAGAAAATTATTAATGATAATATCTTTTGTACTAGAGCAGGAATGCAAGAAGAAATTAAACAACAAACCTGTTTTGGAAAAGAGGATATGGAATCAAGCGATGCTCAATTAGTTAGAGGAGTATTTACTGATTTTGTAGGATGTAACACTTTACTTGGTAAATCATCATTATATAATGTTTATATAAAAAATTATTCCGAAACATTTAATAAAGAATATTTTCAAATAAGAATCGATGATAATTCTCCTTACTTTGCAGTATCTGATAGATATGCTACAGATACTAGTGTAATAAAAGACAAAGATATTACAGATTGTACTACTGATTATAAAGACGCGGAAGATAATTCTATAGAATTTAATTGGAGTATGATTCCAATATTATATCGTGGTGATTGCTTTACTTATACAACTACTATTAGGTTACATAGAAACTTCACTTCTCAAACAGTTCCTACAAATGATACAATAGTAGATTTTAATACTTGAAAAGATAATTTTAAAGGTATTAGAAATACTGAAAACTGGGATGATATAAATATTGGAGATATTAATGCAGTAGCTATTGGAAGTTGAGTAACATTTAAAGGATTATCTAATAATAATATTTCTCTTAGAAGTATTGATGAGTTTAATACAGAAGAAATTGCATTAATGGGAAATCCAAGAGGATTTTATCCTATACAAGGTATGTCTACTAAATCTTCTGCTAAAATTCCAGAAAGTAACTTATATAATAGAGGATATAGTACTACTCTAGGATTTAAAAGAAATTATAAGCACATAGATGTACCTTATGAGGTTGACGAGTTTGATACTCGTATAATGTTTAGTGATATTCAGGTAGATGGAAACTTTAAGAACTCATATAAGGTATTCCAAGGATTATCATATGAAGATTTAGATAGACAATATGGAGGTATAGTAAAAATTCTTCCTTGAGGAGGAAATCTATTAACTGTATTTGAACATGCTATAGCTATTGTTCCAATAAATGAAAAAGCTCTTATTCAAACTACTACTGGGCAAAATATTCATATGTATGGATCTGGAGTATTACAAAAGCAAATGACAATTATATCTGATATGTATGGTTCTATATGAAAAGACTCTATTATAAGAACTCCTAGAGCAGTATATGGCGTTGATACATATACTAAGAAAATTTGGAGATTTTCTGATAGAGGTCTTGAACTTATATCTGATTTTACAATTCAAAGATTCCTTAATGATGAAATAAATCTTAAGGAACTTGAAAAAACAGTAGCATTAGGAACAAGAAATGTTAAAACTCACTTTAATGCTTATAAAAATGATATTATGTTCACTTTTTATAATGATGATAAAATTTGGAATATATGTTATAATGAAGTACGTAGCATGTGAGTTACTAGATATTCGTGAGTTCCTTTATTATCAGAAAATATAAATAATACATATTTTAGTTTTGATTTGCTTAAGAGTAAAATATTTAGTATAATAAGTAATAATCTTCGAAAAACTGATGATCTTGTAAAGGTAGGAGAAGAATGAACTGGAAAATACGTTACTTCTGATAGAGAATACTCAAAGTTTACTTTCACAGTTGATGGGTATAATGGATATAATGTTAATAGTGTCGTTATAAAAGGATATTACTGAGATGAAGATGAAATAAAAATTGATTCACTTATTGAATGCAAAGCAAATGAAGAAACCTGGCTTATGGATGAAGTAAGTGAGAATTGAGTTGAAATTAAAAATAAAAATGTTGGAAATGCTATAGATGCTGAATCAGAAGAGGATCGTCAGAAAATAATCTATGCTAATTATCTTGAACAGAAGGATGCAGCTCCGTTTTCAATAGAATTTAAAGATCTATACAGAAAAGAGGACAGAGGCTATTTATATTATACTATTGAAGTAAAGTATACTCCATATATTGTAACCTCATCAGAAGATAATCCTTCTGAAGATGAGAGTGGAAACCTTATGAGTAATTGTATTGTTTTTGGAATTGAACGGTCGTATACAGCTGGAGCTATTATTCCTTATGAAGCGCTAAAAGAATTCGACATGCTGAAATATCAAGATGATTGAAATAAGGCATTATTATATAATATTTTCGTACACGGTAGAAGTAACATTATTGATGAGATAAATTATTTTGATAGTGATGAAACAAATCAAATATTACCTACTAAATGATATAATAAACAGGAACCTTTTGAGTTTGAATTTATAGTTAATGAACCAAAAGGAATTCATAAAATATTTGACAATTTAGTAATAATATCTAATAATGTTGAACCAAATTCTATTGAAATAGAAATTACTGGAGATGTATATGAATTTAGTAAAAGAGCTATTTATAGAAATAAAACTTTTAATAAAAATGAATCTACAAATGCTAATTTCCCAGAAATCTATTTAGATAAAGAATCTAAAGGATATAAAACAGAAGTTACATGAGATCCAATTCGAAATGAATATTACTTAAATGTACATGCAGATTGTTTAAATATAAAAGAATATGGAAGACGATTAGGTAATATATACTATAGTGAAGATTCTTGGTATTTCCAAGTACAACCAATATATTATGAACAAACAAGCTCTAATGATTTTGAATCTCCATTAAAGGCAACTAAAGTTCGAGATAAATATGCAAGAATTAGAGTTAAATATAAAGGTGATAAACTTGTTATTATTACTGCATTACAAACATTAATGACTCAAAGTTATGCATAAAAGAATAAAGAAAATGGAAACAGGAGCTAGCATTGGAAATATTATCGATCTAGATATGATGAAACAACTTGGTCTTAGATTAGGAGATTATAATACATTTATGAATACTTCTACGAATAAGATCAAATCTGATATTGGAAACTTTAAAAGCTCAGGATTTGATTTAACTAATAAAAATCCTTTTTCAAATGCAAAAGGTATATTTTCTCAGAATACTGTTAATAGTGTTAATAATTGACAAAATAATACATTTGGTGGAGCTAAGACAGTAAATAATCTAAATGGCAAATTTGGAGGAGCCTTTCAAATGGGAGACCAGTTAATTGGAAATCTTAATACAGCCCTTGTAGGAAATGAGAAAACTGGATCTACTGCTCAAGTAATGTCTGGAGTTAAAGACATAGGACACAATGTAGTAAGTCAATTTAATCCTATGGGTGGAATGATTAATACTGGAGCTAAAACTATAGGAAATCTTATTGGAGGAACTAAAGATCGTGTTGAAGGTACTGGTTCTCAAATACAAGGAATGATAAGTGACGGTTTAAGTATGCTTGGTCCTATAGGAATGGCTGCTGGTGCTGCACTAAATTTAATTAATGGTATTGGAGGAAAGCGTATTGATAAGTTAGTAGATAATACATCTGATATTAGTAATGAATATAGTGGTTCAAAGAAATTTATCAGTAATAGTATTGATAAATATAGTAATAAAAAAGCTGGATTATTTGACTTTGGATTTCATCGAAAAGGTCAAAATGCTATAACTAGAGCCAGAAGGATGCAAAATACTACTTTAGATATTACGGATGCAGGTAAGAAAAGATTAAATAATCAAATAGGTCAGTCTCTTGCTAGTAAAAACTTTAATACTTATAATGGATTAGATAATATGTATTCCTTAGCTAAAAACGGAATGAAATTTCCTGAATTAGACGAAGCTAGAGCATTCTTGCAGAAACGACCAACACAATCTACAGAAACACAAAAATTCCAACTCGGAGGTAAGATGAATTTAATTCCTGAAGGAAACTTACATGCACATAAACATCACTTAGAAAATGTAAACCCAGAATTAAAAGATCAAATTACTAAAAAAGGAATTCCTGTAGTAGCACAATCTGAAGGAGGAATTGTTCAGACAGCAGAAATTGAAAAGGAAGAGTGGACACTTAGAAAAGAGTTTACTGATAAACTTGAAGCTTTGTATAAAGCATATCAAGAAGATTCATCTAATGAAATCGCAATTGAAGCTGGAAAATTAGTTTGTCATGAACTATTAAAGAATACAGATGATAGAAGTGGACTAATTAAAAGTGTGAAATAATGAAAGAGGTAAAAATAGAAATAGCAGATAAAGAATATAAAGTTCTAATCGCAGAAACTGAAGAAGAAAGAGCTCAAGGTTTAGGTAATGTAGAATCTATGGATGATGACGAAGGTATGTTATTTATAATGCCTGAAGATCAAGGCCAAGTAGTATTTAATACGGAAGAAATGGAATTTGATATTGATTTAGTATTTATAGATCAAGACGATGAAGTTTATAATGTAGTATTAGGTAAAGCTCATAGTTCTGAACCAATTATTTCTACTCCTGAAAGTGAAGAAGGAAGAACGAAATATGTATTAGAAGTTAATGCTAATTCTGGAATTCAGATTGGAGACGAATTAGACTTTGAAGAGGATATAGATGAAGAAGAAATTGATAAAATGTATATTCTTGGATCTGATGGAAAACCTCAAATGGATTTAGTTGGTGGTGAACGTATTTTCTCAAGAAAAAATTCTAGAACTTTAATAAAATTAGCAAAAAAGGCTAATAAAAGTAAGGCTGATTCTGATTATGCTAAACTTGGAAAAAAGATCTTTAAATATATAAATGAACAAGATAATCGTCCAAGTGAGTTTGTAGAATCTCCTAAATAGATAAAGAAAAAGGAGAGTAATTTCTTACTCTCCTTAAAAGATACTAACTATCTTTTATAACCCTATATTGTCTCATGTTTAATCTAGCATCTCCAAAGAGAATGAAATAGACTCATTTTATACTCTTGGGTTGTGGAACAAAGATAATATAATATTGCTAATGTAGCAAGTGTTTTCATAAAAATTTAGTGTAAATGAAAATTTTAGTAATTTTATTTGGATATTAAGAACTAAAGTATTATCTTTGGGCATTAAATGAATATATGACAATCACAGAGTTATGAGATATCTATAAAATTAAAAATAGTTTAAATTATGAAAATAGTTAAATTTCTACAAGAAGGTGGAGCAGCTCCCGCACCTAGTGCAGCACCTGCTGGTCCTCAGGGTGGACAAGATCCACTACAAATGTTAGGCGAAATGGCAGCTCAAGCGTTACAAGCACAAGATTGCCAAGCAGCAATGCAGGTATGTGAAGGCTTTTTAGCACTTTTACAGCAAGCTATGAGTGAAGGTCCGCAGGGTCCTGTAGGTCAAGCTCCTGAAGGAGAACCAGTTTTCAAAAAGGGTGGAAAAATGGTAGGTCGTAAGAAATGCGCTAAAAAAGAAAATGGCGGAGAAATGAAAAATAAGTTTTTCGGCAAAAAGTAATTTAATGATCATTAGATAAAAGGGAGATTTGACATGATCAATCTCCCTTTTTATATATAAAGTAAGTGTGATAAAATGGCACAAGTAATTAAATATCAACAAGGCGGTTCTACTCCTACTCAAAAATACGGCACTTTTACTATAGATGGTAATCAATATCAGGTTGATGACGATTTTCTAAATCAGATGTCTTCTTATGGAAAAACATTAGATCAAGATACTGCATATCAATTTAGTAAAATAACTGATGCTCTAAGATCAGGTGCTAATTTATCATATGATTCTAGTGCCGATAGATTAGAAGGAGTACAGTTTGATGTTACTAATAATCAAGCAGAACGTTTAGGTAAACGTCGAAGTAGACTTGGTAGAAGTTTTGGAAACCTATGGAGAGGAAAAGAAAATACTGCAAGAAATGCAGTTCATGCCTTAAAAGATTTTCAATATAAAAAGCCAGTAGAAGCATTAGATCCAATTAATATTAGAGATTGGTCTAGTGATATTACTATGGAATATAAACGTAATAAAGATACTGGAGATTTTGAATTATTAAATGGAAATAGAGTTTATATAAATGGAGCTAATAATCTAAAAGCAACTAGAAGACTTCGTAGTCTAAAAGATATTGCAGGTTATGGCGATAATGATCAATTTAAAGGCTATAATGATTTAGATAAGCAAGCTTATATAGACTTTTATAATAAATATGGTGAGCAAGGTATAGAAGATATTATATCTAGAATTGAACAAGGAAATTGAACAGATGAAGATGCTATGGCATTAGATGATATTGGTATCTTTTTAGGAGGAAGTAAACCTGCTCAAGCTCAAAAAGAAGTAGATCCTGCGCAAGAAGAACTTAAGAAGACAAAAGAAAACTGAAGTAAAGCAGGATGAGATTATGATAAATATAATAATCTATTTAATGTTGATGCAAATGGTAATGTAACAATTGCTAATGATGAATTTAGAAATCTTGTTGGGGATAATGCTTGATTAAATGATAGATTTAGAGAGCGTTATGGAGCCTATGCAGATTATATTCCTGAAACTTCTGGATTATTTGTTCTTAATGGAAGAGTGTATAGAGGCGATGATACTGATAGTTTGAGTAAAATACAAAGATATTTAGACTTTGTAAGTGAAAATAAGCAAACTTATGGTAATTCGAATTTAATTCGTCAGTATTGAGCAGATAATGATTTTTCAGGATATAGTAATTTTGGACAGGATGAAACAACAGGACAAAAACAATTTTCATGAGCTTTTGATCCTTCAACATATGGACGTGATATATCTGGAGAATATATAAGAAATGCAAATGACCCTCTTATTTATGAGTATTTTGATAAAGATGCTCAGTTTGATCAATATGGTCATCCAATTCGTTCAACTGCAAAAAGAGCATATATTGATCCAAGAACAAAGAAACGTATTGATGAACGAGTTATTAGTAACTTTATTAATAACCTTCAACCTCAAACTAATAAAAAATTTGTAGAGGATTATTATAAAAATAAACCTCGAACTGCATTTAGTGCATATCAACAACCTTATGGAGAAAATGGTCCAAGTGTTATAACAGCAGTAGCAGGAGGAAACGGAAATTATTCTTTAGAATATAATCCTGAGAATAAACAGTATTATTATTGAAGTGACAATCCAAGTACTCCAACTCTAAGTGGACAGTTAAATGATTTTAGAGATTATGGATTAAATGTACCACAAGAAGTAGTTCAACTTTTAAATCAGAATCCAGATCTTATTGATGATGTTAATTTTAGAAATGATCTTGAAGCACTATTAAGAAATATGTATGTAAATCCTAATTTTACTACAAGATTTAAATTTTCTCCAGAAAGTAACAAATATTTAGGTCCAATTTTCCAAAAATACCAAAAAGAAGGAATTGGCTCAATTGGAAATTTAACTGGTTTAAACGCATATAGAGGAATTTTACATCAATATACTCCTGAACAATTAACTCAAGCAGGGGTACTTTTAAAACGGTCTATTGGATCCTATCAAATTGGAGGTAAAGTTCAAAGAAGAACTAATATTTCAGCATCAGATGAAGCTCTTCATATTCCTCATCAAAGAATACGTAAAGCAGGTGAAGAAAAAGTTATTGGAGATCAGACTCAATTAACTGCTGCTGATAAAGCTGAAATTGCAGCTTTAGTTGCAGATGCTGCTTCTTTAGGTGCTACTTTTGTACCAGGATTTGGCAATATTGCTGGAGCTGGAGTTGGTGCAGTAGGTTCTTTAACTGGTTTTGGAGCGGATGTTGCTAGAGATGGATTAGACTGAGGTGATGTTGGCAATTTAGCACTTAATCTAGGATTAGATGCAGCTACTTTACTTCCTGGGATTGGCTCAGGAGCTAAAACAGCAAAAATAGCTAAAGCTTTAAAGAAATCTAAAGCTGTTGCAAATGCTGTTAAGTGAGCAACTAAAGGAGTTAGTTTTGGAAGTGCGGCATCTGGATTAGCAACTGCGTGAGGAAATATTCAAGATGGTAAATGAACTATTAAAGATATTCGTACTGTATTGAATGGAGTTAGAGGTTTTGCTAATTTAAAACGTACTACAGGAAGTGCAAAACTAAAAGGAGGAGATTCTGATATGGTTACCTTAAAACCAACTAATAACAAAAATCTTCCTACTATTAAATTAGGTCGTTCTGAGATTGAGTCGGTCAATTCACTTCCAAAAAATCAAAAAACTGAAAAGTTAGAAGAAATAATTATTGGAAAGTTAGGTAAAGTTAAAACAGATAATGTTACTGACTTACTTTCTGAGTATGGTATTAAACGTTCCTCTAATATAAATTTCAATTGAAGAAAACCTTGGAAGTCTTCAATAGGTAAAGGACTTAATACAGGACAATTTAAATATGATGAACTTCCTAGTACTTATAGGAATCCAGATGATATGGGTTGGTGAAATTGGAATAAGACTGCTGCTACTAGAGATGCAAAAACTAATAGGAGTAATCCTTATTTTAAGAACTATGCTGATAAACAAACTTCTCAAGTTCAAAGATTTTTCGGAGGACCTGAAATGTTTACATCAGTTACAGCTTTAAAACGGAGACCTATTACAATGCCAATCTATTCTAACTTAGCTCCTAACTTAGGAATATTTAGTGATCAACCACAACATCTTTGGTATTATAAACCAGAGAATAATCCAGTATTTTATAAAAAAGGTGGTAAAATTATAAAAGCACAACCTGGCACTAAGTATCCTACATTTAGTACTCCAATAGATCAAAATTGGACTAGTGTAGCTGATTATATGCTAGATAAAAATAATAATCCGATTAATGTACAAGTAGATCCAGTTGCTGTTGTTGGAACTCCTATTAAACGTACTTCTATAGGCTTAAATAAGACTGTTCAATCGCCTCAAAATGCTGTAGTGAGGAATCGGTATGATTCGATTTTAAATGATGCTAAAATGGCTCAAATTAATAATAATCTTGGGTTTAAAGGAAGGTTGGATTCAAAAGAAGAATTACTTAATGATTCTACTAGTAGAACCTTGTCTAATTTAAACAGATCCTCATATAATACAGATAATTCTGATTATACAGCTTTTGGACATGGTAAAGGAAAAGGATTTAATATTAATCCTGATATGGTAATGGGAATAGGAGACTTTATTACTTCTACAATAGGTATCAATCGTACTACCCAAAAAATGAAAGATGCCATTCGTAAAGGAATGATAGGTTCTCAACAACAAATGCCTACTGAGTTTTACTCTAGATTTAGTGATAATGGGTTGCATAGAATGTATAATGATCGTATTAAAAGTATGCGTCAATATAAGACATCAACTAGTGATCCAAATAAAGTATTAGCAGAAAGACTTATGAGAGATATGAATGTTGATCAATTAGAAGGAGAAAGAGATGCTAAATTTTCTCAAATGATAGATCAATACAATGATAAGTTACTTGCTCAAAAACAACAATACGCTAATATTAGAACTCAGATAGCTAATGAGAATAGAAACCGTTGAGCACAAGGTTTAGCTCAGTTAGATATGGCTGATGCTAATAAGATTACTCAACAAACTCAAAATATTAAGAATCTTATTTATCAGTTAAGAGGTGACTATGCTAAGGATCTAAACGAGAAACAAGCTTTACAAGCTCAATTAGCACAACAAAAAGCTGCTGGAGATTTCAGTAATTGGTTTACTAATTTTAGAAATAGTAAAATTAATGAGTTCTATAATTGGCAACAGAATGAAGGTAAAAATCCTGAATATAGTGGTTGGAAAATTGATGATTATTTAAATTATAAGTATTCAGGAGATATTGCTACTAATAGAAGTAAATATGGAATTGAGGCTTTAGTTAATCCTTATCAACAATCTCAAAGAAGATTTTGGCTTGGAGGAAATAAATTAGATACAAAACCATATTTAGTTAATTATACTAATCCTAAGCAAATTCCTATTCAAAGATTTATACCTCATAGTTATAAATCTGGGGGTAGATATTTACGTAAAACAGATGAGCAGCAATATCTAGACCAGCAAAAAGCTATCAATAAGGCTGTTGGAGAACTAAATAATAACATTATTAAGTTATTTCTAAAAATGATGTCATAAATATGAAGATAAAGAGATATCAAAATGGGGGTATTAGTTATACCCCCTTTTTTAGAGATGCTGCAGAGCCTACACAAGTTGCTACTCAGACCTCTAAAACAAGTGAAAATAAAGAAGAACAACTTATTCAAAAAGAAATTATTAATGTTCTTAAAGAGAATGGGTTACCTAATGATGTAGATTACTTCTTAGATAGAGCTAATAGTTTTTTAAGAAAATCTCAAAACTTAGGTGAGTTATTTGTATCTGGACAGAGTAATCAATATGATATGTCTGATTTAATTAGATTACAATCTTTAGCTAATAGAATTAAGCATAATAATGAATTACATGAAACTGCATCAGAACAAATTATTAAAGAAGGATCTGGGTCTGAAGTTGCAATTAGTAATGAAGGTAGCTTATATGTATATAATAAAGATGGTAGTATTAAGACTATATCTGCAGATACTTATTATAAAAATCCACAAAAATATCAAGCATTAACTAACTCTCAATTAATTCACCTTCGAGAAGAACGTCCAGAACTAGCATATAACAATAGTATCCTTACAGATTTATCTAATACAGTTGGAATGAAGTCTATAGTGGATTATGTAAAAGCTACTATTGGAGCATTTGGAACTAATAAATCCTCAAATCAGTTTGATAGATATACTTCTAAATATCAGAATAAAATTGAAAAAGGATTTGAACAATTATTAGGATTTAATGGACCAGATGGAATATATAAAGTTACAGAATCAACTAGTTCGTCTAATCAAGGATATCACGATAAAGAAAGTCTTGATTTAGCCGTCAATTATTTATATAAAACTCTTCCTCAAAATATGAAAAATGTTTTGAGAGCTCAAGCAGCTGCTGAAGGATTTAATCCAAGTAATTCTGAGGATGTAAAACGGTTACTTCAAATTGCTGTAGTTGAACATACAAATCATAGTGTAGAAAATACACAAGCTTTAGATTATGATTCAACTGCATCTAAAGCAGGCAGTGGAAGTTCTGGAGGAACTGATAAAGATGTTAATAGAAGCTCTCTAGAAACTATTGCTGCAGGTAGAGTTGTAGATCCTAAAATTGCAGTTTTATCAACATCTGATGCCAAAGGAGGGTTAGAAATTGTAACTAGGGATTATCCATTACAAGATAAGAATGGCACACAAGTAACTCAAAATACATTAAAAAATGTATTGGATAAGGCTGAAATAGGTAATATTGTTGATAAAAATTCTATTTTCTTTGGAGATCAAAGAATATCAGATATTGATTTAAATAGAATTGTTTGAGATGGTTCTAGTTCACTTAGTAGAATGTGACTTCCAAAAGATCGAGATGCAGAACAAATGGGAATTTATAAACCTGACTTAGATGCATATGATCGATATACAAAATTTGAGGAATGGATTGAAGATAATCCTAATGTATCTAGACAAAGAATGATAGAAAAACTACATGAATATGATCTAGATTTAGAGTTTGATACTGAAACTAATAGATGGAAATTCAGACCTGAAGATATGATGGTATTTTTTGGATTATCAGGCTATGCTAGTGATAAAGCTATTGACTTTGATAGTAATTCTCCTTGGTTATGACATGTTGATGGGCCAGATAGAGATAGAATATTTGATATCTATTCAACTTATGTAAATTATGGAGGAGATGTAGTAAAGAAATCAGACAAAAAGGTTGATAACTTTAAGCCAGGCTTCTTTGGAAAAATATTTCATGGCAATAAAAATTCAATGTATAAAGGAATGATATTTATGCCTATGCATGATTCTAAACTTGCAACTGTTGCATCTAATCATGAAATTGGAAGTGCTAGTGAATATAGAGATATATATAATCAGGCAAATCTGAAAAAACAACAACAAAGCATAAAAGCTAATTTTTAAAGTATGATGGATCAGAAGAAAAATGATTGGCTGGCGGCATTATTTTTTCAGCCAGACAAAAGTGTTCAAGAGTTAGTTAATTTAGGAATAACTCCTGATAACTCTAATGTTAAAGATAGAGAATATTATAAAGGTATACCAGAAATACAAGAGGCGTTTAAAAACGATAGAGGAGAATTTGATAATCAAAAATTCGATACATATTATAAAGACGTTTTAGACTTATATAATCGTGCAGATGAAGCTAATTTAGCAAGTACTGCTATGGATTCATTTACATATGATCCTGCAGATTATTTTGCACCTCTCGGCGGCGATGTACTGGATGTTAGTTCAAGATTAGTTAAATTCTCTAATCCTGAAAGAAGAAGTCGAGGTATAGTTAATCTATATGAAACTTCTGGTCCAACTATGTCGATACGTGAAGTAGCACAAACAAATAAGATATTTAATTATGATACTGGTAAGTTTGAGGATTGAACACCTAATGAATGAGGTGGGTTAGGTGCTATAGCTCGTCCTACACTTGTATTAGCTCAATGAGATGAAGATGGAACTCATGAAGTAAATGGAAGAACTGTTTCACATAAAGCAGGAGATCTAAAATTTAATAGTGAAGGAGATCCATTTTATGAAACATTAGGAAATAGACCGCTTACAGGAAAAGATATTCTACATATATCTGATACATTAACTGTTGATGGAAGTAAATGGAATAAATATGATTTCTTTGATTCAGATGGATTAGATAAAAGTGTTGGAGGCACTTTAGCAAAGGTCTTGTTTAAAGTAGGACCAATGCTTATTCCATATGTTGGACAAGTATATGGTGGCATGACAGCTGCTATTGAAATAGGAAAATTATTCCCAGTATTATTTAGAAGTATCGAAGGTATTGCTAAGGGAGATTTAACTAATTCTAAATCAGCACAAACAGCTACTGATATTCAAGCTTGACTTTCTAGATTTGATGGAAGTGTTTCTGATTATGGAAGAAATAGTTTCTGAAATGTAGAAAATATTGGAAAATTAGTTGAAGATAGCTCAAGACAATTATTTCAACAAAGAGTAATTGGACAAATACCAAAGTGAATAGTAGGTAAAGAAAATGTTAGTGAGAATACAATTAAATGAGGTAGAGCCTTATCTTTAGCTTATATGGCAGGTACTTCTTCTACAGATGCTTATGATGCATTTAAACAAGCTGGAGCATCTGATAGAGTTGCAGGATTAGGAATGTTATCTGTAATGGGAGCAATGTTTACATTAATGAATAATGACTACTTTAAAGATTTTTGGTTTAAAGATACATATCTCGACCGTACATCTGTAAAAGGAGTTATTAAAGATGTTGCTGAAAAAGTAACTAATGAAAACATCAACAAAGGGATTGTTTCTCCTAAAGCTGCTGCAAATTGGGTTATGAAAACTAAAAACCAAATTCAGCAACGAATCTCTAAAATGAAACCTGGAAATATTTTATATGACAGTGTTAATGAAGGAGTTGAAGAAGTAGCAGAAGAAGTTTCATCTGATATGGTAAAAGCACTTTACTCAGCGTTAAACACGATGGGTATTGTAGATGAGGATAGACAACTTGATTTTGGTATAAGCACAGAAGAAGCGTTTGCGCGTTATACTTCTGCATTTATGGGAGGTGCTATTGGTGGTGCTGTATTTAGTTTCCATGAAAAATGAGATTCAAGAATTAACTCTATAAATGATGAAGCAATTCAAAAACCTAATGATTCTTTACAAGAAATTATATACTTAGTAAGAAATGGTAAAACCTCTGATTTAAAAAGAGAATTAATAAGATTACGTGATAAAGGAGCTCTTGGAAGTAGAAATCTTTCAGGTAAATCATTTGAACTTGTTAAAGAACCTGATGGATATAAAATTAATTACGAATCTGCAAAAGAAGGAGAATCTCAGAATGATGTTATTTATAACCAAATTAATAGTTACATTGATAGAATTGATAGTATTATTAATGAGGAGGGATTAAACATTTCTGATGAAGAGTTACAAGCATTATCAGCTATGACTGGTATCAATGTAACTGAAAATTTAGCTAAGAATATTCAAAGGGAAAGCCTTAAAAATCAGTTAATTGAAACTGGAGTTTATAGTAAAATATTCTCTGATTGGAATGATCTTACAGAGGATATCTTAAAAACTAAGGTAGCTTTAGAATCTAAGATTACTCCTACTGAACTTGAGCCTAAAACTCCTAAAGATGTTGATAACAAAATAGCAGCAGCTCAAAATGATGTAGAATTTCAAAGACTAAAAGCAAAACTTGATGATTTAAGAGCAAGACGTGATAAAATAGTCTCTGGAGAACTTAATGACTATTATTTTGGACAAGCAAGATTCGCTGCTACTCCTGCATTAGCAACTGCCTTTGTTGATGACTTAGGTATTCATAATTTTACTAAAGTTCGATATCAGAAAGACTTTGATCAATTAACATCTGATGAAAAAGTTGTGATTAAAGAAGAATATGAAAAATATTCTAAGTCAACTGAGAAAACAAAGGTATTTGCAGCATATGATTTATTTAATAGTTTAAATGAATCTATTGCACAAGATCTAGTAGCCGTATCTCAAAAAACTGTAGACTTAAGTAAAGCTTATGCTCCAGGTGAAACTATTCAAACTAATCGTATTAAAAATATCGATAAAGAAATTACTAATCTAAAAGCACAAATAGATGAAGCTATTTCTAAACTTCCTGAAGGAGTTGAAATTAATGAAGAAGTATCTGAACTTCAGACTAAATTACAACTAACTGAAAATTATAAAGATTTCTTAGTTAAAAGACATGAATTTGGATTAACTCAAGAATTGAGCGAAGAAGGTAGAAAAGTATTAGCTAGACCAGATACGTTTATAGCAGATAATGAAGCTGCCTTAAATACATATGCAAATAGTTACATAGATTTCTTAAATTATTTAAAGACTAATTCTTTATATACTGATGTAACAGATGTAGACCTTGTTGCATTAATGAAGAGTTATTTTTATATAAATGGATTTACTGAAGGAATTGCTGCAGCTAATTGAGAAAAAGCTATTAATGCATATATAGAAAGAACAGAAGGTGATAGTGTAGGATATGAGTCAATGACTCTTGGAATTGCAAATGACTTAGCTGTTTTTCAGGATATTGTATCAAAAGGAGATATAAATCAGATTAAAACTGCATATCAAAATCTTTTACAAAGTGACGGATTAGTAAATTTATCAGACTTTTTAGGACAAAGTGCAGATGAAATATTAGCTGGAATTATTCCAAGAATATCTGGAAGAACGTTTATTGATTTTATTAATGATGTTGCAGATCTTAAATCTGAAATTAAAGTATCTCCTGCATATGAGTTATTAGAAAAATTTGCAGTATCTACTAATGGAATTAGCCAAAATATTGTTAATCTTATTGTAAAAGAGTATAATAGTTATCTTAATAGTGATTCGTTAGAAGATTATATTATTAATAATAAGGATGCTTTAACTAGACTTAAAGAAACTAGTAGGTTTATTGATATTTTAAATTCTCTTGTTATTGCTTCTATAGATGGAGGATATAATACTCAAATCAATAAGTTTAAGAAGAAATTAGCTAAAGATCTACTTGCAGAAATTGATACAGAAACTGCAGTTAATATGTCTTCAGATCTTAAAGCAATTAAGGTTAGACTTGATACATTAATAAATATTGCAGAAAATAATAATGCACAAAAAATTAGAGAACAGAAAGATATTGCCATTAATATGAGACAGAGATTTACAAATCTGTTACTTAATAATGAAAATTCTGTAATCAAAGATAAGTTTGCATCATTATTTAACTTAGATCTTAATCAACTAATTGCTGAATCAGATTTTCCATCAGGAGAAATTAAGGAGAGTAATTTTAAAGAATTTGAAGAGGCTTCTATCAGATTAGAAACTAAAATCTATCAACTTATAGATGATCAAAAACTATCTAATAGTGAAATAGTTGACCGCATCACTTCACTATTCGAACCAACTTCTTTAATTACAGCAAGACCTACTAAGCTTGCTAGAGATACTGAAGCAATTACTGATTATGATCAGGCAGTTTATTTATTATCTTTAATTGCATATCCTTCTGCAAATTTCTATAATAACTTAAAAACTGTTATTACTGATGAATCATTTAATAAAGCTCCGATTTTCTCTCAAGAATATGCAATTAGATTAATACATGCAACATCTGAAAGGAAAGATTTATTTAATGAATTTGTTAAATATTTATCTGCAAAAGCAAAAGCTACGTCAGATGATAGTTATATACAGAATAAAAGTCAGTTATTAAACTTTATTGCAACATTTGGAGGAGCAGGTACAGGTAAAACACAAGGTGTAGCTTATGTACTACGTAAAATGATGCCTGCATATAAAATTGTAACTGTAGCTCCAACAAGGAAACAAACAGATCGATTATCTGCAGCAATTGAGCATGATGGTTTATCATATACGAAAGCAGAATTAATTGAACAGATTTTAGGAAAACAAATTTCTGAATCAGATATTAATAAAGTTATTGGAAGTGATGAAATACCTACATATACTCTTAAGGATTTAAAATTAAATCCAGCTACAATGTTTGCAGAAACTGAGAATAGAATCATATTTATTGATGAAATTAGTCAGTTTTCTAAAATTGATCTTGAATTAATTACAAGATGGGCAAATAAAAATAATATCTTAATTGTTGGATTAGGAGATTATAAACAAAATTCAGCCTATATTTTCTATGAAAATGCAAGAAGAAATTTAGGAATTGAAGATACTTATTTTACACGCACTCCAAACTTAACTGCTCCCTTACGTCCAAACAATATTGCAAAATACGATAACTATACTATTTTAAATAGTATATTAGATCAAACTTGAGATAAATACTATGATAATCCAAGTATGCTCGAAAGTGAGATCGATTTATTAACGAAACAGATATTATCTGAAAATAGTATTAAACTTAAATATTTTGAAACTACTGAAACATTTGGTGGAGAGAAGTTTATTAATAGTTCAGATGAAGTACCTAAAATAGTAGAAAAGTTATCTAAACTATCTAATGATATTGCAATTATAACTGATAATCCTGCTAAATATACTGCTATTAATAATGTTAAAGTAGTAGGATTAGATAGTGTTCAAGGTGATGAATTTGAATTTGCAATCATAGACAAGAGTTGGAAAGATACAAGTGGAAAACATTATTTAACTCTTAAGGATTTATATACACTAACTCAACGTTCTACAAAAGGTACAATTATTGTAGATAATGGAATTAGTCTAGACTTAAAGTTAAACACAATTAATGATATGACAAGTGCAGGAAGTATTGAAGTATCTCCTGAACAAATTAGTGATTTCAAAGATTGAAGAACTAAGTTATTAGAGAATAGTCCCGAATCTATTGATTATGAGGAAGTAAATCCAAATCCAACTGTAGCTGAGCCTGTTCTACCAACTTCAGAACAAAATATTAAGCCAAGAGTAGAGCCTACACCAGAAGCAGAAGTAGTTAGTGAATCTCCTAAAGAATCAGTTAGACAAGCTTCTGTAGAATCAGAGACTAAAAATACTGTAGTTGAAGCACAAAGCAAACAAACATTTGATAGTAATACTGGAGAACAACCTCCTGTTACAGATCAAAATCCAGTACACGCCCCCAATGTTGAACAATCTGTTACTTCTCCTGTAGATATACTTGAAGAAGTTCCTCAGAATATAGGAATAACAGATGATCCTTTAAATATTTCTAAATGAAACGATATTGCAGATTTCTATTTAAATAATTTATGAAATTATGATCAAAGTGAAGAATCTTCTTTATTTAACATATTAGGAATAAAAGGTAAACTTGCAGCTCCTAAATATATTAGGGCTTTAAATTTAATCGCTGCTTATTTTAAATACGGATATTATAAAAATCCAAGAGAAATTATACGGTTAGGACAAGCTTTAAATAAAGATAGAGCTATGGGTCGTGCTTTTAGTGAACTAGAAACTGCACTAAAAACTAAACCTACGTTTGAAGTCGTTCCATATGATAATGGGCGAAGAGGATTATTAGTAGCAAAAATTCAGATAAAAAATAAAACTGCACAAATTCCATTATTATTTACAACTCCAAGATTTGGAACATATACAGGAGATTTTACAATTGGAAGTTATGCTAAGTTTACAAGAGAAGGAGAATTAACAACTGTTGATGTATCTAACTTTAATACAAGTGCCTTAAATAAAGGAGGTTTATTCTCTTCTTACGGAAAATTAGTATCTTTAGTAGTACGTAAGTCAGATTGGCAAGATCACATTAAGTGAGTAGGAAATACATTTGAAGCTGATTCAAGAAACTATGCTTTTATGTATCAGAATAGAGGAAATACATTTATGTTATTCTCTGCAGATCCACTAGTTAGTCAAAAGGAATTTGAAGCTCACTTAAAAGCACAAGTAGCAGAAGACGGAACTATTTTAAATACTGTTCAAAATGATCCTAGAATTCGATTAGTAGGAATAAATAGTGTTGCTTCTTTAGATAATATAATTCATACTGCAATTAATAATGTTAATTTATTTAATGCACAAAGAAAAGCAGGAGACAAAAACGTTAAAGTTAGAAATAATCTTAACAGAGAAAGAGCTGGACAATTAATTTCACTTGCATATTTTTCTCCCTATAAAAATACTATATTATTTAGATTAGGAGCATTATTAAATACACAATCAGGATATACTAATGCTATTAGAGTTACTTATGAAGATAAAGTAACTCAAGCTGATAGAGGAAACGTTACTGAAAGAATAGTAACTATGGAGAATGGACAATATGTTGTTAATGGGAAAACTTATTCTGATTTTGATTCTTTACTAAATACCGAGTTTGGATCTTTTGATTCTAACCAAATGTTAATGCAAACAGGTTACATTAGTAGAGTTGGTAAATTTGAATTTAATGATCCATCATTTATGATATATAATATCTTTGCGGATTTTGTTGGAAAAACTGAAAAACTTCAAGAACATATTGAAAATAATCCAAACTTTAAGCAAGGAATTTACGTATTTGATGATGCAGTTAAAGTAGTTCCAGGATCTCAATTCTACTATGAAGTAGATACTGCAAATAAACTATATTCTACAAATGCTTCTAATTTAATAGGAAACGATTTTATTATAGATTATGACAAGATTCAAGTTAATCCTGAAAGAGCTATTCAAGAGGATTTACAACGTCAAAAGATTAATAAAATTAATGAGGCGTTTAAACAGTTTGGAGTAAACAAACAAATTACAAATATAGACTTATTAGAATCAACAGTTAATGATGTTAATAATGAAATATTAAATAAAGTTACTACTCCAAATTATACAATAATTCAAATTGTTGGAGACTCTAATAATCCTGAAATTGTAATGAAGGAAATAAAGGATGATCTTACTCCTATGCTTAAAAATTTATTTAAACAAGCTTATGGAGAGAATCCAGATGATGTTACAATTATCTCTAGAAATAATTTGAAATTTGTACCATTTTTAGTATCTTTGAACAATAATTCAAAGAATTTTGTACTTGAAAATAAAGATGGAGTTTACTCAATTAGAGAGTTTAATACAATGAATGAATATATAGAACTTAGAGATTATTTAAATTCTGTAAAAGACTTATATAAATCAAGTCCTAATATTTTAATGTATCTTAAAGCTTTAATGCAAAATACAGAAGTAACCGAAACTGTAGCAAATACATATTATAACGAAGTTAGTACAAATGAAACTCTTAATGAGTTAAGAGAAAACGTACAGAAATACTTAATAGCAAAATTAGAAAATAATGAGTGTTAAATGTGGATATTCTTCAGCATATTATCCGTTACTGAAGAACTTACTTAGAGGTGATTCACCAGATTTAAATGCGTTTAAAGTGTTCATAAATGAGCATTTTACAAATCCAGATGAGGTGTTTAATATGTTTGTGAGTGGAGTCTATACAGACTCCGCTCCAACACCTGTATCTGAACCTAAAAAGATTAGTAGTAGATTAGGTATTGAACTTCCTCCTGAAGGATCTTCACCTCAACAATATTATATTGATAATTCAAGACAATATAATAAAATGATTGATGATACAGCAAAAAGGATTATTTCTATGTCTGTATTTGATATTAATTCTGATTCTTTTATAGATGCAAATGCTACTTTAGGAAGTTATTCCAATTTAAATACTGGAATTTTTAAATACAAACAAGAACTTTTATCTATTATTAGTGAGTTCATGGGAAAACCTCTAAATCCTATTAGCATTGACTCAGAGCCTAAATCTATTATTAATATATTTGAAGATACTATAAAAGAATATGAAGCCTACATTAAAAATGCAGGACTTACTCAAGATCAAAAATATTTTAATGCATACAACGCATATGTAACATTAAAAACTTTTGATGATATATTGAGATTATATACTCCATTTATTTCTATTAAACCAGAATATAAAAACAGTTCAACTTATGCTGTAGGACGTTATAATTATGATGGCCCTAATGTTACACACTATACTGGTTTTAGTAATAATGAGTTTATGGGTGCTGAAGAATCTGTCAGCGACCTTGCAAAAATTTTACTTTCATATTTTCCTGAAGTTAATGAAGACGGTGTTATTATAGAAAATACAGCTATTACCTTATCTGGATTTAATTCAGCTATGGGTAAAGTAAAGTTATTTATGGAGGAAAGTGTTGACCCTGAAATAGTTGATGAAATAGCTAAAGAGGGCAATATGGATATGAGTAAAATTATTGAAAAGTATTTAAATGCACTAGCAACTAAATCTGTAGCGCCAGAACATACAACTTACTTACAAAATAAGTTAAGAGGTATTGCTAAGTTTATCTATTCAGATAAAATGGCTACTCCAATCAAGCAAATGTATACACATCTAATGAACAAGACAGTATTGTCAAGTTATATTAGTTATGGTAAGGATAACTTAACTGGAGAATTAACTGGTAAGAATTTAACTGATCGACCTGTACAAATACAGAGATATTTTCTTACAGATATTATTAAAGCTGCAAGTACTTACTGAATTGATAATAAAACTAACTTTCAAAATAAGTTGGGAAAATACGATATTAATATTATTGGAACTAATATTAATATTACAGAGGGCAGTAATACTTTAAATTTAAAATATAATCCTGATACTGGAGAAATTAATTCTGCAGGTATAATATCTGATACTTTAATGGACGATTTACTTATGGATTTTGCTTCATTTTTAGTAGCAGATGATTTTAATCAAGTTGCAGAACAAGTGTTCCCAAGAGAAAAAAATGTAAATAAAATTACATTATTAACTCCAATATTAGGTAGTATTTTATATAGTGCCAACTCAGGTCAAATTATTGATATAGGTAAAAATGGTTTCTTTGGACAAGCAAATGATTTGGCAAAAGTCTTAAGTGTTACTAATGGTTCTGATACAATCAATGTTATTAAGAATGCAGAAGGTAACAATTTACCATTATATCAAATGGTTTGTTTAGCGTATTCTCATAAGAAAATGAGCCAATATTTACATGATGAACTTGGATGAGGATCTGATACAGTAATGAGTGATAATGCTGTATTTAATAATATTCAACGTATTAAAAATCCAAAGATTCGAGCAGAAGTAACTATTGGAGATTATACTAAACAATCTAGTAATCTTACTGAAGATGAAGTAATGCATCTTGCAATAGTATATGATTTCTTTGAAGGATTAACTTCAAGTAAATCTATTTCTGAGCAAGGTGGAAAGGTAAACGGAGTAATTGGATTACAATCAACAGTTTATTCAGATAAAAATAAACATTTTGTAATGCAGTTTGATTTAAGTCAAAACTGAGATTTTAAAGATTTAGGTTCAATTAATTTTAAAGAGGTTTTAGAGAAATATTATTCTAGTAAGAATATATCTGATTTAGAACCTATAATGAATATTTGGTTTAAAACAAATCAAAGTCAATATACGAACTTAATTAATAAAATCTTAAACGACTATACTCAAGCTATAGGTAAAGAATTTAAGACTATAAGTGATCTAAAAGAATATATTGCAAAAACAAAACTTGCAGATATTAAACAAAAATTTAGAGACAGTGGATTAGAATTTATTGAAGAAGTTCATATATCTAAAGATCCATATACTAAGAAAAATGTTTTTAATGAAACACTTGAAAATCTTTATAATATCTTTAGTGAAAGAAATCAATTTGATGAGTTTATTAATTATCAATTAAACAGATTTCTTGAAGATAGTTCAAAAGCTTGAGAGAGTATATCTTCTGACAAAAATGTATATAAGGCGTTTTCTGCTAGAAAATGAAGTAACTGAATTGCTGAAAGAACTATTGAAACTGTTGATGAAAATGATGAGCCAATATCATATACAGTTCCTTATGTAACAATACATGATAAGGATGGTAAATTAAATCCTATGCTTTATTCGTATTTTATTATGGATTCATTTTTAAGTAATGAATATAATAAAATGATGGTTGGAGGAGTTTATGCTCACCCAAATAAGAATAAAGAAATTTCTGCAACAGAAGGATATCTTGAACATAGTTTTGCAAGTAGATGAATTTCTCAGGTAAAACGTATGGTTATTTATGGAGCTACTCATCACTCTTTTGCACAAGGATTAAAAAATGGAGTTGCTCCAAAAGTTAAAATGGCTGTAGTTGGAGATATTGGCGCTGCTGTACAAAATATTTCAGGTATGACTGATAGTGTTGATTCTATGGATGGATCTGGATTTACAAGTCCATATTTTTCTAGACAACAAAATGTATCTCTAATTGATGCTAAAGTAGGTAGAAATAAAAAGACTATTTTAGCAGATATGAATGGAGAATATGGTTTACCTAAATTGTTAAAGTGAGCAGAATACGAAATTACAAATGCTAATAGACGTGCATCATGAGGATCAGATATCAAATTAGAAAATATGTTTAGAAAAATGCATAACTTACTATTTGATCCTAGTGTAACAATCGTTTATGACAAAGTATTTGATAATCTCTTCTATAGAGAACCTGATAATCAAACTTATTGGAAAATAAATCATGTAGTTATTAATAACAATGTGGCTCAAGTAGAACGTATTGAAACCGATATATTTGGCAATATAATCGGAGAAAATAGTATACTTGATACAGATATTAAAATTAGTAGTATATATGATTTAGATCAAATATTTGGTGGAGCATGATCAATGGAATATAATGATACTATGAAACAATTATATTGGTCTGAAAACAACTTAGATGTTGTCAATGATATTATTAATGATAATAATCTAAAAGACTATATGATTGGGTACCTTGTAAATAAATCTGCTATTAAAGTAGGAGCTTCTAATGTTAATGGTGATGATATTTGAACTAATGATTCTGATTTATGGTTTACTACAATGTCAACTAAGTTTGGAGGAGTTCAGATGAATGCAGATCATGAACTTGATGAAGCAGAAGTTACTGAAATGACTCAGATGATTAGTGCTCTTGAACAAAATGGATTTACACACGACTTAGCAACAAAAGTATATCAAGAAATTGGTAAATTATGTCATGATGCTATTGCAGAAATTCATGAAGTTCTTGAAACAGGAGATCAACAAGCCTTATATGAAATTTATGGTAAAGCTTTAGTTAAAGCTTTTCAAACAAATAATAAAGATACTTTAGGACTTGCACAATCTTTTATAAAACTTGCTCAACAAAGTTTTAATGAAAAGAAAATCGATTATAAAATTCCTTTTAGTGCAGGTACTATTAATGGTATCTTTAACTCAACAGTTACATCTTCTTTAGTAAAAGATGCAATTAGACGTCATTATGATGGTGTTGCATCTGTATTAAATCCATCATATGGAATACAACAGTATTTTAACTGAGGAGGATATAACTATAACTATGATGAACTTTTAGATTTAGTAAGAAAGGTAGGTAGAGCTACAGATCCTCGTCTTGCAGATTTAACTATTAATGAAGCAATGCAAGGTCCTTTTGTTACTCGTAATGGAGAAAATCTTATTAACCCATTTGTTACAGAACTTACTGCTGAAAATCCTATCGATTTTGAAGATACATTAGTAGTTTATAATGATCCGATGTTTAATGGAGAAGAACCTTTATTAAACGAAGAAGGACAGAGACTATATCAAGGATATATGGGAAAGATTACTACTGATATGTATGATATTGTAAAAATTGATAATTATTCAAAATACGATTGGTATAAAAACTTAGATAAGAGGTATGCACAAAGATTATCTTTACGTCCAAAAAATCTTAAAGGCTCTGATACAATATTTATTATTGAGGGAGAAAAACATAGTATTTTTGAAGGAGATATAACTCGTGCATTACATTATCTTAATGGAACCTCTAGTACTACTGTAGAATCTCTATATGATGAATTAAGATCTAATATTAAAAAGGAACTTGGGCTTAAAGGAAAACCTGAAAAAGATTTAACCCCTGAGCAACTAGAATGAGTTAATATTATTACTACAGAGAGAATAGCTCTAATTCGTAGAGCAGCAGGAACATTAATTCCTGATGCAGGAGAAATTGATATTGACTTTATAGAAAATTCATTACATAAATCTCAGCAAAAATTATTAAATGATTTAGCTGATGGTAAGATGATCCAATGAAAAGGTATATATGTACAACCTGAATCTGTACAAGTAATTCCTGCGCAGATTATTATGGGTAAATTATATGCTAAACAATTAGGTCTATTACCAGGAGATTCTATAGCTAAAATTAAGCAAAGAGGAGCTGAGTTCTTTAAAGAGAGAATTCAAGGTTATTATAACAATGATAATCCTGATCCTGAATCTTATGATATAATATTATTTGATGGAACTGGAAAAAAACTTTATGTAAAAATTGGAGATCAAAATCTAAATAATTTATATAAGGATACTTTAACTCCAAATGGAGATTTTACTATAGTTGATAATTCTGTTTACTACAATGGAAAAGAAATAGCATCTGCAGAAGGTAAGAAGTTTTATAAATATACTGATACTGCGGGAAATACACATGACCTAGTAATTGTAGATAACTTTGAAAGATTTTCTGAAATTAATAACTCTAGAATCTATAATAACTATAAATATAACTATACATTATCTAATTACAAAAACTTAATTGCAAATCAATTTACGTCAGATAATGTTACTTTATCATATTATGATGATTTTGGAGATATTAAAACTAGAGAAATTTTAGGTTACAAATCTATAAATCCTCAAGTGCTAATTCAAATGTTAAGTGATAATCAAAATATTAGATTTAGTAATAGAATTATGAAAATCGCTGATAGAAAATATAAAGCGTTTGAGCAAAGTTTAAGATTTGTAGGTACTCGTATTCCTTGTCAGTCAATGCAGTCATTCATGCCAATGGAAGTAGTTCTATTTACTGATAGTGACATAAATGAGGTCTACGTACCAACCAATCAGACATGGTTGCAAGGTAGTGATTACGATATCGATAAAGTTTATATATTAGGTTATTCTATTTCTAATAATGGAGAATTACTTACAAATGCGGAAGATTCAAAAATGTCTCCATTTTTAAAACAGGATGCTCTAAGAAATACAATTGTAAATGGCATATTTGATGTAATACTGAGTCCTAAAAATCAGATTAACCTCACAATGCCTATTACAACATCTCATATGCAAGAACTTGCAAGTAAATCTGTATTAGGAGAAAGTGCAAAAATTATGAATCCTTATAATTCTGCTAGTAAATATTTAATGCAAATTCAAAATATGGTTGGTAAAACTGTAATTGGTAATGTTGCTACAGGATTAAAGAGTTTCTTTGCCCTATCTAACTTATATAATACTAGATTTAAACAAGTTTATGATAGTATTGTAAATAGAGATTTTGATACAACTAGACAACTTTTAAGTAGATATTCGTTTATTAAAGGTTCCCAACGCAATGGAGTTGAACAATTAATTACATTGGCAAATGTAGATTTTTCTATGTTTGAAAATGATCCAGAATGAATTTCTAAATATGCAGTTCCTGCAGATATTGCAAATAATATTATTCAGCTAATAGACTTCCAAAGAAGATTAACTGATAAATCTCTTGATATGGGAGAGTTACTGAATGCTGCAACAGATAATGCTAAGGAGTTAATTCTTAAGAAAATTAATGCAGACTCTAATTGAGTTGATCTTTATGTATATAGTTTAATGCTTGGAGAGGACTTAAGAAGAATTGGAGATTTAATGGTATCTGAAGAAGTTACTAAACTTGTATCGGAATATAATACAAATCTTTGAACAGATCCAATTCCAAAAAATAAAATTCATTTCATTGATCAAGCTATTGATGATCCTTCAAGATATGCAGTTTATAAACCAAATGCATCTGAAGCTGATATTAAAAAAGCAAATGAGAGAACTGAAATTTTATTTAAAACATTAAAGAAGAAAGCTAAAGGTGCAGAAGAAATTAGAATTCTAGGTAGATTATTAAAAATTAATCAAGGACTTCCTACAGATAAATGAGGAAAGTATTCTTATATTAAGGGAATTGAAACGTTTATTAATGATAAGTTTAAAGATGAAATTGGAGAGAAATTTAATCTACTAAAGTTTGCTGCTAATGAAGAATACAGATTACAACAAATTGATAACTATGAAAAAGTTAAGACTACATTTAATATATTAGATGTTATAGCTAGTGTTCCACACTTCAAAGAAATGTTTAATATTCTAAGTGTTGATAATGAAGTTCTTAATCGATTATCAGTTAGAAATCAAGTTGAATCTATTGTTATAGATGAAACTACTCCTAAAAGAGGAAGTAAGTTATCTATAGAAGAATTTAGACAAACTAGAAATAATGTTGATGATTTCTTAATTGATTCATGAATTAAAACTAAAAATTTAAGTTTTCAAGTTCCAGTTAATCAGAAATATAAGGTAGAAAATTCTATTTTAATTAATAAAGATGAAAACTTTATAGTTAATCTAGACAGTAAGGATAATATTGATTCATTTAGAATGTATATTGAGGATTATATTATTCCTACACTTAAAGAGAAATTACCTGATAATGCATTTATTAAATATTTATGTTTTGGATTAAAAACTGATTCAGAAGGTAAAGAAAGAGGTTTTTATAAACTTCCATTTAATATGATGCAGATAGATAATAGTCAAAAGACTAAAGCTCTTTATGAACAAATCTTACGAGATTTTAATAGTTTAAATAAAGTTACGATTCCTGAATTTGGAGCTCTAAATCCTGTTAATGCCTTCTATTTATATAACTTAATTGTTAATAAAGATGGTTTTGGACAGGCTTCATTAACTCGTTTGTTTGAGGACTTAGTAGCAAGTGGAGATAATTCATTATGAGTTGTTGATTATAATAATTGAATTGACCAACAAAATCCACAAGAACTTGCAAATACATTCCTAAAACGAGATCCAAATGATAGTATGGCAGAAAGAGCAGAGGCGGTACTTATCAATGCAGCAAATGAAAATGTTGAAACTATTGGATTTAAATCTGAAGAAAATACTTCTTTAGATAGAGACTATAATGATTCAACTACAGACACTACTAAACCAATATTAGTATCTAATGGAAATGAGCAATATAGACAAGTAAGATTCAATATTCCCAAAACAGATATATCTGTTGAAGAAGCTTTAAAAATTGCTAAAATTATTGAAGTTGCAGAAACAAAAGCAGATAAAAATAATGAAGAAGTTGTTTCTTACATTGATTTTGACTATTCTACGGAATGAGGTATAGCTGAAAGTGTAGCAGAGTTATTTGATGAAGGATATGATCAAAGAGTATATGCTGTAACTAATAAACTAATAGGTGAACATAACATATTAGTAGACGAGTTTAATAATACTAATATATCTTCTAAAAATCTTATATCTAGAACTCTAAAACATATTATCTTTAATTCAGGAGCTTTTGTTAGAACTGATCTAAATCAACTTACTTTATTTGATAACGGACCAACCAAATTCTATGACTTAAAAACTCCAATGTCTACTAAGATTACAGAATTAGTAAAAAATGTAAATTCTTTACAAAATGTAAGATTAGTAACAGATCAGGATGTAATTAATGAAGATACTGCAATTAAAAATGCAAAAGGATTTATTAAAGAAGGAATAATTTATATTAATATTGATAGAGCTACAGATGATACTCTAATTCATGAGTTCTCACATCTATATTTAGCAGATGCCAGAAATATGCATGCCGAGTCTTATTATAAGATTTTAGGTAATATACAAGATACTGAATTATGAAATAGAATGCGACAAAATCCTTATTATAAAAACAAGAAAGGATCTGACTTTGATGAAGAAGTTTTAGCAACTATGATTACAGACTATTATAATGGACATATTAAATCTGATGCAGAATTAGAAATTATAGATGAAATTCTTTCAATTACTAATCCTGAACTTAAAGCTATTATTAATAGTGGAGAAATCATGCCATTCTATGATAGTTTTATTCATGAAAACTATAAACTTAGTCAAAAAGTAGCTACAATCAAGAATAAATTAATGAATGATGATATTATAAAAGAAGATTGTAAATAATGGCAAGAAATTGTACATACGAAATTACGATAAACGGTGAAAAGAAAGTGTTCAACTCCGAAATGGAGTTGGACACGTTTCTTGACAACTACGCTCAAAATATGGTAGTTGATAATGTTGATGCAACACTACAAGTAGATCAACAACAAGTCACTGTAGATAAAATAAGTGAAGCTATAAAAAAATATAAATCACTTGCTACAGAGTTTGAAATAACAAATGAAGACGGAGAAAAGGAAATTGCTCTAAAATTAGATAAATCAATGGGTGTTACTAAGTTCCTTACAACCTATGGAGATCCTTTTGATTTAGCTAAAGTATTAGTTACAAAATTTAATCTTGAAGAGTATCTGAAAAGAGAAAAAGAAAGACTAATGAAAAAAGGCATGACTTCGAACGAAGCAGATAAATATTTGGAGGATCTACAAAAGAGTTGAACTCAACTAACCGATTATGGTACAGAAGTACATAAACTTTTTGAATCTGTAATTAATCCTGAAATAGAATATACTCCAAAATTATTAAATGAAGAGCAAGTATCATTGTTACAAAACCAATTAAGAGATTTTATAGAAGACACTAAAGAAAAATTTGGAAGAGACTGTAAATTCATTACTGAAATACCAATTGTTTCTGAAGATATAGCTGAACCTTATAAAGCAGCAGGATTAAATTCAATTAATGGTAGAATTGACTTATTAATTGTAGATAAAAATGGTAATGCTCATATTCGAGATTTTAAAGTATCTCGAAAAGCAGTAGGAGCTTGAGATGAAACTAGAAATGCATTATTAAATAATGTATGAGCTTCTACTAAAAAATTAGGTGCAGCATATCAGTTAAACTTCTATAAAGCTATGTTAGAACAACAAGGTATTAATGTAGCTACAGTAGGAATTATTCCTGTTAAACTTGATATTGATTATAAAAAAGATAATTCAGGAAATGATAATTTATCTCAAATTGATAATTTATCGAGTGTATACATTGATTCTGATAATATTATAGTAAATCCATCTAATACAATTGGAAAATATTATGATAGAGTTAGAGAAATTATTCCTATTAGACATTTAACAGATTCATTTGATATTATTAAAACTATTGAAGAACCTATGAGTAAGTTCTTTCCTAATTATGAACTATCTTCAAAAGTTCAAAGAAAGAACGCAAACTTTAAGTTTTATAAAGAAAAAATCGTTCAATATATTAGTTCTTCTGCTCCTGAAGCAGGATATGGAAAATATAGATTCTGAAATGAATATAAACCTAAAGATTCTGTAAAAAGTAGGTGAGAATATGCTCAAACGGAAGAAGAACTTGATAAAAAGTTAGAGGACTATATAAAAAGTATTAATGAGCGACGTGGAAATGAGTTAGCTGATATTGCTCAGGATATTATAAATGTCCAGCAGGGATCGATGGATATTAACGATATTGCAAAGGATAATCCATACAAAGGAGACTTTTTACGTAGACATATTGAAAAATACATCGAAGGAGAATGGCAATTTGAAAATAATCCATCATTTATTTCTGCAGGTTTACTAGTATTTACAAAGAATAAAGTATTAGAAATAGTATCTATTACAAATAATGTTACTCATCAAACAGTTAAACTTGAAAAGGGAACAAATATTTTAGGTTCAACAATAGCTAATCGAGATATTGATGAACATAAAATAATGTCTGCAACAAATGGAAATATTGACTTAATTAAGGTAATGGCATTACTAAATAGTGATGCTATTAAATATGAAAACTATCGAATTAATAAAATTGAAAGTATTAATATTTGGCAACAAACTGGTTCAGAACAATATTTTGATAAGTTATATGATAACTTTGTAGAATTATGTAGAATACATAATGTTCCTATAAATCTTAAGAGATCAAATTTTAGTTCAACTCTTGAATCTGTAGTAAGTACAATCACCGATATATGTGGTCCTGAAAAACTAAAACATATTGGAAATTGAGCTATTACATTTAGTGCTGATGATATTGTTAAAGGTGGAGAATTTCTAAAAAATAGAATGGAAGAACTTAGGAAACTTGATAATGCTCAGGGATTGCGTAAAGCAATACACACTGGACAATGAAATTTTGATGATCCTTTACAAACTTCTTATATGTTACTTGGAAAAGCTCTTAATAAAGTAAGAGGATATGAAGTATACATTGAACCAGATCCTGCAAAATGAGTTAGTGTAACAGGTAGTTTTCATACAGGAATAAATATTACAAGTATTAACAACGCACCTTCATTAACAGCTCAAGAAGTTGGACGAATAGTTGCAGTAACAGAGACTAAGATACGTAGACAAGAATTAGCTTGGGATTCTAAGATTAGAAAAGTATTTAAGGAATTTTATAAATTTAAAGATCAAAATCGTTTAATAGGTGGAGAAGTAAAATATTTTGATAATCTATTTAGAAGAGACGAAAATGGTAATATTACAAAAGATTTTATGTTAAAAGACGTTAACGATAGTTCTTTAGCTAAAGAAGAAAAAGCATTAATAAAAACATTTACAGAAATTGTAAACCAACTTCGTTTTGAAGGAAATCCTGGACGTTATCAACAAGCAATAGAAGATGGCACTTATTATCAAGTTCCTGTAACTATTGGTTCTATGAAATCTCAATTCCATAATAAAGGTTTTAAAGAAGGTCTTAAGATGGAGTATCAAGAAGTTACTAATATGTTAAGACTATTTGAGGAACAAATGAAGGATTTTGATCTTGCTAAAGATGCACAAAGAGTATATAACAAATTTAAAATTGGAAATGATACTCGAGAGCAGATTATATCAAATCACGGAATAAATAGTCTTGAAACTCAACTTGAAGATTTGTTAAGAAGCTATATTCATGCATATGTTGCAGAAGCAGAATACAATGATATTATTCCTCAAATTCAAGGAATTAAAATAGCATTACAGTATAATCAAGCAATGTATGGACAAGAAGCAGAAAACTTACTTGAATTTCTTGATAAGTATCTAACAGTTAATATCTATAATAAACCTATTATGGATAAAGGTTTACAACCTGTTTATAAAACTTTAGCTGCAATTAAGAAATTTACTACTGCTACTGCTTTAGGTCTTAACTTAAGATCTGGACTTCGAGAAATGATGCAAGGTATGTGAATTCATATTAGTAGAGCTATGACAAATGCTTATGGAAAAGATCAATTTTCTGGAAAGGATTTAGCTGAAGCTTGAGGAATTATCTTTAAAGATAGTCCAAAGCGTATTGCTACTTTAACAAAAGTTGAAGCTTTAAATGCAGACTTTGGTATGGCTAATATGGACGCCGACATAGTTCAAAAAGAACTCAGTCAATCTCGTAATGGTATTAAGAACTTTAATTCTGATATGTTATATGTTTGTAATAGAGCTCCTGATGTATATCATAGAATGGGCTTATTAATTGCAAAAATGATTCATGATGGATGCTGAGAAGCATATAGTTTAAATTCAGATGATGAATTAGTATATGACTTTAAGAAGGATAAACGTTTTGATGTGTTTACTGCTGCAGGAGCTGATGTAAATTCTGAAGCTTATAAGAAACAAGAAGGATTATATGAAGCTTATCGACAGCAATTTAATCAAGAAGGATGAAATATTGAAAAAGGACAACCATTACCTAGAGCCTATACTGTTAGAGAAGCAACTAGTATTAAATCTTTTGCAGAACTTTGTTTTGGACACTATGATAAAAATACTCAGATGCTTGCTAAAAGTATGTTTATGGGAGTTATGATGTTACAATTTCGTACATTCCTTTCTGCTAAACTTGAACAATGGATTCTTAAACCTGGAACTTATGATCAAGGTAAGTTTGTAGAAAAATTTGATGAAAATGGAGTTCGTTATGTAATGATTCAGTCAATAGGAGAAAATGGGTTACCTACTACAAGAGTTGATCTTGAAACGAATGTAAAAGAAGGAGAAACGGCTACTCCTTATGTAGAATGGCAAGGAAGATTTATTGAAGGTATTGCTTATTCTATGATTGACTTTGCAAAAGCTATAGGTAAAATGGATTATAATGAATTTAAAGCGTTATGAGCTAATCCAACTAAAAAGGCTAATTTTTATTTATTCTTAACTGATTTAATATTTATGAGTCTAATAATGTGGATGATATATGCAGTATTCCTTTCAGAAGAAAATAAAGAAGAATTAGGAGCATTAGGACACTTAGGAGCTATGGCTTTATATACATCATTTCAAGATGGTCCAATTCAAAATATTGTTGCACAATTTGCAGGAGACTTAAATCCACCTGCATACTCTATTATTAAGAATATTGTAAATCAAAGTACAGCTGTTATTACTGGAGATAAAAATCTCTGGGAAGGAGCTACAAGTACATTTGGATTTATGAGTGATCTTAAGTATATTGGAGATAAATTAGATTAAAAAAAATAACCTCTATCCGCATAAGCAGATAGAGGCAAAAGAAATCCCCTTACTCGCAATTAAGCAAGTAAGGGGATTTTTCATAGAAGTAAAACAATTTATTTTTTAAAGATCAACACTTGGTAATATTATATTTTCGCTCTTAGAGTAATCAATAAATATATGCCAAACAAAGAGTCCGTTTTCAGTCATACATGAACCAACATATAATTTATTACTAGCATCAAAAGCTTGACCAGTACTAATTATATAAACATCAACCTCTATTGTTGATTTATCATCTGTATCTATTATAGCTCAAATTGTAGGTGTATTTCTTTGGCTATCAACATATAAAATTTCTGCACTACTAGGTAACTTAATCGTTTGAGGACAAGTAAATTCTAGAGGATATTTATATATAATTTTATTCATTATTTCTTAGCTTTTTTACCACCATTACAAATGGTACAAGTAGAAGTACCTGATTTCTCTCCAATATTAAAAACACGAATAAATTTTCCGTATTTTTCATCTTGAAACTCATGTGTAATTTTATTATCTGCGCAGTTTTTACAAAACTTAATTTCAGTAGCCATATACAATATTTTTACATTTATTAAATAATTCTTTTAATGTACCATTATTTACTAACGATATATCAAATTTATGTTTTTTATAAAGAGTATCTAGTTCTCTTTCTGAAGAATGTAAACCTATACTACAACCTTTTCTTGTTACATGAATAATAAAGGCATTGTATTTTTTTACTACTTCATTTTCAATTGCAAATCTTTGATCTGCAATTACAATATTATTTTTATTTCCACTTTGAAGTGTTGAATATATTCATAATTTATCTCCAAAATATTTACGCATTATATCTGTACCAAAATATTGTAATATTTGTCTAATAGATAAATTATATTCTATAGCTAAATTTCTATTTTCTTTTTTTAATTCTCTAGCAAATACTTTATCTGTAGGTTCGTTTCCAAAAGTTTTTACTCTACTATCGTAAAGTAAAAACTTCTGAAAATCAAAATGATAATATTCTTTAAATTCTCTATCATCAAACTTACTCTTATCTACATTCATCATAATAGATAACATTTCCTTTAGTTTATCTGCATAATGTACTATCTTTCAACGCTTTGAAATCATAAACGGTATAGGAATAAAATTTAATGCGGAAGCAATACTATAAGAATGTAAACAAGTTGGAGTATTTAATAAATAGTTTAGATATTTAGCAACTTCGTCTTTTCCACTTCCTTTAAAACCTTGAATAGCTATGATATTTTTCACTTATTCTAATGTAAAATCGAAATTCATAGGTATAGCATCAAGTTGTGACTTGTGTTCAGCCCATTTCTTTTCAAAACTTTTCTTGAGTTTGTCTATAATTATCTTTCTAGCCTTTTCTTTATCTGCATCATTTGTACTACTTTTATAAAGTTTATTTATAATATTATCAGTAATGCTACTATAAACCTCTCTTTCAGAAATTCCTAATGTATTTAAAATTTGTTGAAATCCTACACTTTTAAAAGCAGGATTACTTGTAATAGTACTCCAGTTACTCATAAGTAGAATACCTACAGAACAAGCTGAATCTGGAATATTATATCCAGAGAGTAATTTAATACCCATACCTACAACAGTAGGATCTTGAGATCCTAACATTCCAGATAAAGATTTAAGGTCATCATCTGTGAGATTAGATAAATTATTACTTACAAATTTATCTAATTCTGTATCATATATTACTTTCATATAATTATTTAAAATATTATTAACTTGCTCATACTCTGAATTATTTGTAAAGAAACAGCATTTGCCTGAATAAAATAATGTACAGTCTGCAGGAATAATTCCTTCAGACATTACAGCTGAAGCAAATTGTTCAAGAGGATCTGAAGAGCTAGTATTTATTGCTTTATTAATAAAGTTGTTTAAGTCTTTACTACTGCTGCTTTGATAACAAGCTCCAGGTTTATGATCAATTAGATAATAAGTATCTTCTGATGGAGAATAATATAATTTAATGTTTTTATCTCTTGGAGCACCTCCTGAACTATACTGAGGTTTATATGTATCATATTGTACTTTTGGTAGTATACAAACATCTGCTTTTGCAGCGGTTAAACTACGTTTTATAGTAGTAGCTTCACTTAGTTTAAATCGAGGATATTTAGATTTAGGATCAAAATATACTCTTTTTACTCCAGTTAGACTTGTTAAAGTTTTAGAAGAAATGATAGTTTCTATACTATCGTTATCTCCTAAATACATACCAAATACTTTTTCTGCACAAAAAGGACTAGTATAATAGCAATCGTCTCCAATATGTTTTTTACTCCCATTAACATCATAAATAACAATCATATCTGCAAGGCAAGTATTACTTGTGTTATTATAACTATAATAGGAACTATTACCACTGTTTCCTTGTCTTCTATAATAGTCACAAACAACTATTCTTAATTTTGTATTATTTAAATTAAATAACATATTATATTAATTTTCTAGCTACTTTAGGATTTAATAACAATTTATTGCATCTTGTAGGATGATTTTTTTGGAGAGTTTTAATTAAACTGAAAATCAAATCCTCAGAAAATAACATCTTATCATGCTCAATAATTTTAAGAATTCTATCAACAGCTACTTCTGTTTTACTACCTTTTGTATCAAGATATAGATTTACAAAATTACAGAATCGAGTTGTTAAAACTGCAGCAATATCTGCACGATAGTTAGTACCATCATATACTTGTTTTGCTAATTCTCCTTTAACATAATCCCAATCTTTATTTAACATTGTATCTGGGTCCATTAATTTATCTAACTTATTAGCAATAAATGTGGTAAATAAGTTTCCAATAACGTTTTCTTCAGATGTAAAACATCCTTGGGCAATATTAAGAATTAAACCTAAAGTATTTGTATCAGACCAATCTTTAAATCCAGAAATAGTATTAGCAAAAGTTACTAAACTTCGAGGATTAACTTTTTGTACTCCTCCCTCCTTGTTCATAATCTCAGGATAAGATAATACGAAATTGATAAAACGACCATCAATACCCTCTTTCTCAGCCCAACGAGCCCATACATCTTTATCAAAACCTAATTCGAAACTAATATATCGAGTCTTTTGGGCATTATCCATAGAATTAACATTATAATCACCATTATCAGGATTTGATGTTAATATAATAGTACAGTTAGGTGGTAATGACCAACTTATATATTCTCCTCTATCTATCAACTCCATGGTAGCTTGTATAAATCTAGGCATTTTTGTTACCGTATAGGCTCTTTATCCTATACTTCTACGTCTTCTTTTAGGTTATAACGTAGTTCAGACTATATCATCACTATATAATAGTGTAGCGCACTCGTGGTACTTTACTATCCATTTCTGGACTCCATGTACTAGTCGTTGAACTTTCTAATTATTACTAATTAGCTTAGCTGCTGATTGACCTCCTCAGGCTTTTCCAGCAATTCACGCTATTTTATGCGGACCTCTAGATTTTATACTTTCATTTATATCCTCCTGCAGTAAGATTCTTTCTTATAGCTCGAGATATATTACAAATTTTTAGTTCTTTTTCAGCATCTGTTTTTGAATCTCACTCTTTAATAAAAACATTATCAAGTGAATATTGAATAACAGGTACTTTCTTATATTTCTTTTTTAGTTTAGAAAGAGTTTCTTTTAATTCAAACGATCATCTATATCCACCAGCAGTATAACTACGATTATTACATACACTACATATTGCAGTAACATCTTGATTAGTAGCTCTAGCCGCATCTGTTATTGATTTGTAACTTTGAATATATTTTCCTTCTAAATTATACTGATATACCATTTTTATATTAACTGGAGAATGTGTTTCATAATATTTCTTTTTAGAAATACTTATTCTATGTTTATATTCTTCATCTCTAATGATATTCTCAGGATCTAAAATATGATTTATATAAGGTTTAATACTATTTATATAGTATTTTTCTCTACTAATTCTATTTTCCTCAAGACAAGTTTCTATAACTTCAAAATAAATATTATCAATGCCATACTTGTTATACAAATTTTGCATAGTATGATTGTGATGTTTATTTTGTTTTAAAGTAATTAGATGTTGTCTTAATCTATGCTGAATATTTTTTGAACTTCCTATATATTCTTTATCGTGGATCTTTATTTTATAAATTCCACAAACTTTTTTATAAACTTTAATCTTTTGTAATGTTAGTTTTTCCATATTTTTAAATTTATATCAAAGATACTAAATTTATTCAGGGAAACAAAACTTTACAATATATTTCTTAATCCGCACGATTAAAGTCATCAAGAATTAAAATAGTTCCATTAGGATTTTGATTAGTTGGAACCCATGCAGGAAGGGCGTATCCCATTCGAGATATATTGTCTTTAATTCTATAACCCTCTGCAATATAAGAATCTAGTACATCTGCAGATACCCAGAGACATTCCTCATCCTTAATCACTATTTCATTTTCTACAACAGGCATTCCATCATCGTCAAGTCGAGGACGCTCTGTGCAAACATAATACTCTTTAATTGGAAAACCAATAAGATCACCTAATTCCTCTAACTGAGAAAGATTAAGTTTAATACAGTCCATTCCTCTTTCTTGAGCTAACTGAATGATAGCAGAAGTTTTACCTAAACCAGATTCACCTACTACTTCAATTGCAGTAGTCTTTTTATGCTCATTATATAATCGTTTATTATTATCAATAATATAACTAGCTAACGTTTTTAATTCTTCAATATTAATTGTATTTATATTTTTCTTCATATTTTATGGTATAAAAATAGTATGTCCTGGATATTTTTGGGTTTTATACCCATTACTTGTAATAACCCACATCATTTGTCGCATAGGTTTGAATGTGTCTAATGGAGCATAACCATCCGTAAAAAATACTAAAGTAGTATATTTATTTAGATTAGCATTATAATAATCTACTACAGGCTTGAAGTCAGTTCCTCCTCTACCTGTAATTTTTCCATCAAACTTTCCTTTATATTCGTATATTTTATGAATATCGGCATCACATTCTACAATAGTTACCATAGACCCAGTTTTATATATGTGATAGATCTCACTAAAAAAATCTTGTAATTCTGAATCACTTACAGATCCAGATGTATCAATTCCAACAAGGATGTGTTGTTTATGCTTTACTTTAATTCCTGCACTTCCAACAAATCTATTAGACTCTTTTCGAAGAGATTTTTTTGTATAAGTTTTGAATGAATTTCCTAATAATCTTCGGAAATACATTTTCCAATTAAATATAGGAGGATCTACTTTAAATAATGCATCAATTATTGATTGAAATTCTCTTGGAATACTACCTCTACTTTTAGTAGTAGCTGTAGCTGCTTCTTTTAATTGATGCTCAGTTTGATTTTGCATTAGTTTTTTTCCTGCTTCATCAAGATTCTGATATTCTTTCCAAGACTTATGATCATCAGCTCCTCCGCTAATTCCATCAAGACCTTGTGTTGTGCCTCTATTCCCATTACCTGGCCCTTTCTGTCCAGACTGAGAATTTTTCTGTGCATATTTTATTAGCTCTTCATAATAATATTTTGCACCTTTATCCTTTTCTAAGTTTTTTACTAAATCAGGATATTTATCTTTTAGTTGATCCCACATATTATCAGGAACATCTTTTATGTATTGATCACAAACTAAATCGCAAGCAATATTAAATAATTTATGATCACTAATTCGAAGTTCTGATTCAATAAACATGTGGTTAAAACATATATGAATTAGCTCATGTTTTAATAAACCTAACTGCTGATTGTCAGTTAATTTATCTCAGTAATTAGGATTTATAACTAGTTTAGAATTTACTCCATTTCTAGAAACACAAGCTGTATCTACATATGTATCAGATATTTCTTTATTTAAATTAAGAAGAAAGAGCCCATAAAAGGGCTCTCTAATCATTAATTCTTTACATGCTTTAATGAGTTGCATATCTTATAATTTTAATCTTCATGTGGAAATTTATCGATTTTTTGGCATCTAATATTAGATAATAAACAACCTAAAGCTTTAGCTTCATCATCGTATCCACTATATATAACTATACCTTCTTTATTTCATACAGTTACAGTATTTGTTTTAGAATTTCAATCTGCATAAAGATGTTTAAAAGAATGTTCTTGTTCTTCATCTACATGATCATACTGTACTGTTTCTTTATAATGGCTCATTTTAAATATAATTTTTCTCCTTAAACTGTATATACAGTTTATCTGCTAGCTCTGCTGCTTGGGGATGAGCTCCTGTTGCTCCGTATAATGGACTACGTAACTTAAAGAATTCTTTCCATTGTTCAATCGTTCCAGTCATTACTAACTCTGTTTTGAGAGAATTTGGAAGTATAGAACGAGCTTGTTGAGGAACCCATCCTTCATTTAATAGTCTAAGATAACATTTTTCTGATTCTTCTAAAGAAGATAAGAAATTAAAATAGTTTGGAGACTTCTCAATATATCCAAAATCTTTATTTTGAATATCTGCTCCTACACGATACCCAATGCCATCATGCCAATAACTTTGTCCTTCTGGAATATTTGTCCAATAAGGAATAATAAAAGTAAGTTCATTACCAAACTTATCTTTGCTATAATTACAGTATCTTGTACTTTCCTGAGCAAAGGAAAATACTCTCAATTTGTTATGTATAAGCTCTTTATCTTATACTCTCCTCTTTTCAGAGGAGTATCAGACTATATCATCATCCATTTCTGGATGCTCCGCACTCGTGTCTAAATTATATTCTATTCTAACATTAATTTCTGTAATTCAATACAATCTTGTTGCAGATTAGCTTCTAACAACTTGTTAGGAAGCTTATCTAAATAAGATATACCAAATATACCAATAGGAACATTATTATAATCTCTTATTAATTTACAAATAATATATTTTGTGCTATTAATTCTAGATAAAACAGGATCAACCTCTTCAAGTTTTCCTATAAAACTATCATGGATTCTTAAATAATATGGTAAAGTACACCAACTTAGGTTAAAATCAGTATACTGATATTTAATAGATTTAGTTTGTTTATCACAAAGTTCAAATCTCATAGAACCACACATATAGCCATTGATATCCGTATGATACTGTATTATCCATATTCGATTTCCTTGATACTTATCTAAGTATATAGATAATAGCTGCTTAATTTTCTTATCTGTATCAGCTCGCTGTAATAAGTATTGTTTGTGTTTTTGAATATAATTATTGTGTTCTTCAAACAATGGACTAGGATTATAATATATTCTACAACTAAGTAGTATTATTAAAATTAATTTTATCATAGTTTCATTAGTTAGTCGTTGAACCTTCCAACTTTGTTAAAGGTTGGCTTGGCTGCTGATTAGCATGCATTATTATGTTTAGCTTTCCAGCAATTCACGGAGTTTATTTTTCATAATATTACTATTATGCGACACAAAGTATTTTATGCCTTACAAATTCATGGGAGACACCACGATCACAAATAAACTTTACTGTAATTCGTTTTTCATGATATTCAGTAGGTTCACAGAGATATTTTAAATCGTCAAGCCAGTCATTTTCATATAAAACTCTGTAATTAGTTGTGATATGATAATTACCATAAGAATCTATATTAATAACTGAGTAAGAATTAGAAAGGTATTGTTCAGTTACCCAATTATCACCTATTACATTGTAAGCATGATCCTTATGAATATAAAGATATACAGTGCCATGTTCAAGCATAGCAGTATGCTGTCTATCCTTAATCATATTAACAAATTTCTCTGCTGAGTCTTCTGTAATATGATCCTCTGATTTATAGCATGTTCTCCCTGCTCTCTCAATTTGCTTATATATTCCTTGAATTCCTGAGCCTTGTTCAAGTATTTCTATAGATGGTTTAATTAGTCTCATATTCTTTAAGCTTATTTTCAAGATCTACTTTAGAGATACTTCCTACATGACGCCAAACTTCTACATTATCTTTAGTAATAATCAATACTGGAATATTTCTAATCTTATAATTTGTAAGTACAACAGGGTCTACTTCATCCACATCGATGTCTTCTATTACTACTTTATCTTTGAGTTCTTCAAGAATAGGTACTAAAGAACGACAAGGTGCGCATCAATTAGCCCCGAATTTTAATAGTTTTACCATAATAATTTATTTTAGAATAAAGTTAATTGTTTATTTTTAAAGAAACTAACAATTTTATTAGCGGCTGATATATAAAATCTATAGTTAATATTACTTGGAATTGGTTGATCTTTTTCAATAGTATTCATAATAGTAACTCCAGAATCAGTTAATAGTTTAATATAATTTGATCGGTGATTATTAGAATCTACCTTACATTTATATAACCATGGTCCATCATTAGAAATATAATATCTATTAATTCTTTGAATTAGTTTACCATCATATTCAACTGAATAATCTCTACTTACTTTCTGATATGTAATAAACTTATTAATATCCTTACAATTTCTAATTGTTTCTTCAACAGGAACTTTATCTACTAAACATTTATTAACAGATTCGGGAATGATCATAGCATCCATTCCTTTTCCAAGTTTAACTTCATCTATAAACATTCCCTTCTTTTTCAGTAACTTAGGATCTTTTGTTTCAGAATAACCTTCTTTTACTGCAAGATAATCATTAATTGCATATTGATACATAGCTTCAAAACGATCTTCCTCTAAGGTTAACCTTGTTAACTTTTCCCACTCTCTACAAATGTTTTGAAACTCAATTTCTTTATCTCTTGGTCTTAATACAAATAAACCATCTGTATTTGCCTGAACTATAGTACATCCAATACTGATAAACTTCTCAGCTAACATTAATAATAATAACTGTCCATTAATACGAATCTGCATAACAGTAAATGGAGAATAACAAAAGTTGTGTTCATTTTGTAGATTTCCAGATAATCCATTTAATGCAAGTTTTAATGTTTCATTTTTAATTTTATTACCATTATGTTTTGCTTCAATACGTTCATCTTTAATTTGAGAGTAAACTTCAAGGAACTCTTTACCTAAATGTTGAGGATAAAACTTATGTTCTATAATCATACTAGGATATAGAGAAGCTACATCTACATCACTGAGTATCTGATTTTCATTAGGTATTATTTCCTCAGGTTTATTAACAGAATGTATACCACCAACTCCAACACAATACTCTAGACCGTCTAATATAAAATGTTTTTCATATCCTTTTCTTCCTGGAGATACTGTTTGTTTTTTCATTTCTTCTAATACAGACTGAAGAATAGGAGTGTCAAATTTAACAATTGGAAGAATAACTTTACTCAAATCAATCATATCACAAGGAGAACGTAAGTCTTTAATCTGTTTCCAGGTCTGACCAGTTTTCTCAAGATATTTCTGAGTAATAATTTTCATACCAATGTTTACACCATCTTTATTAAGTACCTTAACTCTATATTCATCCTCAATAGCAATTCTTAAATCAATATCTTTTTTGCATCGATTTAATAACTCTTCAGTAGAATCAACATCATTAACATTATAACTAATCATGTTTGGAATTTCAGATGCAGGAAGCCAAGATTGGAAATCTCCTTCATACTCTTGTACACAACGAAATTTCATTGTTACTTGCATTTCCTTCAACCCAACTCTCAATTTCTGAGAATATAACATTGTAAGCAAATCCAAGGTTTCAAAATAAATTTTATATTTCCATTTACTCCAAGAAGTAAAGTTACCATCTGTAGATCTAATAATTTCATTACTAAGATTATATAAAGACTTGCAAACACTAAGATAATCAAGTGTTGACAATTTCTTATGATAATCAATAATATAATTAATTATAGGATTATCATAATGTAAATTATTATATCCACAAAATATTTTATCTGTAAAAAATTGTAGATCTGTAGTATAGTTTTTTGCTCAAATGCCATCTTGAGGTTCTTCTTGAATAGTTCAAAAGAAATCAACTAGTTTTAGAAGATCATTTCGTCTTTCAGAAATTTCAAAATATAAATATTCTCCTGTTTCAGAATTTTTTACTGTACAGTGAAATACATTTGGAAATATCTCAATATCATAAACATATACAGTTTTACCTCGGATTAACATTCTATTATTTCATATAATTTATTAAAATTTTCTTCCATTAACCAGAATTTATATCCATTTCAGTTAATATAATAACCTTTGACTCATTTATTTTCAGGATGTTGTAACTGAATTTTTTTAATTCTATCATAAAATTCATATTTAGTCATAGGTTCTACCTCTACATCAAAATTCTTAACTCGAGCTTTCATTAAAATATTCCTTAAGATTTACTTCCTTACATATCCATTCTCCATTTTTATATAAATAATGATACTCAATCATTATTGGATCTAAATTATAGTAATCTTCTTCAGTTGGAGATATAATTGCACTAGATCCATCAGCATAAAAACTTGTTGTATCTAAATCTGTTCCTAAGCAAGATATATCTCCATTAGCAATTAATTCAATAATGTCATCTATATCATTCCAATTATCATGTAAAGTTTTCCCAACACCTTCTGGATATCCGTCAAAATGACAATAAATTGAACTAACACTACCATATGGATTTATCATTCCTATTCTAGATCTAGTGGACATAAGATTGTAGTATTAGTGCTAAATACAATAAATTTTCCTGTAGAACTATATTATTGAGTGAACACAATTTATTGTATATCTGGATATAAATATTATATATTCTTAACATTTCTTTAACTTTTTTAATCAATCCTCTTCTACAAAATATGAAGAAGGACCATACTGATCAATTCAACCTTCATCATTAACGAGATGCGCATGACAATCAAAATCATCATAACTCATTAATTCTTGTACTTCAGGTCACTCAATAAGTACATATTTCATATTATATTTCGTCTAATTCTTGTTTCAATAGATCAGGATAATACTTTCGATAAAACATACGTATTGTATCTTCTCCTACTTGTAAATCCCTATTTTTGTCTCGTTTAATAGCTTCTTTATATGGGATAACTATTTCCTTATATTCAATATTTGCATCGAAATTTGAGGCAATTTCTTCCCATTTAGCCCTAGTTTTAGGGTTAAGATTAGTAGCATCAATTATAACGTTATAACCTTGCTCTAAAGCAGAGGTAATAGTTGTTTCTTCAAGAGTATTAATTAACTTTTCCCGAGACGGAATCCAATAATCACCACACATAAGTCGAAGATCGTCCCTATTCACCCGAATCCAAGTAGACTTTCCCTTCACGAACTCTTTAGACCACGAGGTTTTGCCACTAGCTGGAGGTCCAACCATTACAATTATTGTTAATTTATTTTTTGTCATAAAATTGCTTTATATACATAGGATGGACTTCTGTTAGAAAAGTACTTAAATCTTTTTGGTACTTATTTTTCATAAGTTCTTCAAAATTAGATTCTTTAGAAAATACATCTGGACGATTTACTTTAAACTCTCTAAGAATTTGTAATGCCCAATTAACTTCTATATACTTTTCTAAAGGAGTAATACTAGGATCTTTAATAATATAATTTCTAAACTTAACTAAATCAGGTTTTACATAAACATTAAGATATTCTTTTATCTTTCCTTTTTTACTAAGTGTAGAACATACATATGGTAAAAGATCCCCACAATTAGTTCTTTGAAACCAATCTTCAAAAGAAAAATATAAACAATGTTTTTCTTTATCATATTTGGTTTTAATGTTTCCAATGATAACTAAAAGATCAGTTTCAAAAAGAGAACAAGGAATTTTATAAATATACTTAATATCCTTGTTCTCTTTTAATTCCTTAATCTCTTCTTTATTCATTAGGTTTTATAACTCTAGGATGTGCTTCAATAGATGAAAGTTCACAAGGAGCACTTTCTAATAAATCATTATAAAATTCCTTATATGTATTATATATTTCTAATTTAACTTTTTGAAGTTCTTCAAAATCTAAATCAGATACTTCAAGAGCAATACTAGTACATGGATACGCTCCAAATACAGTATCTTCAAAAGTACGATATATAATTATCCTAAATTTTAAGTTATCTGATTCAAAAAGATCTTCTGTAATATCGCTACATGGATAAGAATGATAAGATCTATCATCTTTTTCAGTCCATTGAATTCTATATCGATAAGCGTTATCAGAAGTATGATAATACATATATTTATTACCTATAGCTTTTGGAGTTAGATCGAATATACAATGTCGAAAAAGTTGATCAATTTTTTCTTGAGATAGGTTAAACGGTTGTTTCATTTTCTTTTTGTTTAGTTTGTTCTTTAATTACTTTATCAAAATACTTAAACATTTCTTCCTGAGGAAATAATGTTTGAAGTTGATCAAGTGTAAGTGCTGTATCTTTATTAACTAATTCTGAATATTTATCTGATACAAATTCAAATAATTCCTCAATAGTAGCAAATTCATTTACAGAATCATTTAAAATAAAATTCCATATTTTTTCAGAAACATTCTCTCCAAAATACAACGTTAAAGCTATATCAAGAGCATGTTCTAAATAATACCACATCTCACTACTTCTAATATCAAAACCTAGTCTTTCAAAGTTCTCTGCTTCATTTAGAGCAGTACGATAACTTGAAATTAGATCTTTAAGTTGTTTTAATGTAAGTTTCATTATAAATCGGTTTTATCTCGTAGACTTTTGAATACAGGGAGATTTGGGACTGCGTTTTCTGTTACAGTATATCCAAAATACTTTACAGTACCCATTTGTCCTATTAATTTGTCTATATTTTCTCGATATCACTTCTTTAAAGCTCTATCTCCCATAGGCTTAGCTTCAAATGGATATCCTTCTTTTGTTTTCATATTAAAAACAAAATCCTCTTCTCGAAGGCCATCAGTCATTCCAGTTATTTCAAATTCATCATCCTGGAACATTTTTACTTTTAGCATTCGTTTATCTCGAGCCCCACATTTATATTTTTCATTTGGATCTCTAATAACTAAACCTTCATAACCTTCAGATACATATTGATTATGAAGTTGAATAATTGCATCTTTTCCAGATACATTTTCGTGATTAACTACTACAACTTTATTAGGAATAATAGAACTTAAACTCATACATTTATCTAACTCAGTTAGAATTTTTAGTCTTTCCTGAAAAGTTTTAGTTTCATCAACTATATCATAAACATAATATTGAAGTTCTTTGTGTTTTTCACAAAGATCTTGTAATCTAACAATTCCACTAATATAAGATAGAGGCTTTCCATGAATATATAATTCTCCATCTAATATTACATTTGGATTATTACTAAAAAATTGATTTAAGAATGTATTCTTACGAATATAAGTTGTAGGAGTATCATAATCTTTACCTCCTCTAGAAGAAGTATAAACTTCCTTATCCTTATAATACATTAGACACCTTACTCCATCTAGCTTAGTTGAAGCATATCATTTATTGTCTAATATATTTTGTTTAGATTTTGGGAGACTATCAACACTAAGAGCCAACATAGGCTTTAAGTTTCCTTTTGCGTCGGTATTCTGTTTAGGAACTTTTAAATCTACTTCTGATTCATCTGTTATATCTTTTATTTTAAGTTCCTCTTGAGATTTATACCCTTTATCTAAATAGCTATTGCATAAGCTATTATATTGTAATTCAGCTTGTTCTTTGACAGTTCTTTTAACTTTACCTTGTTCAATAGTAACTAAAGGTCGTTTAACCATTTTTCCATTCAATACGCCAGTTTCTCCAGTTATTGAATAGAATTTTTCATTCGATTGAATATCAGTATGTTCATTTAAATTTAGTTGAACTACTCGAATCTTATTATTATTGTCTCTTTTAAAGAAGTAATTTGTCATATTATCTTTGATATAAATATATATCATTAGTAGTTCGAGATAAAGCTACATATTGTAATTGTCGTAATTCCTCAGGATCTGTACATTGCAAAATATTTTCCATATCAACTAATACTGCTAAATATGAAGAAGATTGTGATTTATGTGCAGATATACAATATCCGTAATCTAAAGATTTTCTCTTTATAACTCTTCCTTCATGTACTAAATCAAAAGGAGTAAGAAACGCTTCTCGAAATTGATAATAAGCTCTCCAATCTTTGCCATTTTTACTTTTTACAGCTTTAACTCTCATATTATCAATTCGAGCTGCTAAATTAGCAATATCATAACTACTATTATATCTTGAAATTATAGTAATCTCAATATCACACTCTTTAGAAGGATCATATAAAGTTAATTTATATGCTTTTAATCCTTGAAATGTAGTATCTTCAACTTCTCTAACTAAATAATCAGATGAGTTTTCAATAATACCTTGATTTTTATACATACAAGAATCATACCCAGTTAAGACCTCTCCAAAATGATACTCCTCATCATCATTAAAAACTAAACGTCTAATAATTTGATTTAAAGCTTCAATCCTTTTATTAGTATATGTGACTAATTTTATAATATGTTGATCTTCAAGATTCATTCCAACCTTAAATAGATAGCAATGCTCTTCTAACATTTCTCGAATATTATTGTATACTTTTAAAGATCCAGAATCACTATCTGGCGTAGATTCAAATCTACTAATTGGCTTAGAACGTAACGTTTCTAATATTTTTCCAATTGGAGAATCTGAAGATTGACGATATACTTTATCTAAAGTGTATTTAGTAGAATTTCTAAATGTTTTAGATACTTGTTTTTGACTTACAGGGCTTAACTGTTTTTCATCTCCAAGCCATATAATTTTACATTGATGATCAGTAGCTTGATCAATAATTAATTTATATAAATTATCATTAACCATACTACATTCATCAATAATCCAAACTGCTTTATATTGTAAATATATAGCATTTTTTTGTATAAAGTTTAACTCTTTAAGATCTAATTCAAGTATATCAACTTGTGGAGATAAACTTAATAGTCTATGAACAGTAATAGCTTCTGAATCAACTACAGAAGCTATTACGTTCTTTGACTTATTTGTAGGAGTAATTACTAAAAATGGAATATTATTATCCTTCAATATCTTCACAATTAAAGCACATATTTGAGTTTTTCCAGTACCTGCTCTACCTGATATGCACAAATGTTTAGTATCAGAATTAATCTTAATATCACTTTTAATATAGTTTAGAGCTGATTCAAGTACTTCTTTTTGCTTAGGATCTAGTTGAAATGAAAGTAATTCAGATTCTAATTTTGGTAAATCATAGTTTAAAATCATTTTAATTTATTCCAGAATGTCCTGTTCCTCCACCTCTATCAGATTGATCAGAGAATTCTTTAACAGAACGTTTTACAATCCAATTAATAAATTCAACACGCTTAAGTACTAGCTGTCCAATACGTTCTCCATCTGTTATTACAACAGGTTCAGAACCATTATTAACAACAAGTAAACCTACTTCGTCCCGATATCTTGCATCAATTGTACCTGGAGAATTAATTAAAGTAAGACCAACCTTAAAACTTAAACCAGATCTTGGGCGTACTTGTATTTCATATCCTTTTGGAATACAAACAAATAAACCTGTAGGTATAATTGCTCGAGATCTAGGTTCAAGAATAAAAGATTTTAATGGATTAACTTCGTTTTCAAATAGAAATTGGCAATCTCCTTTTGTTTTTAGTGGTTCATCTGAAGTTATTCTACTAAAGTCGACTCTAACATCACAACCAGCATCTCATTCTTCAGTATACTCTGGAAGAGTATTTTTAGAAATATTAACTACTTCAACATCGGTCATTGCATCACGAAATTCTTCACTATACTTTTTCATATTTTACTGAATAACGCTTACGAGGTTTACCCATTCTAGCACGAGTAATAGGATTTGCCATATTTTCCTTATGAGTTACTACTCTAAGATTAGACAAACGATTATCACTTCGATCTCCATTAATGTGGTCAATCTCAAAGCCTTTAGAAATCGGACCATAAAAACTTTCCCAAACTACACGAGCTCCATTAATACTCTTAGTTTTCTTATTTACTCTAACAGTATATCGAGTATAACCATTACTTAAGCATCCAACTAACTGACAATTTCTCTTACCAATAAGTTTACCACTATCAGTTACACGATAACCTTCTAATCCGTGAGCGGAAACGATTCTTTCTGTCTTCATATCTCTTAAATTTTAATCTATTAATATTTTATTATTTACAATTATACACAACGACTAAATCCACAACTCTTACATATAGTACAACCACCTTCATATATTAAATGGTCACCACAATCTGGGCAAAGTTCGTGAGATTCTGTTCCATTAACAATAAATGTTTTTATTGCTCTTTTTACTCCATTCTTCCAGGTATTTAAAGTATCAGATTCAAAATGCATACCATCAATAATCTTGACTACTTTATCTAATTCAATTCCTCCTCTTAATAGAGCAGATATTAATTTAGCATAATTCCAGTATTCTTGATTAAAGATGCGAGACAATCCTCCTAATCGATTTGTATATCCATACTTATCGACATATTGAAAATCATATCGTTTACCAAATTCATCTTTTACCTTAATAATTTTACCTTCGGTAATAGTTGAGGGAATTGGAAAATCCTCAATATTATTAATTCCTGTAAATACTTCATAAGGTCTATCATCAACTAAACCTACAAATGCAATCCAGTTTTCAGTTCCATTTTTAAATCTAATTAATTTAGCATCAATTGATTCTGGACGCTTCATTAATTCTTTACTTCCCATAGGTTTCTTAGATAAAATAGCTCCTCTTTTACAACCTGCTCTATAAACAGTTACACCTTTTAAATGATACTCTCATGCAAGTCTATAAATTCTTTCAACATCATCTATTGTAGCAGATTCAGGTAAGTTTATTGTTGAGGAAATTGAAGCATCTATATATCTTTGTAAAGCAGCTTGAACTTGAATTCTCTCTGTATAAGGAATGTTCTCTGAAGTTACTACATATTCTGGAAGTTGATTTTCAGGAACTCCTTTTGAAATGAAATTATTCTGGATAATTGGAGTATATACTTTATAAAGTTTCTCTTTATCAACTAAAGATTCTGTTTTTCTTGTATAAGAAGTTGCAAAAATAGGTTCACAACCTGTTGAAATTCCTAACATAGTAGCAATACTACCTGTAGGAGCACAAGTTAATAACTGAGAATTACATAATCCTCGTAAAAGAATATTACTTCTTAGTTCTTGATATCGGAGGTTATTTTCTTTAGTATTAAGTGCTTGAAAGAAAGGTGTATCTACAACTTTTGTATTAAACATTGGATATGCTCCTTTACTTACTGTTAGTTCATTAGAACTTTCTAAGGCTGAAAAGATCATTTCTGTTCCAATCATATTAATCCATTTAATAGATTTTTCACTTCCATATTTAATACCTAGTTTTATAAACATGTCTGCTAACCCCATTACTCCTAACCCAATTTGTCTCCAATTTTTAACAGATTCTCTTTGCTCAATAAGAGGATGTAATGGAAGACCTTCATCAAGTACTTCATTTAATGCAACTACTGCTTTTTTAACAGTATCTTTAAATCCTACAAAGTCAAACGTTTCATATTCTGTAACAAATTCTGCAAGATTTATACTTCCGAGCAAACACGACCCTCCGCTCGGCAAGGGCTCTTCCAATTTATTATCATAAAGGCTTTTTATCCTTTATTTCTGGGAGTTTCCTCCATACAGTTATCTGATACGTCTGTTAATTCAGACCAGTTTAGCATATATTTTTACTAATTTCTATTAATTTTGTAACTAAATTTTTCTTATTATTTACATTAAGTATTTTTGCAACAGTTCTATGATCTTTTACATTTAAAAATGTACATAAATCTTGAATAAAAGTTAAATTGTTCATTTTTACATTCTGTAATAGTAATTTATTCTCTCTAATTCAATTTTCAATTTGTTGTATTTTTGTAGGTATTGAATTTTGATACTGTTCTTGAACTTTTGTTGAAGCAGCCTTTACTCCTACTAAATAATGCTTAGGATCATTATTTGCACATTTTAAGCTACAATACTTTTTGGGATCATAAGGTTTACATTTAAATTCAGTATCACAATAAATACATTTGCGAAGTACATAATTTTTTAAACCTTTTTGTTTAACAGTTTCAGTCCCTTTTCTAAGGCCATTTAACATTTTAGAAGCAATTTTAGGATTAGTTCACTTTTGTTTACTACTTAAACTAATCTTAACTTTTGTAGTATCACAACATTTACCTCCATTATTTCCTCCAAACTTCAAATTATAACCTAAAGCTTTATCTGTTGTATTATATTCAGAAATATAATACTGTTCTTTACTGTTTAATTCTTCAATAGAAACACATTCACAAAGACATTCTCAGATAAAATTGTCAAATCCATACTTAATAAGTGCATTATGAAAACGATTATTATAGTACTTATTTCGTCTACAATCTTTTTCGTGTTGCTTTCTTCTATGTTCTAAAGAATTAATAGTTTGACCAATGTAAATTTTGTTATTAATTTTATTAGTTACTTTATATATTATCATAGTAAATTAGTATTGGGCACTCGTGGTGAGATTATATTTATTCACTCACTATGCGTTACAATATTTCCTAACCTTTCGTAATTTAGGAAATTATCTCGGTATTTTCATACAACAAAAATAGTAATAAATTTGCTAATAAACAAATTCTACCTCTTTGAATTGGTTAGAATTCACCGATTTTGCCCAATTTTTTACTTGAGCCAAAGATTGATATAATTATTTGATTATCAATCACTTACATAGCACAAGGATTTACACCTGCAAAAGAAAAATCAGGATTATTTGAGAGAAGATTTCAATTTTTAATAGCATCTCAGAATAAAATTCCAGGCTCTGCATAATCTCAATTCATCTCTGCTAATTTTCTAAAAATAGGATAAGCTTCAACTTCTTTAGTTATAACTTCTCCTGTATCCGTAATAAACTTAAGAATCAAAGTTTCTGCATTAATGACAGATTTCATAAAGTTATCACTAACTCTAACAGAAATATTAGCCTTTGTAACTTTATCTAAATTTGACTTAAGTTCAATAAATTCTTCAAGATCTGGATGATCACAAGAAATAGAAATCATTAATGCTCCCCGTCTACCAGATTGCCCAATCAATCCAGTAATATATGAATAAAAATCCATAAAACTAACTACACCAGATGTTGTTTTTGCTGCATTGTTTACTTTAGATCCTGTTGGGCGGAGATTTGAAATATCAATTCCACATCCACCTCCATAACTAAAAGTACGAGCTAGCTTAGATCCACATTCAAAAATAGACTCAAGATTATCTTGTGGAGGAGCGATTACATAGCAATTTGAATAAGTAATTTTTTTATTTTTAGAATTCAAACCTCTATTTGCTAAAATTCGTCCTCCAAAAATAAATTTCTTTTCTCTGATTAGTTTTTCGACTTCAGGATTATTATTACTTACTCGTTTAAACCACGCATCTAATGATTCATTTTCAAATCTATATTTATTATTTCAAATTGTTATTGCAAGTTCGTCTTTATTTAACCATTCTTCTATAGTCATTTATATATAATTTTATATATAAAGAGAATAAAAGAGGCAGATTACTCTGCCCCTCTATTCTTTCTTTTACTGAGTTTTACATCAGATTGTTCTACTCCAAAGACAATATATTGCCCTTTTTCTGCCTTAATAGAAGGCATATATTCAAGTTCAAAATCAATATCTTTAGTATTGTATACAGTTTTTGCATACACGTTTTCACGAAAGTTACGAATTAAACTTTTAGCTAGATTTAATGCTTCGGTTTTGTTTATTGCTTTTCCAACTACTTCATGATTACGTTTTAAACGAATTTCAATAGTTCGATAAAGCTTACAACGTCCTTTACGTCTTGAACTAATAACTTTATAAGGTTTCTTACGAGTATCTTTAGTGCCAGATTTTATAGCAATAATAATACCAGCACCTTCAAAATCAAACATTCCTTTTTGTTCAAGAAAATCTGCAGCAAATATATTCATATCTTTAGTTAGAACTGGAGATCCAGATTTTTTTCAGCTTCTGGTAGCATCTTGTACTACAGTTATACCTTGTTTAAAAGCATTAATTTTAGCTTCATCTAAGGTATAAGCCTGAATTTCTAATTTGCGCATATTTAAATAAATGTAACATCATCAGAATAACCATTGATTTCACAATATGCAACCATTTTTAGAAGTCTACAAAATTCTAATCTACCTATATTAAGTATATCTGAATCAATATTAAAAACACTAGCTCTGTTAGAGCCTGTAGTTTCAACGGCAATAATATTAGCTTGAAAAGTCCAGTCTTTAGGAGTGTATCCATATTCTTTTTTACAGAATTGAAGTAACATCCATAGGTACATTCCCATCTGTCTATGATAATGAAAATTCCAAAAACTTCCATTCATAAATTGTTCAAGTAAATGACCCGTAGTCTTTAAATCATTAAGAGTAATTATTTTATTATCTTTATCAATCGTCCAATTATCAGCTTTCATTTTTAATTTTAATATACATTTACTATTATTATATTCGCCAATAATATCTATGAACAAAGCATCTTCATTATAAGCTTCAAGACCTTCAGGTCTTACTAAGTTTACTATTGAAGGATTGTTAGATAACGATTCTAAACAATTACTGCAAATTGTACGATGTTTATCATTTAAAATTACTAAATCGCCTTCTATTAAATCTTTGCAGTTTTGATAATAATTTAATCCAGATTTTATTATATTTTGGATTCTACTCTCATTTAAATTATTTTTATAATAATCTATATCAATACAGCTTTTAGTAATAGATTCTCTAATAGTATAACCTTGTTTTCTATATTTAATAATACTATCTATTACCATACCTAATTTTGCTGTAGGCTTATTATATGAATCACCTAATTTAAAAGACTCTGGTTGTAAAAATAATTCATGTATAGCTGTTCCTAATTCTAAAGAATTAGTTGATTTATTTTCTATACCTTTATTATATAAACTTGGACTACCACCCTGATCGGGATTTATATACTTTAATCTAGAATTTGATATATAATTAGAATAAGAGCTTGAGAAATATTCTGCATCACTTATTTTACTTCTATATACACTTTCTAAGACTGGACTAAGTTTTATATCATTTAAGTTAATTGTCATTTTCCTTGCGTTTTGTCGCTGGACTACAACCTAAATAATAAGCTATATGAAGCTGGCTTTTCATGTATTTAGATAACTTATATTTCTTAGCTACTTCATTTAAGATATTTTCTGCAATATCATCATCTAAAAAGTAGTTTTCAAAATGAATGTTCTTCTTGCCATCTGACATAATTTCTGCATTTTCAACTAAAATATCAAAGTCTGCAGAAGGTTCAGCTAATTTATAGGCTTTTATATAGGCTTCATGTAAGGCCAGTTCTAATTTATCCTTTAAGTTCATTACTTAATAGGTATTTTAAGATCATAAATTCTACGATGTCCTACTTGATAATACTGATTATGAGGAGCATCCATTAAATAACAGAATATTCCCGCATTAGTAATTTCTTTATAGTTATCGTACTTATCATCAATCATAATCGTAATTCCCCTACTTTTAATTGCCTCAACTTTACTAGCATTCCAAGGTACTGTAATTACAGGAGCACATGGTAAACCATTCTTCTGTAAACTTTCCTGAATCCATTCAGTTGGAATATTTCTTGCAGTTACATAATAGTCTACTTCAAAAGAGGGTCTATGTAATACAGGAATATTAATCCAAAACTCTTTATCTGATTCTAATTCATGTAGATGTTCAGACATCTGATAGTTTGCATTCCAGTAAGGATTCATAGCAACACCAAACTTGTCTTCATAAGCTTTATTGAAATCAAATACTACATTATCGAGATCTAATCCAACAATAGGCTTATCGATAGGGGCCATAACTCTATCATCTCCTTGAGGATATATATGATAAAATTCACATAATATCAATGCATTAGTAGCTACTTCAGCCATTTCTAAAAGTCCCTCGTTTGTATAATCAATACCTCGTTCGAACTGATTCAAGTGTTTTTTAAGAGATGAGAGAACATCCGTCCACTTCATACCTCTTTTCCATTCGTTTTCTTGGTACTTACTTAATTTACTTGTAAGAATTTTGTTGACCTCCTCAATTCCATATTGTGGAGTCAAATCGTATCTAATCTTTTGTTGTTCCATCTTTGCTAGATAATGCTTCTAAAAATATTTCACATAACTTTCCAGACAAACCTAATTGAGTTTTTGCATCAACTTGAGGTTCAAATCGAGGGACATAATTTAATTCATCTTTCTCTTCATCATATGTAAATACAATGATAATTTTTTGTCCAGAAGCAGAAGTGAACACTACTCTACAACTATCCATTAATTAATTTTGATAAGAGTTCATAGAAAAAGTCTTTATCCATGATTACTACTTCTCCTGCAGAACCAAATACTTTTTCTTTCTTAACTTGTTTATTTCAAATTACAATAAAAGGTTTATCTTTTAAAGGACATTCTTTTTTAATAGCGTGATATTGAGGTGTATTAACAGTATTTTTCAATTGTATATAACACGGTAACTTACCACTACGATCAACTAAATCCACTTTTTTATCATCCATACTTTTAGATTCAGATCTTGATGTAACTACATCTGTAAATCCAAGATTTCTAAGTTCTTGAGCAATTTTTGTCTCATATCTATGTCCTTTATTTCTACAATATGCTCCTGTTTTCCTTTTCTGAGACGTAGTTTTTTGCTTTTTCAATTAATTCTAAAGTTTTAGTCCTTCCGTACATTTTATAAAAATCTGATATATCCTTAGCTTTATAATGTCTAGGTATAAATAATACATGCACATCAGGAAATTTCTTACGAATTTTATTCATATTTTCAATTCCAGCAAGGTCATTATCATAGAATAAAATTATCTTGTTGAATTTAGACTTTAACTTTGCATATTGAGCTTCAGTTAAAAAACAATTTTCAGAAATTGGAGCTATTGCAGGAATTTTATCACATGAATAAAGAGTCATAACATCCTTTAAAGATTTCGTTACAACTAAATATTCTCCTCCATTTTTTGGAAGTGCGTGAGCACCTTGTAATCTAAATGACTTTCAATTTGAAATAAACTTATATTTTATATTTCCAGGAAAATATATACGTCAACGTTCTATATCTTCTCGAATACCTCCATAATATCCAAATACTAATTGTCGATCTTTATGTAAACTAAATATACTTCCATTTAAAAATACATTTTTACATGAAAATACATGAAACTTTTTTAATATAGTTTTATCTATACCATATTTAGATCACCATTCAAGTTCATAATCTTCTCAAGATTTATCTTCAATTTGAATAACAGCTTGAGTAGTATCATTAAATTTTTGATTTGTATATTTAATAAGAGGTTTATTTATAGTTAAATTTTTGCGGGAAACTATTCCAAAGTCATTAGCAATTATTTGTAAAGCCTTGCCATAAGGACAATCGAATTTATACATTACAACCGAAATAAAATTTCCATAAAAGTCTCCACGAAAATCTTTAAATATTAAATCTCCTTTCCTATTCCTATAAAATGCGCAGGTAGGTTTACTATCTTGCCTTAATGGAGACTTGAACAATCCTTTTTTTACAGGAATGCCCAAGTAATGCTCCATTAAAGTTTCTTCACTAACTTTACTTAAAATAAGTTCTTTAGTGATATTTATCGGTTCTAATGTAAAGACCATTAAAATTTAACTATATTATTTTTTAGAATGGTAGGTCGTCTTCTGAGCCTTTTACATTAAACGTTTCCTTAAGATCGTCTAAATCCTTATCCCGTTCTTTCATGTTAGTAGGTTGTGCAGAGTTAGCATTCTCAATATCAGTCTTTTCTCTAGCAGTTAAAGTTAAATCTTCGCCAATAACTTTTGTTCTACTACGAACAACTCCATCCTTGCCTACTGATGCAACATACTTAGGCATATTAGCAAAACCTTTATAAGGAATTAACTTGATTTGAGTTTCTTTACCAACAGAACCTGCTAAATTTTCCTTTAAATATTTAGCAAGAGCCTTAAAGCTACTTACTTCAATCTTTTCTCCTGCAGCAATTTTTGCACCTAATTCGGGATTAAGAGCATTAATGATCTGAGTAATTTTAACCATAAAGTTTTCCATTTCAGATGGATTTTCTCCATACTGAGTTGTAGCTCTCTGAGTACAATTACTTATATTACTTGGATCAAAAATAGTTTCTCGATGCTGGATACCGTCCTTTGTTTCAAATAATAAAACAAAAGCATCAGAATTACCTTCACTCTGACTAGCTACTCATTCAATACCTTTATAGGTTACATTATGAATTCCTCCACGAAGGAAAGTAGAAGTTACTTGATTTGCATTCTTTGCTACACTAAAATCAAACATTGACATATTCTTACAATTTTAAATTTTTAATAAATCTGAATTTTCTGTATCTAAATCGGTATCAGCTTTAGAAAGATCTGATTCATCAATCTTAATCATTTTAAACATACCAGGCCTACATTCCTCTATTTTAAAGAGTTGACCATATTTAGATAAAATTGTTTTTTGAGTCCCTTTAAAAGAGACTGTATTACTTTTTGTTAATTTATTCCCATTTTCAGGATCTGAAAACACTTCAGCTTTACCGATAACTGGGATTGTAAGCTCGTTACTTTTTTGGATATAATTAACTGCTATCCTATCTCCGCATTGTGCAGATAATAAACTAACGGCTTTAGGAGACATAATTAACTTACTATCTCCTATCTCTACAATTGGTAAATCTATATTATCATATTTTGAAGGCACTTTAACAACTTTAACATTTGTAACAGCCTTCGATTCTTCGTCAAATTCAAAAGATACCTTTAACATAATCCTTAGATTATATATTAACTTCTACAGGATTTAAAAGTGAAGGATAAATTCTTTCCCAATGAAATTCAATATTTCCATCTTCCTTCATTTCTCCTAATACTACATCTGCATTTCGTAAATGTTCTGGTCTAGCACCACATTCTACAAATTTATCATTTGTATTAAAACTTAGAATAGTATTTGAATCTTCATCTCTATCTAAATAACCAATAGCATCTGACTTTGAAGCAAGAATTCTACCTGCTTTTCCAAATAAGTCAATAGTCTTTGCAGTCATATCAGTATTACCGATTGCTGAATCCTTTGTATGACAAATAAGAATAATATTAGGTGCACATTTAGATACCATATCAATAACCATCTCTAATGCCTTACGAAGAGCGCTATATCCTGCCAATTATGTTCAACCACAATTCGCTACATTGTGGTCTGATTCTATTACGAATCAACTATATATTTCTATATAGATCAGACTATATCATATTCTTTTCAGAATCACTCTGTTTCGACTCGCTTGAGTCTACTCCCTCTCGGGATAGTCGTTGAACGTTTTTAAAATTATAAATTTTAGAAATCTGTGTAAGAAAAGTACCTATATCTATATTAGACTTCATTTGGTTACATATCTTACAACAAGGTACACAATTATCTTTAGTATATCCCTTATTTGAATCTATTCGATCTACACCATTTAATTCTTGTAAACTAGAATTTTTACTATAACGAATCATAGACCTAAAATAAGATGGTTTTGATCCACAATAATAACAATCCGAATGAACTATTTTTTTAAACTCTTCATAAGTTATATTAAAAATTCTATTCTTAGAATGGGCGTGATTTTTATAATGCATATATAAATGTCAATCGTTATCTTTACTATTTTTTGAATAACGAGGTGTACAAGTCAAACAACCTGTACCTTGAAATTTATTTATATTCTGAATAGTTCGAATAAAAGTAGTCCCACATTTTAAACACTGAACTATATACTTTTTATGAGATCCTTTTTGATATTCAATAGGCGCTTCTTTAATAACTTCGAATGCTTTTGTTTTATATCCTATATAATTCATAATTTTAAACTTCGCTGCTGATTAGCATATCATTTCTGACTTAGCTTTCCAGCAATTAAAAGTGTTTGCTAATAATATTTCTATTAAAAGGGGCACAATTATTTACCCATTGGTGCATCAAGTACGTCATCTCCTGTAAACTTTTGTCCTGCAGGACTATTTAAATATAACTTTAAAGCTAATGGTTTAACCATTTCTTCAAGTCTAGTAATTGTATCCAATACAATAAACTTATAAGGATATTTAGCTTCCTTAATTGCAGCACAAATTTCTTTTAAATCTTTAACAGAAGATGCTTTTACCTTTACAGCATCAATATAATCATATCCACCCCCTTCAAGGTCGATACATAATGCTCCAGGAAGATTAGCACAAGCTGTTGACTTGCCATATTTAGGTTTTGAGAAAATAATTAAATTTCTTGGGTCCTGAGTTTCTGCAGGAATTTTGTTTGTTGGTAATGTGATAGCCATATTTAAAATTTGAATATTGGTTTTTGTAAGCTATCTTTTTCTTCTGCATCTTTTGCAGCTGTATCTTTTGTTATTTCATCTTCTAACTTCTCATCTTTTCAAGATTGATATACTTCATAATTAATACTTCCTGGATCAGGAAGTTCCTCAAATCGTCCTAAACTACCTTGAAAGCCAGTACAAAAAACTTTATTTGCAACTCCAAATCGATGTTTTAATAATATTAATCCACGCATAGCAGAACCTAAAGATTCTTCTGGATATTCTTTATTAATGATAGTATATCCTCTATAAGTACTACGTTGATGTTTTATAGGATTATATACTGCAACACAAATATTACAGTCATTACCTGCATTACCAGAATCCTTAACATCATCAAGGGTTGGTTCTGCAAGATCCATTTTTAATCTATTTACATCACTTGTGTTTCTATTTTCTTGCATAATAAAGTCAATAGATATTCCACACTTTTCTCTAAAATAAACGCAGTATCGCGAGGTTTGATCAATTTCCTGTTTTTTAGTTCTACCATCAACTGGAGTTAATAAACCAGCATGATCAATTATTACATTTATTATTTTATCGGGATTACTTGGAATATAAATATTTCTTCTACCTTCATCAATATCTTGAAAAGTACCTCATTGTTTTAGAAGTTCTTTCATATTACCATAGAAAGTATTAGAACTTAGCTGTTTATCAAAGATAATAAGCTTATGTATGATTGAGTTTAGTCATACTCTGGACTCTTGAATATACTTATAATATTTATCAGATAGTTTTTCTCGAACGGACATTAGTGTCATATAAGAAATTTCTATTCCATAAGTATCATATATATATAGATTAAGCAATTTAGCAAGTAAAACTTTCGAACTCATTTCCAGACTAAAATATACATATACAATATCTCTATCTGGATAATCTCGTAATATACGATATAAATCAGAATATATTACATATGAACTTTTACCTGAACCACTTTGTCCAAATATTAATTTGTAAACTCCTTTTTGGAATCCGCCTGTATATCAATCCAACTTTGGCAATCCAGTTTTTAAACCTAAGTTTCTACCTTCTCTACCATTGTCAATTTCAGAATATAATTCATCTACAATAGACATTAAGCAGTATCGTAAAGTTGTTCAGTACTAACTTTGCCATTAATTCCTTTATCTCGCATTTCTTTAAATTCTTTCCATTTTTGACTGGAAACAAATTCAACCATAGAAACTTGTATAAGGTCTTTAGATTTAGCTCATTCTAGTATCTCTAATATTTCACGATGCTTTTCAATACTATGTCCAATAGTAGAAGAATATCAGAAGTAGAATTCTGACATATTTAAGAATTTCTTTGCAATATTTTTTAAACTAACTGTTTTCCCATTAAAGTATAAATTAGTTGGATAAGCTTCCTCTAATTCCATACCAAGTTCTCCAGAAAGCTTAAAATATTGTTTTATAAAATTCTGATTAAATTCAATTTCATCAGGATCATAGGTACTTGGATTATAATTTTTCCTGATTACTCCTTTCTCTTTTAGTGAATTGAATAATTCTCGCAATCTTTCTTTGCCGCCTCCTTCATATCACTTTCGAAAATAGTTCCTATTTATTTTAGGATCTCCATTTTCTGTTTGAGCAATAAATGTTAAATAAACTAACAGTAACTCATCGGCTGTTAGTTTGTATTTAGCCATAATATTAAGAATCGTATCTAACTCCATATAATACGATAAAAAATAAACAAACGTACTACGTTAGATCTATTTATTAAAATCTATGTTCTATATCTATTATGCCTTTTTTTGGTCTAGTAGAAATCTCCTTTCCACTTAACACTATATCTAATTGTGATTCATCAATAGTTATGTACTGTTGGTTTGAATTAGAATTATTATATCAAGTTTCTTCTATAGTTCCTTTAATAACTAGTGTAAACATTTCTGCGAGTTTACCTTGTTCGAATCGACAAATTCTTCCAATCCTCTGCGTAGTCCTTGTCTTTGAACTATCTCCACTTAATATAATTCCAACACTTAAACCTTTTATATCTACACCTGCGTCGCAAGATTTTGAAGTACTTAATACACCTATAGTTTGTTGGTTAAAACTTTCTATAATGGTATTATTTTCCTTCTTTTTCTGTTTACTATGTAGAACATATCCTCGTTTCTTAAAATATTCTGCATCTTTAATAGTAGCTGAAAAAGTAATTGCTTTTTTATTACTTCTTGCATCTAATATCTTATCTGCTATTTCAAATTTCTTAGGATGAGACATTACAAAGGACTTACGTTTTCTTAACATTCTCATTCAAGCTGCTGCAAATCCTTTAACTTGAGATTCACTTCATCCTGTTTTCTTTGCATACTTACTTGCAAAACCAGGACGACTAATACAACTCATTACTGTATTAAATTCAAAATTAAATATAGAAAATAGACTTTGAAACTTCTGATTTCATTCATGATATAGAGATAAATCTACATCAATTAGAACTTTATAATTTCTATAATCAGACAATCAATTATTATCAACAGCTTCCTTTATATTTATACGATCACAAACATAAGTAAACTCAGATAATCGATCTTCTTTTCCATCTAATCTTTCAAATGTGGCAGTTAATCCTAAAAAATAACGATATTTTACAGCTTTAAACATATTGATGTTATTTTCACTACATGCGCAATGAATTTCATCAATTACAAATAAATCAACTGTATATTGATTTTTAACAATAGTATTAAATATCTCTACCTTACAGACAGAAAAGAGCTGGTTTTTAGCCAACTCTCTAAGTCATTGTTCTTTTAGAACCTCTGTAGGAACTCCAATTAATACAGATAGTTTAGGATTTTTATTATATAGTGCCTTTATCAACATACAAGTCATATAGGTCTTACCAAATCCAGTTGCAGCAACAATCGTACCTATCCCATTACTATCTAATCAACGTCTAATAGCAAGCTTTTGACGTTCCGTTCTGTTCATCAAAGATACAAATTTTTATTTAAAAAATAAAATTTTTAGTACTAATTAATTTCCTGCAGGAGGATTAATTTCAATGTTTCGAGCATCAGCAACTCGTTGAATATTAGACATTAATGTACTTCATTTATTTATATGATAATCGAGATTATTATCTAAAAGTAATAAGATCTTATCTCTTAGTGTTTTCAGTGCAATTGTAGTTAAAGAAGAAATTTTTGGTAAAGAGCTAAGTTGAACTAAAGATCTAAATTCTGTAAAAGATAATCCTGTAGGACTAACTCTTAATTTGATATCAGGATTTAAACACAATCGTTCCTTAATAACTTCCATTCTATTTCTTGCTTTGCCGTCTTTGCCAACTTCAGTTAGCTCAATTTTTTCCTCGTCCGTTAGCCAAATTCCTTGTGCTAAAATAAATTTATCAGTAATCATTTTCTTATTAAGAACATCAAGTTTATCAAAACAAGCGTCCATAAGACGATTTACTGTTACTTTTTCAAAAATAGGAGGAACACCATTAAATATACTTGCTATTGAATCATTTAGTATATCCCTTTCAGATGCTGCTCTTTGTCTATTAATATAATCTAAGATATCTTTCTTAGTCTTAATATCAGTTTCGCATTCATGAAGAATGTATCTAACAAATAGTTCCGTATTACATGAATCTCAAGTTCGATGAATATTTTCTCGAACTATAAACTTACCAGGATTCCAGGGACTAACGTTATATAACATCTCATAACAGTGCTTATATCATTTACGTAAGTCCTCTACAGATGCATCAACAAGTTTAACATCATTCCCACTTTTATCTCTCCATGTTAAGGAATCAATTGATTCTAACACGCTACGTAACTTCTCGCCAAATTCTGTCTCTTTACGCATATTTAAAAATTAAATTCTTTTTGATTACATATATCTTTTTCTTTAATAAAACTTATAAAATAATTATTTGTATATTTATAAATTTCAAAATCTTTTGAATCTTTGTTGTATCATTGTGTCTTTCCTCCTTCTACATATTGAAATTGAAGATAACCTGTATCTCCAATTTCAAAAGTAGAAATATCTCAGTTTGGACATTTAACAACAGTAACATATTTAAGATCATCTGTTTCTATTCGATTCAGATCTTCTACTACAATAGCTGTATACTGACCATCTTCAATAGCAACTATCTTACAATGTATTGTTATTGTCTGAGTAGTGTCGAACAATTTCGCCAATATTTAAAAGTTTAAACATTGTATTATTAATAGTCTGCATTTGACTCTTATGAAAATGACCATAATACCAGTGCGTTACTTCATCTTTATAATCCTCATATACCTGATCTAACACAGCTCGTTCCCTATCAATATCTTCTAATAATTTTGAATCATATGCTGCAAAATCTTTTACAATTCCTCCTTTATCATTTGGATAGCAAAAAGAAGGAGCTGAATGACTACAAATAATATCAATATGTTCTTCTACTTTTGGACGATATATTACTGGTTCGTCAGGCCAATATGTTTTAAGACAGTTCTGTTCTGCAGTTTGATAGTCGCAATTATGATACTTCATATATCTAACTATACTAACACTATCGTTTTGCATACGAAACTGTCTATCAATAGATATTCCACCAGAGACATTAAGTATATTTTTATTTAATACGTTAATAACGCTATAAGTTGGAATACATTTTACATAATTGGTATTAATTAGCTGATTTTCAAAGTATTTAGGATCGTCGTGATTTCCCGAGAACCAAATAAATATATCATTATACTTTTTAAGTGTTTTGTGTAGCTCTGGAATTACATGATCCGTATAATGTTTTAAACTTTCAAATCCAATGCCAACGTCTCCACAGAAAATAAAAACAGTGTCTTTAACTTTATATTGTCGAATATGATAAGTAACTATATCCCAAGATCCATGAACATCTCCAACAAAGTATAAGTCTTTAATTGTATCTGGAAGTTGAATTAACATAGATTTAACTATTAATCAGTATCGCCTTTATAAGCGTTCATAATAGACTTTTCCTTACGAAGCCAAGAACCTTCTGATTCTGCAATATCTCTAACTGTACGACTGATTGATTCCTCTTCACGCTGTTCCTCAACTAAACGACCAGTAGTTTCATCGTGTCCAAGTAACCAGTTAAACGTTGCCCAATCACATTCAGCAGCAGCTTGATCAACTATTTCATAAATCATTTGAGTAGTTTCAATTTCAAGATCAACAGTCATCTTGAACGGATCAACCATATCTACTATCTTCTTATCAAATTGATCAATAGTAGGATAAATATATTCTGCATCATTTTCATTTAGATATTTACGAATCCAACTATGATGCAAATACTCTTCATCAGCTCTTAATTTAAAATACTCTTCAAGAACCACAAATCCACGAACTCCAAAATAATTAGCAAAGTTCATATATATATTATGATTTTGTAATTCGTGTTTAAGTTGTCGAAGTAATAACTCCTGAATTTCCTTACTTAATGTACATTCTCTCCTACTAATATCTTTAGGTCCAGTAGGGTCCTTTGCAGTTTCTTTAACTACCATAATTATAATGGTTAAAAATACAAAGCATTTCTGCTATCTCTAATAAATATGAATTTTATAACTAGTCTTATGAAAATTAAAATTAAATTGATTTTCTAATAACCAATAAACATCAGAAGATATAAGAAACTCATGTTCGTTTACAACAAAACGAATATCAAAATTATCATCAGTAGTCAAGTATCGAACAATATCCTCTTCGTTAAAATAGATAATATTTATACCTCCAAATAAAATTCCTAATTCTTCTAGTTCTACTGTAATTTCTCCTGATTTAGAGAGATCTAATATATTTAAATATCGATCAACTTTCTCAGTAAGATTAATAGGATCTCCAAGTTCATGATCAATACAAGGATACCAATGATTTCCAATTTTTCTTAATTTAAAACTTTTCATCTTCTGTTAATTCTAAACATTCTGCAGCATGTTGTGCATATAAATCTGCAAGTTCATTAAATTCATTGTTATTATGTCCTTTTACTCAGACAAATGTAACTTTATGAAACTGAATTAACTTGTAGATTTCAGTTCATAAATCCATATTTTTCTTTGAATCGTCTTTTTCTTCGATTCATCTAGCCACATGGCCATTATTTATACTACTAACTACATAGCTTGAATCAGAATAAATTTCAAGAACTTGAGGAGTTTTAAAATACTTTAAGGCTTCTAAAACTCCTTTTAGTTCCTGTCTATTATTAGTAGTATTTTTAAAACCTTGATAAAGAATTTTAATTACTTTTCCATCTTCAGTTATAACTGAAGAATATCCACCTTGATTTAATGTTGGTTTATAACTACCATCTGTATATACTCTAATCATGAGAATTTATATACTTTGTTACATGCTTATAGACTCATTCTAAAGTATAACAAAATACTTCTTCATCATTATCTGATCATCCTATTATCTCTTTTAAAGCAAATACAGCATGAGTACATTCATGTAAAGCAATATATGGATCGTTATTGGTTAATCCAATAACAATTAATCCGTTAGGTAGTATACAAGTAATACCATCTGTTAGATTAGATTGGTACTCAAGATGCACAGAATACATATCTTCTAAATAAGATGTGATCTTACTTATATCTTCATCCTGAATAACTAAAATATCTTTATCAAAAATTGGAATATTAACTTCTCACTTCTTCAATTTCTTCTATAATTTCGCAATCGTCAAATTCATAAGACCTAATTGTGCCATCAAAATAGGCATCGTGTTTAGCTAGTAAGTCTTCGAAATCTTTTAAGAAGTCTTGTTCTTTTTCCAAAGAAAGGGTTACCTTCCCTTTAAATGCTAGATCTAGGATTTTCATCAGCAGCCTGCATATAACGGTTATACTTCCGATAAAGTAATTCCTCCTCTTTATTAGTACCAACCTCTATAACCAAACGCCTAAAATCTGCAAAAGTTCCATCAAAATCTTTTACCTCAAAGAAAGGTTCAGTTTCTGCTCTCTTTTCAGCAATTTCTCGACCAATCTTTTTAACAAAAGGATCGGCAGGAACACATGTTGCAAGACCAAACTTAATAGTTTTAGCTTCCTCATCGTATATTGCAGCAATTGTATATCGCTCACTCATACGAGTTTTTTGCTGAGGTACTGCTACAGTTTCTCGAATTGGCACAATTGCTACTTCAAGAAAGGAAAGAGGTCTAGTGTAATAAAATTTAACTACTTTACTCATATCTTTTTATTTTTAAATTATCTATAATTTTCTATTTAAATAAGAACTAAAATCTTGTTTAATAGGAACATAATCTTCATTTCCAAATAATGAGGATGTAAGAATCATGTCCGCAGTAGTTCTATTTGTTGCAAAAGCAATATTATATAACGATGCTAAACGAGTTAATGCAGATATATCAGTTTGGTGTCCTTGAGTAATAAGATTATCACAAAAGAAAATTAATACATCAATTTGTCCTTGAGCAATCATAGCTCCTATCATCTGATCTCCTCCAAGTGGTCCTGAAAGAACAGGAGTTACAGCTAAATAAGTATTATAATAATCTCCTTTACCTGGCCAGTCTGGACTGATCTCATCAATATTAATCTCACTTAGTAACTTTGCGGTAGTTCCAGTAGCTATTAAATGATGTGGAAATAAAACTTGTTTATTGAACTTAACCCAGTCTACTAATTCTTGTTTTCTAGCATCGTGTGCAACTAATGCTATATTTAATTTTCTCATTTACTAATAGTTTTTGAAGCTATTTCAGCTAAATCTTTAGTTAAAACCTTAACAATTATATCTTTTTTACCATATCTTTGATAGTAAGTATATAATTCTTTAGTATTTTTAACTGCAGTATCTGTTACTTTCGAATTGATTAAATCAATTAACTTACGTCTTTTTACTAAAAGCCATTCTTTATCTGTCTCAAAAGCAATATAATCTGCTTTTCCGTATAACCAGCCTGGATTTCCTCTTACATTACTAATTTCAATCCAATGAATACTACTATCGGTATTAATATCTGATCGATTACTCTTTTTTAAGCCCTTAACATCAAAAGAAAATGTTTTATTGTCTTTAGTTCAGAAAAGATCTATATGATCTTTAATATCTGTACTTCTATCAGAATGTGAAATGACCCCACCATTCCTAAGAACTAATAAATTAGCAAATTCTTGTTCTTTTTCAGCTCCTGCTTTTAAAAAAGATTGATGATTAAAACTATTGCTCATGACAAAATTTTTTAGCTGCTTCAATAGATTCAAAAATCTGATCTTCTCGAATAGATTTTTGTAAGCCATCTAAGCGATAATAAATACTCTGAGAATTAGGATGTTGATGAATCCGAATAGAAGTTACAGTAAAAGGATTCAAATTAGGTACACTTGCGTTTACAAAATCTCCATCTTTAAATTTTAATTTTGTCTTACAAAGATATACTTGCTGGCCTATTTCATATTTTGAGTTGACTGTAATTTGCATATTCTTTGATCATATTTACGTATTTTACTTTTCTGTTTTCGAATAAGCTTTTCAAGTTCAGTAATACTTTTAACTTGATATTCACCTAAAGAACTCTCTATAGATTCGATATATACAGAACGATAAAAGTGTGGAGTTTTACTTCTATCAATATTATTTATGGCAGAAAGTTTATGATAAATAATAGAAGCGGCATCTTGCATTATTCTTAGCTCTTTTCTAGCTCTTCGAATTTTAATTGAAAGAGATTTTTCAGACATTTTATAATATTTTTAAATATTCTTTAGAGATTTTTATATAACCATACTTAGTTTTAACTAGACAATTATCTGTAAATTCAATTATATTAACTCTTTGATTAACTTGAAATGCAATCATTCCATCATCATCAATATAATCTATTAATGCAATAGCTTTCTTTTTCATTACTTTAGAAAAATTCTATATCTTAAAAGATTTAGCGCAGTATCTTTATCTACAATACGATCAAAGGTAAAATCAAAAATATTATGATCTTTTTGTAAATAAGTTATTCTTCGATTAGGATATATAAAATAATATCCAACTGAATCATCAGTACCCTCTTCAATAACAACTCTCTGACTATTATTCCAACAAGCTCCTACTCCAAATAAATCTTCCTGGAGTTTACCTTTTTCTTCTAAAGTTAATTTACAGATATCTATTACAAATAATATATTTAAAGAAACATCTCTTGGAAGTGCAGCTTTCATATTAGTCTATAATTTCAATAAATCTTTGTTGTTTTGTTTTAACATAAGGGTTTTCATCAACTACTAAAACCTCTACTACAGTTTGTTTCTTAGTAAACCATCTAGGTAAAAACCATTTACGAGGTTTAATAGGTTCTCGATGAGAACTTAAAGTAATAAACTTTTCATTTTCATACTCATTACTTAGAGCAATTGTACCAGGATATTGTAAGTGTAAACAGCTCTTATTCCAACGATCAATAATACATGTATCAAGAACAAAATTAGGATCTTTAAATACAGTATCTCTAAGAATTAAAGTATCTCTCTTAGAATAATGTTCTAATTGATACTGTAAAGACTTAATTTTCTTATCTTTAATATCATTATCATTAGCTATTTTTTTCATAGCTAACATAAGTGAATCGTTATAATAATCTAATTGTTCAATAGATAACTTAAATACTCGATTACTTTCTTTTAAACCAGAATTTTCTGCAGCATAAGCCTTTTCATTATTAACTGAATTATCTAATGCAACATTTAAATCATGAATTCTTTGTCCCATGAAAAATATTGTTAAACCTAAAACAGCTAATATCCCAATTTTTATTAAAATTGATTTCATTTTACTTTTTATCTATAAAATATTCTATAATTGCCAAACTATCCAAAGCAACTAATGTTCCTAAAATTAATACTCCAATTACCATAATATTCTTCGTTTTAAAAATAAAGGCACCTAGATTACTCTAG